>BNJT01003291.1_pt1 | contig 24553 bp, 34 predicted proteins | sample 8540491 | NCBI WGS metagenome assembly BNJT01 (sample SAMD00202455, study PRJDB9452) | human saliva metagenome | host: Homo sapiens | reverse complement strand
AAGAAAGGTGACTTCCTTAGCATCATCGCCAGCTTGTACTTGATCTACTGCTATGGCCGGCAGATAGACCAGATGAGCAATAGTGATGACCCATCCGCGTGGATCACGTCCTGGAGTAGAAAACTCATCAGCTGCTCCACCTTTTCCAGCGGTATCTCCAGCCCTACCTCTTCCTTGACCTCGCGAATGCAGGCTTGATAGGCATCCTCATGCTTATCTACAAAACCTCCGACCAGAGCATATTTATTCTGAAAGGGATGGGCCTTGCGCTTAATAACCAAGAGTTTCAGCTGGCCTTCCACAAAGCAGTAAGCCACCATATCCGCTGTTACGCTGGGTGTCTCATACTTGGGCAGATCCTGTGTCTTGTACCATGCCAAAAGGCGGACTCATCCGCCATGGTTTCATAGTACTCTTTTTCCGACATTCCCGCTGGGATATCCTGTTTGGTCATGAGTTTCTTCCTTTTCCTAAGCTATTTTCTATCAAAAATCTCAAATCTTAGTCTAAGCTTTCTTCACTGCCTTGGTCCACTGATACCAGCCGACGATACTATTGAGTATAAACCCAGTACATAGCCTGAATGTGAAGGTTGCTACCCCACCAGAGATAGATACTGAAGAGATTGGTCGCAATCCAGAAGATCCACTGCTCGCGATAGAGACCCGTCATGAGAAGCTGACCGATACCATTGGTCGCATCTGTCACACTATCGCGGAAAGGCCGGTGACTGTGAATGCTCTTATAAGCAAAGCCCATGCCAATCCAAATCAAGGCAGTCAAGGCCAAATATTAAGCCAGCCACGCCAGTCTAACTTCTTAGCTTCAAAATGAGACGGCTCTGTCTTATCTTGTTCATTGACTCGGTTGGACAACCAAATTATAGAGACCGATTGGCTGCATGATAAAGAAGTAGACTGTAGTCAGTACTTCTCCATAAAAGCTAGCCTGGAAGGACAAGATGAGATAAATCGCCGAATTAACAGCTCCAAAAAGGTAATTGCTGGCCCGCCCCTCAGCTACTAAGATGACGCAGACGATGCCTGTCCAGGAAGCAAAGAGTCCCAACCAGTCATGCTGCTCCTGCCCACTGGTAAACTCCAGAATGAAGGGCAGACTGGAAAGAGCAATCAAGTAGAGCCATTGAGACAAGCTACGCCCGCCAAATAAATCCTGCCAGAGCAATTTGGCAATACCGCTAAAACCCTGTTCTTTAGCTGCTGCACAGACATTCTGAGAAATTCGAGCAAAGGTTTGAGATTTTTTTGTTTTTAGTCCTGCGGAGAGAGCTGCAGGTGAGAGTTTTTGATTTTTTACTACCATTCTATTTTACCACTTTCTTTTTTAATCTGCTTGATAAATCATGTCGATCGCTTCTTTAGCCGCCTGATAATTGTCAAAATAACTGCCAGCCAGATAGACCGTCGGAATATGAGCTAAACACTGCTCTTTCAGCTTTTTCAGATAGCTTGAAAAAATCACTGCGGATAGCCTCGTCCGCCATGCTCATGTCACGAAAGCCATCGTTGACATAGGTGCCGACCGGCTCAGCAAAGAGAATCAAATCCCATTTTTCCTTAGACAAAATGCTGGCAAAGAGATTATCAAAAGTATCTGTCTCTTCGTCCTGAACTGGACTTTCTTTCAGATAATAATCATAGTAGGCCTTGGTTACTAGCGAATTTGTATCAGCCACGACCAGACCACGGTTGGCACTGCTGTCAATCAAGCGGGAAGTCTGAGCATATTGTCCCAAGAGCAGATAATAATAGTCCTTCGGGATCAGCTCATCATCTCGCACATTATTTTTGAATCTGGTATTCTCGAGCATATTCCAGGCTAACTGGAGCATCATAGTAGCGAGCCAAATCCTTGGCTAAGGTCGTTTTACCATTGCTGGCGCTGCCCATAATCAGCACTTTCTTGGTAAAAGTGACGGCGGAAAGGTTGGGCGATATATTTCCAATAAAGGCTAGGATTTTTCCCGAATCATCGTAGCTGAGATACCAAACTGGCGCTCTTCCAAAGAAGTTTTAAAGCCACGCTTTTCTAACTCCTCCTGATAGTCAGCCTCTCCAACAAAGAAAAATCAGCTCTTCACCTTCTGCATCATGAGTTCACCAACTCTAATAGAGCTGACAACCACTTGTCCCAACCCAGAGGATAGCGGGGAAAGGAAGTTTCGTCTAGTTTATAAACCTGAGTCAGTTCATCATCTGCGAAGGTCTCACGAGTATAACGGAATCGCTTCTGCAGAGACAGACCTGCTTCCTCTCCACGGTCTTCCTGATAACCAGAAACCACCACGCGCACCTTGTCGTAAGAACGCTTCGCCTTCTGAATCAAATCTATATGCCCCTGATGCAAGGGAGCAAAGGTTCCAAAAGACGATTGCAATTTTTCTTTCATACGCTTAACCTTTTTATTATAATTTTATTCTTTCTATGATTTTATTATAAACTATATTTTTCTTTTGTCAATAGTTTTTATAAAAATTTTATAAAAATATTTTTCAGACACTTTAAAACTGCATTAAGCGCAGAACCCAATGTCTTAAACATCAGATTCTTATTCTACAAGATTTATTGCTGATAGACTTCTTGGTAGAATTCTAGCTTGTCTCCATCCTTGACAGTGATTTGATTGGCTGCCCTTAGGAGCCATTTCTCCGTTGACCTTAAACATCCAGTAGAGTCCTTTCGCTTCATCCTGAGCATGACCGTCAATTGAAGTGATAAAACCATCTTTTTCTTCGACCTTATAGGCCTTCTTCAAAGCATCCATCGCTGTCTTGCCTTCTTCAACAGCCACCGTTTTCTCGCTCTTCTCCTGACCTTCTGGCGCAATACTGATGCTGATTTTCAGTTCCTTTTTGACGGAAGAAGCAGCCGAACTAGAGTTGGTATCAGTTTTTTTGTTTGGCTATTACTACAGCCTACTAAAAAAGAGAGCAAAGGCAAGCGTAAGCAAGCTAAAGATTTTTTTCATGATAAAGTCTCCTTAAAATAAAATACAAGATAGGATAGAAGAGCATCGTGGACCAGGCGTGGGCTAGATTGAAGCCTGCTCCCGCTGCCACATAGGTCCACCAAGGCATTTGATAAAGCAAGGCTGTGATACCATCAATCACAAGACCATAGCTAAAAGCTAAAAGCAAGGCCAACATACTCTGGCCAAACAAACCTAGTCGCCCATAGAGCAAATACCATAGACAAATAACCACCATAAAGGATAAAATCTGGAAAAAGGACCCACGGCCCCATTCCGAAGAGAAATGAAGATACAAAGATACTGATAGACATGATTAGAAGAGAACCCCTCAAGTCCTCAAAAGTCCACCAAGAGAAAAATACAGCGCTGTAATCGGCTTGACATTGGGCAGGCCAGCAAAAGCATAGCGAAGCACGACGCAGACAGCCGCCAGAAGAGCGATTCGAGCAAGATAACGAAGAGACACAGTTTCTGCCTTTCTAAATGATATTCTTCAGAATGATAACACGGTTCTGATTAGCTTCAGCAAGAATGCCAGTAAAATCAGCTTTTTATGTATCCTGTCGAATCATCTCCGTTAGTCCTTGATCTCGGTAAAGCAGATCATTTCTAACTGAAAATCCCAGCTCCTGCCAAAAACGGTTGCCCAGTTCATTTCTTTTCAAAAACGACCAGCGATACTTTATGGATACCAAGTCTTTTCACTGCTGACAAGGCCTGTTCGACCAGAGCTCTGCCTACTCCTTTTTCTACGAAAAATATGGATGGACAGCTGTATGATAAATGTACGCTCTACGTCCATCTGTGCCAACTAGAATAGCACCTATAAAGCTCTCCTTCCAAGGCAACCAGACAGGTCTCAGGATTGCGCTTCAAAAAGCGGGCAATCCCTTCTTCAGAGTCATCTAAGTTATTGAGCCCCATACCAGCGCAAAGAGAGCCACAGCTGGTAAACAGAGGCATAATCCTTTTCTGTCATCACACGAATTTCCATTGCACATCCTCCCTAAGCCATTTTCAAATTTGAGTTGACCGCCTTTGACGCCAACTTTGAGCGTTTGACCAGCTGCCACATCTCCAGTCAGGAGCAACTCAGACAGCTTGTCCTCCACCTGCGTCTGCAGGGTACGGCGCAGCGGCCGCGCTCCCATTTCTGGATCGTAACCTTCCTGAGCCAGCAATTTCAGGGCACTAGCTTGGAATTTAAGCACGATGCCTTGCTCTGCCAGACTCCCAATCAACGGTTGCACCATAATCTTGACCACTTCCTGCATATCCTCAGCAGACAGACTGTGGAAGACCACCTTTTCGTCAATCCGGTTGATAAATTCAGGTCGGTAGGTCTTTTTCAATTCTTCCAGAATGCGTTTTTTTCCATATTGGCCTGATCAAAGCGGATATCTCGCGCGCCAAAACCAACCGTCTTATCATCCCGCAGAGCCGTTGCCCCCAGGTTGCTAGTCATGATAATGATGGTATTGGAGAAGTCCACCTTACGGCCCTTGCTATCGGTCAGCTGGCCGTCATCCAAGACCTGCAAGAGGACATTGAAAATATCTGGATGAGCCTTTTCTACTTCGTCAAAGAGAAGAACAGAATATGGACGGTTGCGAACCTTCTCCGTCAACTCGCCGCCTTCCTCATAGCCTACATAGCCTGGGGCGCCCCGTTGAGACGACTCGCTGCGAATTTCTCCATATATTCACTCATGTCGAAGCGAATCAGGGCTGATTCATCATCAAAGAGAACTTCTGCCAAGGCCTTAGCCAACTCTGTCTTCCCGACACCCGTTGGCCCTAAGAACATAAAAGGAACCAATGGGGCGTTTGCCGGTGCGGATGCCCGATTGATTGCGACGAATAGCTCGGCTGACAGCCGAAACTGCCGCATCCTGCCCGATAACTCGTTTGTGTAGTTCTTTTTCCAAATTGAGATATTTTTTTGGCATCTGTCTGAGTTAATTTCTGCACAGGAATACCAGACAAGCGGCTGAGAGTCTCCAAGATATCTCCTTCTTCCACCTTCAGCTTGTAAATAGCTGGCTCCTGCTCTTCTGCCAGTAGCTGACCGACTTTTTCAACTTTCCAGCCATCAAAGCCTGATCCACAGGCGTCAAATCCGACTGTTTATAATTCTGCGGTCCTTTATTCTGCACAGTTGCACTGGCCTCGTCCAAAAGGTCAACGGCAGAGTCTGGCAAATGCTTGCTGGTCAGATAGCGATGAGCATACTTGACCGCTGTTTCAGTGGCCTGATCACTAATCTGCACCTTGTGGTGATTCTCATAGCTCTTTCTCAGACCTCGCAGAATAGCAATGCTGTCAGCCACAGTAGGCTCTTCAATTGTTACCTTGGCAAAACGCCGAGACAGAGCAGCATCTTTTTCGATATGTTTCTGATACTCTTCCTGCGTCGTAGCACCCAACTGTCCGCAAAGGTTCCCCTGAGCCAGAGCAGGTTTCAGGATATTGGCCGCATCAAGGTTGAATCAATCCCGCTACCAGAACCCATGATGGTATGCAGCTCATCGATAAAGAGAGGATAACATGACCGTCTTCTTCGATATCATTGATGATATTGTTCATCCGCTCTTTCAAAGTCTCCGCGGAAACGAGTCCCAGCGACAACATTCATCAAATCTAATTCCAAGACGCGCATCTTGGCAAGCTCTGCTGGAACCTGCCCAGCTGCTACGCGTTGAGCCAAGCCCAGAGCCAGAGCTGTCTTACCGACCCCCGCATCACCGACTAGCACTGGATTATTCTTTGTCTTGCGGCTGAGGATCTGAAGCATCCGGGAAATTTCCTCGTCCCGACCGATAACTGGTTCCAGACGACCAGCCTGAGCCAGTTCTGTCAAATCCCGAGTATAGTCTTCCAGACCACCGCTGGTTGAAGGAGGCATGCCCATCATATTCGCCATGGTTTGCTTGGCAGAGGCTGTGTTTTTATTTAGTGAGCGAATAGACTTGATTTCCTCTCTGCCCCAGCCAGCACGCTGCTCTAAAACCTTTCGCAAATCACTAAATCGAGGGGCTGAACTCTTATCATCATAGCCGAAACCTGCAGCTTCTAGCACACGAGCTGCCAAGGTCCCACGATCAAATAGCATGGCTAGGAGCAGGTGCTCTGTGCCTAGGCTTTTAGCATGGACGGCTTCTGCAATCTGCCCTGCTTGAGCAAAGAGCTCCTCCAAACGGTGAGAGAAAGGCAATAAGTCAAAACCACCCTTTTTGGTACTCTTTTTCCAGTAATGTCAAAGGCTGCTTCTTCCAGTTTGTCCACTTCAATAGGGAATTCATTTAGAGCCGAGCCTGCCACGCTGTAGGGATTATTAGCCAGAGCCATCAGCACCTGCCACGATTCTAAATAATCAGTAGCAAAATGACCGGCTAAAAGTTGAGCCGCCTCTAAAGCTTTCTACTAAAGCTTTTGAATAATTCATATTCTTAATTTCCTTTTCTATCTAATTGCTGCAAAATTTTTCCGTAACATTCTAGCTCGAATCCTCGGAGCCTCTGCTCCTAAAATAGCATCGCTGGCACTCGCTAGGAGCAGATCTCCCTCACGCTGGCCAATAATTTTTCATCAAAAAGCAGCTGCAAAATATCTGAAAAAAACTGGCTGGCTGAGCGACTCTACCGACATTGGCCAACAAATCAGACAGCATCTGGTGCCGATCAGAAAAATTCAATCTTACCAATCCTGATATAGCCCCCGCCACCGCGCTTGCTCTCCACGATATAGCCCCGACTCTCCGTAAAGCGTGTCTTAATCACATAATTGATCTGACTCGGAACTACCTGAAAAACATCAGCTAACTCACTGCGCTTCAACTCGACCATACCCGCCTGCGCTAAAATTGTTTTGATATATTCTTCTATACTATCCGAGGTATTTTTGATGCCCATGATATACCTTTCTATCTGTTATATCTAAAAATAAAGCATTCAAGTCTTCTCTAACATTGACTATCTTTGACTATACTATCATTTAACAATCTATAAGTCAAACTAGAATAGTTTAGGCCTTGATAATACTGATTTTTCAAGAAATATTATGGTATTTAATCGCCTTGGTTTTTCTTGAAAGTTCCTAAAAAGTCCACAAAAAGAGCCCTGAAAAAGGGCGTATAATTGACGAGTTCAGCAGGCAAAGAAAACTAGCACGGTCAAACGTGCTTTATTACACGCTAGTGTATTATAGTCCCCCTAGAAAACTCTCTCAATCATTAGCAATAGCCACTAGATTGAAGTATAATGTTGAAAAAGGAGAATTACTATGACTAATTCTAAAAACTTAGAAAATTTAACAATAAAGTTGTTAAGGTTACGGATATTAGCAATCAGACTTTTTCAAGGGATATGCCTATATGAAGATAAGGAAATATTTGAAGAAAAATATGATGGCTTATCGATTAAAAACAGGTTCACATTGGACTAAAATTTTTGAAAAATGAAATTTTAAAAAGTTCAAATTACTGATACACATTAACTCCACCCAAAAAGCCCTGAGATTTGTATCTAAGGGCCTTTATTTTATCAGTATTTTTAATCGTAATATGCCAACAATACACCTTTCCGATAACTATGGGCAAAAATCTAGTAAGGTTTCACTCTTGAGACGTTCATACTCTGCTTTACCAATATCCAGTGACCTATAGAGCACTTTCAAGGTCTTCTTTTGCTTTTTGGGGAGCAATAAATAAATTATAAAATATCCTTTACGTTTCACATCGTCCAATCTACTGCAATAAGATTCTATCATATTTACGATTTCTATCGCTTTTAGCTTCAAAATGCCCCTGGATTTTCTCAGATTGGCTAACTCCTTCAGTGACTTGTAACTTTTCAAAAAATGATATGCTTTTTAGTCGTTTCTGTGTTATCTCATCTCCATTTTATACTCCTGTAGATTTGAAAAATGCAATCACAAACAGATATTTTATGGCTTTCTATCTGAGAAAAAACCTCTCCAGAAAGAATTTTCCTGATCGAAAATTTCAACTTCTTCTTCCGTCATGTTGTGAGGATAATCAGCAAATAGATTATAAATCTTCTTCTGATCAAAACTAAATAAATGCTCTCCTTTAACATCTAATTTATCAATCCACCATACTTTTGATTCTTTCAGTCTCTTTATAAAAATCACTGTACCCTTCAAGATTAGACTCTGAAGTCATGAGTTCACCTACTTCATTGAAACAGTCTAATTCATAACATTCATACGCATCGCTTTTTAACATTATTCAGAATCTTTCTGTCATATCCTATATTTGACTTTATCTTAAAAGCCTGTGATTGCATCTATTATGATATAACATCACTACAATCCAATTATAACATCTTTTTAGACTTGGGAAATCTGGAATTTTTCCAAACGTTTCTCTATATCTCTTAATTCAGTAATTTTGTGCGAGAAAAATGTACAGTGACGTGCGTGCAGGTCGCTCTGCTCACAGGGGAGGGGTCACCCCCATCTTCTCCCTGGTTGCTCTAACCTCTTTCATAAAAATATTTTTCCCGATTCACTTTCTTAAAAAATTAAAATTATTTTTACGGAATCTTTAAAATAAATCCTTCAGCATTTCACTCATCTCTTTATTTAGTTTTTGCTGGTGTTCATCAGGCATTGAAAAATCTTTGACTGACTTCACTATCAATCTCTTTCCGTTTCTCTTCCATCAAACGCTCCATCTCCTCTCTGTTTCTTTTCTATCCTTCTGTTCTTTTTAAAAGTTCATCAGCACGATCTAAGACAGCTTGCCACTTAGCGTCTCTTGCTATAAACGTTTGTCTTTGTCTCTCCCAAGCATCACCTGCTTGTCTAGTTTTTCTCTTCATAGATCTCAGCTGATTTCTCAGCCAATTTTTGCCGTATTCGTTAAAATCAATCTTACCAGTGGGTAGTATCATTATATACCCTCATCTTTCTATTAGTTAGTAGGGGAACTGATAAATGCCAGGGGGAATATTTTTAACCTTGTCCCTTTTTAAAATTCCCGACAATTTCTTTCAAGCTATACTGATAGCCGTAAAGGGCATTTCTTGGAGAATAAGATAAAAACTGAAAGTGGATTCATAATCCAACCGCCGTTTTTACCTTTCTTATAATCTTCATTATTTTTAGAGATTTCCTTTTCAAGTTTTTAAGCACTTCATTTACACGTTCCATTGCCTTAATTGCATCATCTCCAAGTTCTACAACTTCCATCAATTTCACTTCTGCCGGAGTAAAGAAATTATTTTGCTCTTCATCAGCTAATCTATATATGTCTGCAACCATAGCATGGTATTCATCGTAAGGAATCATTGGGGCTTTAGTCAATTCTTTCAAACGTTCCTCATGAAATTCCTTTGTGCGTTCTGCTGTCCATAGTTCGCTTTTTGCCTCAACGTATTTTTCTGAATTGATTTCTTTTTGAGCTTGTACCAACTTGGTTTGAGCATCTGAAATTGCTTGATTTACTTTAACTAATTCCGCCTCAGTCGTCTCAATATCCTTCTTATTTTTGTTCAATCAGTTTGTCAATTTTAGTTTCAATAGTTTGTAATGTTTCCATGTTTTTATTCCTCATTTCTTTTATTATTTTTATTGTACTGGTTACCTACGATTGTCTACTGGATCTTTATTCCTCATTGTTCCCCTCTTTCCTAAGAAACAAAGAGACGCAACAAAAAGCTTTTTAGCTTTTAATGTTACGCCTCTAGTTGTCTAGTCAGCTATCTTTCTTTTAATTGTTGTTTCAATCTGGACAATATTGCCATCTTGACTTGTAAATACCACACTACCAAAGTCTGGTATTTTCTTCATCTCTATTATACCATTTTTGACAAAAATAATAAAGTTATCCTGTAAAAATGGAGTGTAATCTTTGTTTGTATTCATCTGTTTTTACTCTCTTTTTTCAGTGTCGTATATTTAACATATCTTACATTCTGTTAAATTCAAGCAGTTTTCTCAACCCCTTTTGTATCAAGGGGATAGGTCTATTTTGCGTAATTTACATTTTTCATTATGTTAAATACACATGAATTTAATAGCTAAAAATAACCTCCAAAAATCAAAACCAATTACTTAAAAACAACTCAGTTTCAAAAAGTGTAGTCATTCTTTAATATCTAATGACTACGCCCTCTGCCTTACATAGCTCAAGACTTTTCAGCTTGCGTAGTCATGTAGTCACCTTGCCCCTCAAAAATAAATAATAAACGCCTTTTATCTCTTATCAACATATACTTTCAATAAATATAAAATAACTACATTTTTTAATATAAAAAGTCAATCACATCAAGGGTTTTAGGGGGTAGTCAGTAAAAATCTTAAAAACTACCCTTTGTTTTTTTAAATCCTTTTTGTTTAAAGGTTCTAGCTACTCTCTTAGAAGGTAGTCACTTGAGTTAGTGACTACACTAACTACCTTTTAGGGTTTTGAGTAACCAGGCTTTAACACTTTTTCCAAATTTTGTAGAGATCGTCTGTGTTCCCATCCCGTCTTTATTTTGCATGTACTTTTTAACCTTTGCTTTATCCTTTGGTGGTGCTTTGTCAGTTAGATAGACTTCTTGGAAAAAAATAGGTTTATAGTCATCTTATCACGTTCTACTAGTTCGCCATAGGTGTCTGTATTAAGTTCAACCGTTTCACCCCTACTGTTTCTAAAAATAACCCTCATTCATCATGTCATAAATATAGTAATACCTGGTTCTATCTGTAACTGGGTAATGGTACATATTTTTGGAAAAGGTAAAGCCAAATAACGCTCCAAATCCTCAAGAGTTTCATCTACAAACTTGTAACGACTTCTTACATCGTTTACTAGCTTTTTTTCCTGTTCATCTGTCAAGTTCAACACCTGGTTAGATCTCCAAGCTAACACCATAGCACCCCAAAAAAGTGCTCTACGGTCTTTCTCTGTCCCACTTCCCTGCCCTTATAGGCGGTGTCTTTGTATACTTCAGCAACCAGAAAGCGCCTTTCCCCTGTCAGATCGTTTAAATAATCATGGTCATTAGTTGCCCTGACAATGATGAAGCTCTTAGGTAGTCGTCTATCACTAGAAGCGTAGGGGCGGTCTATACTCTAGCTTAGTTTCTGTGATGAAATTTCTTTAATTCTGAAAAACTAGCCTTTTTACTGGCCACCATCTCATCATCAAACACACACCAGTTTCTCACCATCCTAGCCTTGTCATCCTTATCTGTGAAAGTTTCAACGGTTGTAAAATACTTGTGAGTAAAAAGCCCCTCAAAAAATTGAGTCTTTCCCACTCCCTGCCTTCCGGTCAAGTCCAGCACAAAATCAAACTTAATAGTGGGATCGAAAACACCTTTTGGCAACTGCTCCACGAAAAAACAAGTCCATGATAATACGGTTATATTCGTCATCCTTGATATTGAGGTAATGCCTTAGAATATCAAACGTATCTCGCTGATTCACTAATTCTTTATACTCACCTTCGCATGATTCTAGGTAGTCTTTTAAAGGATTGTAGCTATGCTCTCCGGCCACTACTTCCAAAATATCAGCGATATCCCCTTTTTTATAATCCATCTTATACTTGGTAGCAATATAAGCCCTAATCTCTCTGATAATCAGATCATCGATTGTACCGCTTAAGGTTCTACCGTTCAACTTTATTGGTTTTGTCACATCAATTTCATAAGTAAAGGTGTTGTACTGTATAGCCCCTTTTCAGCTTGCTATCTCCACTTAAAAATCTTCTTGAGATTGTCCAAGGTTATAGCAAAGCCTTTCCCTTTGGTTTTAGGTGTTAGATGCAGGCTATTGTTTTTCCTCATTGGTCTCTCTTGCTTGGGTCAAGTCCACCACGGTCAGGCGATGCTCTTGCTGATTCTCTTCAATGATTTTATTTACAATTTCTTCACTATTCAAAAAGCTACCTCCTTATAGAATTTTAGTTGCTACTTCTAGGAAATAGCTGGCTAGTTCTTTTCCGTTTGACGATTGCAGAAAAACAAGTCCACCAGCTGACTAAAAACTGTAGCCATTCACAAATAGTAAACGAACAAAGACCGAAGTCTCATATCTGGTATAAATACCGTTACAAATCAGGTCAAAAAAATCCAGCCTTTCAGCTCCACGCCAAACCCCTGCCGTTGCTCTGTCAATTTGTTTACTTCTAAATCTTTCAGGATCGTCAGCAAGTCAGGACTAGCCAAAGCAATTTCCAATGATCTAGTTAGTTCCCAGCCCTCCTTATGGCTTTTTTTATCATCTCTGATAGTTACATATAAGCCTTTGTACCGAAAATCTGTAAGTCCCTCACCTATCGGCTCGTAGTACACAAACTTATAGTAGTTGCCATTCTTCCATACTTGTGTAGGGGTAGACTTGAGAAAGGCAAATAATGCTAATTTTATCAGCTGATAAAAATCAACTCGATCACTCGCATTCTTCCACCCCCAGTAAATTTATGAACTGTCGTCCACTAAATAAAAATACAATTCTTGAATCTTCGATCGGGCGGTTGATAGCGCCGTAAGCCTGCAATCTCCCAAACTTACTTAGTGTATTGTCCCTGATTTTTTTAACTCTTGCTTGAGCTTCACTTTTATTCATCAACTCCAAGCATTTTCTAGGGAGGGTACTTTCTCACGGCTTTCTTTTAGATAACGCTCGACTAGCTTCTAATATTTTCTGATTTTTGAGTTCCTCAATCATCTTTTTCAAACATATCATCACCCCCACGGTCTCACCCCTGCAAGTTGAATATATCGCCCATAGTCAGGGCTTAAATTCCCTCACTAGGTGTTTTCTATCGTCTGTTTGCTTTCTCGCTCAAATTGGGAGCTTTTTGCACGGTCTCGGTGGTTTAGATAAACCAGCAAACCAATCAATAGCATCATGAAGATAACCGCCTGTATATTGGTTAAATCTAACTCATTCATTTCAATAGCCCTCCTTTTTCGTAGATCAGCAACTACTAAACTACGTAAGTACGTCCAGGTTGAAGTGGTTGCGTGAACGATTCCATGACTTAAATTGTTTTCTTTTATTGCTTGATCTAAGAAACTGAATAGCAACCAGTTAGGGGCTTTGCCATGTATTTCTGTGCATTCTTCGTCATATTTTTTTAATTCCCCAAGTAAATTCTCGACATTGCTATTAAAGAAATCCTCATGACTTGCCTCTTGCTGTTTATATACCTCAGATAATTTGTAAAACTGAATCCATAACTGACTAATTGCTGATCTACAATCTTCAGTAATTTCTGTTGCCCCATGGTGTTCCTTGGAGAAATGCCACTCTGACAAAATATCTAATTTTTCCTCATAAGTCCCAACTCTTTTTCGAAATCTTCAAAGTATGTGTCCATGTTTTTTTACCTCTGTTTCTATGTTCGTGTATTTGCCCTGATGGCTTTTTCAATGGGTGTTTCATGGATAATCACCCACATTTTTTTCTAAACAAGTGCTTAGAGTCGCCGTGTCAGCACTCGTTTTTCAAAAACCTTTTCTAATTGCTTGCCTGCTCTTCGGTTTTCTTAGTTTTTCTTCGTTTCGTTTTTCGATTTGATCGCCTAATCTTTTCCAGGCTCTATCAAATTCATCACGTTGGATTTCTTTTGCTATGTAATTGCCTTGCTAACTCCATCGCTCTACGCATGAATCTAGCAAAATGTGTTTTTTTCTTCCACTTCTAGCCCTCCATCATGTCATAAAGTAAGGGCGTAGTATTTATCTGGAATCCTATCCAAGGCTTTCAGTCCGTCATGTTCTGCTTTTTGTCTAGTTTCCGCCTTAACCGTGCTATCAAAGGCGATAGAAAAAGGCATTTCAACATAGCCTTGTATCGGTCTACACTCTTCAAATAGCGACCACGTTCCCCAAAGTTCCTTGTCTTCTAGTTCTTCTTTTACAGTATCGTCCAAGAGTTCAAACTTAGTGTAAACTCCTTTTTCTACTTTGAAAACCTAGTCGCTTGTTTTGTCTGAGATTGTAGAGATTAACCTTGCAACTATCTAGGTTACGATAGCCTAACACTCCTGCGATTTCTTCTAAGTTTTTGCCCTCAAGTTCAGGCAATTTTTCAGCAATATCCTTGAATTTTACTGCTTGATGTTGTTTTCTCATTGTGTACCTTGTCTTTCTATGCTATAATCAAGGTATAGAAAAAAATATCTATACCAATGTTTGTCGCTTGCTCTCCTCGGCCAAAAATTTGAGCAAGTGACTTTTTTTGTTATCTTGTTTCATGCTTTTTTTCCCTGACTTGGGTTTATAAAGCAAGTCTTTACTTTCGATAAGATCCAGAATCCAGCTGATTCCCTGCTCCACTGTTTCAAGTAATGCGCCCAGATCCTCACTTTCTAAGTCCTCATAGTTCATACAAAGATACTCGGCTAGTTGTCTGTCTTTCTCAACTAACTTTTTAAAATCCTTGAAATGCTTGGGAATCGGAAAACCCTTGCTGTTAGTAATTGTTTCAAATTCTATATTATTGTCCATTCTCAAACTTTCTGCACTTAAATAATAAGTTTCCTTTCTTCTTTTTTGCTCATGCTTGCCACTTAAGACAGTACCATATGAATTTACTAATTGAGATAGGAGACAAAACCGTTATAAATCCTTGATACTGCCATAAGTAGCAAGCATCTTAATCTAGCGAATAGTTAGCTAGTCTGATAAATCAATCTCCAGTGGTAAAGCACCATACAAGAAATCTGTAAACATAAACTAAAATCGTGATTGGTTGGCTCCTTTCTAGTCTTCAACATCAAGAAATTCATCTATCGTTACGCCTAAGTAGCTAGATACTTTTTTCAAGGTATCAAGTGTCGGACTTTTTGCACGTTCGTAATATAATGCTGTTAGGGTACTTTTAGAAATTCCTGTAGCTTCTGCTACATCAGCTGTTTTTTTACGTTGCTTAGCCAATAACAGTCGCATATTATTTCTCATTTCTTTTACTCCTCTCTGAAATTTTTTTCACCACAATAGCCTGAAAAGTGTTTTAAATGGTGTACTTTTTGTGCAACATCTTGTTGACAAAATAATTATATTGCACTTTTTGTTCAATGTCAATGCTTTTTAGTTGAATTATTTTTGCAACATTTCAAAAACGTGGTAAAATACATTTGAAAGGTGTTTTTATGGATAACAAATTAAAAAGAATTAAGACTAAAAAAGAATATAACGGAAAAAGGAATGACTCAGCAAAGAAATAGCTGATGAAATTGAGGGTTACCAAGAGAACTTACATTTATTGGGGAAAAAGGTGAACGCCAAATCAAACCAGAAAAAGCCAAACAACTTGCTGACTACTTTGGGGTAAGTGTTGGTCATCTTTTAGGCTATGAAGATAATTTCGACTATGTTTCTAAAAAAGGTTATACAAGCATTTGATAAAGTTAAAGACCAGGCTTCAAGTCAAGGTATAAGAAATTATGAGGATCTAGAAAGAATCTCTGAAGCTCGATAGAATTATAAAAAGAATTTTTGAAAGACACTGATAAATCTCAAAAAGATACCAGGAATCTTTTCCACTAAAACTATCTTTGGCAATCCAAGAACTCATAGACCTAGATAACATTAAGCAAACTGACTACGCTAAATTACTTATAAATTATCAAGTATTGGACTCAGACCAAATCAAAATTTTTGAAATTATAGATTCACTCGCAACAAAAACTACTGCATTGAATAAAAGAAGTAGATGATGAAGACGAAATGTTTACTACAACTGATAAGGAGTAACTCGCATGGGATTTTTGACACTGTAAAACAAGAAGGAAGTTTTTCTACTGCATCTGGGGTAAATGGACTACACTACGTTGTCCTCCAGGTAACGTTGAAAGAAAAAGTTTTTCGGTACTGGATCAGGAAACCTTACAGAATTAGAAAGATGTTATCAATAAACAAGCTTCAAAAGGTTATCGCCTGCATACAATCACAACCGCCAATGGTGGAAGCAAAGGACTAGGCGGTGGCGACCGTATCCAGGCTACAATGGTATTTGAGAAGATTATTTAATTAACATCCTTTATGAGCCCATAATCGCTTTATTTTCTTATCTGGTACAATTTGCCGTCTGACTGCTTAAAATCGAAAATAGGGCATTCTCGTAGCTCCTCGCATGGTATAAACTCAAAACCTTTTTCTATCTAAAAGAAAAAGAAATATAAATATATATAAAAAGTATACAAATAATAACACTTTTAGGTACATATTAAAAACATAGAAACATAGTTTTAAAATATTGTGTAAACCACAATTTAATCATACTTACTAATTTTAAAAAAATCAGGGGATAATTTGATGATTAAAAGATATTATTGAAAAATAATAGTTATCCAATTGTATTTATTGGCTCTGGGATGTCAAAACGTTATTTGAAAAAAATTTTTCCTACTTGGGATGCACTCCTTAAAGAATATTGGGAGCAAATAGAGGAACCAACTAGTATTTTTCAATTCAAACGCTCACTGAAAAAGATCAGAAATTCCAGAAACTACTACAGATTTAGAAAAAGATTTTTAGTTAACGTAAAAAAACTGCGGCTTACATCCAGCAAAAATTTGACGACCTCTTTTATGATGGAACCATTTTTGTCGAGGGTCTTACCGATGAAGAAGCTTATTCAAATAACATTTCGCCTTTTAAATACTCGGTTGCACAGCGTTTTTTTCAAAAATATGAAATTAAAGATGAGATGCGTGACGAGATAGAAGAATATAAGAACTTTCTGTCGAAAGCTAAAAGTTATTGTGACTACGAATTATGACACTTTTAACAGAAGATTTACTTGCTGAATTAGATAAAAAGGCCGACTGTTTATATTGGTCAAAAAGGTTTTTTTGACGAAACCTATAACTGGTCAGAATTATTCAAAATTCATGGAGATGTAAATGACCCCAGCAGTATTATTATCACAGAAAAAGATTATAAAACTTATGATCAAAAATTCCATTTTAATCAGTGCAAAATACTCTCTAATTTAATTCAATCACCAATTATTTTTAGGATATTCTCTTACTGATAGAAATGTTCAAAAATTATTGACAGATTTTGCTTCACAGCTTCCAAATGATGACATGAGGAAAAATCTTAATCGAATAACAGTTGTAGAATATGAAAAGGATAATCACGATTTTACAGAACAGATTGTCAACAACCCTTCTTTGAATACCTCACATTCAATTCTAAGAACTGATAACTATAAACAAATCAGACATAGGAAAAATAAACCAAGGATTGACTCTTATGAAAGTCAATCGTTTTCAAGAATCAATAAAAACTATAATTGTTACTGCAGGTAAAAATAGGAAAAACTTGATAGTCACCTTGTTAGTCCACAAAATCTTGACACTCTTCCTGAAGATATAAAAAAACGACGGATAGTCGTCGCTTTAGGTGATAAAAAGAATATGTTTGTAAATCCTAGCTACATCGATTATGTAGAAGATTATTTTAACGATGGAGCCACATTCTTACCAGAAGTCGCCTTACGATTTATAGCTAACGAAAATACACAAGCTAGAATCCCTTTTGTAAAATATCTAAAAGATGTAGATTATGATAAGTTCGACTTCTTATCTAAAAAAACAAAAAAAGAAAAATCTCCAAAAGAATCAATAAAATGGGAACTCTGCAAAACATCATTGATACGGTACCCAGACACAACAAAAAGGCATACAGCGATTTGCAAACTATTCTAGAGCTCAATGCACCTAAAACAAGAGAATTAGAATTAATCGCTTATAATATAGAGAATATTCCACAAAATGCCGTACTAGATTATATTAATTCTAAAGTAATTCCTGTCCTACAAGATAATTATAATGATAATGCTTCCGAATTATCAGCTCAGAGACGATTATTATTGGCTTATGATTTGATTAGTAACGGAAATTTGAGATAACAAAAACGATAGAGGACTGCTCGAGATGCAGAAAAACTATCGTTGGGACTAGTGAGGGATTTGCTAGGAGAAGGGCGAGGTTCTAAACTAATTTTTAGAAAAAGACACATTCTTCAACACTATTTTATAATTTTTAGAAGTGATAGTCAACTTCTAAAAACTATCAATAAAAAAATTATTAGAAATATTGTAAAAAACAATAACGTACTTGTGATTTATTACACTCTATAAATTCAAAAACCTTTTCTAATTGCTTGCCTGCTGATGGAAAAAGGAGTTAAACCCATGAAAATTACACAACACACGAAAAAAGATGGATCAGCAGTCTACCGCTCCAGTATCTATCTTGGTATTGATTCTGTAACTGGTAAGAAGGTCAAGACTACCATATCAGCACGAACAAAGAATGAACTCAAAAACAAAGTCACTCAGGCTAAGATAGAATTTGAGAAAAACGGCTCTGACACGGAAACAACGCTCACATATAACAACCTATAGTGAACTTGTGGACTTATTTTGGCAAACCTACCAGCATACCATAAAGACTAATACGCAGATAAAAGATAAAAGGTTGCTTAAATAACTACCTCTTACCCTCGTTTGGTACTTACAAACTAGATAAACTCACCCCTGTTATTATCCAAACCCAGGTAAATAAGTGGGCGGATCAGTACAATCAGGGCGGAACGGGGTATAAAGAATATAATCACCTTCATGCCTTAAATAAACGTATACTACAGTATGGAGTTTCTATCCAAGCATTAGACAATAACCCTGCTCGTGATGTTGTTATTCCTAGAAAAAAATAACAAGAGATAAACAAGTAATTAAATACTTTCAAAATCAGGAACTTAAAAAGCTTCCTCTCTTATCTCGATAACCTGGAGAATACCTTTACAAATTTCTATGATACTGTGCTTTATAAAACGCTCCTAGCTACTGGATTGCGTATCCGAGAATGTCTAGCCCTGGAATGGTCTGATATTGACCTCCATAACGGAACGATTGATATTAACAAGACACTCAACATTTTAAATCAGGTAAACAGTCCTAAGACAAAATCAAGCTATAGAGTTTTAGATATCGATCATAAAACGGTGCTCATGCTTCGTCTCTACCGAGCAAGACAAGCAGAAAACGGTAGAAACATTGGCTTTAACCTATGAGAAAGTATTCTCTGATAGCTTTGATAACTATATCAATACTCGAAAGGTTGATTATCGCCTACATAAGCACCTAAAAAGCTAACTGTACTGATTTAGGCTTTCATGCTTTCCGACACACTCACGCTAGTATCTTGCTTAATGCTGGTCTACCTTACAAGGAAATACAGACACGGCTTTGGCTATGCAAAAATATCTGTAACTATGGACACTTACAGCCATTTATCAAAAGAGAACCAAAAAAGAGCAGTCTCATTCTTTGAAACTGCCCTCGAAAAAATAAAAAGTTCTTAAAAAAGTCCACAAAATAAAAAAAGCGACACATAAAAACCCTTATGTATCAACGATTATAGAATGTTTTTCGGTATAATTGACTATTATACCGAAAAATCTATTTTTGAAAAGAAAAAGAAGTACCAGAAAGCTTGAAAAATATCTGATAATTCAGAGTAATGAAAAGATTGATGGACTGGATAAAAAGATTGTAAACGCTTGCTTTTTTTACTTTTAAAGACTTATAATAAAGGTGTGAAAGTGTGGTGTTTACACCATCAACCGTATCCAAACAATCATCATCAAAAGGAGGTTTTCCAATGAAAATAAATTGGCTCAACTATACCCATCATGTACTTAGCTGCCTGTTTATCACTCTGAGTATCTTGACTATTTTTTCCGCCGAGTATGTCGTTTTCCCAACGAGCCTTCTTCTAGGCTGTCTCCTCATTCCTCTACTCTTTGAACAGCACTTATTCAGTCGCCGAATGACTTGGATCCTCAGCGTTTTCTTTGCCATTCTTGCCTTTTGCCCTTCTCTTTATCATCAAAACCAATCATATCTCCCTTAGCTATCCAGCAACAACCCTTCTTCTTTTTGTACTAGCAAGCCTGAGTTTTTCAAACTCCTTTATCCTTCACAAACATAAAGAACAAAAAGCCGCTAGATAAAGCTATCCAATAAAAAGTGTGGAAGCAACATGAGCTCGAAAGAGCCATGGATTCCACACTTTTCTTATTCTATAAGGAGCTGGATGGTAGCTAAAAATTCTTAAATGATTCGCCCACGCTGCCAGCCTAAACTAGACTTTCAGAATATTTTCCCTCTTTATTTTCCCGCTTTCATTTTCTTTTTAATTATATTATAATAGTTGGCAAACACATTTTTCCAATCTAATTACTTAAAAAATGATAGTATTCTACGAAGGAGGGCGACATGATGGATTTGGGTCAATTGCACAAAACTACTGAATATAAGAACTCAAGGGACCCCCTATTCTCTGACGCGGACCATTACGGAAAACGGCCAGCCTGACATCCTTTTCCACTGGCACACAGATGTTGAAATCATTTACGTCCACGAAGGAAGTGCCCAATTTCATATCGACGATCATTATTTTAACAGTCACAAGGGGCGATATTGTCCTGATTCGTCCCAATGCCCTCCACTCCATTCATCCGATTGAGCAGCAGCGCCACTACATGGATGCCATTAACTTTCATTTGGATTTAATGGGCTATTCAGCCATGGATCATGCTAGTATCCACTACCCTACAGCCTCTCTACAATGGTCAACTGGACTTTGTCCATGTCATCAAACCGACTGACCAAGCCTATGAGGAAATTCGTCAATGCCTGCTGGCCACTATGGAAACGGGTTATTGCCAAAAGAAATACTATGAATTTCAGCTCAAGGCCCAGCTCAATCAGCTCTTCTACTTGCTTTTTGAAAAACGGCTATATCGTCTCCAAGGAGCTATCTGCCGAAGGCTACCGCAAGGAAGAGAAAATCCGCTCCATCATCGACTATATCAATGAGCATTATCAGGAAGAACTCTCTATTGATCAGCTGTCTGGCATCTGCGGCTACAGTCCGACGCACTTCATGAATTTCTTCAAAAAACATCTGGGTGTTTCTTGCATTGAATATCTGATTCAATTCCGCCTGCGCAAGGCTGCCGAGCTCCTCCAGCACTCCACTCTGTCGGTTCTAGAAATCTCCAGCCAGTCTGGTTTTTAATAACCTTTCTAATTTCAACCGGCAATTTAAAAAATACTATCAAATGACACCCAGTCAGTATCGAAAAAAATAAGAAAATCTCCAGTCAACTGATTGGAGATTTTTTTATCTGAACATGATTAATAAAAAAAACGAACAGACTAGATATCTGTTCGTTTTACGGGATTTTGAAAGTTATAGGTAGTTATTCTGCTGATTTTTTTCACGAATCACCAAGGTTCCATCTTCCATATCTGCAGTCAAGTGCTTAGCATCTAGGTTATCCAAGTGGAAGTCAGTCACCTTGTCACGGATTTGTTGCTCGATGACCCGGCGGAGCGGACGAACACCCATGACTTGATCATATCCAGCGTCGCGCAGGAATTCCTTAGCTGCATCAGATACAGCCAAATCAATTTCCTTCTTGCTCAAGGTTTGATTTACTTCGATCAGCATGAGATTCACAATTTCCATCAGATCTTCTTTCTTGAGATGAGAGAACTCAATAACTGCATTGAAACGATTGAGGAACTCTGGACGGAAATAATGTTTGAGTCGATCCATCAAATCAGGCTTTTCTGCATCCTCTTCCAGACCTGCTTCATAACCAAAGCCTGCATTGGAAGTCGCAATGATGACCGTGTTCTTGAAGTTGACTGTGTTTCCTTGACCATCCGTCAAACGACCATCATCTAGAACTTGAAGGAGAAGGGTAATCACCTGTGGATCCGCCTTTTCAATCTCATCCAAGAGAATGATAGAGTAAGGATTGCGGCGCACGCGCTCTGTCAAAAGTATTGTTGTTGTCATCATAGCCGATATAACCAGCAGTCGTACCAATCAACTTAGAAACGGCTGTGCGGTCACTGTATTCAGACATATCCAGACGGATGATAGCATCCTTGGTACCGAACATATCCAAAGCCAGTTGTTTAGCCAGCTCAGTCTTACCGACACCAGTTGGACCAACAAAGAGGAAGCTTCCGATCGGACGATTGCCTTCGTCAAAGCCTGCACGATTACGGCGGATGGCACGAGCCACAGCTTCTACAGCCTTGTCTTGGCCAATCACCTTGGCTTTAAGACGATCATTCATGCCCTTGAGGCGCTCAATATCGCTAGCGCCCATTTGAGATACGGGCACACCCGTCATCCGCTCAACGGATTCCGCCACATCGTTGACTGTTGCTGTCACCTTCATATCCTCAGTGTGATTTTGGATCTTCTTTTCCAGCTCTTCAATGCGAGTCTTGGCATTCAGAGCTGCTTCATAATCTTCTTTTTCAACAGCTGTTTCCTGCTTAGCCTTCTGCTCAGCAATCTCATGCTCAACTGCATGAACATCAGTCACTGGATGTTGGGCTGCCAAGTGGGCAGCAGTCACATCGACCAGGTCAATCGCCTTGTCTGGTAGGCTCCGTTGTGGAATATACTGAACTGAGTAGTCCACAGCCGCTTTCAGCACTTCATCTGGCAGGATGACATTGTGGTGCTTTTCGTACAGATCCCGAATACCTCGAAGGATCTGATAAGTATCTTCAGCAGACGGTGCATTGACCTTGACTTCATTGAAACGACGAGCCAAAGCCGCATTTTTGAGAATGGTATTGCGGTACTCGTCCTGAGTAGTAGCCCCGATGACAGTCAGTTCACCGCGAGAAAGTGCTGGTTTTGAGAATATCCGCCATGCCCTTAGAGCCACTATCTCCACCAGTAGAGCCAGCCCCTAGAATTTGATGGATTTCATCAAAGAATAAGATAACATTCCCGGCTTCCTTGACTTCATTGACCAAGTTTTGGATATTTTCTTCAAAGCTACCACGATATTGGGTACCAGCTTCCAAGCCAGAAATATCAACAGAAATAATTTCCTTGTTCTTGATGGCCGCTGGCACATCACCATTGACGATAGCCTGAGCCAATCCTTCTACGACAGCTGTCTTACCAACTCCGGCATCGCCGACCAGAACCGGATTATTCTTAGTCCGACGAGAAAGAATTTCAGCTGTTTCTTGGATTTCCTTATTGCGTCCAATGACCGGATCTAACTTACCATCACGCGCTTCTTGAGTCAAATTGCGACCTAGCTTAGCCAGAATGCCATCTTGCTTAGGCCCATGCGCTCCAGCTTGCACATCCTGTTCGCCAACCACCTGACCAGGAAGCTTGCCAGTAGCTCGGTACTGAGCAAACTCTTCCGGTGTGACCTCTCTACCATTGATCAAGTAGCGCCGGTGTTCGCTGTTGTAGCCACCCATGCGTCCCATGAGTTGGTTGAAAAGGTCGTCCATATTGTTAAAATTGTTGTAATTGTTGTTCATAGCATTGCCTCACTTTTTATACGTTTTTATATCATTTTTCATTTGCTAACGTTTCAGATAAGAAATCTCTTTCTTACCTACTGTACGTTTATATTCATATCGGAGATCTTCTCCTATCTATTACTTTACATAACTTATTCAATTTCCAAAAAATCAAGACTCCTTCAGTCTCTTACTTTTATGGATGAGTTGGATCTATTTCAGAAGAATATGATGTTACATAATTTTTAATCCTCCCAAAAATAATCGCCTACTGGCTATATCCTCATCTTCTGAATGAATTCTGTGTAAACTTTTTGTTTACAGTTGTAATTATATATCCTTTTACTCCCTTGTCAATAGGTTTTGATAAAAAAATTTTACATAATTTTTAAAAAATCAAAAACTTCCCCACATAGAAATGTGAAGAAAGTTTCTCTATTTTGATACAAGTTAAATCATATACTCTATACTATAACTGGCATCCGACAGAATGCGGGACAGAAACTGTTTAGTCCGCTCCTCCTTGGGACTGGTGAAGAATTCCTGTGGAGAATTTTCTTCGATGATGTGACCTCCGTCCATAAAGATGACATGGTTGGCTACGTCGCGGGCAAAGCTCATCTCGTGGGTCACGACGACCATGGTTACTCCCTCCTGAGCTAGCTGTTTCATGACACTGAGCACTTCGCCGACCAGTTCCGGATCTAGAGCCGAAGTTGGCTCATCCAGCAGGATAACGTCTGGCTTGACAGCAATGGCGCGGGCAATCCCGATCCGCTGCTGCTGACCGCCTGATAGCTGAGAAGGATAGTAGTCCTTGTAGGCTAAAAAGGCCCACGCGCTTCAAAGACTCTTCTGCAATCTCAAGCGCTTCTTCTCTCGGTATCTTACGGGCGATCACTAAGCCCTCTAAGATATTTTCAAGGGCTGTTTTATTGGCAAAGAGATTATAATGCTGGAAGACAAAGGCTGTCTTTCTGCGAATTTCCAAAATCTCTTTTTTGCTGAGTTTAGCCAAATCATAGTCCTTACCAGCCAAAGTCAACTGACCACTATCCGCTTTTTCTAAGTGATTCAGACAGCGCAGAAATGTTGTTTTCCCAGAGCCTGAGGGACCAAGAATTACCACAACGTCACCTTGATTGACCTTGAGACTGACATCTGCCAGCACCTGGTGCTCTCCAAAATCGTTTGGAGATATGTTTTACTTCTAACATAAT
>BNJT01000563.1_pt1 | contig 24584 bp, 41 predicted proteins | sample 8540491 | NCBI WGS metagenome assembly BNJT01 (sample SAMD00202455, study PRJDB9452) | human saliva metagenome | host: Homo sapiens | reverse complement strand
TTCTTAATAGAAAAAAACGCAGCACAAAATGTACTACGTTTTTTTATCTTATTCAATTGTTTTATCAAATTTATTAAATTTATTTTTTTATCAAATAATCCTAGGTGTTTATCCACCATAATTGAGTTAGTCATACCACCACTAACATTTAAACAAGTACGTCCCATATCTAATATTGGATCTACTGCTAAAAATTGGATTAATTTGATTAAAGAATGCTCCGAATCCTACTCCATTTACTGAAACTGATGCAGCTGTAATAGCTGTACCTGGAACTCCCGCAATACCAACAGAACCTAATGTTACAACAATAACTGTCATAATGAACAATGTAGCATCAATTGCAATTCCATTAGCATTAGCTAAAAAAATACTACTAACATTGTTGGATAAATCCCTGCACATCCTTGCATTCCAGCTGTAGAGGAAAAATGAAGCAACAAAATTTGCTGTAGACTGATTAACTCCCATTTCTTTTAGTTAAAGTACTAATTGTTAGTGGTAAAGTTCCTGCACTTGAGCGTGAAGTAAATGCCAAAATAAGTGGTTTACTTGCTTTTTTTAAAGTAAGTAAACGGTGATACTCCATGCAATACTAAAAAAATAGACCTTGTATAATAAATTGAATAGCTACTGCTACATAAAGTAAACCTATGAATAGTAAAAACATCTTTAATAGATTTTTAATCCTCTTTGCGCTATTGTATTAGCTAAAAAGCGGAATAACTGCATAAGGTAATAATCTTATTACCATAACTGTAACACGAGAAACAATAGCATGTAAATTTGCTATATAATCAACAAATGTTTTTAACTTTCGTCTCATCTTTTATTTTGAATATAGCGTGCAGCTATACCGATAAACATTGCAAATATAACAATACCAATAACATTGAAATCTACCATCGCTTTTATAGGATTCGATGGTATTAGTTCACGTAAAATTGTAACCACATCTTTTACTTCTTTTAATCTTACTATCTCCACTGCCTAAGACAATTGAACTACTTCCTAGTTTGAAAACAGCAGAAATAATAAATCCTACTATTGAACTTATTGCAACCATACCTAGTGTAACTATTAAAGTAAGTCGTGTTAATTTTTTACATCTGTATTAGAATTAATATTTACAATTACATTAATTATCGATACTAAAACTAACGGGATAATTAACATTTTAATTAAATCAATAAATCCATTACCAAATAGCGAGTACCATTTTAGTGATTTCTACAATATACTTTATCTTCATTGGATCATCACTAAATCCAGAATAAGCCTGAATAGTTATACCTAATATTAGCCCTATTGCTGTAGCTAGTAACGTTCGCTTACCAGAACTAATGTGTTTTTGCTAAATAATACATTAAATAAAATAAAGCAAAAAAAGAACCAATAAAAAAATAATAATGTTTCTTTTTGTTGAAATCATAATGAACTTCTCAAAAAAATGTAAATTTGTTTTCCATCATCTATCCTCCAAATGAGTAATTAACTCATCTTTCTTTTTATAGTAAAAAAATATTAATAAGAATTTCTACTATTTCTACAGATAGGGTGGAAAAATTTTTTTAGTTTATTTTCCATCTGTTACCTCCTAATAACAAGTTGTATTTTTACAATTAAACTATAAATGACTTTTTTTATTTCAATTATTTTTGCTTAATAAATTTTTTTATTTTATATTTACTTAATATTTTTTTATTAAGTTATAATAAGAACTAGTTATTATTATAAATTAATTGAAATGGAGGGATTTTTTTGAATATTAAATTAGTGTACGCGAGTCTAACAGGTAACACAGAAATGTTATCAGATTTAATAATAGAAAAAAATTCGAAGAACAAAAAGGATTTACAAATTGAAAAAAACTATTTATAGAAGATATGGTAGATTTCGATTTTTTTAGATGATGCTGATGCTTTTTATCGTAGCTACATATACATATGGTGAAGGAGATCTTCCTGAAGAGATGGAAGAATTTTTTTCGAAGAAATTGGTCAGAAGGATTATTCTGGTAAAAATCTATGGAGTTATAGGTACTGGGGACACAATTTATGATGAATATTGTGCTTGTGTTGATCAATTTAATGAACAAATTGCAAAAACAGGGGCAACTAACCCTACAGAAAATCTAAAAAAATTGAAATTGAAGCTGATACTGACGAAGATTTTTGAAAAATATTGATAAATTCATTGAAGATTTTTGCTTCTGCACTTTAATTTTATAAATAAAAAAAGACTATAGGTATTATGATATGTACCCCTTTTTACTGAACAAACCGGTGAAAGGGGTATTATTATGCGTTATAGTTTTGAATTTAAATTAAAATGTGTAGAAATGTATGAGAGAGGAGAATTTCCAAATACACCTGATGGTGTATCTACAGATAGATTTAGAAATAATATAAGACAATGGAAAAGAATGGTTGATTCATCAGGAATAGACTCTTTTTCACCATAAACCACAAAATAAAAAAATGGAAACCAGAAGAGAAATTAGAATTAATTGTTAAAGTCTTAGCTAGTGAATCATGTACTTCTGTTGTACTAAGTAACGGAATTCATCCTGGAATGTTGTATCAATGGGTTAACAAATATAAAACTTTAGGCTATAATGGACTCGAAGAATCTAAGAAAGGGCGACCTGCTAGGGGTAAAAAAATATGAAAAGAAATAATAAAAACACATGCACCAAAAACTTAATGAAACTGAATATGAAGAACTTATAAGATTAAGAGCTGAAAACGAACATATTAAAAACGGAAATAGAAGTAATAAAAAAATCTATTGCCTTGAGAAGAGAGAAATGGGCGCGCAACTCGAGGCGAAAAAAAGCAGCGATCATCAAAGAGCTTATATGATTTATCTTTACACCCTAATTTAGATCAGATAAAAAGGATGTTAGAGAAAGCATTTAATAAATTTCCTAAGACAGAAGGAATAATCTTACATCCAGATCAAGGATGGAAATACCAACATTTTTATTATAGAAATGAGTTAAAAAGACATGGAATCATTCAGGCAATGTCTAGAAAAGGAAACTGTTATGATAATAGTATAATGGAGACTTTCTCTGGAAGAATAAAAAAATCGAACTATATTATGGTTATGAAAAAAAGACTATCTATCATTTGAAAGTTTTAATGAAGCAGTAGAGGAATATATAGATTATTACAATAATAAAAAGAATTCAATCAAAAACAAAATGGATGCCTCCTGTATATTACAGGATAACATCCATAAGTTTAAACTAAATATATATGTATCCAGAATTTTGGGTACACATCATTACTCCTACAATCTTTTTTTCTTATCCTTTGAAAAAAATACATTTACTCGTTTAAATTCTTCTTCCCAATTATTCCAATCAAGTCTAACTCTTGAATTATCTTCAAGGATATCTTCTACAATCTCTTCTATCGTTATTTGCTCAAGAGCTTCTTTTAATATAATGATTAATTGTATTTACTTTTCTTAAATACTCACTATAACGCTTATCAACAGCTAATGCTCCTTCAAAAATTTTTAGAAACATAGTCCGTTTTTTTAAAACAAAAAAACTTCTACTTCACCATTTAAAGCAACATATACATCATATAATGTAACACTCTTATTACTACGATATTTATATCCTCCACCTACACCAGTGTTAGCTTTTTACAAGATTATGGACAACTAGTTTTCTCATAATTTTTTTTCAAATATGTTGGTGATATATTAAGACGTTTACTTATTTCTTTTGAATTCAAATAAATATGTCTATCTTGTAAATAAAAGCATAACCATTATACAAATTGCTTGCTCCGTGCTTTTTTTGTTAAATGCATAAACTTTTTAACCTCTTTTTCCTTTTTAAATAAGATAAATAATTAATCTATTCTTTAATTTTATGATATATTTTTTTCATATTGTCAAATGTTATCTTATCTTTTTCTCCCCAATATTGGTAATAGGTACACTCAATAGAACCGTTAAATAACTTTCTTCTCTTAGTTGCTTTCTTCCCATATAAATGTTCAAACATTTTATTAGATGTTAATATATATAGTGACCAATATTTTTTTGATTTTTTTAAGGCTGTTCCTAAATATTTATACATATTTTTCTACTTCTTTTTTTCTCACCTAAACGCTCTCCATATGGTGGATTAGCTATTACGCAACCAGCTTCTTTTTTTCACAACAAAAATCATAAACTGACATCTGTTTAAATTTAATAACTCCAGCTAACCCAATTTCTTCAGCATTATTTTCGGCTGTTTGAATCATTTTTCGGATCAATATCAGAACCATATAGTTCTAATTCCTTCTCATAATCAATTGCTTCTTCAGCTTTATTTCTTTCTTCATCAACTAACGCTTTTTGGCATCCATGGCCATTTTTCAAAAATCAAAATTTCTATTTATGCCAGGTGCCATATTTTTGTGCTGCCATGGCTGCTTCTATTAGCAGAGTACCTGAACCACAGAATAAGTCATATAATGGTGTTTCACCTTTCCAGTTAGTTAATTTTACCATAGCTGCAGCAAGTGTTTCTTTTAGCGGTGCTGTCCCTTGTTTTGCCCTATATCCTCTTTTATGTAATCCATCGCCTGATGTATCTAATAATATTGTTGCTATATCATTTAACATTATTATCTCTAATCTATATCTAGCTCCAGTTTCTGTTAACCAACCAGTTACCCCGTAACTTTTTTTCATTTTTTCAACAATTGCTTTTTTTACAATCGACTGACAGTCAGATACACTAAATAATGTTGATTTATGACTTCGCCCATCTACTGGGAATTTTGCATCTACTGGAAGATATTTATCCCATTCTATCTCTTTAGTTTTTTTCAAATAATTCTTCAAATGTATAAGCTGGAAATTGAGCTACTACAATTTTTACTCTATCTGCACATCTAAGCCATAAATTAGAGCGAACTATAGCTCTCTTATCTCCAGAATAATATACTCTACCATTTTCTACTTTTGTTTCATAACCTAACTCTTGTACTTCTTTAGCTACAATAGCTTCTATACCCATAGGTGTTGTTGCTACTAAATTATATTTCATTTCTTCCTCCTTAAAAAAGAGGCTCTAAAGAGCCCCTAGAACTAGTTATTTTCTTATCATAAGCCATATTCTGTATCTATCTTACTCAATCGGGCCTAGTCTACCCTCGTAACAATAGTTGTGATCATCTGTCTAAATACAAAGTATTTCCTACTTCTACATTCATTTCTGTGAAGTAAGTGCTTCTACCAAAATTTGAATTGCTCACTCAAGGGGTTTACCGCGTTCCACTTCATACATTTCTATATGAACTTCGTCACTGTGGCACTTTCAAGATATATGACCATATAGAAACTACTTAGGTCATATTTTCTGCCGTCACCTTAAAAAGGTGCCTAAACTTATTTTTTCGTTTAGCGTTGAACACTACTGACATCTCAGTCAGTGTGAGTATGGACTTTCCTCAGCAAAATTGCCGCGATCACTCAAAGAAAATACTTATACTACTTTTACACTATAATAAAGCTTTTGTAAACAAATTATGTTAAATAATTATTTTTCTAAAACTGATACTTTTTCCTTCAGCTATTTCTTCAAGCGCTTTTTCCAACTTCTTTATGAGATACATAGTTATCTAATTTTTTTTGTCTCTGGATCAGAGAATAATTCACGAGCTCTCTTACTTGCTAATGAAACTAACATATATTTTGAATTTACTTTTGATTTTAAAACATCTAATTTTTGGATATAACATTTATTCTCTCCTACATTTCTTCTAATTCTAATAAAAGCTCTTCGATATTTCATCTCTATACGTTCGCGTTTTTAAATGCTCACTTGTTATTATAGCTTTAATTCTATCTACTGCTTTATCTACTTCATCATTTTCAACAACATAGTCATATAAGTGCATCATATTTATTTCTTTTTTAGCTTTAGCTATTCGAGACTCAATTACTTCATCGCTTTCTGTCCCTCGTCCTTTTAATCTAGTTTTTAAATCTGCAATACTAGGAGGAGCTAAAAATATAAATAATGCATCAGGGATTTTACTTTTCACTTGGCTTGCTCCCTGTACTTCTATTTCTAAAAAGATATCTTTCCCTTTATCCATAGTTTCACGCACATACTTTACAGGAGTCCCATAATAATTGTCTACGTATTGTGCATATTCAAGTAATTCACCTTGTTCAATAAGTTGTTCAAATTCTTCTTTTGTTTTGAAAAAATAGTCAACCCCATCTACTTCACCAGGTCTCATCCTCTAGAAGTCATAGAAATTGAATACTCAAAGCCAACATCATTACTTTCAAAAATTCGTTTTCTAACAGTTCCCTTTCCTACACCAGAAGGACCTGATAAAACTATTAATAAGCCTTTCTCCATTTTTTTGATTCCTCTATTATCATTTATTATCTTCTTATGATACCACAAATCGCCTAAAAAAATTAAACTATTAGACACACTAAATTAAAAATATTTTTAAAAATCAATATTTGTTTAATATAGTTAATTATTTCTTACATTACATATCTCACTATTGCAAGAGATATAATTCCAGTTATTACTATAACTAATAGATTTTTAGAAATAATTGCACTTAATACAGTAGGTAATGAAGCTATCAAATTTTCATAGTTAATCTTAGGAAGCTCTCCTATGTTTTGTATAAATAAACTATTGAACCATAATGTAGACATAATTACAATTGGTACAAAACTTAAGAACTCAATAACTGCTTTTGGTAAATTGAATTTTTTTAATAAAACAAATGGCACTACTCTTGATAACCACGTTACAACTGCACAACCTATTATAGTTAATATAATATAATTAATGGATAACATTTTTTTAATACCACCCCTATTGTACACCCTATTAAAGTAACAATAATAATTAGAACGTTACTTGGCAAAATAATCATTCCAAAAAAATACTAAAAAAATAAAACAATTATTATTACAATTACCTGAACTTTTTTTCTTTATAGTAAAATCTGAAATAACTTGTAAATAAAAGTAAACCTATAAACATTGCCACTAAAAGCAAAAATCCAATCCTAGTCCGTAAGGATTTTTTTACTACGCTACCTAACAATGCTCCTATAACTGAAGAAATCCCTCAAGTCATATAAGATATTATATTTGCCGTATTAAACCACTCGTATGATAATTTTCCATTCGTATAATTTTGTTTATTCATTCCAAGAGCATAGCTTTCATCTGTTAAAAATGTTCCAATAGAAATATTTTTAAATAAGCTATACTCTTTAAAAAATCGGCGCTACTGACATACTCATTAGAATCATTCTTGAATTAACTAGAAAAAGTCGCTATAATTATGGAGATTATTGGCGCTCCTGCTGAAAGCATGCTCACAGTAATAAACTGTGCACTACCAGCGTAAATAAATAACGACATTGCTCCAACTAAAAAAATATTTAAACCTGCTGAACTTGCAATAATACCAAATGCCAAACCTATCCCTATATACCCGAATACAGTAGGTAATGTATCTTTGATAGCAGTTTTTCTATCTAGTTTATTATTCATTTATTATACACCCTTCAAATTTTATAATAATTTAATTATTATTTACTAATAATTCATTTATAAAGATTTTTATCAATTTTTTTGTTTTTACTGTTTTCTGATCAGTATAAGTCACCATTCCAGGTTTGGCACCTGAAATTTTTTTAACATTCTTTATCAATGTTGAATCAACAGACACATAATTTTTCATTTTTTTAAATTTAGAAAAAAATATCCTGCAAGCATAGATGCTACACTTTTTGTTTCTTCATCTGGATTATTGTCAAAAATTACTACATGGCTTCCTGGTATATCTTTTGCATGGAACCAAAGATAATCTCTTCTTGCCAATTTATTTGTTATAGTATCATTTTGAATATTATTTTTTTACCTACATAAATGTCTATACCATTATATTTTTATTATTAGGTAATTATTTTTCTTTTGTACTTTTTTTATTTTTTTATCTTTTTTTCAGATATCCAGAATTTATCAATTCTTCTTTTATTTCTAATAAATCTGTTTTACCAGCATTCTCAATTTGAAAAACTCAAAGTTTCAAAAATAAGAGATATCTTTTTTTGTTATATCTATTTGCTCATATAGATTTTCAATAGTTCTCTTATTCTTTTTATATAATTCAAAAATATTTCTCTGAATTTTTTTCAATACTTATATTTAGATCTAATTCAATAGATATATCTTCTAAATTTTTCACTATAAAAAAATTCTGCAATGTAACAACTTCTGGTATATTATTTTTTTAAACAAGTATATATTAGAAATAAGTAATTGTCCCTTTAATTTAAAGTCATCTTTTTCTTTTTGCTTCTAATAATTCTTTATTTAATATTTTTTTAGCTTTTTTTATTTAATCTACTCAATTTATTTTTTTATGAAATTGAATAATTCTTTTTCTGTATTTTTTTATTACTTGATTCTTTTTGGATATCCATATAATAAAAAAATCTAACAACCTAGAAAGACTATCAAATTTAATATTATCTTTATTACTTATAATTTCAAAGTAGTAAAAAAATCATTTTTATTGCCATTTTTTTAAAAAGTGTAGGCTCATTATATAATGAAAAGTTACTACAAAAACTCTTTAAAAGATTCTAGAACATTCTCTTCTTTAGTTAAAAAGTAGTTGTTTAAGACTGATGAAACTCCATAAAAAAATTCTTAATTAAGAATTTTTTTATCATTTTTATCACATTTCAAATCAGAATACTCACTAAAGTTAAATGGATTATACTTTTTTTAACTGTTGGTGGAAGAACATATTCCATATTAGAAATAGTTGAACGACTGAACTCTAAACTATAACTATTTTTTTAATGACTCAATTATTATATTATCGCTATTTGTTAATATAATATTAGAGTGTTTCCCCATTAATTCAGTTATTAAAAAAATAATATTTTTTTCATATCCCAACTCATCAAAGTTCTTTTATTTTAAACTTAATAATTCTATCATTATTTATTTGATTGATTTTTCTCTATTATTCCACCCATCAAGTATTTTTCTTAGTACTGAACAAAAAAATTTGAAGGTGTTTGGGGATTTTTCATAATTATTATTTGTCAATTGAATTCTTGATGCACTAGAATTAGCTGACACATATAATTTTAAATTTTTTTCCCTTTTTCTAATAGAAAAAAATAAACTCATCATTCGACAGATTGTTAATTTTATTTATACGAGAATATAATATAGATTCATTAAATTCCTCTACTAGTTTTCTAACAAAAAAACCATCAAATGCCATTTTTACACCTCCACTACATAATTAAAATCTTATTATAGTAAAAAATTATATCACATATAGTAGTTATTGTACATAAGAAAAAGAAACTAGAATTATGATTTCTAGTTTCTTTCTTATTATTTTTCTTCAAATCTTTTTGATACAAGTACACCCCAGACTAATAGTCCAAGTAATACTGCCCAAAATATTACTGTCCATAAGGTTGAGTGAGGAAAATCAGCGGGTATTAGAGCTAATTTCTCATGGGCTGCAGCAATAACAAAAAGCTTTATACCTACCCAGCCAACTATTAAGAAGGCGGCTACTTCTAAACCTGGTTTTTTTTCTAACACTCTTATGAAAATATTTGCTGCATATCTCATTATTACTACTCCAGCGAATCCTCCTATAACCATTACTGAAAATTGTCCAAGATTTATCCCACCAATTGAAGTTTCTGAAATATGTGGTAAAGTAATTGCTATTGCTACAGCAGCTAATATAGAGTCAATTGCAAAAGCAATATCAGTTAACTCAACTTTAATTACCGTAGCCCAAAAACCACTTTGTTTTTTAGGAGCTTGAATTTCCTCTTCCGTACCATTTTTTCTTTTATCAAAAAATTCTTTAATATGGCTACCAGCCATAAAAAGTAAATATAGTCCACCTAAGACTTGAATTTGCCAGTATTGAGCTAATATTGTTATTAAGAATATAGCAATAATTCTAAAGATCAATGCTCCCGCTAGTCCATATAGCAAAGCGTGCTTTTTGTTCTTTTTAGGGGTAAATGTCTTACCATTACTGCTAAAAACAATTGCGTTATCAGCAGAAAGTAAACCTTCTAATACTATTAAACTTAGTAAAAACAATTAAATACTGAATTATAATTTGTGAATCCATTATTATTAATCAATCTCCTTATATTATGAAACTACTCTTTTTATTAATCTAACTACAAAAAAATCACTAATACTAATCCTACAATATTCAATACTAAGGGTAAAAAAATATCATTAATCTAAAAATCTATAAATTGATTCAAATAACTAATTCCTTTTTTTCAAAAAAACAGTTAATATGCTATTATCTATCCTTTCTGATAAAAAAATGATATGCGAGATTCTAATAGTTTTTGCTATTACATCTCCACCTACAAAAATATAGTAGCGATAATGCTATAGCTATATTTGCATCATTAAATAACGTTAACATTAATAAAAAAATATTAAATTAGAAAAATATTAATATTAATATAATCATTATATATATGCATATAGATGACTATTGAGGTTTAATACCCCTTTAATTTTTATAAAAAGTCTCTTTGTATTTGAAAAAAATAGTATCGCTATAACAAAACTTATCATTATCAAATAATATACTAAAAAGAAAACTAAATTTGCTAAAATTGAAGAGAAATCACGAATTGTTTTTTTCTTATTTATCATAATAAGTGTGCTAACTTTTTGAAGTATAGTCTTCTCTATATGAATAAATATAATTAATCCCCATTATAAAGATAACTAAAATTAATATTATTTTTAAAAAAATAATATTAAATATTACATCCACTTCTGTATAATCATAAAAAGTTAGTAAGTGAGTCCATTTTTATATAGAACTCCTAAACTAATTGTTAAAAATTATTATACTAAAAAAGATAGTTGAATTTTCTTCTAAATATTTTACCCAACTCTATTAAAAAAATATCATAGTTCCTCTCCTTTACCCTGATAAAGTTTTATTTTTTTCACCTAGATTTCGTACTTGATGAACCTCTATATTATTTTTTTAATAACTCATAAAAGTACTTCTTCTAAAAACTTCATCTCTTATGACTATCTCTTTTTCACCATATATTGTAAATTGATAATTTCTAAGAATATGTTCTAAATTATCTTGACTAGATATACTCAGTACTGCCAGTGTTTTTTTATAATTAGCAAATCATCTATTGAGCCATAGTATGATTTAATACTATCTGATATCACTAAAAATACTATCAGCAATATCATTAAATTGGTTAAGCATTGTATCTAGAATTATTATATTTTCATTAGTTGATTTTTGTTAGTATTAGTTCACGTATTTGAATTTTTATCACTTAAGGTTAAAGTTTCTTCAGAATTATCAATAACAACTAAATTTTTGATTTATTAATATTGAAAAATAATAAATGTAGCTTAATTTTTTTCATTTTTTTGATAATTTTTTTATAATTAACGCTCGGATTTAAATTTATAAATTGCAATTCTTTCTCTATTTCTTCTTGAGAAATTTTTAACACCAAATAGTTGCAATAATTTGCCAAGATTTTTTTATAAGGGATAGGTGATTATAAAATCCATAATCATCTAAAAAAATATTAATTTTTTTCTTTAGAACTATTTTTCGTTAAATAATATTTCCCCCTTGAAACTTACTTTTTCACGGAGTGACTTCTTAATTAATTTTTAGACTCTCTATTTCATTGCTTACAATGGACAAAAATTTCTCCACTTTCTACTCTAAAGTCTAATTCTAATATTATATATATTTTCTTCTTATAATCTTTAAATTCTAGTACCATTACTACTCCTATTTCTATTTAAACATTTTATAATGATTATAACTTTATAATATAAATTCTACATCTTATATATAATACCATTGCTTCCTGCTAATGTCAAAAATACATTCATCATATTTATAAAAATAAAAAAAGAAAGTACAAAAATGATGTACTCTCTTTTAATCATAACTCTTAATTATTTATTATCTTTTTGAACTAAAGATAATAATAAACCAATAATTATTCCTACAACTGCAAAAGTTAAGCCAAGCAAAAATCTCCTTGAATAGGTAATAGTTTTACTAAAACATTATCGATAGCTACCACTGATACTCCTAATGTTGAAGTAATTGTTGTATATAAACTATATACTGCTGTAAGTGTTACTGTAGTTACATAAACAACTTTTTTTCCACCAAATAAGTTATGTAAGAAACCCTAACAGTATTAATACCATAGTTAGCGGGTATAAAAAGAACTAACACTGGCACTGCCCCTTTTAATTATAGCAGCTAAGCCATAGTTTCCAACAGCAAATGAGAATAGTGTTAATGCAACAGCATATGTTTTATAACTTATTTTACTATATAATCTTACGAAGAAAGTAGCACATGCAGTTACTAACCCAACACTTGTTGTTAAACAAGCTAAGAATACAATTACAAATAATAAAAATTTTTACCTACACTACCGAAATAATATGTAGTTGCTCCTGTTAATACTCCAGCACCTGTTTTTTTGTAATCCTAAAAATAGCAACTGATGTCATTCCAATATTAGAAATAAATACGTATACTAATGCAAGTAATAGAGCAGCAATTAGTGCAGATTTTGTAGTATTTTTTTAAAAAAATTTCGCCTTTTAGTTTTTGCACCATATAATTTAACAGCATTGATTACAATAATACCAAATACTAATGATGCTAATGCATCCATCGTATTGTATCCTTCCATTAGACCACTATTGAATGCTAATGAACTTGTAGCATATGTTTCAGTTGGTGCTTGTGCACTTCCCATTGGGTTTTACTAAAGAAGCAATAATTAATACTACCATTGAAAAATAGTAATACTGGTGTTATTACTGTCCCAATTCTATCTACTAATTTATTTGGATTAATTGATAACCACAATGTTAATCCCATAAAAATTGCTAAAAAAATACAGCTTGTGCAATAGTTTGACTACTTTCAGGGAAAAAAGCTAGATAAACCTAATTCATATGTAGTAGTACCCGTTCTAGGAATCGCAAAGAAAGGTCCAATTGTTAAATAAAGTAATGTTGTAAATGTTACACCAAAAAACTTTCCCTGCTCTACTAGATAATTCTAATAGATCTACAGCTCCTGAATAACCCATAACCAACACACCTAATAGCGGAAGTCCAACTCCCATAATAATAAATCCTGTCATTGCTACTGATAAATTACTACCAGCATTTTGACCTAAGAATGCAGGGAAAATTAAATTACCAGCACCAAAGAATAAAGCAAATAGCATAAGTCCAATTGAAATATAGGAATTTTTTTCTTTAAAAATTTTTATCATTACATCTCCTCCAAATTTAATATAATTTATTTAATATTTATTTACAATAATATATTTAGAAGGTTTTGTCAATAGAATTTCGAAAAATACGAATTTTTTTCAAGAAATTCTATTTAATTTTCTGATAATTTATCGATGTTCATTTTTAATGAAAACCTTTTTATCTGTTATATTAACAATATTTTCTTTATTTTTTTAAAAACGCTTTCTTCGGGGACTTATTCTTAATTTAAAATAAAAATAAAAAAAGCCAGAAAAAAACTATTATTTTCTGACTCATTTTTATTTATTTTTTTAAGTTCTTCTTTATAATCACAATTATTACAATAAACACCTTTTTTTATTTTCAAAAAGAATATTATTGCATTTTGGACATTTTCTGTTTATTGGTTTTATCCCATGATACAAAAATCACATTTTGGGAATCCTTCACAACCATAAAACACTTTACCTTTTTAGATTTTTTTCTCTAAAAACATCATGATTATGGCATTTTTGGACAAGTTACCCCAACTTTTTTTTCTGTATAGTATTAGTGTATCTACAGTCTGGGAAATTTGAACACGCAATAAACTTACCAAATTTTCCTAATTTGTAAACTAACTCAGATCCACAATCAGGGCAATTGTCTCCTGTTAACTCTTGTTTAATTTCTACCTTTTTCCATTTCAGACTCTGCTTTTTCAACATCTTTTCTAAATCCAGAATAGAAATCATAAATTGTTTTTTCCCACTCTGCCTTACCTTCTGCAATATCGTCAAGTTGATTCTCAAGACTTGCTGTAAACTTAGTATTTATTACATCAGGAAAATACTCTTCTGTTATTTTACTTACTAATGTACCTAATTCAGTTGGTGTAAATACTTTATTTTGTAGTTTAGCATAATATCGTTTTTGTAATGTATCAACTATTGTCGCATATGTTGATGGACGGCCAATACCTAAATCTTCTAATTCAGCTATAAGTTTCGCTTCTGAATAACGGGCTGGCGGCTGCGTAAAGTGTTGTTCTTCATCTATGCTTTTTATTTTAGCATCTTCTCCGACTTCAAATTCAGGAACAGACTTAACTTTTTCTTTTTCTTTCAAGACTGCTAAAAAACCATTAAATAGTAGTTTAGACTCTGCTCCTCTATAAACAACTTTATTATTTTCAAAAGTAGTTGATATAGTTTCATAAACCGCAGGACTCATCCTACTAGCTACAAATCTCTCCCAAATTAATTTATAAAGTTTATATTGATCATTTGATAAATATTCTTTAATACTTTCAGGAGTAAAGTTAATATTTGTTGGACGTATTCCCTCATGAGCATCTTGGATGTTTTTATTTGATTTTTTTGTTCTAACTGAAGTAGCTAAATATTCTTTACCATAATTTTTTGTTATATATTCGCTAGCCATCTTCATAGCTTCGTCTGATACCCTAGTAGAGTCTGTTCTCATATACGTTATAAGCCCAGTAACTCCTCCTAGTTTTTTTCAAGTTAATTCCTTCGTATAATTCTTGAGCAACGCTCATAGTTTTACGTGTTTTAAAATTAATTTTTCTAGAAGCATCTTGTTGCATTGTAGATGTTATATATACATTAGGAGCATTTCTATTTTTCTTAGATTTTGCAACATCTATTACTTTAAATGTTTCACCTTTAATTGCTTTTTTTATCTTATCAACATCTTTTTTACTTTCTAGTTTTATCTTTTCACCTTTTAAATGAATAAAAAAATTTGCAGTTAGTATCTTTCTATTTTTTATAAAGCCAATTGGTAATGTCCAGTATTCTTGTGGAATAAAGTTTTGGATTTCTTCTTCTCTATCAACAATTAACTTTAATGCTGCATTTTGAACTCGTCCTGCAGATAATTTTGGTTTGACTTTTTTCCATAATACAGGTGATATATTATAACCAACTAGACGATCTAATATTCTTCTCGCCTGTTGAGATTGTACTAAATCTGTATTGATTTTTCTAGGATGTTTAATTGCATCTTTCACAGCATCCTTTGTAATCTCATTAAATACAACACGATTTACATCGTTACTATTTAATCCTAAAATATGTGCAATATGCCATGCTATTGCTTCTCCTTCTCTATCAGGGTCGGAAGCAAGAAATACTTTCTTTCCTTTTGCTTCTTTTTTTAAGCTTTTTATAACATCCCCTTTACCACGAATAGAAATATAATCTACTCCTATACTACCATTATCTTGTACTTCTACTCCCATTCTGCTTTTAGGAAGATCCCTTACATGACCTTTTTGAAGATATTACTTTATATTTTTTTCCCTAAATATTTTTCAATTGTTTTTGCTTTTTGAAGGAGATTCGACTATTACTAAATTTTCTGCCATTTGTTTCTCTCCATTTATCTTTTTAATAAGTAGTATCTTAAAACATTTTTTCTATCTTGTCAACTTATTATAAAAATTATTAATCTATTTTAGTTAAAATTAGTGGCTCTTGATTTTCTCGAACTACTATTGTGTGTTCATATTGTGCAATGTAAGAACCATCTTTTGCGACTAATTCCCAATCGTCTTTATCTGTATTTGTAACTATCTTAGCTTTTAGTTGATACGAAAGGTTCGACAGCTAAACACATACCATCTTTTAATAATAAATTATCCCATGGATCAAAGTAGTTAAATACATGTTGCGGTTCTTGGTGTAGAGAAGTCCCAATTCCATGCCCTGTTAAATTTTCAATAACCTCTAATTTATGTTCTTTTATTTTCTTATGAATGTTTTTTCCAATTTGATTTATTTTGCTACCCGCTACGGCGTGTTTTATTCCCTCATAGAAGGCTTCTTCCGCTACTTCACATACTTTCTGTTTCATGATATCATCTACTTCACCAACTACAAATGAAACACCTGTGTCAGCGTAATATCCATCTTTACAACCAGAAACATCAATATTTAATAAATCTCCATCTTTTAGAATTTTTGTGCTAGATGGAATTCCGTGTGCAGCCTGATAGTTTAATGATATACAAGTATATCCTGGAAAATCATATTCAGTTATTGGAGCTGATTTAGCTCCATACTTTTCAAATAATTCCTTTGCAATGTTATCCAATTCTTTTGTAGATACTCCAGGTACTGCTTTCTTTTTCATTTCATCTCTTATAGTTGCACAAATGAAACCTATCTCTTTCATTTTTTCTAATTGTTCTTCAGTTTTTATAATCATTTTATTCTCCTATTTTATACTTAATCTATTAATTTTGATAAATCTTCTATTGTATATGTTGGTTGAATCTCTTTTTCTTTTAACTGGTCTAGGGTAGTAACTCCGGTTTGAACGTGAATTGTATCGATATTACTATTAATACCAGACATTATATCAGTATCATAATTATCTCCAACCATAACTATATCATTTTTATTATAATTAAACAAACTCATAGCACTTTCCATAATTATACTATTTGGTTTTCCTATGAACGTTGCAACAGTACTTGTCGCATATTCTAAATATTTTTATCTGACCACCATTACTTGGTATAAAAGCCTTCTGTAGTAGGGAGTAATGTATCTGGATTTGTTCCTATCAATTCAGCACCATTTAGTACAGCTCTTGTAGCTTTAGTCAATTTATTGTAAGTTAGTTCTCTATCTAATCCTACAATAACTGCTTCTACATTTTTCAAATCTTTGGGCTGATTAAAAAGAACTTAGCGTTTCTTTTTAATCCTTTTTTTCTCCTATTATATATATATCATTATATTCTTTTTTTACTAAATATGCTTTTAGTTGCTTCACTTGATGTATAGATGTGTTCTTCTGATGTTTGAATTTCTAAACTATCTAATTTTTTTCACAACATCTTTAGGCTCTTTTGTAGAATTATTAGTTAAGAATAAATAATCTATCTTATTTATATTTAGATAATCTACAAATTCCTTTGCATACTTTATACCTACTTCTCCGTTATAGATAGTTCCATCTAAATCTATTAGATATAACTTATATTTCTTTATGTTCATTATTTTTTTCTCCATTTAAGAATTATCTCTATTCACCTATTTTTACACCTTTTTACAAAAAAATAAAAAGCATTATTTAGGGAATTACCACAATAACGCTTATATATATTCATTAAAAAAATTTTTATCTAAAAAATACTAACCAATTATTCATATCAGAGAATAATTTCTTCTCGTGGAACCAAACAATCATAATAACAGATTGTAATGTGATGTACCACTTAAGTCTGTTTCTATACTTTAAAAGTAGGTTCTTGTCCGTAAATCTCTAGCCACGTTCTCCACATACTTTGTGGAACATATCTGTAAAGTATGAAAGAAATATCTATAGCTGGATCGCCTAAAATAGCATGCTCCCAATCCACTAAAAAAATAATCTACCCTTATCTGATAATAACCAATTATCTTTATGTAAGTCAGTATGGCATGGGGTATACTCAATATTATCATCAGGTATATTATTCTCTAAATAATTTATAGCATAAACTATATTTTTTTATTTTTTTCTTAATTCATCATTTATAAGTGATTTTAAATTTGCTAGTGATCTATGTGCAGTTTCTTCTTGATAACCTTGCGCTTGCATAATTCTTTTTAATTTTGGTGAACTATGTACTTTTCTTAATATTTCAGGTATACGTGAATCAACCATATCTTTAGTATCCAAGGTTCTACCATTTTTCAAAAATCTTGAGCAATCAAAACATCTCCATTACTCATTCTTCTAGTCCATCTTAGAGTTGGTACAATTCCTTCAGCAGAAAGTGTTGCAATCATTGGAGTCGTATTCTTCTTAATAAAAAATATCGATGGTTATCTCTAGAACAAAAATAATCTTCTTCATAATTATCATCTAATGTCCAGCCCATCTGATAATATTCTTTAGACATAATAATACTTCTCCTTTCTCTATACTCTCATTTACTAAACTATAATGCAATATATATTTTACAATTTTTTTATTAATTTTTTTCAAGACAATATTTTTTTAAAAATAATTAAAAATTCTCAAAGATATTTTAATTATTTCACCATTTTTTTAAATACAAATATCTTTGAGAATGTTTTTCACTTATATATATTAAATATTTTTACTTTTTTTGAATAAATATTTTTTTATAAAAATTTTATTCACAGCAAAGTTTATAGATACCTTCGGCATAAATAGCAGTAGCTAATAGTAAATCTTCTATTTCTATGAATTCGTTGGCTTGATGCATTGTATCTTGTTTACCAGGGAATAAAAGTCCAAATGCTACACCTTTTTTTAAGGCAACGAGCATATGTTCCTCCACCCTAATACAAATGGATCGTTTTTTTGTATCTCCTGTGTGTTTTTCTATATACATCTACTAATGTAGTAACTAATTCATCATCTTTTGAAACATAATGCGCTTCTTTAGTACTTGTTACAACAATTTCAATATTTTTCTTCTTGTAATTTCTCTAATTTAGAAACTAAATCAAAAATTCTTAGGATGTCTACAGTCAGTTTTAACAACTCCAACTTTTTCTATTGAATCATATTTTTAGAATACCATAATTGTATGTTGATGCTCCCATTTCATCATCAGAATATTCAATACCTAATACTTTACCAAATGGATCATTTGCTAATCTAGTAGCTATATATTTTTACATAATTTTTTTACCATTTTGTGTCTAAGTTTAGAGTATTTAAAAAAATTCTGCTAATTTAGTTCAGCATTTATACCAAATTGTGGTGTTGATCCATGTGCTGCTTTTTCTTTTACTACTAATGTAATAACTTCTCCAGAATTTATTTCTCCTTCTAATTTTTCATCAGAAAGGAATTTTTCAAATTTTTCTTTTATACCTTTTTCTTCACCACTAAGTTTTGCTTCAGCACTAGCAACTACCATGTTCATAACTTGACCCGCATTAAACTCAACTAATTTATAATCATAATTTCCTTCTTCATCTTTAAAAATAAGATTATGATCGAATGTCACTCTAGCTTTCTCAGCGTATACTAATGGGAACATTGCGTCAGGAGTGAATCCTAATGCTGGTTGTTCCTCATGTTCAAAGTATGATTTAACACATCTAAATCCAGTTTCTTCATCACTACCTACGATAACTCTTACGTTTATTCCATTTCACTCCCAATTTATCAAGCAGCTTAACAGCATAATATGCTGCCATTGTAGGGTCCTTTTATCATCTAATGATCCACGAGCATAAATCTTGCCATCTCTAATTTCAGGTTTAAATGGATGGCTAATCCAGTCTGCTTCAACAACAGGAACAACATCAACATGTCCAAGAATACCAAATAATTCTTCACCTTCCCTACTTCTATATGACCAGCTTTATTTTTCAACTATTTTTGTTTTATAACCATCACGTTCTCCAAAATGATAGCATTAAATCTAAAAGCTTTCCTTGGTCCACTACCGAAAGGTGTTTCTTCAGTTATATCAGTACCTAAAAACTGAGTTTACACTTAACAACTCAAATAAGTCTTTTAATAAATCCTCCTTATGATTTTTGAACTTCTTGTTTAAAATTGATATTCATAATATATCCCTCCATTATTTTTTTAAATATTTTTAGTTCCGTATCTGTCAAATATCTATATTCACCCAATTTTAAACTTTCATCTAAAACTAAACTTCCTATAGATAATCTTTTTAAATATGTTACATTAACACCTAGTGATTTCATCATTCTTTTTAACTTGATGGAATTTTTCCTTCAGTAATACTTATATATGCACTACTTTTATACTCACTTATATCAAGTATTTCTAATATTGCACATTTAGTTTTGTATCCATCTTCAAGAACAACCCCATCCTTTATAGTCTCTATATGCTCATCTTTTAATTTCCCATCAACTTCAACGTAATATTTCTTTATCACATCTTTTTTTAGGTGATATTAATTTTATGAGCAAGGTCACCGTCATTTGTTAGTAACATAAGTCCTTCAGTATCTTTATCCAGTCGTCCTACTGGAAAAGGTTTAAATAAACAATCTTTTTCGCTTAATATATCAATAACAGTAATTTCTTTTTTTGTCTTCAGTAGATGAAATAATATTTCCAGGTTTATTCATCATTATATACACATATTTTTGATATATAAGCGCTTTACCATCAACTATTACTTCATCATTTTTCTTCATCAACTTGATAATCAGGTTGTTTTACTAAAACATCATTTTACTAAAACCCCCTTTTTTTATTATGTCTCTGCTCTACTGTATACAGTAATATTACTAATATACTTATCTAATCTCACTATACTCTTCTCCTACGGTTAATAAGTGATCTAACACTAATTTTTTTCTATTAAATAAATATTCAATAAATTTTAATTTACTTAAAAACAAAAAAGTACAACACCCCACCAATAACTGCACATATAATTATTATTGTCATACTTGATAATTTTGATTCTATTACAAAATTGCCAATTATTGACTCATATACTGCTGCTACTGCTATAAACATGATAAAACAAGCACTTACCAAAACTAAAAAAATTTGTCGATAAACTCTACTATCTTTAATCTAACTTCTGGGTTTATAACAAACAAATTTATCACAATCATTACTATATATGTTGCTATTGATGACAAGATAACACCATTAGTTTCATATATAACTACAAATGGCGTTATAGTTATATACTTAACTAGCAATCCAATTATTATGGTAATTAAATTCAATATTTGCTTATTTACTGCTTGCATAATTATGCTTGTCAAGCTATAAAGTGCATATAAAAAATCGCAAGTGGCAAGTAAAACCTTAATAAACTTGCATTCAACAAACTTCTACTATAAAAATGCAGAATATAATGGATCAGCTAATATATACATACCGACTAACGCTGGTAATACAATCATCATTAAAGCAAGCATAACTTTATTTATTTGACCACTAACACTTTTTATCCCCTAAAGCGTACAGCCTTGTTATTGATGGTAAAAAGTACTTGAAAAAGCAGGTGAGATAGCCACCGCTATCATTACAACCTTATTCACTAGCTGCAACGCTGAAAATCTACCATCTACAATATCTGCCTTTCCTATTGCAGTCATACCATGTATAAAATTGTGTTGATCTATAATATTTAATATTGGAAATAATCCTACTATAAAAAATAAAAGGAATTGATACAGAGAAAAAACTCTTTTTATTAACACTAAATTTGAAACAACAATATCATTCGAATCATATTTTTATAGTCTAAACTAGTACTATACTTTTTATAAAAAAATATAATAATGTAATCAAGGAAAAATATAGCACCTACTGTAGCTGCAAAAGTTGCCGTAACATTCCCTTCAACTACTCCATAGCCAAGAATCTTCATAACTACATAAGTTGCACCTAGCATAAATGCAATTCTCATAACTTGTTCTATAAACTGACTTAGCGCAGAAGGTAACATTACCTCATGAGCTTGGAATACACCTCTAAAAACCTGCAGATACTAAAACTAATGGAACTCCAAAGCTTAAACTTTTTAGTACTAAAAGCTCCCTCTGATGGTAAAAATTTTTGCTGCTTACTTATTAGTATCTGTTCAGAAATATATCCAGAACCAAAAAAATAATACACAAAATCCTAATATTCCCATAATAACCAGCAACCATGATCCCAACTTAACAATTCTTTTTACTTACATCATATTGCTCCAAAGCATTGTACTTGGCAACCAATTTTGCTATCGCCAATGGCGTACCAGCTGAAGAAATCTCTAAAATTGTAGCATAGTAGCTATATCCATAATTAAATAGTGCCATTTGTTCCTCTCCACCTATAATCTGATAAAAAGGTATAAGATAAACAGCGCCTAATATTTTTAGTTAATAATAAACTAATACTGAGTAGTGCAGTTCCTTTAAATAAGGAATCTTTCTTCAATTTTTTTCACATCCAAACATATTATTTAATTGTAATTATAAATATAATTGTTGATAACAATAAACTAAAGCAACGACTAAACTGTATGCCGCTACTAATTTCAAAACTTTATCCATTCTTTTTCTTTATTTTTATTAGCAACTAATACTATATATGATCCTAATAAAAATAAAAAGAAAAGTACAAAAACTATTATAGATAAAAAAATATTGCCTATAATACATATCCTTTCTTTTTATATACACTATATATTTTTAGCATGATTTTATATTTTTAAACAGATTTATTTAAATATTTATTAATACTTCACTTCAACGTTATTTGATGTTAGATTATATAACACTTACTTTCTTTAAAGCTGATTTTTATGCTAAAAATTAAACCGTAAGTATGTATATATATTTCACTATAATTTATAAAGAGAGGTGGTTACATGGGGTTTAAGGAATTTCAAAAATCTTCCTGTTTTTCAATAGGAGTAGTAACAAAAATTACTCAACTTAGTGCTAGACAGATTAGATATTACGAAGAAAAACTTTTTACTCCAAAACAGTACCGAAGGTAATACAAGGCTTTTTCTCTAAATGATATTGATAGTTTGTTAACTATAAAAGAATTACTAACTAAAGGCTTTAACATAAAAAGCTATAGATGAAATAATAAATGGTAAAATCTGTATCTGAAGAGACAACACAAATTAGGCAAATAATTCACAACGATATTTTTGCTGGTCCAAATGGATTACCTAGAGAACGCTCTATTGGACGTGGTGATTTATCAAGATTCTATAATAATAAGAAGAAAAACAATTTTAATGTTAGATTTTTACACAATAATAAGGAGATATAATGGCTAAAACAATTACTAAAGCAGAAATTTTAAAAACTATTGAAGAAGAAAAATGTTAAATATATTAGATTACAATTTACTGATATAACAGGTACAATAAAAAAATGTTGAGGTACCAGTTAGCCAAATAGAAAAAGTACTAGATAATAAAAATGATGTTCGATGGCTCTTCTATCGAAGGTTTTGTTCGTATTGAAGAAAGTGATATGTACTTATATCCCGATTTAAATACTTTTTAGTGTTCTCTTGGGATAGTGAATATGGAAAAAGTAGCAAGATTTATTTGTGATGTATACACAGTCGATGGAAAACCTTTTTGCAGGTGATCCTCGCGGTAATCTGAAAAAGAATTTTAGCAAGAATGAATAATCTTGGCTTCGATACACTTAATCTTGGACCAGAACCAGAATTTTTCTTATTTAGACTAAAAAGAAAAACGGAGAACCAAGTTTAGACTTAAACGATAATGGTGGATACTTTGATCTTGCACCTATAGATTTAGGGGAAAATGTTCGCAGAGACATTGTTCTCGAGCTAGAACGACTTGGCTTTGATATTGAAGCAAGTCACCACGAGGTAGCTCCTGGACAACACGAAATTGACTTCAAATATGATGATGTTATAACAGCTTGTGATAATATTCAAACATTTAAATTGATTGTCAAAACAATCGCTAGAAAACACGGATTACATGCAACGTTTATGCCTAAACCTATGTTTTGGTATTAATGGTTCAGGGATGCACTGCAATGTTTCTTTATTCAGCAAAGGGTAAATAGCTTCTACGACCCTAATACTGAAAATGGTTTATCAGAAGTAGCATCTCAGTTTATAGCTGGAATTTTAAAACATGCTCGTAGCTTTACAGCTGTTTGTAATCCTACAGTAAACTCTTATAAACGTTTAGTTCCCGGATATGAAGCACCTTGCTATGTAGCTTGGTCAACTTCAAATCGTTCACCTCTTGTTCGTATACCTGCTCCACGAGGAAACTCAACACGTGTCGAGGTTAGATCTGTAGATCCGGCTGCAAATCCTTACTTAGCTATGTCTACTATCCTTGCTGCAGGTTTAAATGGTATTGAAAACAAACTTACTCCACCAAATGAAGTAAGCAGTAATATTTATGTTATGACTCGTGAGGAAAGATTAGCTAATGGAATCGATGAGCTGCCATCAACACTTTACACTGCATTAAAAGAATTATCAACTTCTCCTATTATGAAAGATGCTTTAGGACCTCATATTTTTTATAATTTTATTGAAGCAAAATCTATTGAATGGGATTCATTTAGAACCCAAGTAACAGATTGGGAAGTTGAACATTATTTAAAAACTATTAATATTTAAAAAAATTAAGTGAGGATAATTATCATCTTCTAATTTTTCGTGAAAAAGAGGTTACTACAAATACAGTAACCTCTTTTAGTTTTATTCATTCGTGGTCGTGCGGGTT
>BNJT01002259.1_pt1 | contig 24633 bp, 51 predicted proteins | sample 8540491 | NCBI WGS metagenome assembly BNJT01 (sample SAMD00202455, study PRJDB9452) | human saliva metagenome | host: Homo sapiens | reverse complement strand
CTCTCAAATTCCATATTTCATCCTCACATGTCTCATTCCTTAGTCTCTCATTAGAGCCCCGCTTCGTCCTTAATAGCCCATATATTTTTGCTAATTGTTCCACTTTTTCCATGTCTTTTTCATAAAAGTTCCGAGAAATGCTTTTAACATCCTCCCACGCTGTCTTTCCTTCCAAAAATATTTTTCAAGAGAAATTTCAGTGCATCCATACGGCAGGTTTTCTAATAATCACGGTGGAATAGTGAACCGCCCTCGGTTAACTGCCCTAAAAATAAAATGAGTTTCCAAGCATCTTATAGCAGTTCAAAATCTCTCCAAAGTCTTTCCGACTTTGTCGTAGCACCAAACTCATCCAATTTTTACAGCTTCCAGAAGATAAGGAATAGCCTCTTCATACTTTTTTCCTTCTGATAGAGAATCTTCCATAGCTAAAAAGATAGTCCCTCCCTCAGGGATGAGCTTTCTTCCAAGCTCCACCACTCTCCTTTTCTTCCAACGCAATGCTTTCGTCTCCCTACCCGCCTCTCTTCCTCAAGTCCCAAAGCTCTAATGCCTCAGATAGTCTGTCAAACCATAGGTGATAAAGGGTTTTTAGTGTTTCATATCCTCCGGAATCAGCCTCTGTAAAAGACGATACTGTTCTACACTTTCCTTCCCATTTTTCCGAGAAATACTCTTTACCAAGGTATATCCGCATGCAATATCATCGGGATTCTTTTTCAGTTCCTTTTAGAATAATTTTTAAGTTACGATTCGTTTTTAGTTTCGGAGTTTTCCAAATCGATATATCCGGTGTGTAAGACTGAGCGCGTCATCTTTACCACAAAGTCTCTTCCCTGTCTAAAAGCTCCAAATGTTCATGAATTGCCCCTTTATATCGGATGTCTTTCCGGTTTCTGAATATCCCAAACCAAGAGCCTAAGCTTCCGATTTCTCCATCCTTGTTTAAGTTTGCACAAAGGGTGGAAATTCATGAATATGATTGCTCGGCTCTACCCGGGGGCAATAGCATTCTTCAGCTTTCCTGCGTCCTCTTTGAAAAACATACCATCCGCATCCAGCATCACTATCCATGGATACTTACATTTTTCTATGGCAAAGTTTCTGGCCAGGAAAAATCATCCCGCCAGAAAGGAAAACCTTTGCCCCCATGCTTTTGCGAGTTCCACCGTCCTGTCCGTGCTTCCCGTATCGACTACAATCTGCTCGGATACTCACCCCTTTTCCCCAGGAAAGAGCTCTTCTATATCTTCATTTTTCACAATCATTGCTTGCGAGATTTTCATAGCAACTCCCTATCCTAAAGAATGGAAAAACATGGAAGAACTTCCTATCCTCCCACGCTTTACTACTCCCCGCCGGATTCCCTCCTTTGAACCGATACTTCCTGGGCATTATTATTTCTCTACTTTTTCTTTATTCTTAAAAATCAAGCGGAATACATGGTTCCTGACTTCCGACTCCGCCCAAGACTCATACGCGAAAACGAAGTCCATATCCATATCTTCCGTTCTCCGCTGTCTTCACCCAAACAACAACAAGCTTCATTTCTCTGTCCATTTTGTCAAAGCGATAATGGAAATGCACTATATCGTCTTCCTTTAGGGCTACATCGCATTCCATAAAGAGACCGCCGGCACTCAGGTTCCGAATAATACCGAAGAAATGAATTTCCTCATCCTCTTCTTTTCTCCTTTTTCTTTTACGAAGGGAAGCTCCATCGCAACCGATACTCGGACATCATTTTGTCTTTGCACGATGCGAAGCACCTCTCTACATCGCAAAGCCCTATCCATGGGTAGGGGCTGTCCGGAAAAAGCCGGATTCTTCTGCATCACAATCTCGGAAAAGCGTAACCACCATTCCCCTTTGTAAATCGTAAAAATCAACTTCCGATACAAATCGTCTGTCTTCAAACTTATATCCTTTAAAAATAGAGAATGATTTCTTCTCCATTTGTCTCCACGAGAACCGGAATATTCCTATCTCCTTCAGGCCAGTGCAACATGCCCTTTTTACAATCCCGTAAAACCATTCCCCGCTCCTTTACTGCAATTCGCATAAGAAAAAATAAACTATACCGTTTTTTTAGCTCTCTCAACTTCACCTATACGAGGGCATCATCATTTGCATCTGTAGAAGGGAAAGCAAGCTTTGGAAGCTCTGTCTATCCAATGTAACCGTCGAAGAATCTCCCTCTCCGGCCGCTCCCTCCTTCTGTTTTCCCTGCACCAATGCACCGGTAAGTAAAGACTGCAGCATTCCGGAAAGAAGAAGAGAGTTATTCCCCGCCGGACCAAGCAGAGAAAGAAGGAAGAATTTTCCAAAGAAAGATTCTCCCCGGAAGAGACTAAGCCGCTTTGGCTATTTGAAATAGCGCTTCCATAGCTGCCGTTTCCTCCACTTAAGCCCTTGTAGCTTACATTCGATTTATTTCTATAGCTGTTGTTTCCCAAGTCAGCCATAATCTTTTTTACATAGTCCTGTGTCTCCTTATACGGAGGCACACCGCCGTATTTTTTCACCGCACCGGGACCGGCATTGTAGGCCGCCAGCGCAAGAGGAACGGAGCCGAAGCTTCGGATATTGTCACGAAGGAGCTTTGCTCCTCCCATAATATTTTCATAAGGGTCAAATGCATTTTTTACCCCAAGAGTTTTCGCGGTCCCCGGCATAAGCTGCATGATACCCTGTGCTCCTGCGTGAGAAACGGAATTCGGATCAAAATTCGACTCCTGTTTTGCAACAGCAAGAAGAAGCGACTTCGATACCCCGTAGGTTCTACTCGCTTCATCAAATATAGCCTCATACTGCAGAGCCCTCTTGGGCAATGCAGTTCCGCTTCGTATGCTACTATTTTCTCCGGTACTTCCCCTTTTGCCGTTTCGGACAAAATATTCCGAAGCTTGCATCCGCAGACTTCTGCACTGAAGTCTGAATCGGATTAGAATCCAGCCCCTTACGATTCCCTGTATTCCACTTTGTAAAGGAAGTGTTGCCATAGTGAAAGCTCCTTATCTGTATTTCTTCAGCTAATCACTATTTCATCGACAAGTTTTTTTAATTAAATAAGCGAATAGGGGACTTTTTATTTTACAGCGTATCCCTTTTTATGGCATGCAATCACTACTTTACCGCACCGTCGGCACCGAGCTGCTTTCCGGATACTTCCGTGTTAAACAGCATTTCTCCATCTTCGTTAAAATAATACAGCTTTCCGTTTATACTTTGAAAGCCTTTTTGCATCACGCCGTTTTGGTTCAAATAATACCATTTCTCATTCAGCTTGAGCCAGCCTGTCTGCATTCTTCCTCCTAGCTCTTTGTTTTAAGTAGAACCACTCTCCTCTGCTGTTTTTGCCACCAGCCGTTAAACATGTAACCGTCCGTCCCGAAGAAATACCAGGTATTCGGATCGTATTGGAGCCAAGCATTTTTCACCATCACTCCCTCATCTCGGAAAAAAGCATACTTGTCCTTGTCCGTTTTCACAATCCCGGTCATCATGGCCCCTGTACTTCGATTCAAATAAAACCACTCCGTTTATTTCCAGCCAGCCTTTCTTCAGTTTTCCAAGTGCATCAATGAAATACCATTTTCTTCCGTAATAGCGCCAGCTGTTTAACGCTACACCATTCCCTTCCAAAATAAAGTTCTCAATATTTTCCTCATCCTCGGCCTTTGTACCGTCTCCTATATCCGGTTCTTTTCTCCTCATCCGTAGAAGCAATGGTATATTCTCCCTCTCGGATATATTTTTTTCTGTTCCTCTGTAATAGCTGCCGGTTTTTACCTCGTAGTAATAGGTTTTCTTTAAATCCGTCATATATTTCGTAAAATCAAAAAAAGGAGTGGTGATTTCGGAATCTCCTGTATCAACTTATCATCTCCGTAAAAGCCTGACCGTATAGGAAGGGAGCAAAACGAACTCTTTTTCCATATCCCCATCGTATGTGCATGATTCCAGCCTGCATGACTCACATTTTCAAGCACTGCTCTTGGGATATAATCAATGCTTAAAAGCAGTGTGTTACCCGCTTGGTGCTTTTGCTCCCACCAAGGTAGCTCCATTTACAAGCTGGCTGGACTTATTGATTGTTTTAGAAAAACCTTTCCCTCCTTTGCCTTTAGACGCAGCTCACCCTAAGCTTCACTCTGGGAACCCAGGCATCAAAGGATTTAGTATAATGAATATCAACAATTTCCACGCTATCCTCTGTGAGCGTAATATCAGGCGTGATAATCTCTCCGGCATTACCGAAGTGGCTGTCAAAATTTACGCTAAAGTTTTCCACCACACTGGACCTCGCAGCTCTTGCCCTTGAGCCAAAGGGGATTAAAAAGCCAAAGCAAAAGAAAAAAAGAAGCATCAGTCTCTCCGCGAACTCCAATGCACGCAACTCCCAAGTTCCCGTCTGAAGCTTCTTCTTTCCTTTTTCATATTCTTCTCCTTTATCGTAAAGCCGAAAGCCCTCTTTATCCTTTCAGAAAAGAAGGCCCTCCGAACAATTTCTTTGCTTTCTCTATCGGCGAAGAAAAATATTTATAAGTAAGCTAAAATCAGCGCTTAAAAGCTATTTTTCCTCTAAAATTCCGTCCGCATTGAGAGGAAAGCCGTCCACGACAGTGTTTTTAAAGCATTTCTCCGCTGTCCTCATCAAAATAATACCAGTTTCCGTCAATACTGAGCCAGCCGGTCTCCATGGCTCCATTTCTATTTAAATAATAGGTCTTCTCGTTTCGGATTACGAATCCGGTAAACATGATGCCTTCAAGAGAATTTTCCAACTCGTTTAAATAATACCATTTCCCTTGATCAAAAACCCAGCCTCTATGCATCTTACCGTCTTCATCCATATAGTAATAATTCCCGCCGATATTGTGCCAGCCGGGAGAAATCATTTCTCCTGCAAGATGCCCGTCCTTTACTTCCGTATCAGGAAGAAGGTAATACCATTCCTTATTATCCTTTATCCAGCCTACTGCCATTGTTCCGTTCAGATTTAGGAAATACCATTTATTGTTGACCTTTTCCCATCCTCTTACCATCTTTCCGTCAGGATGAAAAATAATACCAGTATCCGCCGATATGCCCCCATCCTGTAAGGAGCTCTCCGCTCGGCATCCTGTAGATGTCCGCATCTCCTTCCTTATCCCAGCCTATCGCAGTACCTCCTACTACCTTATCTCCCTCTCTTCCCTTTCCGTCAGACACATCTCTATCATCTATCGTGAGGTCTGAAGACTCGGTGTATTCACTGTTCCCGGCATATTTTTTCTCCGACTCATCCTTAATTACCGTCTGCACCTTTTAATTTATAGTTTCCCGGTCTTGTCATGTAGGGGTAAAAATTGTATTGGTTTCCGTAGAGCTTATTCAGCTCAAAAATGCGCGTTCCATTTCGAAAAAGTTGCACATGATAAATTTTGGAGTCAACCTGCCCCGGCTTCCAAAAAGGCCTGACCAAGTGTTTTCTCATTCCATTCCACGGAAAGGGGAGAATCATATTTTCCGCGGACAGCCCTGATTTTCACCGTAAGTATAAGATCGTCTCCTCTCTTTTGGAAGAAATATAGCTTCCCTTCTATATGAAAGGTTCCTGCTTGATAAGCGGCTAAAAAAGTAATAACTGCTCACATCCGTAGGGCTGAGTACAAGCATAACCCTGAGTTCATCCCCGACAGACACATAGGAACTTCTCTTCCGCCCACTCAGCCTTTGTCACGGTAAAAAGATCACTTTTGCTTTTAGCAGTCACTTCATGCTTTTTCCGCATCCGTCCCGTCAATTTTGATGATGCTGAGGATCACCCGACTCCAGTCGGGAATAGATATTAACTCTGATATTCTTAATGGGAGATGATGCAGCCCACACCTCTTTCTGCAAAAACGACGAAAAAGCAAAAGTGCCATAAGCACCTGCTTCTTTATCTTAAACAATCTGTGATCCCTCATTTTCTTCTCTCCCTTTTTCTATCCTTAGCTGTGTAGCTTAAGAAGAGAGGCGTTCATTTTCCCCTCCTCTTCCTCCTTTAGGTCCAAGCGTTTCGCTCTTTCCTCTCTTCTTCTTGCTCTTTCTTCCTTGTCCTTTTCCGGATCACCCGTAAATCCCAAGAAATAAATATAAATCTCTACTATAGCTTGAAAAAGTTCCTCGGGAATCTCCGCACCCAGCTTCATCTGCGTAAGTAAGGACGCCATACTGTCGTCCTCATAGACCGGCACCCCGCTTTCATGGCAGTTTCCGTGATTTTCTCCGCCATATGTCCCATTCCTGCTGCGACAATCATCGGCGCACCGTTCTTTTTTCACTATCATATTTCAGTGCTGCCGCTTTTTCCATGAGTTTACTGAAATCCGCCACTGTGTCTCCTTTTTCCCTGCACTATCTTTTTATCGACAGACTATCCTTCTTATAAAAGAGGAAAAATCCTGTCTAAATTCTTACATTTAAGCCTTTCTCCGAATCCTTGATTTCCGGAAAAACCTCCTGAATTTTTGAAAGTCTCTTGTTTTTTTGGTAAATTCCGATGTTCGCATGGAAAGTCCGTTTCTCCGAAGAATCGTGAAACCACTCCCTTCCACATCCTTCTGCTTATCCATAAGCTCTTCCGGCATATAGAGGTTCATATCCACCCGCATATCGGAAATTCCGGAAATGAGCTCAAAATTCCCAAGACCTTGAATATTGAATTTTAGGAGCATCTTCGTGAGCTTTTTCCGCCGCTTGTATCCTTGGCATCCTGCCCTACCCACATTTCGCTCATTACATCCTTATCTTCATAACGAAAGGGAATAACAAGGTGCTGCAAGGGCATATACACACTTTCATTTACAAGAAGCCCTCTTAAAACATCACGAAAATGAGAGATATGCTCTGTTCCCGCCTTTCCTTCCGCCCCGGCAAGGAGGAGTTGATTAAAAAGCTTCGGAAAAATTATTCTGTGATTTTCCGTCTGCAGCCTTCATACTTTCTGAAAAATGCTTCTTCCGGATCTCCTTTAAAGAGAAGACGAAAATCAGAATTATTCATAAGAGCATTTTTTTCGCTTTTTCTAAAAATCTCTTCGGAACCGTTCTCATATTTCACTGCATAGAGAATAAACATGATTGCCGCATTTCGCACAGAGCCGTAATCATGTGTTCTGGTATATAATTGGAAAGGAAAGGAATAATCTGATTATTAATTAAAGAAGAATTCGCTTTATTCTCTCCCATTCCTTCCTTAAAGTTCATCTGTGAAAGCAAGTCCTCAAACTCCCCTTGAAAGGAAGGAAGAAGCAACTTATCTATATCCCCCGCAATAGTTTCCAGTTGATTTAAGAAATGTCCGGAGCTCGTATAGTCATTATAGCTTTTGGCAAAGTTCATGATTGCCGTACGCAAGGAAGGGGAAATATTATCCTTTAACATTCCTCTTAGATTATTGAATAAATTCCCGGAAAAACTTAATCTGTGATTTTTGCTGTGTTTGCAAATAACTCTTTAAATCTTCCGCGCTTTCCATCTCTATAGAAGAATAAAGTTCCTGTAAAGCATCCTTGATTTCTTCCTTATCCCGGCTAAGCGCCATAGCCGCCTCGCCGAAAAAGCACCGTCTCCATTTCCTTGGGAAGATTTATGTTTTTCTGTCAGTTCTCTTAAAAATGCGGCATAGTTCCCTTCAAAGTCTACTGCCGAAAATGTCCCTCTCCGTGGAACTTCCCGCTTGTCCTGCCTCCCTGTCCGTCTGCACGAGTTACCGCCGAAGGGTTAACCGGGTTTTTAACGGACATATCCGAGTCACACGACTGTTGTGGACAGAAGGATCCGGGGTAAGAGGAGCAGATGTCACCTGTAAAATGTTTTGCCATTTTTCCTCCCAAAGTGTAGAATTATCCAAAGCAAAACGAAATGTCGCACTTTCTATGCACGACTCTCGTAATGTATGCAAAGATGCTGTACCGAATTTTTACCGACAGCATTTGTCCGGAATAAAAAAACATTTATTTACTCGCAATACTTATATCGGCAAAAAGCTCGCCGATATAGTAGGGGAAGAAGGATATTTCCTATAAAAATTTCTCTTTAGAAGGAAGTATACTCCATGTAATTCTCCTACGCAGAAGCATTCCCGGTGGGAATTTGTATAGTGTCGGAGAAGGGTTAAGATGAGAGCACGGATTTTTTTCGAGACTCATCGGAGAAGGCAGTGAGAATAAAGAAAAACATTGTCTCAAGGAGGATAAAATGAATTTTTCAATAAGACCTGATTTCAATACTCGAGTTGACTATCAAACTCGTCAGGCATCCTTGGCAAAAAGCCAACTGAACAGATTGACAACGTTCAGCAGGTAAACAAGGGATACGCTATCTCTTTCCAGCGAGAAAAAGATAGATGATAAGAGCTTTGCGGCTGCTTTATCCAAGGCTACAGCTGATTCTTTGCGTATCGGCGCCTCGGAGAAAAAGAGTGGCGGAGCTTCATCAGCAGGTGCAGGCAGGAACTTATCAGCCAAACGCACAGCGTATTGCAGAAAAAATTTTTAGGCTACAGAGACTAAACGGAGCAAAAATCATGACTATGGAGAATAAGAAGACCTGGGACAAACTTTTAACTGTATTTTCAGAACTTTCCCCTTACTCTCCGCTCTTTGTGATTTAGAAGACGCCTTGGCTGTTTCTGCAGCAAAGCAGTCTCAGGAAGAAATCGACACTTTGGTGAAGGATGCACAGGCAAGCATGCTTCGCTTTAAAAGGCTTAGAAAAACGGCTGGAATTGCAAAAAGGGTTGGGATTTCTTCCCGCTTCTCTTCCGGATTTTTAGAAAAAGTGCCGGAAGAAGACAACGAAAGTATGGGCGGACAGTATTTCTGATTTACAAAAAAATCTAAGGCGTTTTATCGAGTCCAGAGAAAATGCCGAAAGAATATTACAGGTTCGTATGGCTGACATTTCCCAAATTTTACAGGGAAAGACAGAGCCTACGAATTTCCGAAGCAGAAGGGCCTAGACCCTTCTTTCTTCAGCCTTTTTAAGGAGGATTTTTATGATAAGGGCCACCTTCGCCGGCTTTGACACGGCACTCTCCGCAATGCGGGCAAATCAAAAAAAGCTGGATGTTGTAGGACACAATCTGGCCAATATGAATACGGAAGGATATACAAGACAGGAGCTGAAAACCTCCTCTGTGAACTATGAAAACCCCACCTCCTTCTATAATAACTCTAATGATGTAAATGTGGGTTACGGTGTTGCCATGGATGGAATGCGCCAGCTTAGGGATCAGTTTCTGGATAAGCAATACCGTGTTCAGAACGGTAGAGCCTCCTATGCCGAAGGAATCGGAGAATCTTTAAAAGCGCTTTCTCTTTTCTTAGATGAGACCAAAGTCGACGGAATTCGTGCTGCCTTTGACAATATTCGAAGTCTCTTACCAATATGCAGGACCCTCCAAGGTACAGGACCCTGTATACGAGGGAGAGCTGATGTCCAGAGTGCAGGCTATGACCACTCTCTTAAACTCCGCTGCCGAGAGTATCGTTCAGGGCGGAAAAAATGAATTTCATAAGATTGATGGAACCGGCACCTCTGAAAAACGGTGCCATACAGAAAATAAATACCTTATTGGAAGAAATCGGAGACTTAACAGCTGAATTAAAAAGAATCAGCTCTTAGGAAATTCGCTCTTGAGCTTCTGGACGAAAGAAATAAGCGTTTGGACGAACTCTCCAAATATGTCCCCATCGAGACCGAAACATTTTCCGAAGAATACACAGTAGGAACCCCACCCCAAAACCCGCTACAGAATCTATAACTGCATGATTCCGCAGGAAATATCAAGGGAAGATCGGACTGGCCTGAGGATTTACGAGTAAATCTCGTATATCGGGACAGCAGCGCCGGAAACGGTGTGGAAACCAAGAAGATTACTTTGGTAAATGGTGCGATTGACGGAGATTTACAGGATGCAAAAGGAAGGCACTATAATGTAGGTAAGGTGGAGCTGGCTCTCCCCACACCTCCCGGAACTCCCCCGAAGCCACCTTACTCTCAGGATAATCCCCTTGATGTACAGTTAAAGTTTACCGGCTTCAACAAGAGAACTGCTACACCGGGTACCTACTCTGCAGATAGCTTTACTACTGATAGCAGAGATGTCCGCTTCAGCTCCGGTACAGTACAGGCAAGCATGGATATGCTTTCCCGTTCTGCCGTAAGAGAGCTTGTACATGGTGGAGGAACCATTAATCTTGCAGACTTGAAGGCCAGCCATGAAATGACCGCGTACAGCTATGATTTCTACATGGGGAAACTGGATTTACTTGCGGAAACCTTTACCAAGAACATGAATGAAATCAATAAAAAGGGAAATACGGACTATACCCGGTCTCCCGCTGTGACCAATCCGAACCACATTTTAATGATTAATAAGGATAAGGCCGGCGGAAATGATCCCGGTGATGTAAAGGCATCCAATATCGGAATCTCTCGCGGTTGGGTAAACGGAACCACTCATATCGGAACCCGCGGATTTAGAAATAATCCTCTACCACAAATCAGGGAGATACCACCGATACGGTTCTTGAAATGTTGGAGCAAATGATTTCTCCCATGATGAAGATGAACAACACCAAAACCAATTATGCGGATTACATGAACAACGTTTCTACTACACTGGCTACCGATGCCTATGCTAACAATAATTCTTATACCATAAACAAAACCGTCCTGGATGGTATAAATACCTCCGTGACCAACTTTCCGGCGTAAGTTTGGATGAAGAGGCCGCAAATATGATGACCTTCCAATCCTCCTATAGCGCAGCGGCAAGGCTTATGACCACCTTAAATGATACAATTGAAACCTTGCTTGCCATCGGAAGATAAATTTGACAAACAGTTTTTGTTTACTCCCCAAAAGGGCAGTGAGACAGACCTCCAATATTTGTAAGCCGATCACTTACAATTGTCTGCCTTCACTGCCCCTTTCTATATCCCTGAAGTGCAATTCTATTGATTTTTCTTACTCTCTACTGTAGTATTTTTTTGTATAAAATAATCTGTTTCAGCTGGATTTAAGACAGTTATTTTCTAAAAAGGAATCGGAGGAGAATAGTATTGAAAAATCCCTATTTTTCAAAAAATCCGTACATGAAGAGGTACAGAAAAATAGAAAGGCTCCATCATGTCTTGCCCAACTGGCAGAGATATCTTTTGATGTGCACTGTCCCCTTCTATTTTATGCTCATCAGTCTCACTCAACAGGCACCGGGGGAGGTGCTTAAGGGTGTGGAAAATATTATCAGAGAGCCCGACATTCTGATTTCCGACTACTTTGTTGTCGGCGGAGTCGGTGCCGCTTTTTTAATGCCGGCTGCCTTGCCATCATTTCTTTAGGAATTCTCTGCTTCACCAAGTCCGACTTTGACGGAAGCTGTATCGTAGCAGCTTGTCTTATGTTCGGCTTTTCTCTTTTCGGAAAAAACCTTCTGAACATCTGGTCTATCCTGATGGGCTATGTCGTATACGCAAAGGTACACCGTGTTCCGATTAAGAAGTACCTCTATATCGGTTTTTACGGCACCACACTTCTCCCATTATCACGCAAATCATGCTGACGAAAAACTCTGCCCTTCCACTGGCAGCTGATTCTTGCTCTTTCGGTGGGTCTTATCATCGGCTATGTACTCGTTCCTATTTCTCCATACCAAGCATGCACACATGGGTTACTCTCTTTATAATGTCGGTTTTTTTCCTGCGGAATTATTGCAACAATTGTGACTTCCCTTATGAAGTCCTTTGGCGCAAAAATCGAATCGAGGCTTCTTTGGGATACCGGACACAGGCTCTTCGGCTTTAACAGCCTTCTTGCGCTTTTCTTAACACTCATTCTTCTTTCTCTGTCATCGGGAGGGGAGAAACTCTTTCTTCCTACTTCGAGATGCTGAAGGAAAGCGTGTGGGCGGTCCTGATTTCCTAAAAATACGGAGACTATCCCACCATATTCAATATGGGCGTAAACGGTCTTCTCATGACGCTCCTCCTCTACTACACAGGAGGAGACTTTAACGGTCCGACCATCGGTTCCATTTTCTGCGTGGTCGGCTTCAGTGCCCTCGGAAAACACATCCGAAATATTCTTCCCGTGCTTATCGGAGTCATTATTGCAAGTTACCTAAAAATCTGGGACTTGGACGATCCGAGCTCTACGCTGACCTTGATTCTATCCACCACTCTCGCACCGATTACGGGAGAGTTCGGGATACTCTGGGGGAATTGTGGCAGGCTTCCTCCACTCTTCCGTTGCTCTAAATGTCGGCGCGGTCTACAATGGAACAAATCTCTACAACAACGGCTTTGCAGGCGGAATTGTAGCCATCTTCCTGGTTCCGATTATCCAGTCCGTGCGTAGCCGTATGAAGCCTTCCGCATTTTATAAGAACGAAGGAGTAACAGGGACAGACAGTTCAAAGTAAGGGAAACTTCTATAGCGCGCAAAGGATATCATGATTTACTTCCTTATAAAAGGCTCTCTGCAAGTCTTCATAGGAACTCTCCGTACTGTTTAAGTAGCACCATGAGCTTTGTCACCACCGCTTCCAGTGTCATATCATAGGCTTCCATAAGCTGGAAATCCTTTTTCACCTTCTGTCCGACGCGATAAATCTCCATATTGGAGCCCTCGTTCATCACCTGAGTCGCCATGACGAGGACCTTTCCGGTCTCTTTCCACTTGTTCATCTCCTGATAGACAGTATCCAAGAGGGCATCGGGAATCCCTCCAACGCCGGAAGCTCTCCATCACGATACAGTCATAGTTGGCAAGAGGTAGGATAAAAGTTCCGGCCTTGTTCCGGGAATCAGCTTAAACACACAGACCGAATCACTGATTTCCGGGAAAAGGAACCGGCTCTCTCTCCGGAATATAGGGAAGATAGCGGATGATTCTCCCATCCTGCACTCTTGCAAGAACGGGAAAATTTACACTTTGAAAGGCATTGAAGGAACGGGCCTGCATCTTCTTTTGCTCTCGTACCCGCAATGACATTTCCGTCAAAAACCAAGCACCACATTTTCTGAATACTCATCCATAGCATAGAGAATACTGTCCCGTAAATTCACTCTCGCATCCGTACCCTCTTTTTCTATGGGTTGCTGCGATCCTGTTACGACAATCGGTTTTCTGGAATGTTGAATCATATAGCTGAGCGCCGTGAGCTGTAGGCCATGGTGTCCGTGCCATGGAGCACTACAAAGCCGTCATAGCGGTCATAGTTTTCTTTTATCGCCTGCGCCAAAGCCGTCCAAATCCTTGGATTCATATTCGTCGAGTCAATATTACAAAGCTGGAAAACTTCTATCTCACAGAGGTCTTTTACTTCCGGTACATAATTCACAATTTCCTCGGCGGCAAGTCCGGGGCTTAATCCGTCTCCCGTTTCTTTGGAGGCAATGGTTCCTCCGGTTCCAATCAGTAGGATTTTTCATATTTTATTTATGCTCCTTCCCAAACCAGTCAGTTTTATTACATCTTTTCCGCACTTTGCCAGAGCTCTCTATAGAAAAACGATATTCTCTTATATTCTTTAAGCGAAATCCATACTATCACTTTTTTCTTCGCTTGAAAATAAAGGATTTCCCTCCCCTTAATCTTTTCACATTTCCCGGCAATATTACTTTATACTTTCTGTAAATCTGAACGATATATAAGAGAATGATAGGCAAGAATATTTAGTTCTTATAAATTAGCTAATGGAAGAAACTTCCCGAAGGAGCGGGTAATTCATAAGGAGTAGAAAATGAGAGTTACAGCGAGAACCTCATTATCAGGATTATGCAAAATCCGTAAATGATCTCCATTCGAAATTAAATAAATCTATGGAACAGGTCGGGAATGGGCGAAAGTTCAATGAAGCTAAGGAGGATCCCATTGCTTACTATGCCGGAAAGCGTATAGAAAATCAGCACACGGATGCCGATGCCAAAAAAACCATTATTGACGATGTAAAGAATCGTCTTTATCAGCAGGAAAAGGGTGCACTTAGTATCCAAGAGGATATGCGTGCGGTAAATACCCGTATTATTGCTTTAAAAATGACACAATGAACGCTGTACCGGGAACTGTAGCCACCTACGAGTCGGAATTTGTACAAAGATTAAACTCTATGGTCAATACCTTGAATTCCCAGTATGATAACTTCTATGTCTATGGAGGAAATGATATGACCACAGTTCCATTTTCCTTGCAGAAGGATTTGGATGGTGCTCCTCCAAGCATTACTTTGACCTATACGCACAAATTTCCGGGAGATCAAAAAGGCAACGGAATTATATATGAAGTATAGCTTCGACGGAACCAATTATAAAAAAATGAAGTTTCCGGAAAAGACGGAGACGGAAATGCCTTAAATGAAGCGGACAGTATGAAGCTTATGCTTTCCGCAATGCGAGAGCAGGGAAGAATGAGTACCGGTTACGGCTCTCTCGAGACCGCAGCACTTTACTGGACACCCTATACAGGAGGTCTGAATATGATTACCGGTCTCTCCTCCGACAGCTTAAAGGGTCTTAGTGACAGTGATGCCATAAGTCGGATTAAGGGGGCTAGTAACGGAGCGGCAGTGAATCCTCAGGAAGATTCCATAATGAATTCTCCTGTAGCCTTACTCTCGAAAGCAATCCTTTCACCTCTCATCAATATATTGATGCATTAAAAACCAACACGAATGTATCTACCGCAAAGAGCGTTTTCATAAAGACATGTCCGAGTTTATCAATCAAAATGATGATTCGGAAGCTAGAGTCAGCGACACCTACCGTGTTCTGGGTATCAAGTATGCCGCTTTAGAGACAACACAAAAAACTCTGGATATTACTATGGATACCTTGCAGGCTGAGTACAGCTCTAAGTTGGCTATAGACCCATATGATGCTGTTGTAAAGATGTATTCCTACCAATACAGCTATAATGCGGCCATGAAGGTCGGCGCAAACATCATGCAATCTTCTTTGTTTGATTTTGTGGGTAGATAAAAATGGTCATCTCAACAAACCTGACCAAATTTGTATTTGCTAATACCTTTAAAGAGGGAGGCAGTATGGGACAAGTCTTAAAAATAAGCACTACGGACTTCAAAGCCATCCACCTCTCCATGGGCGGAAGGCTAGTCCCCTCTGATTTACTTGACGAAGCATCGAGGGAGAGCGCTTCGCATTACTGCAATTGAAGCTCAAATGGCGGGAAAAAAACGATGAAAGTTTCCAGCGAGCGGTAAATCTCAATTATCAAAGAGCAAGCCAAATGCGTTACTAGGACTGTTATGAGAAATACCGGCGGAAAAGGGATTAATCCTGCGACTTTACCCTTACAAAGTCAAAGGCTGCTACCCTGAATCTCTATACCGCAAGCAATACGCAGCGCGCCGCAGCAGAGAGCTTGGAAGCCTATGCCTCAGGGCAGGCTTTAACACAGGAAAAAAATGCCGGCTATCTACAGGACCGGGGTGCCTTTGAGATGAGGGGTGCAACAGGGAGATCTTTACCTATCTTCCCGCGATGGATATGACCATCATCACCCAGATGCCGGAAGTAAAGTTTGAGTACACTGGAGATTTTATTTACTTTCCAAAAAACCCTGAAATGGGTGAAAACATGGATATAGTAAGCTAGTGTGGATTTTTCATTATTATTCTATGGAGGAAAATATGCAATTACATACCAAGGACTATGGTGATATTGATTACGAAGAAAAAGGACTTGTTTTACTTTCCTGACGGGCTTTTCGGCTTCAGCCAGGTGCAGCACTTCCCTGCCGCTTTGTTTAAACGAAGAAGAAGACTCTACCATTCTTCTTTTGCATGGAGTGGAGGATCCGAATGTTGCCTTTGTAATCATCAACCCCTTCGCTTTAGACCCGGATTATGCTCCGACTCTTACGGAAGAAGAGCTAAGCTACTTAGGTGTAAAAAATTCTGAAGACTTAAGCTACTATGTGACTTGTGTCTTGAAAGAGGACTACTTAAGTAATACCGTGAATTTAAAGTGTCCTTTGGTGATTAATCCGGAGAATCATAAAGGAATGCAAGTCATACTGGAGTCCAGTGGTTACGACTATAGGCATGCTCTTGGCGAATTTACTTTCTTAAAGCGAAAAAAGAAGCTGTTTAAAAGAGTGTGGTTCCACAGGGATGTGGAAGAAAGAGGTGAAGGAAAACCATGTTGATCCTAAGAAGAAAAAAAGAATGAAAAGCATCTTAATCGGGGATAATATCCGTCTCACAGTTATTGAAACTGCTGCCGACGGTGTTCGTATCGCGATTGATGCTCCAAAGCATATTTCCATACTACGAGAAGAACTCTCTCATGCAGAGGAAGAAAATCGTTCCGCTGTAGCAAAGGATCATAGCGCAATCTTTAGCTTGCAAAGCGGTCTTTTACAGAGCCTTCCGTAGGAAAAACAGAATAATAAAAAATCCCCTTAAAGGGGATTTTTTTATTATTCCTAACACGAATCTCTCATGTCGCATGCAGTAATCGTTTATTCTTTTGTCTTCTTTCCCTACTACCTCTTTTAGGGCTCCTCTTTCTCTACCTTCTTTATCGAAGCCTCTGTCTTTAGCTCTTTTTCCTCCTTCTCCTTTCGTTTCTTTGCGTTTAACTTTTTATTCAATACAAAAAAAGAGAAATAATCACAATCAGTAGTAAAATAATCTGCGGAATATATACCAGTATAAACAGAGCTAAGTTAGAAAAGAAGAACTGAATTTCAAAGATATTTCTGTAAAAACCGTTTTTCACCTTATCAGAAAAGCTGTAGCTTCTTGTATTGTTTATCTTTCCTTCTACAGATTCCTGAAGCTCCAAGTAAATTGTACTAAAATTCACTCTGTTATCATAGTCCAAGATTTTCCGAATTATAAGACTCCAGCTGATAGCGAATATCCGTCAATCTACTTTCCAAGGCAATGAGCTGGTCTATCGTCTCCGCCTTTTCCATAAGAGCAAGAATTCGCTCCTGCTCTGTCTCAAGGGCTTTAATATGGCTCTTCGTATCCCAATACTGCAGGCGAACATCCTCCAGATTTTCCGACTTGGATAGAACTCTTCCTTCTCCATTTAAAAAATCCAGGAAGCTGTCCACATTTTCCTTTCGAATTCGAAGGGTAAAAACCATCGTTTTTGGAACTGTTATACTGCGTGATTGCGGTATAATCTTCAGACTCGATGTATCCGCCCTGTGCCTTCACTCTTTCCTTTAGCCCTTGGGAAGCATTTTCCAAATTTTTGCATTCCAGTGTCATTCCTGACGGTTCGAATCTTTTTCTCATTTGCTGTCGAAAGGCTCAGGACTTTGTTTCTACAGTATTGTTCGGTATCTCGTTTTGCTCTCCACCCGTGGCGTAGCTTTCATTATTATCGTATTCCGCTACAGTACCAATCGATTTCGAAAGTGCGGATTGTTCCTCTCCGGCTGATGTCTCCTTAACCGTTTCATATGCCTCTTCCTTGAAAGGCATTTAAGGAATCCTTATAGACATCATTTACAGCTTCATCTACTGCTTCATTTGCTTCGTCCACAGCTTCTTGCACAGCCCAGCTCGCTTCATCCAAAGCATCCTTTACTGCGGAATTGGACGCTCCACAAGAGCTTAAAAATCAGAGCGGAAAGCATTACCGCTGCTCCCAGTTGCATTTTCCTAATTCTAAACTTTCTTTTCATCATTATCCTCCCAAAAATTCACGAACGATGATTCTACTGTATAAGACAAAAAAACAGATTGGCTGGTTACAGTTCTCAAAAAAAGCTTTTTAAAAAGCTCTGTCAATATCCACTTTTAGCGATTTTTTTAATGCATGAGCCTTATAAATCTCTGATATAAAAACTTAAAAGAGACAAATTAAAAAAGTAAAAAGAATCAAAACCATACTTTACTCTAGCCTTTAATTCCGGACTGTGCCACTCCTTCGATAAACTGCTTCTGGAAAATAAAGAAGACGAGTATTACGGGAATAACCGCCATAACCGCTCCCTGCCATCTGCATGGGATACTGTGTTGTATACTGTCCCTGCAAGGTGGAGAGTGCAGGACCTAAAATCATCTTCTTGGGAGAGGTATTGACAATAAGCGGCCACATGAAGTCATTCCAAGCGAATTTAAAGGTAAAAATACTTTAAGGTCACAAGGCCGGGCTTCACAAGCGGCAACATGATTCTTCCAAAAATCTGGTAGCGATTGCAGCCGTCAATAATAGCCGCTTCCTCCAACTCATCCGGTAAGGAGAGAAAGAATTGCCGCATCAGAAAGGTACCGAAGGCACTAAAAAGATTAGGAATAAAGAGTGCCGGAATTGTGTCCAAAAGTCCCATTTTCTGAATAATCAGGTACTGCGGAATCAGGAATATCTGTCCCGGCACCATGAGTACGGAAAAGAAGCAGGATAAAAAAATGGCATTCTTAAACGGAAACTTGATTCTTGCAAAGGCATAGCCGGCCATGGAGCAAAAAGAGAAGCTGTGCAAGAACCGTCACTACCGTCGAAAAAAATGGTGTTCAGATAAATCTGCGCAAAAGGAAGCGACGAGATAATCTGCGTATAGGCCGTTGTAATGAATTTCTTCGGAAAAAAATAGTCGGTGGAACCTGCATCGCCTCCCCGCTTGTCTTAAAGGAAGTCAAAACCATCCATACAAAGGGAAGATGGTTATACCGATTCCGGAAAAGCAGAATCATATGTACAAACAGTTTTTTTCCAAGAAAAATTTCTTGTTCATGCTTAACTCTCCTCCTTTCTAGTAGTTTACCCACTTCTTCTGCACAATAAATTGCACAAGCGTCACCAACATAATCGCCACAAAAATCAAAATGGAAATGGCTGCGGCATAGCCCTTATATCCATAGTCAAAGGCCTGTCTATAGAAAAAGCATTACCACAGTCTGCGTCTCTTCATAAGCCGGATTCAGTTTTTCCGACCATCATGTAGACTACGTCAAAGACCTGAAAGGCACCAATGATAGATGTAATCATGACAAAGAAGATGGTCGGAGTAAGAAGCGGTACGGTAATCCTAAAAATTGAGTAATCGGCCCCGCCCCGTCAATCGCCGCCGCTTCATAATAGGTCTTGGAAATCCCCTGCATACCCGCCAGAAGAATGATTGTATGTGTCCCACACTCATCCACAGGCCTACCAACATAATGATATATAAAGCCAGATTCGGATTAATCAGCCAACCGACACGCGGTCCGCCAAAGGACGCAAGAATGGCATTCAAGATTCCCATCTGCCCGTTAAACACCCATTTCCAAACCATAGCAACCGCCGCCGCCATGGTTACGGAAGGAAGAAAATAAAGCGTTCTATAAATGGATTTTCCCTTAATATTGGAATTCAAGAGCGCTGCAGTCACAAGAGAAAGAAACAAGCCTACCGGAACAGTGATGAGTACATATTTCAAGGTGTTCCCAAAAGACTGAAAAACCTCCTGGTCGGAAAAAAGCTGCTTATAGTTTTCCAGGCCGACAAAATGAGCCACATTGAACTTATTTACATCATTAAAACTAAACCAAAAGTTTTGAATGAAGGGCCAAATATAAAAGACCAACAGTCCAATTGTAACCGGTGCTATAAAAACATAACCTGCAATCCAATCCTTTATCTTCCAGGATAGCCCTGTCTTTTTCTCTTGTGAATTCATAGTTGCTCCTTAGTTCGAAAAACTATCCCGGAAGCGTTGTTCTCCCGGGATAGGCTTTTAAAATTATTGATTCTTTGCCAGGAACTCGTCAGCCTCTTTCTTTAATGCTGCGCAAACATCCTTAAGACTCTCTTCTCCACTGTAAGCCTTCTGCAAAGCCATGGACTCCATTCTGTACAGCTGAGACGCATTCTTACATACGGGGAGCGGATAAGCCTTATCGGTAAATGCCGTATAAACCGCGAGGTCATATTTATCCGAGGACTTCTTGAAAAGATCCTGTGATTCATTTCTTGCGGAGATAACCACTCCGGAGTTGCCCTGGATATCCATGGCTTCCTTAGTACTCAGCCAAAGAGCAAACTCACTTGCAGCTTCCTTTATTCTTACTTCCCTCGTATACCGCATAGCCTAAACCGTTAATGCAGTTGGTCTGCACACCGTTAAAAGCTCGGCAATACAACACAGTCGATGGTATCCTTTGATATTGTCATTTCCATGTACTCCGGAACCATATAGGAGCCTGCGTAAATCATGGCAAGCTGCCCGCCTTCAAACATAGCATCCGGTGAAGTCTCCGCCAGTACAGCGGATGAAGGAGAAAGCTCCTTGTTAATCATATCGATCCAGCACTGAATTCCTCCCTGGGTCTTCGGATCGTCATAACCGGAAGTCTTCTTATCTTCACTGAGAATCCAACCGCCGTTTGCAAAAAACGGTCTGATAGTACCAAGTTTGGAAGTCTACCGGGCAAGCAAAGGGGTAAGTTCCGTCCGGAAGACCGGCTGCCTTAAGCTCTTCCTGCCTTTGCCACTAAATCCTCATAGGTCATCTCGTTTGTCGGATAACTTACACCGGCCTTATCGAAAGATTGCCTTGTTGTACCAAAGTGCATTGGTATCGAAGTCCTTCGGTACGGCATAGTATTTTCCATCTCTGACATAGTTGTTTACCAAAGACTCCGGGAAGTTGTCCTTGATATCGGACTTTGTGATTGCATCAGTCAAATCCGCAAGAACTCCCCTCAACAAAGCTGTCCAAATGCAAAAACATTCAACCAGAATACATCCGGTGCATTTCCGCCTGCTACAGATGCTTCCAGCTTCGTCCAGTACTCTTTATTGGGTGTCAGCTGTACTTCTACCGTCACATCCGGATGAGACTTGTTATACGCCTCTGCGAGGGATTCTGTCATCGCTCTCTGATTCTCATCCCAGATAGCCAGAGATATAGTGGTCTTTCCCTCCGCCTTCTTCTCCCCGGAAGCAGCATTGTTTCCACAAGATGCCAGTACACCGGCTCCCCATAGTTAAAAACGGTAGCCAAAGCCAAGAGTTTCTGTGTTCTTTTCTTCATAATCTTCTCCTTTTTAGATAGTCTTATTTTATAGAGGAAATCTGATAAGTTCCTCTTTAAAAATCCACTTCTACAGTGTAGCCGTTTGCAAAAGCTTGATCTTTGTCTATAGCCCTTTTCATCGAGGATTTCATGGCGGATGAGCTCCGCTTCTCCAACCTTCTCATGAAAATCGCTGACTGCACGAACTCTTTCCAAGTGGGTCTTCCATGGCATTTCCTCTTCCAAATTGAAGGCTCCGTCAATTCCCATATAAGCAGGATCTCGCACAAGATACGGTGCACCGCCATTTAAGAGCGCATAGAGCATGTAATCCTCTTCCGGAAGCTTTTTCCATCATCCAAGGGATAATAAGACAATCATGGTAAACCAGATTAAACATCGGAATCGGAATCCCGTACTTCGGGCTTCCCTGGCTCTCTCAGCATAAAGTCGTATGGCGCATAGTGGCAAAAAACGAGCCAAGGTACAGCCCAGTCATTGACCTCTTCGAGACTTGGCAAAATGTTCTTACTTAAGAGATAACGGAAGCAGGCATTTCTATATTCATAAGAATCTCTGCGACGCATTCTGTGGCGGGGATTTGCACACTCATCTCCCTCATTACAGGTAAAGACATCGAGATACGCTCCGTCCAAATGCACTCCCTCTGCCAAAAAGTCTTTCAAAATTGCGTCTTACATAGTACGGTGCCCTGGCCGGTACAAAGATAAGCCTGAGGGCCTCCTGCCCAGCGGGCATGCGTAAAAATGCTTCCATCCGCACTTTGACAAGCTAAGTCATCATCATAGCTTTCCGCTTTTTATAGAAATCCCTGTACTGGTCATGAATTCCGAAAAAGGTAGCCAAGTTCTTCCATGGTTTTCGAAAGTTCTCGCATGCCTTCCCATCCGCCGGCTTCCACACAGGCAGGACCCACATCCGGATGTTTGTTGTCATAACCTGCATCGCCCCAACCGTCAAGGTGAAGGTAGAGTTTCTCTATCCCGTCCGCTTTTAAGGCTTTCATCTCTTCCGTTCGTTTCTTAAACGGAACGAGTCTATTGTTCTTATCCGGAGCATCCTTATCGAAAAAAATTCCGAATCCGGCTGCACACAGGTCTTAATTCCCTTTATGCACAAAAAGATGCACCAATCAGCTTTTTTTCACGGAAGGAGTAGAAACTTCCTTCTCCTTCAAGGTCTTCAGCTTTCCCTCTTCCTTAGCGAGCTCTCTGTAGCACTTTTAAAAGGGAGGTATAATCGCAGTCCGAGAAAAAGATAACGCACAATACGGCGGTATTCCATTTGTCCAAGACTAGGCTCTATACGAAACTGTACCGTAGTTTCATTGCTCCCTGCCTCATGCACCGCCTCATAGCCCATATTCCAGGGCGTAAGACTTTCCGCAAGATAGCCCTCTCCGTCTTTGACCTGTCCAAAAAACAGGAAGATACGCACTGGCGGTTCCGAAGCGGCCGTTAAAGCCGTCCTGTTTGAAAACTCACATTCCATGTATTGGGGATTAAGATGCCCTGTTCCTTCGGTATAATCGTGTACCAATCTTTACTTTCCTTTTTAAAGGAGAACGGCCCCGGAAAATAAAGACAGACTTTCATACACTCAAGCGGTGCCTCATGAAGAGGAATCCACTCAAAATAAACTTGCTTTGTGCTGTATTCTACCCAGACGAAGGTCTCAAAGGAAAAAAATCGGAAAGAGCAAAGCCGCTATAGCTGCCATGAATCCCTTCTCCCTACACCGCTTTTCACAAGCTCATGCTTCTGTTCCTTGGCCTCTTTAAAGTAAATAGGTTTCTCACAGGCTTTTTACTCGAAAGAAGGGGGAAAAATTCTCCTCCGTTTCCCAAGCTGCCTTTCCTGCCGGAATAGTATATCGTAAGCTCTCCTCATCTAAGGATACACTTATGTCTTTACACGAAAAGCTTCATTGCTGATTCCTTCCTATACTCCACACCCCAAAAATCTTCTTAAAAATTGAATTATATGTTTGCATTTATAGTCCATTTTCCCTATTTTCACCAGCAGAAATAAATGCTTCGTATTTTTCTTGATAGACAACAAAAAGCCCTCAAGGCTTTTCCTAGAGGGCCGTTCTACTTCCGTTCTTACATTATTTTTCCACAAAGCCTAGACTGATACAACTTGCAACTAAATTTGACATATATTTTGCCGTTTCTTCCAATCGAAAAATCGGTATCTTTTTCTAAGAATTCATCAAAAATCCCCTCTACAAAATCCCAAGTAAACTTTAATTTAGCACTGTCATCTCCATACTCCGCTGATACAGTTTTTCCATTAAACTTAGGGAGATTCAGATACAATTTTTATCTATCATTTCTTGTAATGCTTTCTTAGCTGCATAGGAGTCATTAGCATACTTTGCCTCTTCAACAATAGTCGCCTTTTGTTACTTCATTGTCTTTATACTCAAACTCACATAATAAATTTTCAGCAGTAACATAAGTTTTTCTTCCACTTCCTTTGAAATCATTCTCTTTTATTTTAGTATATCCTTTTTCAATAAGCCTTTTCGCAATCTCATCCATAACAAGAAACTCTGATTTATCAGCTTCATCATCACTACTATCTATACCCACTCTTTTCTTACCTTAAAGAACTCATCAAAATCAAGTACAGTATAATCATAGATAGTTCTCTGCTCATATCTCTCATCTCCTACATTTGTTGAAATATCAACACCTCTGACCTTATCCATTTCCTTTGCATATTTATCTACAAACAGCTCTTTCTGCTGTCTTTTTGTCTAATTCTGTTATTTCTGTTCCTTCCGGCTGATATCTCATAGAGGCATATTTTTCCAGCCTTAACACACTATTGTCTTTATATGTATAAAAAATTGTATTGATCTGGTTGGCATGTCCTCATCATCTTTTTGTGGCATGGCAAAAATCACCACTCCTTCTCCGGCAAATTCTCCGTGTTCTGTCTCTTCTTCTTTATTTTCAAAAGAATCTCCTTTAGATTCTCCTTGTTCTGTCTTAGGGCTCCACTCAGAAAAAGCACTTTTAAATTCTACCCTATCTGTCTTTTACTTTATTTTCTGAAGATTTATTATCATTTTTCCCAGAGCAAGCCGCCATAGCAAATGTCATTGTTAAAAACCAATACAACTATTAACTTTTTCATATTTCGTCCCTCCGTTCAATTAATATTAAACTCATAGTATCAAGTGGTTCAAGTTCTGTCAATTAAATAACAATATATCGAGAGCTTATGGTCTATATATGTTTTATTACCCCTACATGTTCCAAAATGACTATCTCAGGCTTTTTACAGTATATTCGGCATATTGAATGAACTGCCTCACAGCCTTGATTTACAAGGGTGTAGATCGGTTTTTATCAACACGATTTGTTTTATAAACCGCCTATCTATAAGGCTTTACTATAAATATGTAAAAAGACCGACAGCCACGGTTTTACGCCGGTGCTGCCGATCTTTCTTATAAATACAAATTCTTTACTTGAAGCTTTTTATTTCCTTCAAGTTTTTCTAAGCTGCAGAATAAAGCTTCTTTTTACTATTCTCTTAGATTTCTTCCTCGCCTGCCTTAATTGCTCTTAACGCTTCAGCGAGTC
>BNJT01000147.1_pt1 | contig 24698 bp, 28 predicted proteins | sample 8540491 | NCBI WGS metagenome assembly BNJT01 (sample SAMD00202455, study PRJDB9452) | human saliva metagenome | host: Homo sapiens | reverse complement strand
TTTATGGATATATATTGTCTCTCCTGATACTCTATACTGTTACTTACAACAGTAATGTCAGTGTCAGCAATAGGATCAGCAATATTTATGTATCTTCACTATGTACCGAGTTTAGGCGAGGAAATAAAGAAAGTCAGTATAAAAACTGCATTTAGGAATAAAATTTTGTCCTTTATCTGAAATTTTGCATCAATATGCTGTTTACATGGGAATTTTAAAACCTCTGACAGAATATTACAGAATAAAAATACTTGATGTAAATACCATGTTTCTATCACAGATGGGAGTCCTGACCGCTATATTGTCAAGTGTTCTTTACATAATATACGGTAAATTGTCTGATAAATACGGGAATAAGACTATGTTAAGAATGGGAATATTCTTACAACATATGTATGTTTTACATATTTTTCCAGGACAAAAGATAATAAATGTCAATGCTTTTGCAGCGGCAGTAATTGATGCGGTAGGATCTACGGCAGCAACTTTTAAGTCTGCTGAATTTAATGATGGAAGTTTCTGAAGAACTCTGCTGATGCTTATGTAGGTGCATATGCTATAGTTTGTGGAATTGCGCGTAAATACTATGCAGGGTATTTGGAGGACTTAGGGTGAAATTTAGTAAATAATGGAGTTATTTTATATTTTGGAGAAGAATTTTACACAATAAGATTTGCATTTTCGCAATAGGATTTGTTTTATCGCTCATTTTGCTTGTTAGAACTGACAAGGGGATTCATTTGAAAAACATTTATTTATAAGGGAAGTCTTCCTATAAAGCTCAAAAAGAATTTTTATATGTAGGTGCAAGCTATATTAATGATATGAAAAAGTGAAAAGGGAAAAGTAAGAATATAAGAACTGAAAATAAAGAAAATGATAAAAATATTGATAATAGTGAAGTGAAAGAGTGTAAAGGAAGAAACTGTGAATCAGGAAAATAAAACAGATAAAATTGAAAAATTTGAAAAAGAACAGAAGAAAACAATATAGATAAAACAGTGTATCAAAAGGGGGGATTAAATTGACTGTGGCTTTGAAAAATTTCATGACGTAAAATTAAGGAAAAAGACTTATGTTCTTTTACAAAAGGAACGTATTATCTTCTAAAGAAAAATAGAACTAATGAAGCTCTCAAGAATTATCTCTGAAAGTTATAATAAAGAAACATAGGATACGTAAAAACTATAGGAAAATAGAAAATGGAAGTCCTCTTTGGAAAGCTTTTCAGTAGTTTGACCCAAAATCATGAATTTTTAGAATGATATAAAATAGGTGAAGAAACAGGAAATCTGGAAATAATATTTAAAAATCTATTTGAAAATATGAATTTAGAGAAAAATAAAAAGAACATCAGAAATTTAAGTATCTATCCTATGACTGTTATTATTACTGCATTTCTGAGTAGTAACTATTTTATTAAAAGTAGTTGGTCCCAAAATTTACTGCAACCATATTCAGATTTGGATCAAGAATTACCTGAATTAACTAAAATTGTAATCAGAATAAGGAAATTATTGATAGATGGATTTATAATCGATTTTGTTAATTTTCAGGGATTTATTCTATTTTTATTTTAAAAAGGAATAATCAGAAGCTATTTTGATTACTTTAAAAATATTTGTATTTGGAAAAATATATAAAAATATAGCTATTTGAATTTTACCCAGAATATGTATTCACTGACAGATGCCGGAGTTTCTTTTCCAGATTCGTTAAAGATGTACGTGAATTCAGGAAATATACTTTTAAATGAGGAAATAAGAAAGATAATTCTTTCAGGCTGGAAAAGAACGAGGCATAAAGAAATCTTTTGAAAATCTCAATGATGAAGAATATAAAGGTTTTTTAAGAATAGGTGACAGGAAACAGACGTATCTTTTGAAAAATTTAGTTATAATTTATTCTGAAAAAGTATGAAAAAACTCACTCACTTTTAAAAAGTATAGAGCCATTGTCTATAATTTTATTGGAATTATAATAGGATTTTATAGTGTTTGGCAATAATGTTCCAATATTTAAAAGGAGGAAATGATATAACTCAATATGAGAAATAAAACTATATCAGCAAATAAATATATTTAATTTATAACTATAAACAAAAATAAAAAGATTAAATAAAAAGGAATATGGTACAAATTATGATTGAAAACTTTTATTAAAGTCTCAAAATATACACAGAAATTATTTTGATGTAGATGATGAGGTACTGAAAAAGTATAGAAATAGAAAGTTTAAAATGACAATGTTCCAATAATAAGTAGGAAGTTTTGAAATTTGATACTATTACTGCAAAAGGAATTAGAGCACATTCTGGAGATAGGGTACAGCAACGGGATATTCAGGTTTATTTTCTGGCACAGATTGCAAAATAAAAACATGGACAACTCACAACAATTGAAATTGATGAAAAAGACATAAAAAGCTATCGAGAAATTTTAAAAAGTTGGAATTTTTGAAAAAATCATTTAATTTTAGGAGATGCATTGGAGAAATACCAAAGTTGATAAAATAATAAATTTGATTTTATTTTTATTGATGCAGCAAAAGGTCAATACATGAAATCACAATGTGCTGGCAGCTTTTTAAATGAGAATGGTATTGTATTTGATGATAATATAATGTTTAGAGGATTAGTAGCGGAAAATGAAACCGAGCTCCAAAGAGGTATAGAACAATAGTCGAAAGCTAAAGAAGTTTATACAGAAATTTAAATGAAGAATTTGATTTTGTCCTTCTTCCATTTGGAGACGGAGTAGGATAGTTAGGGAAGTAGTAAAAATGAGATTTCTTTATATAATATACGATATGAGTACAGGAAAAATATTTAAATCAGCCATTGAAAATATTTGAGGGGGTATTTAGGTCTGTCTTTAGATCATTCACCGTATAGGAGAATTTATACGAACAGAAAAGCAGATATTGTAGGTCTTGTAGAAGTGGATTTAGGGTCTATTCCGAACTAGGGGAAGCAAATCAGCGCAAATTGCTTGGAGAGTTGACTGGGAAAAACATTATGATCGCAATACAAGTACGAAGAAAAATTCAAAATATATGAAAATTTCCGATTATGAGAAAACAGGGTAATGCACTGTTATCAAATAGTAAAGATAATAGCGTCAGAGATTTCATTACCTGGAAAGAGGAACCAAAAAGCTTGTAATTGAAATGGAAACAGAAGAAGTTACGATAGTTCATCTGGCTCTGGGAAAACAAGATTGAGACAGATAGTGGAATTAAAATATGATAGAAAAATCATAAAAACCATTTTATTGTTGCAGGAGATTTTTAATCTGTTGTGGGAAAAGAAGAAATAGAATTGTTTTAAAAAGCAGGAAAATTACAAAATGTAAATAATAGGAAAGAACCAACATTTCAAGCTGGGCACCTAGGAACTGGATTTTTATTCTATGTTCAGAAGAGTATAAAAATAAAAAGATTATAAAGTATTGAAAAATACTTTTATCAGATCATTGCTATTTTGTTGGATTTTCGAGATTAGAGTTAGAAGGAGAAGATTAGTGGAAATAAGGAAAAATATATTAAGAAAGACATTATTATTTTTAATGGGAATATTTACAATAGGAACTTTAAATGCAGAAACTGTAGAGATAAAAGTAACTATAATGAAATAACGATTATGGAGGAAGGAAAAAGATAAGTCAAAGGAAGCAAGAAGAGATCCATGAAACTTCGTGGAGTTTGGGTAGCAAGTGTAATAAATATTGACTGGCCTTCAAAAAGGATTAGATAAGTTAACAGCAGAAAGAGAACATATTTCAGTTCTTGAAGATGTAAAAGATGGAATATGAATGCAGTTTTTGTTCAGGTAAAACCTACAGGAGATGCATTTTATCCTTCAAAATATTCACCATGGTCTGAATATCTAATCAGGATCGCAAGGAACAACCTGGATATGATCCGTTAAAAGTTTATGATTGATGAAGCACATAAAAAGAGGCATAGAATTTCATGCATGGTTTAATCCATAGAGCTTACAATGAAAGGAAAAATCAACAAAAACTGAGAGAGCTTGCTAAAGAAAATATAGGAAGAGAGAGACCTGAATGGACATTGCAGTGTATGGAGGACAGCTTTTATCTGAATCCAGGAATACCGGAAGTAAATGACTATGTTATTGATAGTATTGTTGAAGTTGTAAGAAAATTATGATATTGATGGAGTCTCATGGATGATTACGCTTTATCCTTATAGCGAAAAGGACAGGAGTATCCTGATGGTGTGCACAGTCAAAGATATGCGAGGAAAATTTCTTTCCAATGTTGGTGACTGGAGGAAGAACACATAAATAAACTAGTTGAAAAAGCTGCATAATGAAATAGAGAAATAAGAGATATCTCTTTTGGAATAAGTCCTTTTTGGAGTATGAGAATGCTTCTGTCTCAGATCCGGGAAGAGGTTCAGATACACAAGCAGGGGTTCAGAATTATGATGATCTTATGCAGATATTTTTACATTGGATGGATAAGGGATGGATTGATTATGTAGTACCACAGATATATTGGAATCAGGGATTTAAAGCTGCAGAATATAATACACTTGTAGAATGGTGGAGTAAAAATGCCAAATTACAAATACTGATCTTTATATAGGACAGGCTGCCTACAAAGTAGGATCAGTGGTCTAATCCTAATGAACTCATAAATCAGATAAATTATAACAGAAAATATCCCGAAAGTTAGGGAGTATATTCTTCAGCTATAAATCATTAAAAGGAAAATCCTAAAAACATAATAAATAATTTATTAAATGGTCTTACAGTTCTTTGCCATCAGAAGTGGCTGATATTGAAAAATAGGAGTGTAAAAACAGAGAAATCAGATGAAATTGCTCAAAAGGAATAATAAATGTAAGGAAAAATTAAAAATCTAATGAAATAAAAGCTATCTAAAACTAGAAGAAATAAATGAGAATTATATCTATAGTAATTCATAAATATAATTCTCATGATATTTTTAACTCTCTTTTAGATAGCTCTTTTATTTGAAAAGCTGATAAATAATGTAATTAAAACTTACGTTGCAAAATCTATAAACAGTGCCCCTACTACAGGAACAACAAAAATGCAATTTTAGAATATTTATATTTTCACATACAGATTTCATATTTGAAATTCCGTTAGGTGTAGCTCCTAATCCAAAAACCGCAATGCTCTGATACTATTGACTGCGGCATCGTAGTCACTTCCCATAAGCTTTTAAAAAGTAATGAAGTTTAGATACAGATAAATAAGAACTCATCTGAGCTATTAGAAGTATAAGCATTGGAATAGCAAGATCTATAAGTTCCCATAATTTTTAATGACATAAGAGCCATTGCAAGAAATAAGTTCAGTGAAACATCTTCCAGCACACTAATTTCCCCTTTGTAGGGTGCAGTGAATATTTCAGAGTTGTCTGAAATATTTTCATGATAGCCGCAATAATCATTGGTCCGATGTAAATCGGAAAATTCATACGCAGGTAAAAGTTTTGTTATAAAGATAGATAAACATGAACCTCATTCCCATTGCTATCAGAATAGAGAAAAATGCCATTGAAAATCTTTCTGCATTAAGAGCAGGCTCAGGGTCAGAACATTTTCATCAATATCACTGTTGTAGTCATGTTTTTCATGCAACAAAGTTTCATTTCCTAACAGTTTATGTTTAAGAACAAGCTTATTTGCAATAGGGCCCCCCATCATTGAACCTGCAATAAGTCCAAAAAGTTGCAGAAGCTATTGCAACTGTGCCTGCTCCTTTTATCCCCAGTGCTTCAATGCCTGGTGCAATTGCTCGAAGTTCCATGTCCTCCTGTCATTGGGTGGATCCTGTCATTAATCCGAGAAGTGGATTAATTCCAATGAGTTTTGAAAGAAAAATAGCAACAATATTTTGAGCAAAACATAATCCTATAGCAAGAAATAGGAAAATAAGTATCTTTTTCCTCCCTTTTTAAAACTTTTAAACTTGCATTAAATCCGACACTTGTAAAAACATTACCATGAAAAAGTCTGTAATGCAGTTTCAAATTTTATAGTTACAATATTGGTTTGCTTACGTATAAAAGCTATTATTGAAAAAGAAATCCGCCAATAACAGGTGACGGAATACAATACTTTTCAAAAGAATTTAACTTTAGCTCTTAACTTCATACCGATTAGAGTAAAATAACAGATAGCTGATTGTTTGAATCATGTCCATTTTAAATCGATCATTAAATCTCCGTCCTTTCTGAATAAATATAACGAAATATTATACTACATATTAGAGACAACAAAATGAATAATATAAGATATTAGATAAGTTACTGTTTACAAAATTCTAAAAAGTATGTATAATATATATTAAGTCAATATATAATTTTGTAAATTGAATTAGCGAATATAGGGATGATGCGAGATATAGGAGTGAAAAATATGAGGAATAAACTGTTGCCTGTATGTCCTGTTGAAGTGATTCTGCATTGATTTCAAATAAATGGAAAATATTAATAATAAGAGATTTGTTGAAAGGCACAAAGATTTGAATTAAAAATAAAAATAGGAGGGAATTTTTATGAAATCAGGATTTATAGCAATTGTAGGAAGACCGAATGTCGGAAAATCTACATTAATGAATAAACTTGTAAAGGAGAAGGTGGCGATAGTTTCTGACAAGGCAGGAACCTGCAGGGATCAGATAAGAGGAATTGTAACATACAGGATAATCAGTTTATATTTGTAGATACCCAGGGATTCTACAAGCCCAAACATCTTCTAGGGGAACATATGACTGAAATTGCTCTTGAAACGTTAAATGATGTGGATCTTATAATGTTTCTGCTTGATGGAACACAGGAAATATCAACAGGAGATATCTTCGTAAATGAACACATAAAAGGAAGTTAAAAACCCGGTTGTCCTTATAATAAACAAAAATCGATAAAATGAGCGATGAAGAAATAGGAGGCAGAGGAAATAAAGGAAAGTTAGAAATTACGAAAATATAATAACATTGACAGCTGAATTTGCAATAGGAATACATAAAATTTTGAAGTGGCTGAAAAATACCTGTCAAAATGATGTGTGGTTCTATCCGGAAGATTATTATACAGACTTGCCTGTAAATAAAATTGTAGTTGAAACTGTAAGGGAAAAATATTGCATCATACAAAAGATGAGGTTCCTCACAGTGTTGCAGTTGAGATTGTAAATGTTGAGACAAAACCTGAAATAAGAAAAATATGATGTAAATATTTATGTGGAAAGGACAGTCAGAAGGGGATTATAATAGGAAAAGACGAGCCCTTCTTATTGGAATAGAAGCCAGAAGAGAGATAGGAAGCACTTATTGATTTGAAAGTAAAACCTTAAATTATGGGTTAAAGTAAGATGGAGAAGAGATCAGCAGTTTTCAATGATATGGGATATAAAAATAGAAGGTTAAAAATAATCCAAATATGATGTAATCTATTGCAACCTTTGAAATTATGTGGTATAATAATAATGAGGGATTAGATTGAAAGTTTCAATATAAAATTTCAGCTTTTGAAATTACATGTTTTAAAACTGAAATTTTTGGAGGAAAAATGGAAAGGTATGTACTTCAGAGGAAAAGTTGTCGGTAAATGGTATGATTTTGATAAGAAAGCTCATTATCATATCATTGCGGCTATAAAAAGAAAGTGAAAATAATATAAAGGAATATGACATATCAATAAATATAGGAAGCGTTTTTGAAAACAGTGACGAATTTTATTCTTCAAATTTACAAGTTTATTATGACAACAATTATACATATAATATTCTTAAAGAAATACTGTTGCAGAAGCTAGGAATAACAACTGGTAAGAAAAATTTAAATTTGGATTATTTAAGAATGGAATTATTCCCCGTGAAAAATGAAGATTATGAAGGGAATAGACAGGGAAAAATGCCTTTCTGACAGGAATAATAGAAAGACATGTGCTCTGAAGCTTTTCAGACAATGACATAAAAGTGAAATTTTTGTATTTGGACATTTGTATGATAATAAAAAGGAATCATGATGTCCAGCATGAATCAGGCAAGTTACAGGTAGATACAGAAGTAGCGACGACTCCCTATTCTGATGGCGGAGTGTATAACAGTGAATCAAAATATGGACAGCACTTTTCATAGCTTTTACAACACAAAGTGTTTGTGCATATAAAAACAGACATGATTAAAAATTATAATTTTAGAAATATTTCAATAGCTGAAAAGGAGGAATAAAAGTCATGGAGTTAGCAATGACACGGGAAAATTTCTGGAAGTATATTGCAGAAGCTCATAAAAAGAAAAAGACAATAACGGTATAATGAACTATCTTGTAGAAAAAATTGTCGAACAGATCGTATGAAGAAATTTTCAGCTTTTGGAATAATAGTAGGATGAAATAATGCTGGAAAGTTACAATCAGAGACTCTGGTGTGCTTCATATCTGCTGAATGGTGATACACGGGAAGAAAGTTTTATCAGATTATGGTTGATTTCACAAGGTGAAAAAGTATACAATGATGTAAATGAAAAATCCTGATAACCTTATCAAGTATGTTGAAGAACCTGATGAGGATTTTTATAGCGGATTTATAAGAAAATGAGGATCTTTGTTGCTGTAGATGCCTTCGGTATAAAAATGACATGGGAATATTTGAAGAACTGTTTGAAATCTATCTGGGGAATTTGACTCCTATAAGGAAAAAGCTGCATTACAATGATGAAGATTACCCAAAACTGAAGCTTACATGGTGTGAAAAAGTACCAAAAATCAATGAAGAAAATATGCCCTAAACTATTTGAAAGGTTTTATATTGGAGAAGATGAATATACTAGAAATTAATAATTAGAATGAAAAAGTAGAATAACTGATATCTATGGAAGTATACAGTATTATTCTACTTTTTATTTAGAAAAATAAGATTTACTTGATCAGCAAACCATTCTTGTTAAATTTTACTATTTCAAAAAGATCCACAAAATTACAATTGCTTTTTATATCCGGAATTTTTTTCACTTTTTATAATATTCATAGCACTTTTATATGCAGTCAGGATATTATCCTCAAAATAATTCCATCAACAGGAAATATTCAAGAAAATCATTTTTCCCCTGATTTCAGATGAACTTAATCCATTAACTGTATCTTTTTAAGGATGTAATAAAAATCTTATCGGTAATCAAGCTTTGTAAAAACTTTCTCAAAAATCTTTCGTTTGCCAAAAAGGGAAGAGGATTATAACTTTCTATAAATTTCAGCTCAGGTTTTCAATGAGTTTTCTTATGGAATCATCATTATGTGCGGCATCCAGTATAACTGGAGGTTCAACAGAAAAATTCAAAACGGGCAGGCCAGTAGACTTTATGGACACCATTTCTGGATAGTTTCATTATCAATATTATAAAACTTTGCAGTTTCATAGGGCTAATAAGAAAATTATTTGCCTGAAATTTTCCGAATAAAGGCAGAATGAACTTATTATTCTGGAATTTTATTACAGTTTCTGTAGTTAATTTTGTCCAGTTTCTATTTCCACGTCATTATATTTTTTAATAATATTAACTGAATTTTCTGTTTTTTAATTTCTTCTTCCAATTCAGGTAGACTATCTGCATAAATACACAGCTCCCCATTTTTAATGATGCCGGCTTTTTCATAAGCAATTTCCTTTAATGAATTTCCCAATATTGCCGTATGGTCAAAAAGTAATGTTTAGTAATAAGTGCAATATCGGAATTTATAATATTTGTAGCATCGAGACGTCCGCCAAGCCCGGTTTCTATAACACAGAAAATCAGGATTCTTTTTGAAAAAACATTAATGCTATAAATGTTGTTATTTCGAAAAATTCAGGTAGATGTCCTTAAGATTTTCGTTTTCTTTACAGTTCTCTATAACCTGTTTTCAGAAAAATTATAATTTTTATAATTTCTTCATCTTCTATCATTTGTCTATTATAGAGAATTCTTTCGTTATATCTGAGAATATGTGGAGATGTAAACTTTCCTACATTGTACCCTGCTTCCAGAAGAATATTAAGGAATGTAGCGGTGGATCCTTTTCCGTTTGTCCCGGCAATGTGTATAACTTTTTACAGCATCACATGGTTTTTCCTAGTAAATCATAGATTAACCTAAGGTCATCTATATTTTCCTTCTTTTACCTGTACGTAGGCTGAACAGCTCATCTAATATACTATCAATCATATTTTTAATTATTTTCCTTCCTTTGACATGCTACAGATTATAGCACTAAATGAGGATTTTTGAATAGAAAAAGATTAAATTTTATCTGATTTTAAAAGATGTAAAGAAAAATACTTGACAAGTTTTTAAGATTATGATAATGTCATAGTAAATCAATTTATCAGATAATAAATCTAAATAAATAAAAACTTGGAGGTAAATTTAAAATGGTGAATTAAGATTAACAAGATTAGGAAGAAAAAGAGTTCCTTTTCTATAGAATAGCTGCAATGGAAGCTTTATCAAGAAGAGACGGGAAAAGCAGCTTATCTTGGAACATACAATCCATTGGCAGAAGATGGTAAACAGGTTGTACTGAAAAGAGGAAGAAATTTTAAGATTCCTTTCAAAATGGAGCTCAACCAACAGAAACTGTAAAAGTATCTTAACCAAAGCTGGAATATGGGATAAAATTTCAGGAAACCAGTAAATCAATAGAATAAATTTAATTAAAGCACTCAGAAGAAGTGCTTTTTGTGAATAAAAATATATTTCTGATAGTAATATTTTCTATTTTTATTTTCATAATAATAACAACTCTTTGTTAGTAAAAATGGCCATGTTTTTACATACAAAATATATTGTTAAAATTATAAAATTAAAGTGCTAGAATAATTTTATAGTAAACATTTTGAATATTGAAGATTTTGATTATAGGATACCTCGATTTCAAGAATTTAAAATAAATTTTAATTTTTAATTGCGAGGATGGAAATTCATCTCAAGAACAGACTGCTGAATATGTATGGAAGCAATGGAAAATATCACAGAAATTTTGACCCCAAAGGTAACAGATTGTTAAAAGAGAGAATGAAGCCTGGAACCGACACATTTATCTGTAGGTGAAGAAGCGGCGAATGAAAGGTGCTATGGACAGCATTAAACTCCTGGCTGATCTTATGCAACTTCCAATCATAGAGGTCATTGCGGAGCAGGTAATTGCAAAAAGTGTAAACCTGAACAGTGAAAATGATGGCGGAAATAATGGAGAAAAGCAACAGGATAAGGTAAAGGAAAAGGTGGTTCCATGCATATTGCCGATCTTTGAAAAATGGAAACTTTGGGAGCAAACGAATTGTTGGAGGAGGACATGGAATAGCAGTGGTGGAGCAGGATACACAAGCAGTAGGAAAGTGAAGAAGACAGGTAAAGATAGTAGTATGTTTCTTCGGGATGGAGCTACAATGAAGGAAGCTTTTCAGTGAAGCGTTGACCCTGGACAGCAGAAGGGAAGAATATTCCGATTATTTTATTCAATAAATAACGGATATGGAATAAGTACTTCAATAAATGAAGTAATGAAAGTCAATATATATAAGGAAAGAGCTTTTCGCTATGGAGTTCCGGGATATTTCAATAGAAGACGAAACCGATGTCATTGCGGTATATGAAAACATTTGAAAAGCAGTTGAGCATGTAAGAGCAGGAAAATGGACCAGATTGCTGAAAGTATTACTTACAGATGGTTTGACATTCCAGTTCAGATCCTGGCAAAAATATAGGACAAAAGAAGTAGGTAGACAGCTGGAAGAAAAGATCCTCTTCTTAAGTTCGAAAATATCTAATTGAAAATAAAATGAAGCTACAAAAAGAGGAACTTAGTGAAATAGAAGAAAATCTGAAAAAGAAAAATAGAAGATGCGGTAGAATCATAAAATAGTCCAGAACCTTCAATAGAATCAGCTTTTGAAGATATCTACGCAGACTAACATATATTAATAGTATTGATTCACTTGAATAAACTTTAATTTAAAAGAAACTGAAATAATTTAGAGATTACAAAGGAGGAAGAAAGATAAATGAGTAATCAGACAAAATTGATGACTGTAAAGAAGCAAATTATAACAGAACAATGCAGAAGAAATGAGAAGAGATGAAAATGTATTTTTGATAGGGGGAAGATGTTGGAAATATTTGGGGAGATTTTCTACATCAGTAGGAATGCTGGAAGAATTTTGGATCTGAAAAGAATAAAGGATGACCCTATTTCAGAATCGGCACCTCAGGAAACAGCAATAGGAGCTGCCAAGACAGGGTTAAGACCAATTGTTGATGTGACATTTATGGATTTTATAGTATACATGATGGACAATATAGTAAATCAGGCAGCAAAAACAAGATACATGTTTGAGGAAAAGGCGTTCCGGTAACATCAGATCTGCAGCAGGTTCGGGCAGTAGGATTCTGCACAACATTCCCAATCACTGGAATCATGGCTTTTGCAACATACCGACTTAAAGTAGGCACCTGAGGACACCGGCAGATGGAAGGACTTTTGGAAATCAGCAATAAGATAATAACCCTGTGATTTTCCTCGAATATAAGGCACAGTATAATATGAAGGGAGAAGTTCTATTGATCCTGATTTTATAATTCCCAGGGAAAAAGGAGAAAATACGAAGGAACTGACATAACAATCGTAACATATGGAAGAATGCTGGGAAAAGAGTTATAAAAGGGCAGAAGGAGTAGAGAAAGATGGAATAAAATGTAGAAGTAGTGGATCCGAGAACATTAATTCCTGCTGGATAAGTGAGCTGATATTGAATTCTGTACAGGCAAGTTATTCTTGTAAAATGATGCCCATAAGACAAATGGTTTTATTGGAAGAAATATCGGCAATGATTTCAGAAAGCAGATGCTTTTTGATTTTTCTTGACAGTCCTATTGTGAGATTACTTTGAAGATGTTCCGGTTCCTTACAACCATACTCTTGAAACGGCTATAGTACCAAGCGTGGAAAATTAGTACTGCAATTTATAAAGTAATGAATAAACAATAATAGGGGGTAGAAAATATGGAAAAATGATAAATTGAGAGCCACACCTGCTGCAAGAAGATCTAGCTAAAAGCTTGAGTGGATCTTTTCAAAGTTCAGGCAGTGGAGCTAAAGGCAGGTCTACAAAGAAGATGTAGAAATTTTAATTATGAAGAATTCACATATCACCGCTTGCCGCCAAAATAGCTAAAGAACTATGATGTTAATCTTGAAAATGTAATTCGGTGGTGGACATAACGGCAAAATAATGAGAGATGATATATTGAGTTAATTGCAAAAACCTCAGGAAAAAGAGGAACTTATAAGACATGAAGTGGCAAAAGTTGTTGAAGCAAAGCAGATTTCAAATGAAAGTGATATAGAAATGATACTCTATGTCTCCTATGAGAAAAGTGATTGCCAAGAGAATGTCTGAAAGTTATTTTACAGCCCCAACATTTGCATTGAATTATGAAATGATATGACTAAAGCAAAAGCCCTGAGAGCAAAAATTTTAGATATAATATTTGAAAAACAGGAAAAGAAAGTGACTATTACAGATATTATATCACCTCGCAGTTATAGGGACATTAATGAAACATAAATATGTAAATTCAAGTTTGACAGAAGACGGAAAATCAGATTATTTTGACACAACTATGTGAATTTGGCAATAGCTGTAGGAATGGATGACGGTCTTCTTGTTCCTGTAATAAAAATGCGGATAAACGACCTTATCTGAATTAGTTGTGAAATCTAAGGAAATAGTATCTAAAAGCACTTGAAATGAAACTTTCTCCTGCTGAACAGTCAGGAAGTACATTTACTATAAGTAACTTAGGAATGTATGGGGTTCAGAGTTTTAACTCTGTCATAAATCAACCTAACTCAGCAATATTAGGAGTTTCAGGAATGATAGACAAACCGGTAGCTGTAAATGGGAAATTGTTATAAGACCTATTATGACTTTGTGTCTAACAATTGATCACAGAGTAGTTGATGGACTCTGCAGGTGCAAAATTTATGCAGGATTTGAAAATCTATTGGAAAATCCCATATCAATGTTAGTATAAATGAAAAGGAAGTGAATTGAATGGCAACTGAAATAATAATGCCTCAGCAGGAATAGATATGACTGAAGGGCAGATAATAAAATGGAATAAAGAGGGAGATAAAGTAGAACAGGAAATACTTCTTTGAAATCATGACAGATAAAACAAGTATGGAACTGGAGCAGAAGATTCTGGGGTATTTGATAAAATAATAAAAGGAGATGGTGAAACTGTTCCAGTTACAGAAGTTAAGGATATATGAGGAGCTGAAGGAGAAGTTGTTCTGAAGGAATTTCAAAAGATACAGTGGAAACTTCTGAAATGTGTCAGATAAGAAGAGAAATGGAACTAATAAAGGAAAAGAGGAATTGAAGAAAGAAATACTGCTGTAAAATCTGGAAAAAGGTGAAGATGAATTTGATGTAGTAGTAATAGGTGGAGGACTCATGCCGTTATGTTGCAGCAATAAGGGCAGCTCAAGTAGGTGGAAAAGTAGCCGTAGTTGAAAAAGAGTGAACTTCTAGGACATGTCTAAATAGAGGGTGTATACCTACAAAAACATTCTATACTGAAATAATTGAAGGAATAGAAATGTCTTCAAAAGAGGTATCATTTGGAAAATGAAAAATTCACAGTAGATATGCCAAAAAGTAGTCAGTCTTAAAAATGAAATAGTTAAAAACACTTACAAAATGGAGTACAAGGTCTCTTAAAGAGTAATAGTATAAAAATCTTTAAAAGGTGTTGGAAAAATAAATAAAGATAAGGATGTTGTAATAAATGGAGAAAAGTACAAGAACAAAATAAAATAATACTGTAGGAGGACTCAAAAGTAGGTTCTGTAAATATACCTGGAATAGAAAAGTAAAAGGGTTCTTACAAGTGATGATATACTTGATTTGAAAGAACTTCCAAAATCTCTTGCACGTAATTGGCGGTGGGAGTAGTAGGAGTTGAACTGGGGCAGAGCTTTATCTGTCTTTGGAAGTGAAGTTACTGTAATAGAAATGATGGATAGGATAGTTCCGGGGAGTTGACAGGGAAGCTTCTGAAACATTGAGAAAAAGCATTAGAGAAAAAGGCATGAAAATATGCCACATCTTCAAAAATTAAGGAAATTATTGATGAGGGGGATAAACTGAGAATAAAAGTTAGAAGATAAAGAAGATGTAGTTGCTGAAAAAGCCTTATTATCCATAGGAAGAGTTCCTGATTTGGAAGCGAGTGGAGAACTTGATCTTGAAATGGAAAGATAAAGAGTAAAAAGTAGATAAATATATGGAAACAAGTGTGAGGGAGTATATGCGCCTGGAGATATTAACGGTATAAAAATGCTGGCTCATGCAGCATCTAGAATGGGAGAAGTTGCCGCTGAAAATGCGATTCTTGGAAATCATAGGGAAATTAAGCTGAAACTACTCCTTCAGCAATATATACAATTCGGAAGTGGGGATGGTAGGTCTTACTGAAGAAGAAGCAAAAGGAAAAATATGATATAAATATTGGGAAATTTGCATTTGTAGGAAATGGAAGAGCATTGGCTTCAGGAGATACTACTGGATTTGTAAAAGTAATAGCTGATAAAAATATGGAGAAATACTGGGAGTGCATATTGTTGGACAATCTGCCGCTGAAATCATAAATGAAGCTTCTTCACTGATGGCAATGGAAATAACAGTTGATGAAGTAATAAAAACAATACACGGGCATCCTACATTTTCAGAAGCGCTATTTGAAGCATGTGCTGATGTGTTGGGAGAAGCTATACATCTCGCCTAAAAAGAAATAAATAAATGATAATAAAAGGAGGAAAAAGAGACTGTTTTTAAAATAAAGAAATCTAAAAATATGATTTTACATTAATTTATAACAGTCTCTAAAATAGAAAAATGATTTATGATGAAAGATACAGGTTCAAATGATCCAGCTTATAATATATAGCTTTTTAGAAGAATATTGTTTTAAAAAATTTAAGACAATTTGATGAAATATTTTTCTTATGGAGAAATGAGCCTACAATTGTTGTTGGAAAAATATCAGAATACCATTGAAGAGATAAATTCTGAATATACTAAGGAAAAGGGAATAAATATTGTCAGAAGAATTTCAGGAGGTGGAGCAGTTTATCACGATCTTAACAACTTGAACTACACGATTATTTCAAAATAAAGATAAAGGAAATGGATTTAATTTTAAGGAATTTTTCATTTCCTATCATTGAAACACTTGCAGAATTGGGGGTGAAGGCAAATTTTACAGGAAGGAATGACCTCGAAATAGATGGACAGAAATTCTGTGGTAATGCTCAGGCATATGTAAAAGGGCGAGTGATGCATCATGGATGTATACTTTTTAATGTTGATTTCAGTGCTTTAGGAGATGCACTGAAAGTTTCGAAGGATAAAATAGAGTCTAAAGGAGTAAAATCTGTTAGGAGCAGAGTTACAAATATACTTCCACATTTGAAAGAACCTATTACAGTAGAGAAATTTTCAGATAAAATAATGGAATATATGAAAAACACTATCCTGATATGAAAGAATACAAATTTAGTGAAGAAGAACTGAAAATAATTGATAAAAATGCAAAGAAAAAGCATAGAAACTGGGATTGGGTGTATGGTCAATCGCCTGAATATAATATTACAAGAGGAAAAAGATTTTCTAATGGAAAAGTTCAGATTTTTGCCAATGTTGTAAATTCCAAGATAAAGAGTATAAAAATTTATGGAGATTTTTGGAACTAAAGAAGTTTATCAGAATTTGAGGGAAAATTGACGGGTATAAAATATACACCTGAAGATGTAAAGGAAGCCCTAAAAATACAGATATAAAGAATATTTTTGCAGGATTTACACTAGATGAAATAGTGGAAAGCAATAGTTGAATACGTACCAAAAACTGAAAAATAAGAGTTTTGGAGGTACTTTTTATTTTTTATTAAAATAATAGACCTAAAAATAAATTTCTATCATTTTAAAAGTAAAATATGATAAAATCTCCTAGCAATATATAATGATGTTTTGTGGGGAAGGTTGTTATTATATTGCAAAAATTTGGAAGAGAAAGGTTTAAAATAGAATAATTGTTATAAATGATTAATTTTTAAAATGGTGAAAATGAATGGAAAAACAATAAAAGATAACTTGTTAAAAAGAGTACTGGGATTACCAACAGCTACATTCCTTGAGTTAATATGATAATAGGATCGGGTATATGACTCAGGGGAGTGCTGGAAATTACTGATGCAACTCCAGGCTTTGCTCTGCTGGCATGGGTTTCGGCAGGGATAATTAATTTGTGTGGAGGGCTTACGGTAGCTGAACTGTCAGGGGCTATTCCTGAAACAGGTGGAATGGTGACATGGCTAAAAAGAATATTTGGAGAAAAATAGGATATCTGGCAGGATGGACATATGCTTTTGTATTCTGGCCGGCATATATGTCGGCACGAGGCAAAATATTATTTCACCCAGTTAAAGCAGACTGTTTTAATATTAATTCTTCGTATCAGAATATTATCGCAATTTCATTTATAGTATTTCTATTTGTAATGAATTTTATGGGAGCTAAAACAGAGGGATAATTACAAATATATTTACAGTGGCAAAATTGATGCCAATAATTTTTATAGTTACTGCGGCTTTCTTTTTGACAGAGGTTCAATAGGAACCCTGACTCCGGTTCTGCCTGCTGGAGGGAAATGCTGCAGGAACATTACTATGTTTGGTGCGGCAATTCTTTCATGCATGTTTGCCTATGACGGATGGCAGCATGCCGGAACAATTGCAGGAGAAATGAAAAATCCAAAAAGATCTTCCAAAGGCAATACTACGATTGGAATTGTGGGTGTGTGTATCGTTTATTTTATCATTAATTTGTCATATTTATATGTTTTACCTGCAAAAATGTTTGTAAATACTTCTACTCCTGCTGCTGATGTAGCTTCCGTACTTTTTGGAAAGGGAATAGAGCTAAACTTATAACAGTGGGAATAATAATTTCCGTTTTTGGGACATTAAATGGAAGTGTCCTGATTTCTACAAAGAATACCATATATAATGGCTTTAAATAATGAACTTCCATAGTGAAAAATTCACAAAGCTTCATCGAAATTTAAGACATCCTTTGCAAGCTTTCTCTTAATGTTCGTAATAGGAGTCACTATGACATTTTTGGGAACATTTAATACATTAGCCGATATGGCAATGTTCAGTTGGTGGATTTTTAACGCTGGCTTTTTATAGGAGTAATTAAATTTCGTAAGGACTGTCCTGACATCGAAAGACCTTACAAAGTTCCGTTTTATCCTTTTGTGCCTGCAGTAGCAAAGTACGGGAGGAATAATTGTTCTAGTAAGTGCTTTGATAACACAGACTGCATTGGCACTTTACAGGACTGGCTTTGAGCAGGATCGAGATGATAGTTTATTATTTTGTGAAAAAGGAATGAGGCAAATGAACAGATTAATCTGGAAAAAGAATTTACGAAAAAGTAGAAGATAGCGACGGATTCAGAGTATTTGTAGATAGACTTTGGGCAAGAGGAATTAAAAAGGAAACAGCGGCTGTTGACTACTGGGCAAAAGAAATTACGCCGACAAAAGAACTTAGAGAAGATTATCATAGAGGAAAAATAAGTTTTTGAAATATTTTCTGAAAAATATTCTGATGAACTGAATAAAAATCCTTATTTTAATCAGTTTATTCAGAAAAATAGAACTGGAAAAAGAAAAAATGTTACATTTGTTTTTGCCAGTAAGACACCTGAATTTAGTCATATTCATTTTTAAGAAAAATATATTGATGAAAAATTAAAAATAATCGCAAAAACTATATTTATGATTATTTAAAATTTTACAACGCAAAACAGGAATGAATTTGGGAAAAGGCATCTGTTCTAGCCTTTGGACGAGTTTTTGCCTTTTCCTTAATGAATACTGTCTTATATAAATAAAATTTTTAATAAATAAATATAGTTTTCATATATTAGATACAATGATTTTTAATGAAGCTGATTAAATCCTTCTCCGAATACCTTTGAAGTTTCTGTAACTGTTACGAAGGCACTGGATCATTTTCCTTTAAAAAATTTTTCTTAATGAGATAAACTGTCTTCTATCAAGTATACAAGTAAAAATATCTCTTTCAGCACCTGAATATCCTCCAATTGCTTTAAGTATTGTACATCCTCTATCAAAATCTTTTAGAATATATTCTACAACAAGCTCTTTCTGCGATGTTATAATCATAATCTGTTTACTTGAGTTAATCCATCAATAAATTTATCAGTTAGAAATCCTGTAAAGTAGACACTCTAATAATCCAACAAGGCCAGTTCTATGCCGAAAGAAAAGATGGCCAGTATTGTAACAATAGCATCAGCTATAGGAAATTTGACATTCCATATCCTATGTGAAAGTATTTCTGGATAATTTTTCCAATTATTGAAGTTCCTCCGGTTGAGGCTCTCAAACATGTAAATCATTGCAACTCCGACCTGCTGAAAAACACTTCCAAATATAGTTGCTAATATCAAATCATCTGTAAAAAGCATAGTTAGGGAGTAAATTTTTCAAATAATCCCTAAAAAAGCGATAAAAGTATAGTAGCATAAATGCTCTTTTATTCCAAATTGTCCACTATCATTACAAATGCCATGGAAAAATAATATAACATTACCAATTGTGACAATAATACTGCTCGGTATGTTAAACATATGAGTTATAATAAGTGCAAATCCTGTAATTCCTCCGCTGGCTATCTTATTTGGGAAAAGAAAAATTGTAGTCCTACTGCCATTATAAATACCCCCAGTAGCTATAATGGAGTATTCTTTTGTAGTTTTCATAATATTGTATTTCATTTTATTTTCAAAGCTCCTATTTATATTATTCTGATTTATTATAATGATTTGTGTTATTAATGTCAAGATAAATTTGTTTTAATTATAACTTTGATAAAAATTATTACAGGAAAAGTATATGAATGGGAAATATTGGAAAAAATAATTGGAATTATTGATAAAAATTGTGATAGAATAATATAATTTTATAAACAGGTCGATGTATTTTTATTCATGTTAAAAACATTTATTAATTGAAAATAGAAGAAAAAGAAGGAGGATTTTGAAATGAGTCAAAAAGACAAGATTGTAATTTCTGAAGGTCTGACATTTGATGATGTATTATTAATTCCTCAGGCATCTGAAGCATTGCCTCATGAAGTGTCATTAAAAACAAAGGTTACAGAAAAACTGGAATTGAACATTCCAATTATGAGTGCTGCAATGGATACAGTAACTGAAGCTGTCCTTGCCATAGCAATAGCAAGGGAGGGTGGAATAGGTTTTATTCATAAGAATATGACTATTGAAAGACAGGCTGAGGAAGTTCAAAAAGTAAAAAGGTATGAAAGCGGTATGATTACTAATCCGATAACTTTAGGGGAAGATGCAATATTACAGGAAGCAAATAGTCTGATGAAGGAATACAAAATTTCAGGACTTCCTATTGTAGATAAAGATGGCAACTTAAAAGGAATAATAACTAACAGGGATTTAAAATATAGAGAAGATTTTTCAATGAAAGTTACAGAAATAATGACAAAGGAAAAATCTTGTAACTGCACCTGTAGGGACTACTCTTGAAGAAGCAAAAATCAATTCTTCTTGAACATAGAATAGAAAAACTTCCAATTGTGGAAGGAACTAAACTTAAAGGTCTGATTACAATAAAGGATATTGATAATATAATAAATTATCCAAAATGCATGTAAAGATTCTCACGGAAGATTGAGAGTCGGAGCTGCTGTAGGAACTCGGAAATGATACAATAAAAAGAATACAGGCTCTTGTAGATGCAGGAGTTGATATAGTAACTGTAGATTCAGCACATGGACATTCAAGAGGAGTAGTGGAAAGAATAAAGGAAATAAGAAAAGAATTTCTGAACTCTGACTCTGATTGGTGGAAATATAGTTAAAAGGAAGCTGCACTTGCGTTGATAGATGCAGGGGTAAGTGCAGTAAAAAGTAGGGGTTGGTCCAGGATCAATATGTACTACAAGAGTTGTGGCTAGGAGTTGAGTGCCACAGATTACAGCTGTGATGGAAATAGCAGATGTATGTATGAGGAAAAAGTTAGGATTAATTGCAGACGGAGGAATAAAGCTTTCAGGAGATATAGTAAAAGGCAATAGCAGCGGAGCAGACTGTGAATGCTTGGAGGAGTTCTGGCAGGTACTCAGGAGGCACCAGGAGAAGAAATTTCTCTATAATGGAAGAAAATATAAAAACATATGCAGGAATGGGATCGCTTGCGGCAATGAAAAAGAGGAAGCAGTGACAGATACTTCCAGCTTGAATCTGCAACAGAGAAATTGGTTCCTGAAGGAATAGGAATCAATGGTTCCATTTAAAGGAGCATTAAAGGATGCAGTATATCAAATGTGTGGCGGATTAAGATCTGGAATGGGACATTGTGGAACACCAACAATTAAAGATTTAAAAAGAAAATGGAAAATTTGTAAGAATAACAAATGCAGGATTGAAGGAAAGCTATCCACATGATGTTATAATTACAAAAAGAAGCTCCAAAATTATAACTCTACAAATTAATTGAAAAAATGTTATAATAATATAAAAATTATTATAAATGAGGGCGATTTATGAAAATATTATTTTTATTTGCATTGATTTTTAAGTATAAACAGCTTTTTTATATTCATATGAAGATTATTATCAGAAGGTTTATACTGTAAAATTTCTAAAGGCAGAAATATACAAGGTTGTAAAGGCAACTTCACAGCAACAGAAACAACTTTCAAAAGTATTTGACAGATATCAGAAAGAAGCTGAAGGTATAAATGGTATACTGAAAAAGATACGAGACAAAGAAAAGATTGGCAGAAGTAGAAAGAAAAGATATAATGAAATAGCGAAAAATTTTGTCATATGACCAGTTGATGCTTTATAATGATTATGTAAACACTAAAAATTCAGTTTGAAGATAATAAAAATTAAAAATTTGATGGACAATCTGAATTGAAAAATGAACAGAAATCGGAAATTTTTAAGATATGATAGAGATTTTTAAAAGGGAAAATCAGAAAAATTAAAAGAAAAATTTCTTTCAGAAGAAGAATTTTCTAAAGAATTTGAAAAAGCTAAAATCAGTTAGAAATGAAAAATACAAAGAGTTCTTACAGAGGAACAACAAAAAAATACTGGATGATTTTTAATATAGTATGAAGAGGCTATCTCAGAATTTAAAAAATATGAAAAATTATATTTATTCATTTACTAGAATTTTCACTTGATACAAAACAGTCATTCATAAAGAAAAAAGTCAAAATTTACCTGAGAAATCAAGTTGTTGACGTTTTCTAAATTCATTTTCTGTTTTGAACTGCGAAGTTATAAATAATTCATAAATATAATTTTTGCATTATTTTTCAATTTTTGAGACAGCCTCTTTAGTATGAAAAAGAATGTGGTTAAAATATTTAAATTGATGAAAAAAATATAACTTTATAAAAATTTTCAATTTTTCTATTGAAATAAATAAAAATAGGGGTATAATATTATAGAAATAATATAGGAGGCGATGTAAATGGCAAAAATGAAAGCAGCCAGATGGCACAACAGAAAAAGATGTAAGGGTTGAAGAACTGGAAATACCTCAAACCAAAAAGCAAATCAAATTAAAATTGAAGTAAAATACTGTGGAATCTGTGGAAGTGATCTCCATGAATATTTAGGAGGACCCTATCTTTATTCCTGTGGATAAACCGCATCCATATACAGGTGAAAAAGGCACCATTAGTTATGGGACATGAATTTTCTGGTGAAGTTGTAGAAGTTGGTCCTGAAATAACTAAATTTAAAGTAGGGGATAGAGTTACTGTAGAACCTATTCAGGCAAAAGATGGATTAAAAAGGAAAATATAATCTTGATCCCTAATTTGAACTTCATAGGTTTAGCTGGTGGAGGAGGAGGATTCTCTGAATATGTTGTTGTAAAGTGAAATGATCAGGCACTAAATTACCAGATAATGTGGATTTTTGAACAGGAGCTTTAACAGAACCTGCGGCAGTTGGTCTGTATGCAGTAAGACAGAGGAATACAAGCTGGAGATACTGCTGGCTGTATTTGGTTGTGGTCCTATAGGATTATTAGTTATAGATGCATTAAGAGCAGCAGGGGGCACTGAGAATATTTGCTGTAGAGTTATCACCTGAGCGTCAGGCAAAAGCAAAAAGAATTCAGGAGCGGGTGAGTAGTGGATCCTTCTAAAGAAGATGCTGTGGAAATCAATCAGAAGACAAACTGACGGGGGAGTAAATGTGTCATTTGAAGTAACAGGTGTTCCAGTAGTACTTCAACAATCACTCTGAAGCTAGCAGAAAAGAGTGTGGGGAACTTGTAGTAGTAAGTATCTGGGGAACAGCCTGCAACAATTCATCCAAATGAAATAGTAATTCAGGAAAAACAATGAAAGGAGTTATCGCTTATCGTGATGTATTCCCTAAAGTTCTTGAATTGATGGGAAAAGGATATTTCTCTAAAGATATTCTGGTAACTAAAAAGAATTAAATTGGAAGATATAGTCGAAGAAGGATTTAACGCCTTGTAAAAAGAGAAAGTCAAGTTAAGATTTTTAGTATCACCCTAAATCAATTAAATAATTAAAATCATCTTCCTGAACATATACTTAGAAGTTCAATGTAAAATAAACCCATTGAATATCAAGTATATGTTCTTTATGTTATAATCAATAAAAATACAAAATAATAATTTATAAATTTTTGTTTATCTTTTTATATCTCTAATGATGTGTAAGGAGTTCACATCCTGCCAGAAGACATACGATGGTTGAGAGCAACTTCTGCACTGTGCTGACTCATCTCTGTACATATTTTGTTATCATACAGTAAATATTTTTCTTACTGAAACAGGAGATAATTTATGGCATGACAACATTTGCCCCTGCATTAATTCCCATTTCACGTCCACGAGGATGAATAGTTCCAAGGGCAGTAGTAGATGGAATCAGTAAGTTCGGCTTAATTAATCTCAAAAGTGAGAGAAGAAAAAGTGTTTCTGATAATCCACCCTGTTTTTATTAGCAAAAATTGTAGAATGTTGCGGATAAAAGGACCAATACCGTCACATTTGCAGGCTGAAATTCCTGTATAAAGTATAAAGTCTTCAGCAAGAGTATGATAAGTCTGACCAGGAGATCCTACCATAAATCGCAGCCTACCTGATATCCTATTTCCTTTTAGATATTTCAGAGCATTCCTACATGGTTATCAAATGAAAGTTCTTTGGATGCAGAATATTATAATGTTCCTATCAGCTGTTTCATGACGTAGCAGGGTATCTGTCTGCCCCTGCTTCAAAAAGCTTTATAGGACTCCTTTGATCTTCTCCGATGGATATTGTAATAGCGCAGTCAGGATATCTATGGATTTTATAATATCCACCATTCTTTCATCTGTAAAATAGGGATCTTCTCCACCTTGCAATACAAAAAGTACGGAATCCTAAAGTGTATCCCTCTTCTCTAACAGTACAGAATATCTTCCTTGCTGAGACGATATCGTTCCACTTCCCTGTTTGAACTTTTTGAATTCCACAGTAA
>BNJT01002214.1_pt1 | contig 24776 bp, 27 predicted proteins | sample 8540491 | NCBI WGS metagenome assembly BNJT01 (sample SAMD00202455, study PRJDB9452) | human saliva metagenome | host: Homo sapiens | reverse complement strand
AGATTATGTTGAGTGAATGTGATATTCTTAAAAAGAGTTTACTAGAAAAAAATGTTTTAATTCATATTTGATTTTTTTTAGAAGTGTTGACTTTAATATTTGAAGTCTAATTGCTCTTAAATAAAGATATTTTTTTAAATAAAAAGAAAAAAATTATCAAAAAACGATAAAAAAGTGTTGCATTTCAAAAAAATTATGCTATACTAGACATATCGATAAACAATAATAAGTTTTCGAGTAGTAACAAAAAGAGCTCATTTGTTGCTAAAACTAAAAATATTTTATAAAAGAGGAAATCATCATGAAAAAAACTACATCAACTAAAATCGTAAACTTTACTAAATCACTTGTTACACTAGGCTCTAATTTCGGAATCTTTACCCTCAGTTTCTTTAGTATCGCTTCCTTAGTTCTTCTACTTGGTCAATTTGATATCAGCCAACTAATGCCTGAAGGTGGAGAGGTAACAAGGTCAGGCTACGAAGCGTGGGGAGGGGTTAATGCCTTTGTTCTAACCTTTGTTGCTGGTAATACACTTCTGACTTATGGCCTTATCAAATTAAAACAGTTTGCTAAGGACTTTAAGGAAAGCGATTTTTTTGAAGATACAACCATTTCATTCTTGAAAAAAGGTGCAGTTTTAATGACACTAGTAGGAGCAATCCAAGGTATTACAGAACTTATTCTTAACCCAGCTCATATTATTTTTAACTTCTCGATTGCAGCATTTTTGTTTCTTGCTAGCTTGGTGCTTACCTCTATCAAAAACCAATTTTCAGATAAAGTAGCATAATACATGTACGTAATACTCACTAATATTGTATAATATAGTAGAGATTAGAAACGAGGTTTTGAAATTAATGTCTAAGAAAAATTCCTACTTACCATTTGCTTTAGGTTTTATTAATATCCTACTTTTTATCTTGGGAGTATCTTTAGTTATATCCATCCTTTTAACAGTTTTCAATGTAACTGAGATTAGCCTATTTAACCTTGGGACTATTTCCTTAAAACCTGATATGGTGAATACTTCAATACTAGTGAGTGCTTTGTCCTTTATCAATAGCTTTATCATTCTGTTTGTACTATTCTGTGTTAGACAGTTCTTCCAAAATATTATTCATGAACAGATTTTTACAAGTCATAATGTCAAACTTGCTAATCGTATTTCTCTTTCTCTCTTTATTGCCTCATTTCTAGGAGATGGTATTTTAACACTCAATGGTTATTCATTTCTGAATATAACTTTCATGGTTACTGCTCTCGTTGTTTGGACAATTGGTAAAGTCCTTGAAAAAGCAAACGAAATTGCAGAAGAAAATGAGTTTACAATTTAGAGAAAGGAGACTATCCTATGATTGTTATTAATCTAGATGTCGAATTAGCAAAGAAAAAAATGCGTTCAGGAGATTTAGCAGAACGTGTAGGTATTACTCCTGCAAATCTTTCAATACTGAAAACAGGTAAGGCCAAAGCTATACGTTTTTCAACGCTAGAAGCCATTTGTAAAGAACTTGGGTGCCAACCAGGTGATATATTGGAATATGTGCCAGATTAAAAAAGTGGTTCAGCATAAGCTGAACCTTTTTATTTTGTTAAATTATATAAAGAATTCTAAAACATTTCCTGATAATCTGATAAAAAATACTGACTAGATAAATTCTAGGGACCTTCTTATTTATGGTATACTTAGGATATGCATAGAAAAACAGTGATTGATTTTAGGGCTTTGGGCGAGAGATACACCTTTACCCAGCCTATCAAAGAGTTAAAAACCAGAGATTTAGCACAAGTGGCGGACTTATTAGCACAAGTGGAAAGCTACCAAGAGCAAGGCTACTATGTGGTGGGCTATGTCAGCTATGAGGCTGCACCAGCTTTTGAGGAAAAATTAGCAGTACACTCAGGTCCCTTGTTAGGAGAGTATCTCCTCTATTTCACTATTCATGATAGTGTAGAAAAATCCAGTATCCCTCTGACTTATGAGGAGGTGGATTTGCCATCAAATTGGCAGGAAGTAACATCTGCTGAGGACTATGAAAAGGCAATTACGCAAATTCACCATCATTTAAGACAAGGGGATACCTATCAGGTCAATTATACGGTCCAACTCGAGCAGAATTTAAGTGCCAATCCTTTTGCCATCTACAATCGTATGGTGGTGGAGCAGGAAGCGGGATATAATGCCTACGTAGAGCACGACGACATGGCAGTGATTTCCATGAGCCCTGAACTCTTTTTTGAGCAAAATGGTCGTGAGTTGACGACTCGTCCTATGAAGGGCACAACTAAACGTGGTTTGAATAACGATGACGACTTGAAAGAGGCGGCTTGGTTGGAACAGGATCCCAAAAATCGTTCAGAAAACATGATGATAGTGGACCTCTTGCGAAATGACATGAATCGTATTTCTGAAGTGGGAAGTGAGCATGTGGAACGTTTATGCCAGGTGGAACAGTATTCAACGGTTTGGCAGATGACTTCGATCATCAAGAGTCAGTTACGACCAGATATTGACCTAGTTGAAATTTTCCGTTCACTCTTTCCATGTGGTTCTATTACAGGAGCTCCCAAGATAGCGACTATGGAAATTATCAAGAACTTGGAACCACAAGCTAGAGGAGTTTACTGTGGAACTGTTGGCCTCCTACTTCCCAATGGACGACGGATTTTCAATGTGGCTATTCGAACTATTCAACTGCATGGAGGGCAAGCCATCTATGGAGTCGGTGGAGGCATTACTTGGGATAGTACTTGGGAGTCAGAATACCGTGAAGTCCAGCAAAAGGCAGCTGTTCTTTACCGAAAACAGCCTTGTTTTCAGCTGATTACGACAGGGAAAATTAGCCAGAAGAAATTACTTTTTGAAAATCAACATCTAGAAAGACTGCGAAAGGCTAGTCGTTATTTTGCCTTTCCATTTGACCAAGAAGTTTTGAGACAAAAATAGAGAAGGAGTACCAGTCTTGTGACATCCGTCAAGATTATCGGATACGAATCAGTCTCAGCAAGTCTGGAGAAATAGAAATTGATCGACAAGTATTGACACCACTTAGTTCTAGTTTCTGTCAGGCTAAACTTTATCTACAAGAAGCTGATTTGGATCAGGCCTTTACCTACTTTAAGACGACACACCGACCGAATTTGACAGTGGGAGAGCAGGAAATCATCTATCACACTGCTGATGGAAAATTGCTCGAAACCTCTATTGGGAATCTGGTCTTAAAAATAGATGGCAAGCTCTATACACCACCTAGTACTCTTGGCATTTTACCAGGGATTTATCGCCAGCATTTACTTGAAAGTGGGCAGGTAGAAGAGAAGGTCTTGATTTTATCAGATTTGAAAGAAGCAGAAGTTATTTATGGCTGTAATGCAGTTAGGGGCTTGTATGAGTTGTCAGTGAAGGAGAACTAAATGAAACTAATATTTTTACATGGATAAGCCTAATCTAAAGGTTATGGAAGGTATTCAACAACTGTTGCCAGATTCTTAATTTCAGATTATCCCTGACGGCCCTCATATCTTGAATAGGGCAAAACCAAAAGAGTTTGCAGAAATAACTAGAAGTTTTCTTGAATTGCTGAAATAAGTTTGATAAAATAATATCGAGATTAATATTATAATTTTAGGAGGAAATCATGAACAAACGTCATTTATTAAAACTTGGTCTAGCTTCTTTACCTGCTCTAGCTTTGTTTTTACATCCAGTTGTGGCAGATGAAAGTATCCATTTTTCAAGCTGTAAGGAAGCTTGGGAGAATGGTTATGCAGATATTCATAAGGGAGAACCAGGGTATTCTACTACTCTAGATAAGGATCATGATGGGATTGCCTGTGAATCGAAGAATGCGCCTAAGGGTGTTTTAAAAGAGAAAAAGTCGAGTACATCACAAGCTAACACCAATGTAGCACCAAATAGTGCAGCACCTACCTCAAGTGTAGCAGCTGAAAGTGGCTGGGTTAGTCAGAATGGATCTTGGTACTATTTTTCTGAAAATGGGAAACCAGTAACAAATACTTGGCGGGGTGCTTACTATCTCAAGTCAGATGGAAGAATGGCTGAGAATGAGTGGGTATACGATAACTATTACCAAGCCTGGTATTACCTCAAATCAGATGGATCTTATGCACGCAATACTTGGCAGGGAAGTTACTATCTCAAATCAGATGGTAAGATGGCTCAGGGTGAATGGATTTATGATTCTTACTACAAAGCTTGGTATTATCTCAAATCAGATGGATCTTATGCGCATAATACTTGGCAAGGTGCATATTACCTCAAGTCAAATGGGAAAATGGCTCAGAGTGAATGGGTCTATGACTCTTCTTACCAATCTTGGTACTACTTAAAATCAGATGGATCTTATGCTCACAATGCATGGCAAGGAAATTACTATTTGAAATCGGATGGTAAAATGGCTAAGAATGAACGAGTGGATGGTGGACGCTATTATGTAGATGCTTCTGGTTTGTGGAAACCATAGAATAGAAAAAATTCTGTAAAGTTAATGCAAACCTCTGCATTGATAAGTAGTTTTTGTTATACTATTACTATAAGCATTTTCAATTAAGGATAAGGAGAAAAAGATGAGTCAAAAGATTATTGGGATTGACCTTGGTGGAACTTCTGTTAAGTTTGCAATTTTAACTCAAGAAGGAGAAATCCAAGAAAAATGGTCTATTAAGACTAACATTTTGGATGAAGGAAGCCATATCGTAGACGATATGATTGAATCAATTCAACATCGTTTGAACTTGCTTGGATTGGCTGCTACGGATTTCCAAGGTATTGGTATGGGTTCACCTGGTGTAGTTGACCGTGAAAATGGAACTGTTATTGGTGCCTACAACCTCAACTGGAAAACTCTTCAACCGATCAAAGAAAAGATGGAAAAAGCCTTGGGTATTCCATTCTTTATTGACAATGACGCTAACGTAGCTGCTCTTGGTGAGCGTTGGATGGGTGCTGGTGAAAACCAACCAGACGTTGTCTTTATGACTCTGGGTACAGGTGTTGGTGGCGGTATCGTGGCAGAAGGCAAATTGCTCCACGGTGTTGCAGGTGCTGCAGGTGAACTTGGACATATCACAGTTGACTTTGACCAACCAATCCCATGTACTTGTGGTAAAAAAGGCTGTCTTGAGACAGTAGCATCAGCAACAGGGATTGTCAACTTGACTCGTCGTTATGCGGATGAATATGAAGGCGATGCAGAATTGAAACGCTTGATCGACGACGGTGAAGAAGTAACTGCTAAAACTGTCTTTGACTTGGCAAAAGAAGGGGACGACCTCGCTTTGATCGTTTACCGTAACTTCTCACGTTACTTGGGTATTGCATGTGCCAACATCGGTTCTATCCTAAATCCATCAACAATCGTTATCGGTGGTGGTGTATCAGCTGCCGGAGAATTCCTTCTCCAAGGTGTGCAAAAGGTTTATGATGAAAATACCTTCCCACAAGTTCGTACAACAACTAAGCTAGCTCTTGCGACTCTAGGAAATGACGCTGGAGTAATCGGAGCAGCATCACTTGTCTTGCAATAAGAAGCAAAAGAAGGAGAAAATCACTATCTTGAAGCGAGTGATTTTCCTCCTTTCTTTTTTTATGCTATACTAGTTAAGAAAAAACGTTGAGGAGAGAGTAAATGACAAAAGCAGATAAGATTTTTAAAGAAAATATTGAGCGAATTCTCAATGAAGGTGTCTTTTCAGAACAAGCTCGTCCCAAGTATAAGGATGGAACAGTAGCTAACTCCAAGTACATTACAGGTGCTTTTGCGGAGTATGATTTGTCCAAGGGTGAATTTCCAATCACGACCTTGCGTCCAATTGCTATCAAATCAGCTATCAAAGAAGTGCTTTGGATCTATCAAGACCAGTCCAATAGCCTAGAAATTCTCAATGACAAGTACAATGTTCACTACTGGAATGACTGGGAAGTGGGAGATACAGGGACAATCGGTGAGCGTTACGGGGCTGTTGTTAAAAAGCACGACATTATTAACAAGATTCTCAAACAGTTAGAAGCCAATCCTTGGAATCGTCGCAATATCATCTCTCTCTGGGATTACCAAGCTTTTGAGGAAACAGACGGCCTTCTTCCATGTGCCTTCCAGACCATGTTTGATGTCCGTCGTGTAGATGGGGACATCTATCTGGATGCAACCTTGACCCAGCGTTCTAACGATATGCTGGTAGCTCATCACATCAATGCCATGCAGTATGTGGCGCTTCAAATGATGATTGCTAAACATTTTGGCTGGAAGGTTGGGAAATTCTTCTACTTTATCAATAACCTTCACATCTATGATAATCAATTTGAACAAGCTCAAGAATTGCTCCGTCGTGAGCCTTCAAATTGCCAACCACGTTTGGTCTTGAATGTACCAGACAAGACTAATTTCTTTGATATTAAAGCAGAGGATTTTGAGCTGGTTGATTATGATCCAGTGAAACCGCAGTTGAAGTTTGATTTGGCTATTTAAGAACATAAAAAGAAGTTGGAAATTCCAACTTCTTTTTGTTTATTAGCGTGATACGCGACGGCGAGCTGCTTTTTTACGATTTTCTTCGATGAAAGCTGCTTTTTGTTCTTCTGGTTCAATCACTTTCTTTTTGAATGCGTATACTGCACCTGCAACAGCAGCAACAGTTCCTGCAACACCTGTTACGAGACCTTTAGCAAATCCTTTAGCCATGAGTCTTCCTCCTTTTATTTATAAATCAGACGGAAATAGCTTAAGATATAGCATTTTTCTGCCTGTCTATTTTGTGATATAATAATAGTAACGAAAAAATGGGAATTTTTCAAGGAAAAACGATGAAAAGCAAAATAATTGTGATTGTTGGCCCAACAGCTGTTGGAAAGACTGCCCTAGCCATTGAAGTTGCTCAGCGATTCAATGGTGAAGTAGTCAGTGGGGATAGCCAACAAGTGTACCGAGGACTGGATATTGGAACAGCCAAGGCAAGTCCGGAGGAGCAGGCAACTGTCCCTCATCATTTGATTGATGTGAGAGATGTAACCGAGTCTTACTCGGCTTTTGATTTTGTTTCAGAAGCAAAGGCAGCCATTGAGGATATTCAAAGTCGCGGTAAACTTGCTATTATTGCTGGTGGGACAGGACTTTATATCCAAAGTCTGCTAGAAGGATATCATTTAGGTGGAGAGATACCACACGAGGATATTTTAGCCTACCGAGCTAACTTAGAACCTGTTTCGGATGAGGAGTTAGCCTATCTGGTGGAACAAGCAGGTCTTGAAATTCCCCAATTTAATCGTCGTCGTGCTATGCGTGCCTTGGAGATTGCTCATTTTGGTCAAGATTTGGAAAATCAAGAAAGTTTATATGATCCGCTGATTATTTGCTTGGATGATGAGAGAAGTCAATTGTATGAACGAATTAACCATCGTGTGGATTTGATGTTTGAAGCTGGACTATTGGATGAAGCCAAGTGGCTCTTTGACCATTATCCAGATGTGCAGGCTGCTAAAGGGATTGGTTACAAGGAACTCTTCCCCTATTTTCGAGGAGAGCAGAGTTTGGAGGAGGCTAGCGATAGTCTCAAGCAGGCGACTCGCCGATTTGCCAAGCGCCAGCTAACCTGGTTCCGTAATCGCATGCAGGTAACCTTTTATCAGATAGGAGAATCTGGTGTGAAAGAGCGTATTTTAAGCCAGATTGAGGAGTTTTTAGATGATTGAAACGGAGAAAAAAGAGGAGCGAGTCCTGCTCATTGGTGTTGAACTCCAGGGCATGGATAATTTTGACCTGTCCATGGAAGAGCTGGCTAGTCTAGCTAAGACGGCTGGTGCAGTTGTAGTCGATAGCTACAGACAAAAACGAGAAAAATACGACTCTAAGACCTTTGTCGGTTCTGGTAAGTTGGAAGAAATTGCTCAAATGGTGGACGCAGAAGAAATCACGACAGTCATCGTCAATAACCGTCTGACACCTCGACAAAATGTCAATTTAGAGGAAGTCTTAGGTGTTAAAGTTATTGACCGTATGCAGTTGATTTTGGATATCTTTGCTATGAGAGCTCGAAGCCATGAAGGTAAGCTACAAGTTCATCTTGCACAACTCAAGTATCTCTTGCCTCGTTTGGTTGGTCAGGGGATTATGCTCAGCCGTCAGGCAGGGGGAATTGGTTCCCGTGGTCCAGGTGAAAGTCAGCTGGAGCTTAACCGTCGTAGTGTTCGCAACCAGATTACAGATATCGAACGTCAACTCAAGGTGGTTGAGAAAAACCGAGCGACAGTTCGAGAAAAACGCTTGGAGTCAAGTACCTTTAAGATTGGTTTGATCGGCTACACCAATGCTGGGAAGTCAACTATTATGAATACTTTGACCAGCAAGACCCAGTATGAAGCGGATGAGCTTTTTGCAACTCTAGATGCAACAACTAAAAGCATCCATCTGGGGGGCAATCTACAGGTAACTTTGACAGATACCGTTGGATTTATCCAAGATCTACCGACAGAGTTGGTGTCGAGTTTTAAATCAACCCTAGAAGAAAGCAAGCATGTAGATCTCCTGGTCCATGTCATCGATGCCAGCAATCCTTACCATGAGGAACATGAAAAACGGTCCTCTCCATCATGAAAGACTTGGACATGGAGGATATTCCTCGCTTGACCCTTTATAATAAATCAGATTTGGTGGAGAACTTTACGCCTACTCAAACGCCTTATGCATTGATTTCTGCTAAATCTAAGGATAGTCGCGAACAGTTGCAGGCTTTATTGCTAGATAAGATTAAGGAAATTTTTGAACCCTTTACTCTGCGCGTGCCGTTTTCTAAATCTTACAAGATTCATGATTTAGAAAGTGTTGCGATTCTTGAAGAACGTGACTACCAAGATGATGGTGAAGTCATCACAGGCTACATTGCAGAGAGAAACAAATGGAGATTAGAGGAATTTTATGACTGATATCAAAACACTGGCCCTCAAGTATGGTGGCTATACAAGTCTAGACAAGGTATATCTGGACCAACTTTTAGCCGGTAGGCCTGAAGAGGAGCAACTAGCTCTCATTACACCTCCACCCAGCGTAGTGAATGCCTACTTTGCCGAGCTCTACCAGAAAAAAAGCCCCCAAGCTGCGACCGATTATTTTGCAGAAGTCAGCCAAGAACTGAACCTCTACAATGCTGAGCCAAGTTTTACCATAGAGAATAAGCCTTTTATTCGCCTTAACCTATCTGGTAAATCCTTTGGCTTTTGCTACGAGAAAGAAGGACTAGGTCGCATTTTCTCAGAGAACGAGGAAGCAATTACGGATGAATTACTCTTTGAGATTGCGCAAATTTTTCCCCATCAGCTAGTTTTTGTGGAGTCTGGTAAGATTTACATGAAGGCGATTGGTGAAGAGGAAGTAGTTAGCCTGGAAAATCTCACAGATTTAACAGATCTGGAAAATTTAGCAGATGGTCGTAAGCGTCTCAAAGGCTATAGTCAAGAGGATTTGCTACAAGAAGCTAAATCTTTCTCTGGCAAGTTTTATTATCGCTCGGAAAACCGCACTGCTATGTTATATATTGATTAATTAGAAAGTATCGAATGGATATTCAATTTTTAGGAACGGGGGCTGGTCAGCCCTCTAAAGCCCGCAATGTTTCAAGTCTCGCTATGAAACTTTTGGACGAGATTAACGAAGTCTGGCTCTTTGACTGTGGAGAAGGAACGCAAAATCGCATTCTGGAAACCACGATTCGACCACGAAAGATCAGCAAAATCTTTATCACCCACTTACATGGAGACCATATCTTTGGATTGCCAGGATTCCTTTCTAGCCGCGCTTTTCAGGCCAATGAAGAACAGACAGATTTGGAAATCTATGGTCCTCAAGGTATTAAGTCTTTTGTCTTGACTAGTCTACGAGTGTCAGGTTCACGCCTGCCCTATAAGATTCATTTCCATGAGTTCGACCAAGATTCTCTAGGGAAAATTCTTGAAACAGATAAATTCACGGTGTATGCGGAAGAGTTGGATCACACTATTTTCTGTGTGGGTTATCGTGTCATGCAAAAGGACCTAGAAGGCACTCTGGATGCTGAAAAGCTCAAGGCTGCTGGTGTACCTTTTGGACCACTCTTTGGAAAAATCAAAAACGGGCAGGATGTAGTCCTAGAAAACGGCACCGAGATTAAGGCAGCAGACTATATCTCAGCCCCACGCCCTGGCAAGATTATCACTATCTTAGGTGACACTCGAAAAACGGATGCCAGTGTGCGTCTGGCTGTCAATGCGGATGTCCTTGTCCATGAGTCCACTTATGGTAAGGGTGATGAGAAAATTGCCCGCAATCATGGCCACTCAACCAATATGCAGGCTGCACAGGTTGCAGTAGAAGCGGGAGCTAAGCGACTCTTGCTCAACCATATCAGTGCCCGTTTTCTTTCAAAAGATATCAGCCAGCTTAAGAAAGATGCTGCAACGATTTTTGAAAACGTCCATGTGGTCAAAGACTTGGAAGAAGTGGAAATCTAGAAGATTGAGAAAGGAAAAGTATGTCTACTATTCTCATTACAGGTGCTAGCGGGGGTCTAGCCCAAGAAATAGTCAAACTCTTACCTCAAGACCAACTCATTTTGCTAGGTAGAAATAAGGAAAAACTAGTTCAGCTATACGGAAATCATCCTCAGGCAGAATTGATTGAAATTGATATTACCGACGCTCAAGCCTTAGAAGAACTAGTTGCTGAACTCTATCAGCGTTATGGTAAGATTGATGTCTTGATTAACAACGCTGGATATGGGATTTTTGAAGATTTTGACAAGATTTCTAATCAAGATATTCATCAAATGTTTGAAGTCAATACTTTTGCTTTGATGAATCTGTCTCGTTTGGTTGCTTCTCGTATGAAGGAGACTCGAAAAGGTCATATCATCAATATCGTCAGCATGGCAGGATTGATTGCGACTGCTAAGTCAAGCCTTTACTCAGCGACTAAGTTTGCGGCTATCGGTTTTTCAAATGCTCTTCGCCTTGAGCTCATGCCCTATGGTGTCTATGTGACAACTGTTAATCCAGGACCTATCCGTACAGGATTTTTTGACCAGGCAGACCCAGACGGGACCTACCTCAAATCGGTCGACCGCTTCCTACTTGAGCCAGATGCAGTAGCTAAAAAAATTGTTAAGACCATAGGAAAAAACAAACGCGAACTCAATCTCCCAGCCTTGCTAAATTTAGCTCATAAATTTTATACCCTCTTTCCCAAGTTAGCAGATAAGTTGGCTGGGGGAACCTTTAATTATAAGTAAAAATGCTGTTCCCTTGAGGAATGGCTTTTTGTTTTTTCTGTTGTCAAATTGTAGACAAATATCTCATGATAAACAGGCAGTTTATAACGATTAAGCCCATTTAAGGTATAAATAGAGATAAGAAAGCAGAAAAGAGAGGATAAACTTCGAGTCTAATATAACTAAAAGTATATCTATAGCGGAAGCTTATGAAGTCAAGATAAAATAGGATTAAAAGAACTTGCCCTTTGTCAGATTGATTAGACTGTAAATTGGAGTTAGGAATATTCTTAGAATAGATGAAGAAAATAAAAAAAGTAAAAATGTTAAAACATCTTGACATTTTATCGATTTAGAGTATAATAAGAAATGTAAAGAGCTCTTGACATTATTACAAAAATTTGGAGGAACAAAGCCATGAAAAAGATGGATGAAATGGACAGAGATATTCAGTTGCGTTCTGAGGAGTGGGGCTATAAAACAGCGCTTTTGGGTTTATGTGCATGGACAGGATTTAATATCTATCAAGCACTTATTGGTGGTGGCAAACTTGAAATGCTTCCTTGCTTAATTTTGATCTTATCTGTAAGTGTGCAAGGATTTGCTCAAACCGCAATGAAACGCAATATGATTGCTGGTGATGAAGAGTATAAAGAACCAAATAAACTTGTTCAAGGAGTCATTCTAGCAGTTGTCACTGTTATCGTAGTATTGGCTGTTGGCGTTTATTTTTTTCAGAAAGACTAATGCTGTATGAAAAATAACATCAAACAGTTAAGAAAGTCTGAGGGACTACGTCAGGAAGATATGGCAAGAATATTAGGCGTTAGTCGACAAACCATAATTGCTATAGAGAATGACAAGTACAATCCTACACTTGAACTAGCAATGAAAATTGCAAGGTTGCTACGACTACATGTTGAAGAAATTTTCATTTTAGAAGATTAAAGATATCAGATAGCTTTTATTTTAATCATCTGATTCGTAATGATGAGAGAGTTTTCTGGTTCATGGAAACTCTCTTTTTAAAGCTCAAAAAGAGTCTACTCAATTTTACCCTTGTCCATCTTATATATCTATCGTAAAACTGGTATAAAATTTGCAAATAAACAGCTAAAATAGTATACTAGTTCTGTTAGTTATGAAAACGTTTGCGTTTTATTAATTTTAGGAGACAAGACATGGAATTAACAGCCATTTATCATAGACCAGAATCAGAATATGCTTATCTTTACAAAGAAGGTCAGCTACATATCCGAATTAGAACGAAGAGAAATGATGTCCAGAAGGTTATCTTACACTATGGAGATCCCTTTATTTTCATTGAGGATAAGTATGAAGCTAAGAAAGAAATGACCAAAGTAACCGCAGATGCCCTATTTGACTATTGGCAGGTTACGGTATCTGTTGATTTTGCACGGATTCAGTATCTCTTTGAGCTCCTTGATGAGGAAGGTCAGGGTATTTTTTACGGTGATAAGGGTTGTGTAGAACATACTCAAGAAAACTTGGATGCTGATGGAAACGGCTTTAAGCTTCCTTATATTCACGAAATCGACGGATGTCAGGTTCCTAGCTGGGTTTCAAATACCGTTTGGTATCAGATTTTCCCAGAACGCTTTGCTAATGGAAATCCTAATCTAACTTCAGATGGAGCTCGAGAGTGGGATGCTGCCGTTGCGCCTAACAGGGATGATTTTTTTGGTGGAGACTTGCAAGGGATTATCGACCATCTAGACTATCTTAAAGATTTGGGAATCACTGGACTTTATCTATGTCCGATTTTTGAAGCTACAACCAATCACAAGTATGATACGACGGATTATTTTGAAATTGACCGTCACTTTGGGGATAAGGAAGTTTTTGCTAATCTAGTCGAGGAAGCTCATAAACGTGGCATTAAGATTATGCTAGATGCTGTTTTCAATCATATCGGCTACCAGTCTGCCCAATGGCAGGATGTTCTAAAGAACGGAGAAAAGTCACCTTATAAAGATTGGTTCCATATCCAAGAATTTCCAGTTACAGAGGATAAACTGAAGAACGCGAGAGAACTACCTTATCATACCTTTGCCTTTGCTAGCTATATGCCTAAGTTAAATACAGCCAATCCTGAAGTCAAATACTATCTTTTAAGTGTTGCGACCTACTGGATTGAGAATTTTGATATCGATGCTTGGCGTTTGGACGTTGCCAATGAAATTGATCATCAGTTCTGGAAAGATTTTAGAAAGGCAGTTCTCGCTAAAAAGCCTGATTTGTATATTTTAGGTGAAATCTGGCATACTTCTCAGCCTTGGCTACAAGGGGACGAGTTCCATGCGGTCATGAATTACCCGCTCTCTGAAAGTATCAAGGATTATTTCTTGCGTCAGCGTAAAAAGACAGAGCAGTTTATTTCAGAAATCAATTGCCAGTCGATGTACTATAAGCAACAAATCTCAGAGGTTATGTTTAATCTCCTGGATTCTCATGATACAGAGCGTATCCTCACGACTGCCAAAGGAAATGTGCAACATGTCAAGGCTGCTTTAACTTTCCTCTACCTTCAAGAGGGACTACTTGTATCTATTACGGAACAGAGCTAGCACTAATTGGTGGACCAGATCCTGACTGCCGTCGTGTCATGCCTTGGGACCGTGTTTCTGAAGACAATGACATGCTGAATTTCATGAAGAAATTAATCAAGGTTCGTAAGGAAGTTGCAAACATTATTCAGCATGGAAATTATCGCTTGGAAGAATTGAAACCAGATGTCCTATCCTTGAAGTGGAACTACCAAGAAAAAGAAGTTCAGGCCATCTTCAATCAGTCTTCTGAGAAATATACTTTAGACAGAGATTCAGTTGACTTAGCGAGCCATTGCCAGTTTGAAGATGGTCAGCAAGTCATCTTGCCAGATGGATTTGTAGTTTATATGATAGACTAGCATGGTTCATTGGGGTATTATGCCATATCAGTGAAAAATAATTTAGAAGGTTGTTTCTATAAAGGAGCGATCTTTTATTTTGTATATGATTTAGTAATTCTACATAATGCCTCAATACAGTTTTTTATATCCAATATTTTCTACTAATTTTAGTAATCATAGTCTGAAGTATGCTTTTTTCGGGAAACTATTGATGTATCTATTGTAATTGTATAAAATATGAATAAAGATGATGACTCATGAAAATAAAGAGCAAGGATGGGGTATATATTGATTGATAATCGAGTAAGAGAATTCAACCAAAACTGGCATTTCAAGCTCAATGCCAATGCTAAAGATGCGGTCAAGCCGGATGCTGATGTTTCTAGTTGGAAGAAATTAGACCTTCCTTATGATTGGAGTATCTACAATGACTTTGACTATGACTCACCTGCCCAAAACGAAGGTGGGCAACTCAATGGTGGTGATGCTTGGTATCGTAAGACCTTTAAACTCGATGAAGAAGACCTCAATAAGAATGTACGTATCACGTTTGATGGGGTTTACATGGATTCTCAGGTTTATGTAAATGGTCAGCTAGTTGGTCACTATCCAAATGGTTACAACCAATTCTCATATGATATCACTGACTATCTCCATAAAGACGGTCGCGAGAATGTCGTAGCAGTGCATGCCATTAACAAACAACCAAGTAGCCGTTGGTACTCAGGAAGTGGGATTTACCGTGATGTTACCCTTCAAGTCACAGATAAGGTTCATACTGAGAAAAATGGAACAACTATCTTAACTCCAGACCTTGAAAAACAACAAAATGGTAAGGTAGATACTCATGTAACAAGTAAGATTGTCAATACAGATGATAAAGACCACGAAATCGTAGCTGAGTATCAAATCAACGAACATGGAGGACAAGCTGTAAGTGATCTCGTTCGTACAGCTAGTCAAGTCTTGAAAGCTCATCAATCAACCAGTTTGAACACCATCTTGCAAGTTGACAAACCAAAACTCTGGACGGTTCATAGCGACCAACCAGCCCTTTATGAATTGGTGACACGTGTTTATCGTGATGGTCAATTGGTAGATGCTAAGAAAGATTTGTTTGGTTACCGTTATTACAACTGGACTCCAAACGAAGGCTTCTCTTTGAATGGTGAGCGCATTAAATTCCATGGTGTTTCTCTTCACCATGACCATGGAGCTCTTGGAGCTGAAGAAAACTATAAGGCAGAATATCGTCGTCTGAAACAAATGAAGGATATGGGAGTAAACTCTATCCGTACAACTCATAACCCAGCTAGTGAGCAGACTTTGCAGATTGCTGCTGAGCTTGGTTTGTTGGTCCAAGAAGAAGCCTTCGATACTTGGTATGGTGGTAAGAAACAGTATGACTACGGTCGTTTCTTTGATAAAGATGCTACTCACCCAGAAGCTAAAAAAGGTGAAAAATGGTCTGATTTTGACCTTCGTACCATGGTTGAACGAGGAAAGAACAACCCTGCTATCGTTATGTGGTCTATCGGTAATGAAATCGGTGAAGCAGATGGGAAACCTCGTTCTCTAGCAACTGTTAAACGCTTGGTTCAAGTTATCAAGGCTGTTGATAAGACACGCTATGTCACTATGGGAGCAGATAAGTTCCGTTTTGGTGATGGTAGTGGTGACCATGAAAAGATTGCAAATGAACTTGATGCCGTTGGTTTTAACTACTCAGAAGATAACTACAAGAAACTTCGTGCGAAACATCCAAATTGGTTGATTTACGGTTCTGAAACTTCCTCAGCTACTCGTACACGTGGAAGTTATTTCCGTCCAGAACGTGAATTGGTCCACAGCAATCAAGCTTACCGTCATTATGAGCAATCAGACTACGGTAATGACCGTGTTGGTTGGGGTAAAACAGCAACAGCATCTTGGACTTTTGACCGTGACAATGCTGGTTATGCAGGTCAGTTCATCTGGACAGGTACCGACTATATCGGTGAGCCTACTCCATGGCACAACCAAAACCAAACTCCAGTTAAGAGTTCTTACTTTGGTATCGTAGATACAGCTGGTATTCCAAAGAATGATTACTACTTGTACCAAAGCCAATGGGTTTCTGCTGAGAAGAAACCAATGGTTCACCTTCTTCCTCACTGGAACTGGGAAAATCCTACTTTAAAAGCGAATGTAGCGGATGCAGATGGTAAGATTCCTGTTCGTGCCTATTCTAACGCTGCAAGTGTAGAACTATATTTGAATGGTGAAACTCTAGGCAAGAAGACATTTACTAAAAAACAAACAAGTGATGGACGCACTTACCAAGAGGGTGCTAAACCGAATGAACTTTACCTTGAATGGAAAGTTGCTTTTGAAGCAGGTACTTTGGAAGCAGTAGCTCGTGACGAAGCTGGTAATATCATTGCTCGTGATAAGATTGTGACTGCTGGAGAACCTGCAGGGGTTCGTTTGGTCAAAGAAGAAAATGCTATCGCAGCTGACGGAAAAGACCTCACTTATATCTACTACGAAATTATTGACAGTAAAGGTAACGTTGTTCCTACTGCCAATAATCTTGTTCGCTTCCAGTTGCATGGACAAGGTCAGATTGTCGGTGTGGATAACGGGGAACAAGCCAGCCGTGAACGTTACAAAGAACAAGCAGATGGTTCATGGATTCGCAAAGCCTTTAATGGTAAGGGTGTTGTGATTGTCAAATCAACTGAGCAAGCAGGTAAATTCACCTTGACTGCTCACTCTGATTTCTTGAAATCTGGTCAAACAACTATCTTCACAGGTAAGAAAGACCAAGCTGAAAAAACTGTTTTAGGAACTGAGGTACCTAAAGTACGTACAGTTATTGGTCAAGAAGCGAAAATGCCTTCAAAAGTAGCTTTCATTTATAGTGATGGTAGCCGTGCAAAACTCCCAGTAGAATGGTCAGCAGTTAATGTCAACGAACCTGGTATCTTTACTGTTAAAGGTGTGGCAGATGGTCGTGATGTAGAAGCGCGTGTTGAAGTCTTGGCACTCGAAGTAGAATTACCTGTAGTTAAGAGAATTGCACCAACTACAGACTCAAGTACGGTTGACCCATCTGTTACCTATGTATTGTCAGATGGTACTCTAGGAAGCTATGACGTTGATAGGTGGGAAGTTGCAGCTGAAGATCAAGCTAAATTAACTATCACAGGCTCTCGTATTCAAGCTAAAGGAATTTCAGGTGATGATGAAATCGCTGCTACATTCGTAGTTGCCGAAGGTCAAGCGGCTTCACCAGTAGTACCGACTGTAACTGTTGCAGACCAGCCTGTAGAAGGGCTCTCAACTGACAAACCGGTTCGATACCATAAACTTGCTTATGGAGCTACTTTGCCTGAAGTCAAAGCTTTAGCTGAAAATGCGCAAAGTTACTGTTATTCAAGCTAACGAAGCAAATGGTATGCGTGCTAGTATTTATGTTCAACCAAATGATGGTGGAGCACTTCAGACTTATGCTATCCAATTCTTACAAGAAGCTCCTCAGATTGAACGTTTAAGTCTAGAAGTTGAAAATGCAGACGCACTGAAAGAAGACCAAACAGTTGGTATCAAAGTCTTGGCTCATTATCAAGATGGAACTCAGGCCGTATTAAAAGCTGACAAGGTAACCTTCTCAACATCAGGTGAAGGAGACGTAGCTGTTCGTAAAGGTATGCTTGAATTGCATAAACCTGGTCAAGTAACTTTGAAAGCTCAATTTGAAGGAGCAGAAGGTCAGATTGACTTGAACATTCAGGCAAATACTGAAAGCAAAGTTGTCCAGGACATTCGTCCAGTCAGCGTAGTGACAGGCTTGAACCAAGAACCAAGTCTCCCAGCTACAGTAACTGTAGAGTATGACAAAGGATTTCCAAAGGTTCACAAGGTGACTTGGCAAACAGTTGCTAAGGAAGACCTTGCTAAATACCATAGCTTTGATGTTCTTGGTAAAGTAGAAGGAATTGAAAACGAAGCTCATGCTAAAGTTTCTGTAGAAGGTATCATTGCAGTCGAAGAAGTGACTACAACAACTCCAGTTTCAGAAGCTCCTCAATTACCAGAAAGTGTTCGTACTTACCACTCAAACGGCCAAGTATCTTCAGCTAAAGTGACTTGGGATGCTATTGACCCAAGCCAATATGCAACTGAAGGTAGCTTTACCGTTACAGGGCATGTCAAAGGGACTCAGTTACCAACGAAACTTCATGTGCGTGTATCTGCTCAAACTGAAACTGGTGCAAATATTTCTGATCAGTGGACAGGTTCAGAGTTGCCACTTGCCTTTGCATCAGACTCAAATCCAAGTGACTCGGTAGCAAATGTTAATGATAAACTAATCTCATACAACAACCAACCAGCTAACCGTTGGACAAACTGGAACCGTACAAGTGAAGCGTCAGTGGGAATCCTCTTTGGTGATTCTGGTATCCTGTCTAAACGTTCGGTTGACAATCTCAATGTTGCCTTCCACGAAGACCACGGTGTTGGTGCACCTAAGTCTTATGTCATCGAATACTATGTAGGAAACAGATGTTCCAACAGTTCCTAAAAATCCAAGCTTTGTAGCTAGTGAAGACCACGTCTTTAACGATGACAATAACTGGAAACAAGTGACAAATCTTAAAGCTCCAGATCAAGTAAGAGCTGGAGAAATGACCCACTTTAGCTTTGATAAAGTCAACACATACGCGGTTCGCATCCGTATGGTTAGAGAAGATGGGAAAAAAGGTATCTCTATTACAGAAATTCAAATCTTCTCTAAACAAGTAGCTGCAGCTAAGAAAGCTCATGCTCAAATCCGAGTAGATGGAAAAGATTTGCCAAACTTTAACCCTGGCTTGACTGACTATTATCTAGAAGCAAGCGAAGGAAAAGTTCCAGCTGTAACAGCAAGCGTAACTGAAAATGGTGTTGCAACAATTGTACCAAGCGTACGTGAAGGTGATCCAGTTCGTGTTGTCGTTAAGGCTGAAAACGGAGATATTCTAGGTGAATACCGTCTCCACTATACAAATCATAAAGACTTATCAGGCGCCCCTATGTCGTCAAAAAATTCTCCCAGAAATAGCTACTAAGGAAAATATTACTCTTGCAAGAGCAGGTGTTATAGGAATACTTTTAGCTTTGTTTGCAATGGGGAAAAAAGTCGAAGAATAAAATAATCTGACATTATTTAGAACATAGAGATTGGACAAACTAGTTGTAAAAATAAGAACCAGACCTTGTCCGCTTTTCTATGATTCTTTGTATCAAAACATAGTTAGTAAAAGATGTTAAAGATGATTATTGACTTCCCATATCACAAAAAACAAATAAGAAAGCCCTTTGTGGCTTTTTTATTTTCATAAAAATGGTAAAATAGTAAGAGTAGAAATGGAGTTCTAGATATGAAACGAATTGATCAATTTGAAAATAAGAAAGTATTAGTCCTAGGTTTAGCCAAATCAGGTGAGTCTGCAGCTCGTCTCTTGGACAAGTTGGGTGCCATTGTAACCGTAAATGATGGCAAGCCTTTTGAGGAGAATCCAGCAGCTCAAAGCCTTTTGGAAGATGGTATCAAGGTTGTAACTGGTGGTCATCCCTTGGAATTGTTGGATGAAGATTTTGCCCTCATGGTGAAAAACCCTGGAATCCCCTACTCCAATCCCATGATTGAAAAAGCTCTAGAAAAAGGTATTCCAGTTTTGACTGAGGTTGAGTTGGCCTACTTGATTTCTAATGCACCAATCGTCGGTATTACTGGTTCAAATGGTAAGACAACGACCACAACCATGATAGGGGAAGTTCTAACTGCTGCAGGACAAAATGGACTCTTATCAGGTAACATCGGTTATCCTGCTAGTCAGGTTGCTCAAACTGCAACAGCTAAGGACACTCTTGTCATGGAACTTTCTTCTTTCCAATTGATGGGAATCCAAGAATTCCATCCTGAAATTGCTGTTATTACCAATCTGATGCCAACGCATATTGACTATCATGGTTCTTTTGAGGACTATGTGGCAGCCAAGTGGAATATCCAAAGCAATATGACAGCAGCTGACTACCTAGTGTTGAACTTCAACCAGGAATTAGCTAAAGAACTTGCGGCAAAGACAAATGCGACTGTAGTACCATTCTCAACACTTGAAAAGGTTGACGGAGCTTATCTTGAAGATGGTCTTCTCTACTTCCGTGGTGAAAAAGTCATGGCAGCTGATGAGATCGGTGTTCCAGGTAGCCACAATGTGGAAAATGCTCTTGCAGCCATTGCCGTTGCTAAACTGCGTGGCGTTGATAATGAAACCATTAAGGAAACCTTGTCAGCCTTTGGAGGAGTTAAACACCGTCTCCAGTTTGTAGACCAAATCAATGGCGTTAAATTTTATAACGATAGTAAGTCAACCAATATCTTAGCAACTCAAAAAGCCTTGTCAGGATTTGATAATAGTAAGGTTATCTTGATTGCTGGTGGGTTGGACCGTGGCAATGAGTTTGACGAATTGGTTCCAGATATTACCGGACTTAAGAAAATGGTCATCCTCGGTCAGTCTGCAGAGCGTGTCAAACGTGCAGCAGATAAGGCCGGTGTGCCTTATGTCGACGCGTCAGATATTGCAGATGCAACCCGCAAGGCATATGAACTTGCAGAAGAGGGTGATGTAGTTCTACTCAGTCCTGCTAATGCAAGTTGGGATATGTATGCCAACTTTGAAGTTCGAGGGGATTTGTTCCTTGCTACAGTTGCGGAGTTAAAAGGATAATATGAAAAAAATAGTCTTTACAGGTGGAGGGACGGTAGGGCATGTTACCCTCAACCTATTATTGATACCCAAGTTCATCGAAGATGGCTGGGAAGTCCACTATATTGGTGATAAACATGGGATCGAACATCAAGAAATCCTCAAGTCAGGTTTTGATGTGACCTTTCATTCTATTGCGACTGGGAAATTGCGTCGCTATTTCTCTTGGCAGAACATGTGGGATGTTTTTAAAGTTGCTTGGGGAATCGTCCAATCCTTCTTTATCATGCTCATGATTCGTCCCCAAGCCCTTTTTTCAAAGGGAGGATTTGTATCCGTACCTCCGGTTATTGCCGCCCGTTTATCTAGAGTTCCTGTCTTTATTCATGAGTCAGATTTATCAATGGGCTTGGCCAATAAAATAGCCTATAAGTTTGCAACCAAAATGTACTCTACTTTTGAACAACCTGCAAGTCTTACTAAGGTGGAACATGTAGGAGCTGTGACCAAGGTTTCTGGACCGGTTATAGAAGAGCCGGAGGTTATGGTCGATATCCGGACTTGTTTTGATAGCAAACTACCAACACTTCTATTTGTGGGAGGGTCTGCTGGAGCACGTATCTTTAATCAGTTGGTTACAGACCATAAAAATGAGCTGACTAGTCGCTATAATATCATTAACCTGACAGGTGATGCTAGTTTAAATGAACTAAGTTCAAACCTCTACCGTGTTGACTATGCGACGGAACTCTATCAACCACTCATGAATATGGCTGATGTGGTCATCACTCGTGGTGGTGCCAATACGATTTGAACTCCTTGCTATGGCTAAATTGCACGTCATTGTACCACTGGGTCGTGAAGCTAGCCGTGGAGATCAGATTGAAAATGCAGCCTATTTTGTGAAGAAAGGCTATGCTGAGGAGTTGCAAGAGAGTGACTTGACCTTGTCTACTTTGGAAGAAAAAGTAAATCAACTTTTGACCAACAAAGAGATCTATCAAAATACGATGAAGAATTCTCAGGAATTAAAATCTGTGGCAGATTTTTATGAGTTACTAAAAAAAGATTTATCATAAGGAAAATTGATGTCAAAGGATAAAAAGAATCAGGACACTCAAGGCAAGGAATTGTCAGAGTGGCAAAAACGAAATCAAGAATATCTTCAAAAAAAAGCTGAAGAAGAGGCGAAACGTGCCGAAGAAGAAGCTCGTGAAAAAGAAGAACAAGTATCAGAGTCTTCTGAAAGTGCTCAAGAAGTGTCAGAATGGCAAAAACAACACCACGAGTATTTGAGCAAAAGAACGGAAGAAAACTCTACGAGTTCTGAAGAAGTGGACGAAGAATCCGAAAAATCTGAAGAGAAGGATTCGGATACAAGCGATGAGACTTCAAATGAAGAAAAAGATTCGGAGGAAACTCCTCAAGAGGACTCTAAGAGTCAGGATCAAGTAGAAAAAGAAAAAGCTGACGAAAAGGTTAAGAAACAGAAACAGGTAAAAACTAAGAGTAAACCTCCAAAACCAGCCATTCCTTCTATACATATCTGGCGAGCAGTTACAATCCTCGTCCCAAGTTTTATAATCTTATTCTTGTCTATTTATCTTCTAAGCCCTCTAGCTACAATGAAACATATTGAGGTTACGGGCACTGTTCAGACAAGTGCAGACCAAGTTAGAGAAGCGTCTGGCATTCGTGACAGTGACTATACAATCAGCTTGCTCTTAAATAAAGATAAGCATGCGGAAATGGTCAAATCAAATCACTGGATTGAATCGGCTAAGATAGTTTATCAATTCCCAGTTCACTTTACTATTGAAGTTAAAGAATTTGAGATTGCAGCCTACTCTGTTTCTGGAGATAGCTATTACCCAATTTTAACTAGTGGAAGCATTGAATCAACTGCCGTTAGTTCTGACAACTTACCTGAGAAATACATATCTGTTTTATTTAACGATGAGGAACAGATTAAAACCCTAATTTCTCAGTTAAATGAAGTTAGTCCAGAAATTAAGCAAGAGATTGAGAAGATTGAACTTGCACCAAGTAAGGTAACAAGTGACCTTCTAAAGATTACCATGTATGATACAGATGAGATTTTGGTGCCATTATCAGAACTAGGGAAGAAATTACCTTACTATAGTAAGATAAAACCACAGTTAACAGTTCCTAGCGGTATTGACATGGAGGTCGGTATCTATAGCTATAGTCTAGTGGATAAGGCTCTGGATGACGAAAGAGTCAAAGCCAAAGAAGAGGAAAAGAAGAAGCAGGAAGAAGAGAAGAAAAAACAAGCTGAGCAAGGAAATCAAGATCAAACAACACAGACGACTCAAACAACACAGAGTCGCTAAGTTTCAGATGATTCGTTCAGTTACTTGTTTTTACTTGACAAGTACCGCTTTAAATAATAGAATAGTAAAAAACCTTTAAAGCAGTCCAGAGAGGCAGCTAAGGTTAGACGGTGAAAGGGTGTAGACTACCCATTTTTCGTGGAACCTTGCTGTAGGCAGGTTCCTTTTTTCATGCTCTCTAGCTAACAAAGGTAAAAGGAGAAAAGTATGCGCGAAGCTCGTCCAGTTATTGCTCTTGATTTTCCAAGTTTTGAGGCAGTCAAGCAATTTTTAGCTCTTTTTCCAGCAGGGGAGAGCCTTTATCTAAAGGTAGGTATGGAACTCTATTATGCTACAGGACCTGAGATTGTATCTTATCTGAAAGGCTTGGGACATAGTGTTTTTCTGGATCTCAAACTCCATGATATTCCAAATACAGTCAAATCAGCCATGAAGGTCTTGTCTCATCTGGGCGTTGATATGACAAATGTTCATGCAGCAGGTGGCGTTGAGATGATGAAAGCTGCGCGTGAAGGCCTTGGGAAAGAAGCCAAATTGATTGCTGTCACTCAGTTAACTTCAACCTCTGAGGAGCAAATGAGAGAGTTTCAAATATTCAAACCAGTCTTCAAGAATCTGTCATTCATTATGCTAAGAAAACCGCTGAAGCAGGATTAGATGGTGTGGTTTGTTCAGCTCAGGAAGTGAAGCTCATCAAAGAAGCTACCAGTCCAGACTTTATTTGCCTGACACCCGGCATTCGTCCATCAGGCGCTGCAGTAGGAGATCAAAAACGAGTCATGACACCAGCAGATGCCTATCAAATTGGTAGTGACTATATCGTTGTTGGACGCCCAATCACTCAAGCCCCTGATCCAGTAGCAGCTTATCATGCTATCAAGGATGAATGGACACAAGACTGGAAATAAGAATAAAGTAAAAATACAAAGGAGAATCCCATGACACTTGCTAAAGACATTGCTAGCCATCTATTAAATTCAAGCCGTTTACCTCAAACCAGAAGAGCCCTTCACTTGGGCATCAGGTATCAAGTCACCGATTTATACGGATAATCGTGTAACACTTGCCTACCCAGAGACACGTACCTTGATTGAGAATGGTTTTGTGGAAGCCATCAAGGCAGAATTCCCAGAGGTAGAAGTGATTGCAGGAACAGCGACTGCAGGTATCCCACACGGTGCCATCATCGCTGACAAGATGAATCTGCCATTTGCTTACATCCGTAGCAAACCAAAAGACCACGGAGCTGGAAACCAAATCGAAGGCCGTGTAGCTCAAGGCCAAAAGATGGTCGTTGTGGAAGACCTCATTTCAACTGGTGGTTCGGTTCTTGAAGCTGTAGCAGCTGCTAAACGTGAAGGGGCAGATGTGCTTGGTGTCGTGGCTATCTTCAGCTATCAATTACCAAAAGCAGATAAGAACTTTGCGGATGCTGGTGTCAAACTAGTGACTCTTTCAAACTACAGTGAGCTCATCCACCTAGCCCAAGAAGAAGGCTACATTACACCAGAAGGACTT
>BNJT01000760.1_pt1 | contig 24795 bp, 38 predicted proteins | sample 8540491 | NCBI WGS metagenome assembly BNJT01 (sample SAMD00202455, study PRJDB9452) | human saliva metagenome | host: Homo sapiens | reverse complement strand
AGTAATAAAACTTCTTTTTTTCATAAACCTTGTCTTCTATTTTTGTAATTAGCAACTCTGTAAGTTCCTGTTTCTTTATTTTTTTCCCCCACCAATTCCAGCTATTAATACTCTTGACATAGATATTCCTCCTTAAAATTCAATATGTTAATACGTCTTAAATAAATTTTTCATTTATTTTATAAGCCCAATCTTGATTACTAACTTTATTTTGGTGTCTTGTCTTGATAAAGTCTTCAGTTTCATCCATTTTTAAATAATTATTTTTCCCTCAATTTTTCTTACTATTATTTCATTTAATTTTGCAACTATACTTTTATTAAAAGATACTCTTATATTTATTAAAAGTTGTTTCTGTTATACTTTCTCCTAAAGCTCTTAATTTATCATTTGTTAAAATTTCTTCTTTTAGAAGTAAATCCATAACTGTTTCATGGAAATCATTTAATTTTATTCCTTCTTTTTCTAAGTTAATCACAATATCATACTTTAGATATTTTTTTAAAAATACTATTTTTCATAAGTTAATGAATTGTCAACTTTTTCTAATAAATCACTTAATGAAATTAAATTTCTTTGATTCTTTCATATTGTTCTTTATTTTCCTCAAAAAGTTTCTTTTTCATAGTATGATTCCAAATCTGTTTCAAAGAATAATTTTTCATATATAGATTTTTTTAGCTACTTTTTTTATTTCATCTGTAAATAATATCTTTTTTTACATTCAATAGAGGTTCAGCTATGTTTATTCCTACTAAATAAAGATATAGATTTTTTTAAAGAATAAGTTTCTGGTAAATAGTATATTTCATCTTCTTCTTCTAAAGTTTCTTCTATATCACTTAATAATTCTTCATCAAAAGTAAGAATTTCTAAATCCTCGTCTGTTATACCTAAATTTTTCATTTTTTTAGAATAGTATTCTACAAGGAAATCACTCACATCTGCATCTTCACTATTTTTTTATCTTTGTATTCTTCATATTTTAATTTTAACTCTTTTATAAATTCTTTATTATAATCTTCTAAGTCCTTTACATCAAAATCTGAGACAATTTGTAAATAAATCATAAGATTTTTTTATTTTTTTCTTTAAAATATTCTGGAAATTCCTTATGTGCTAATATTGTTTCAACAAAAATCTTTCAACTTATTAGAAAAATTTTTCCTACATTTAATTCCAAAAAAATAATCCTTTGTTAAATAATTCTGAAATCTCTTTAAAAAAATAATTCTTCATTCTTTTCTATCTAGTTTTTTTGTATAGACTTACAACTGTTTGATATTCTTTTCTTTTTATTGAAGCATTTATATCTAATAACATTTGTTTATTTTTCAGCTAAAATTTCTTTGATTATTTCAAACATAGCACTGAAAAACTATTCTGAAACTTTCATTTGATAAAGCTATATTCTTCATCTTCATTTTTTATATTTTGAGAAAGTATATTTCTTTCCAATTTACAATCTTTATACCATTCTCAACAGCTATTTTATACATTGCTATAGATGCTAGTTTCATTCCAACTGTTAAATCTATTAATATTTCATCTTCCTTTATTCCTTTTTTTCTTTTCAAAAACTTTTTAAAGTATCAAATAAAAAGCTCTCATACTAACTATATTTTCGGAAGTTAATTTTTCTTTATCTGTCATTCTAGAGTTGACTTCTATGTTTTTTTATTATTTAATTTTTCCTTTATCAACTTAAATTTTTCTGAAGCTTCGTTACTATAGAATAAATAAACATTTTTAACATTTTCACAAAGTCTTAAAGTTTTTTTCAAGTGGTAACTCTTCTAAAATATTAGAACTCACATTTGCTAAACTTACAGTTGAAATAACAACTTTTATTTTATTACTATCTATTATATTTTTCTGTATCTACTTTATTTTTCTCATTTTCTATTCTTTTTATATATATCCGAAAGTTTTTTTCCTGTTCATCTTTAGAAATTTTGATATCATTTGGTCTTGTTCCTTCTTGAAGTAGTTGAAAAATAATATTTTTTTAGAATTTCCAAATCTTTTTCATCAGAATAACCTAAAGCTCTCAATTTTTTTGTTCAATATCCTTTAATACATCATCCCTCTTCATATAAGCCTCCCTTAAATAAAAAAATAATCATCATTTCAGAAAAACGTTCTATTATAATCATTCTATTTTCAAATTATAACAAAACAAAAAAACGAATTATCAATATACATTATATATACTATTTATATAACTTTCTTTAAATTGTATAAATACTACATATAATTCTTTATTCTTTTTCAAACTTATCTAAGAATTTTTTAGTAAGATGTTTTGCTATAGTACTAGATACTGTTGCTGTTGTTGCAGATAAAGCTGTTAATAAAATGGTTGTCATCATAAAAAACCTCCTATAAAGTTGTAATATAATTTCCTTTCTTTAACAAACTATGATCTAAATATTTCCAAGTATTGATTTTTAATGTTTCTTCTATAAATTGTTCTATTACTTCCATAAGTACCTCCCCTAATCATTTATCCATTTAAAAAAACTCCATAAGCTAATATTTTTCCAGCGACTACAGTTCCTACTTCTATTGCTAATAATACCATATTTTTACCTCCTTTTTATTAATCTTCAAAAAAATATCTTTGTTGCTAACGAAATTGCCATTGATGTTGCTACTCTTGTTAATAAAACTGGCCACATATACTATCACTTCCTTTTCTTTTTCTATTTTTGCTAACTAGTCTTTAAATATCCAATATAGTAGTAATAAATCCCACATGGTATCAACTCCTTTCTTTTCTTTAATGAATCTTAAATGTTTTCTAATATTATTGTTAATGTTTTTTTCTACGAAATAATTTTAATAAGTCCATAAGTACCTCCCTTTATTTAAATTTGATTTCCATAACCTTATTTTACATTGGAATTTTTTTACAGTTTTTTTATACATTTTTACCTCCTCTAATCTTTCTTTTTAATGTTTTTATAATTTCTTTTGCTATGATTACTCCTGATACTATACTTTTTAAATCAATTATTACTGGAAATATTAATGGTAACATAATTTTATCAACTCCTTTTTATTTTTAATCAAACTATACAATTCTTCTTAAAAACACTTTTTTTCTCTTGAATCTTTTCCATAAGTACCTCCTTCAAAGTTTTTATTTATATTCTTATTTTACCCTTACATTTTTTTACACTTTTCTTACTATTTTTTTACCTTTTTAATCTTTTATCCATTTAACTATCCCATGAGCAATTACTTTTCCAATGACTACAGTTCCTACTTCTATTGCTAATAATGGTAACATAATATCATCTCCTTTTTTATTTTTAATCAAATTATACAATTCTTCTTAAAAACACTTTTTCTCTTGAATCTTTTCCATAAGTACCTCCTTCAAAGTTTTTGTTTATATTCTTATTTTATACTTACATTTTTTTACACTTTTTACTATTTTTACCTTATTAATCTTCCCAAAAACTTTTTATTGCTGCTGAAACTGCTATTGATGTTACTGCCCTTGTTAATAAAAACTGGCCACATATACTATCACTTCCTTTCTTTTTCTATTTTTGCTAACTAGTCTTTAAATATCCAATATAGTAGTAATAAATCCCACATGGTATCAACTCCTTTCTTTTTATTTATTTTGATGATTCTTAAATGTTTTCTAATATTACTGTTAATGTTTTTTTCTACAAATAATTTTTAATAAAGTCCATAAGTACCTCCCTTTAATTTAAAATTTGATTTCATAACCTTATTTTTACATTGGAATTTTTTTACAGTTTTTTTATATTTTTTTACCTCTTACTCTTTTTATCCATTTAACTATCCCATGAGCAATTACTCTTCCAGCGACTATACTTCCTACTTCTATTAGCTAATATTGGTAACATAATATCATCTCCTTTTTATTTTAATCAAACTATACAATTCTTCTTAAAAAAATACTTTTTTTCTCTTGAATCTTTTCCATAAGTATCTCCTTCAAAGTTTTATTTACATTCTTATTTTTACCCTTACATTTTTTTACACTTTTTCTTACTATTTTTTTACCTTTTTAATCTTTTTGAACATGTCTATAACTTCTTTTGCTATTATTGTTCCTACTACGATATTTCCTAATTGAATTACTAATGAAAACATATTATCAACTCTTTTTTTATTAATCTTTCCAAAAACTTTTTATTGCTACTGAAACTGCCATTGATGTTACTGCCCTTGTTAATAAAATTGGCCACATATATTATCACTTCCTTTCTTTTTTTATTTTTCTAACTAGTCTTTAAATATCCAATATAATAGTAATAAATCCCACATGGTATCAACTCCTTTCTTCTTTTACTTTTATGAATCTTAAATGTTTTCTAATATTACTGTTAATGTTTTTCTACGAATAATTTTAATAAATCCATAAGTACCTCCTTCAAAAATTTTTATTTTATATTCTTATTTTATACTTATATTTTTTTACACTTTTTGATTATTTTTACCTTTTTATTTCTTTTTAGTTTGTTCTTGCTATAAATATATGATATCACTTGATTTTTGAATTCTTTTTGTATATTTTTACCTCCTCTAATCTTTTTTGAATATCTCTATAACTTCTTTTGCTATTATTGTTCCTACTACGATATTTCCTAATTGAATTACTAATGGTAACATATTATCATCTCCTTTTTTTATTTTTACTTAATTTAATCTTTAAATATCCAATATAGTAGTAATAAATCCCACATGGTATCAACTCCTTTCTTCTTTACTTTATGAATCTTAAATGTTTTCTAATATTACTGTTAATGTTTTTCTACGAATAGTTTTAATAAATCCATAAGTACCTCCTTCAAAAATTTTATTTTATATTCTTATTTTATACTTTATATTTTTTTACACTTTTTTTGATTATTTTTACCTGTTTATTTCTTTTGGTTGTTCTTGCTATAAATACATGATATCAGTCAATTTTGAATCTTTTTTTCGAGATTTTTACCTTTATAATATAAAAAGAAGCACAGAATAACCTGTACTTCTTTACTCGCATAGTTTTAAATTCCTTTAAAATACTCATCTTCTGGAGAAAAATCTTTCTGATAAAAATATTGTTTTTAATCCTTTTGAATTTGCAAAAGAAAACATTCTATTCATTGAAAAATAGTTTCCATGTATTAAAATATAATCTCCTTCCTTTAAAATATTGAGATATAACTTTTTTTCAAATGTGCTATATCTCTATCAGTTCCATCTCTCCATCTTTGTATATTATCTTCCTTTCAATGTGTATATCTTATTTAATTTTTAGCTTTCTTTTCAATTCATTTTTCTCATTTTCATCTAATATTCTTGTAGAAAGAATTAATATAGATTTAGGACTTACATTATTATTCACTTCAACCCTGAAATTATCTTCGATAGCTGTACTTTCAGTTGTTTTTGGTAGGAATATTATCTAATAAACGTAATTCTTTTTCAGCTTTTTTTATAATATTCTCATCCTCCAATAAATCCACTATTATTTTAGAGAAACTCCCTCTAATAGTTTGATATCATCCAAGATTTTTATTTCATTTCCTAAAGAGTGGGCTATTTCATTTCTAATTCTTCTAGTATGATGATAAACTTCAGCATACTTTTTATAAAGTATCATTGATATTATCTAAATTATATAAATCTCTCAACCAATTTTTAGCTTCACTGTTAGGATCAAATTTAGTACTATCTTCTTCCCTTAAATTTAGGCTATTAGCTACATAATTAGCAAGAGATTCGTTTATATTTATTGCAGCCATAGCATATCTTTTTGTTCAAAATGCCATTTTGCCAGTGTTGCTTGTAACAAATATTTTCTTCTATTATCATTACTTTCTCTTATGTCAAAATCATATATAAATTTCCTTAAAAACATCAGGAATAATATGTTTTTGCTGATTCTACAATACTATCTAATTTCTTATCTTTTTCTAAATCTGCTAATTTATCAAGACTTTCTAATAAAGAACCTACATAATTCATATTCATTGCATTAGAGAAATTTTTCTAATTCTTTTTCTATTTCTTTTGGGATATCTTTATTACCTTTTAAATTCTCTAAAATATAGTAGCTATTTCCATATTGTTTTTAATTCACTAGCCCCTTGATCCAATTTAAAAATCTCTAAGAATGAATTTAATAAAAATTATTGGAGATGAGTCATCATTTTTCCTTGTTATTTCGTGCATACCATAAGTAACTTCTATTATTTTTTTATATTTTTTTGTTTGATACATCTGTAAGATATGTCATTACTAAAAACATCCAAAAAAAGCAGTTGATCTAAATGAATGAGTAATATCTAAAATAACTTCATATTCATCTTTGTCATTGAACTCTTCTTCTAATTGTATGATGGAATTAAAATTTTTCAAATATTTCTTCTCGATTTAAACCATATTTTATAACAATTCCTTTTTACACTATTTCCGAATTCTTCATTAAATTTATTAATATTCAAATCCTCAATAGGAGTGTTTTTATCAGATTCTCTTTCAATATCTCTTAAATTTTTTTACATAAGTTTCATCTATTTCTTTTTCCATTTTTTTATACAATATTGACTGTAAACGTTATCCCACATTGTACCAGTTGTTCCTATAATAATAGTTTTATCCACTTCAAATTCTTCTTCTACAACTTTTTGGCATATATGTAGTTATCTCATATTTCTTATTATTTATATTGTAGACTGTATTATGATATTTTTTTAACTCCATTTTTTTCCTTCAGAAGTTTTCAATATTTCCACCACCTATTGAAGTAATTAAAACTCTCTTTACTCCTTCTCTTTTTCCATTCTGTCCCTCCTAGTTATATATAAAAAACTTCATCTTTGTATAAGTTATAGTCACTATTTTTCCAAAATTAAAAATATTCTCATAATCCTCTTTTGTTAATTGGAACACAAAAATATTGAATCTTCTTTTTATCCACAATTAAACAAATATTTTTCTAGTATATCATCTATTTTACTTACATTAATCTCCCCAAGAAAAACAGAATTTTGTATTCTAAGAAATCCCTTCTCAAGCAAGTAGTCAAAAAAACTTTTTTTCTTACCTTATCATTTGAAATATCATACGAAAGTAAATAATTCATTTTCAGCCACTTCCTTTTCTTCCTCTTCTTCTATTACATATTCTTCTTTTTATTTCAATTTCATCATCTTCTGAATCTATGAGTTCTTTTTTTATCTTTTTATTTCACTTTTTATTATATCTTCGATAGAGAAAAACCCTTTCTCCTACTTTCATTCCCCTATTTAAGACATCTCTAAAATATGAACTTATAGCTCTTCTTCCTTTAATAGAAAGTACAGGAGTTTTATTTTCATATTCAAAAAAATGATTGCTCCACTAAATTTTCATTAAATAAATCAAATGTAGTTTCTAAAGGCAAGATATCTATATTTTTTTCTATGAAATCATAAACAAAAGAATTCTTTCTTTCACCTTCTACATGAATAATTCCTAATGCTGGATCAAAAACCTTCCTTTACAATAGTAGTTTCAATTAATCTATATAATATTCCTAAAGTATAATTTAAAAACGATATTATAAGGCTTTTTGCATTCCTATGTTCTCTAACTCCAAACTTCCATTTTTTTCAATAAGAAGTTGAGATATTTTTTTATAATAAACTTTACTTATACTCCCTTCAATCCCCATTATTTTTTTCACGATAATTTTCTAAATTTAAATCAATAGCATTTAAATTTTTTTAAGGCTTGATTGAATAAGGTTAAGTCTGAAAATTGTTTTTCTTCTTTTTAATAAAAAAATCAATATGATTCTTTTTGATTTTCTATTTTATCTACTAGCCATCTTCTAGCCATTTCAATTCCTTTTCTTGAAGCAAAAAGCTCATATTGTTTTTCTTCTTAATTTTGCTCCTTTAGAATAATTTAGTTTACAGAAATGCCCCACTAAATTTCCATAACTATCACTTATAGCAATAGCTATATTATGTTCCATAGCTAATTTTATTGCTGGCGTTGAAATACTTGAATTGCTTTCTAAAAATGATTGATTCTATTTTTTTCAGGTGAAAGGATATAAGACTTCTCCTTTGTCTTTACTAAAAAAACTATTTTTTTGTCTTGCTATACTTGCCCCCTCTGTTGAAATATATAAATCCATAATATTCCCCCTTTATTATTTTTAAAATAAAATGAATATATTAGAAATAAAAATATTATAATATATCTTAGCACAGTATTTAAAAATAAATAAATTTTTTTCTAAAAAAATAACTTTACATTTTTAGAAAAATGGTATACAATAAATTACAAATTAGTTATTTGTAATTTTAATTCACTTTTTGGTTAGTTTTTTTAACATTTTGCTTTTATATTTGTATTAAAAAGTAAAATTTATGATTTTTTTAATTTTTCTAGAAAAAAATAATAAATATTTAGTACAAAAAATGAGGAAATACTAAAATTTCTCGATTTTTGGTCAAATGTTGCTACCCCCTAAAAAGTGAATCAACTTTACCACAAAAATCAATATCCTTATACAAATCAAGGGTATTGAAGGTATTCCATTTATAATAAGGTTTAAAAACTAATAATAGCTCTTTATCTCCGAATCCTACTGACTCAAGGTATTGAAGGTATTCCATTTATAATAAGGTTTAAAACCACAACCGCAGTTGTGCTAACTTTCTTTGATTTTCTGTATTGAAGGTATTCCATTTATAATAAGGTTTAAAACTCAAAGTGTCTAGCAGGTATAGATATAAGTTTATCCAGTATTGAAGGTATTCCATTTTATAATAAGGTTTAAAACTCTTCTACACTTGTAAGAGTATATACTGAATTTGAGTATTGAAGGTATTCCATTTATAATAAGGTTTAAAACATATATGTGTTGGATACCTCTCACAATGTAACAGACGGTATTGAAGGTATTCCATTTATAATAAGGTTTAAAAACTATATACTCCAGCATTAGTTATTGTATTCCACTTTTAGTATTGAAGGTATTCCATTTATAATAAGGTTTAAAAACTAAGTAGGAAAGCATCGTCTTTACTATTATCTAGTTTAAGTATTGAAGGTATTCCATTTATAATAAGGTTTAAAACTCCTGCTATCGGACTATATCTTCTCTCTAATTAATTAGAGTATTGAAGGTATTCCATTTATAATAAGGTTTAAAAACCCAGCTCAACGTAATCCTATGCATCCTAACGTTCCAAGTATTGAAGGTATTCCATTTATAATAAGGTTTAAAAACTATTCAGAACTAAATCAAGAGATTAACAGAATAAAGTATTGAAGGTATTCCATTTATAATAAGGTTTAAAACTATGGACGGTTTTAATATACCAGATGGGCAAAAGCTTACAAGTATTGAAGGTATTCCATTTTATAATAAGGTTTAAAAACAATAAAACCTGCGAAGTTTTCACCCATAGCATATTGTATTGAAGGTATTCCATTTATAATAAGGTTTAAAACGAAACTCTGGACTCATGTCCATACAAATTAGATTAAGTATTGAAGGTATTCCATTTATAATAAGGTTTTAAAACTTATCATTTTTGCATCATAAGTTCTACAGGGAATCTTAGTATTGAAGGTATTCCATTTATAATAAGGTTTAAAACTCCTAACACTTGAAATCCAGCTTCTCTTATTAAGCTTTCAGTATTGAAGGTATTCCATTTATAATAAGGTTTAAAACCATATGGGTAAAACCCTTTATGTTTGAATACGTTCTTTGTATTGAAGGTATTCCATTTATAATAAGGTTTAAAAACTTACAATGAAAGATGGTTATTCTTTCCATACTTCGTATTGAAGGTATTCCATTTATAATAAGGTTTAAAACGGTTTTAGGAGTTCAATTACCTGAGAATATTTTAAAATTGAGTATTGAAGGTATTCCATTTATAATAAGGTTTAAAAACTTCACGTTGTCAGAGACATGCTTCAAGGACGTACTTAGTATTGAAGGTATTCCATTTATAATAAGGTTTAAAACTAACTAAGTTTTTCAGAGAAAGCTCCTATCATATTTTCGTATTGAAGGTATTCCATTTATAATAAGGTTTAAAACCCACCACTTTAATATTTTTACATTTAACATTTTTGTAGTATTGAAGGTATTCCATTTATAATAAGGTTTAAAACGGAGGGTGTAAGGGAACCTAGCTATGGTTCCCTAATAAAAGTATTGAAGGTATTCCATTTATAATAAGGTTTAAAACCTTACGCCAGCACTCAAAAAAGAGTATTGGATTTCTTTATTGTATTGAAGGTATTCCATTTATAATAAGGTTTAAAACATGATTTGAAAGGTGTTAACCTTTCGTTTGAGGCTTTTTAAGTATTGAAGGTATTCCATTTATAATAAGGTTTAAAAACTTAATATCGTCATCTTCTGGTATACAGAATCCTGTTCCAGGTATTGAAGGTATTCCATTTATAATAAGGTTTAAAAACTCAAGACCTTGGATAAGTTTCTTGGCTTATCCCTCCAATAAGTATTGAAGGTATTCCATTTATAATAAGGTTTAAAAACTCAAAGGGGTTCCAGACTTATCCCCTTCAGAGCAAAAAGTGTATTGAAGGTATTCCATTTATAATAAGGTTTAAAACCCATATTTTATTTTTGTCTTTTAGCTTGCGACATAGTATTGAAGGTATTCCATTTATAATAAGGTTTAAAACTACAAATAAAGGGGTTCTAGACTTATCCCTTCAGAGCAAAAAGTATTGAAGGTATTCCATTTATAATAAGGTTTAAAACTTCTTTACTTCCTTTTAAAAACTAACAATGATTGTGAACGTATTGAAGGTATTCCATTTATAATAAGGTTTAAAACTCTGCCAAAAAGTGCGTGTCTACTAATTCCAAATGGTGTATTGAAGGTATTCCATTTATAATAAGGTTTAAAAACTTTATCTATATGTAATAACCATTCAGTCGCTCTCTGTATTGAAGGTATTCCATTTATAATAAGGTTTAAAACTCTAAAAAGTATCATCCACTAGAAATTCAAATAAAGAGTATTGAAGGTATTCCATTTATAATAAGGTTTAAAACACTCCTCTTTGGATTTGAGCTTGAAGCTTTTCAATTTCGTATTGAAGGTATTCCATTTATAATAAGGTTTAAAAACAATAAATACTGTAGTCTCGTCATCTAAATCGATTCTGTATTGAAGGTATTCCATTTATAATAAGGTTTAAAACTCACCACTTACAGTTCCAACTTCTTCTCCACATCCATAGTATTGAAGGTATTCCATTTATAATAAGGTTTAAAAACCTCATCTTAGTATTGTAGGAACTTAACGTGTTTGAAAGTATTGAAGGTATTCCATTTATAATAAGGTTTAAAAACTCTACTACTACTGTAAACATAAAACACTCTCCTTTTGTATTGAAGGTATTCCATTTATAATAAGGTTTAAAACTTATAACAAATAAATCTCTAAAACTTTCCATGTTGTATTGAAGGTATTCCATTTATAATAAGGTTTTAAAACACGTTATAATCATAGACAGTTTTTGTCTTCAGAGCTAGGTATTGAAGGTATTCCATTTATAATAAGGTTTAAAAACTTCTCTGTTAAGTTGTTCAAATATACTATCTTTTTCAGTATTGAAGGTATTCCATTTATAATAAGGTTTAAAACCTTATCTTCCACTATTCCTGTGATGCTACCTTTGTCTCTAGTATTGAAGGTATTCCATTTATAATAAGGTTTTAAAAACTTGCTAACGGCTTTTCTAGATAACAACTTATCCTTTTCAGTATTGAAGGTATTCCATTTATAATAAGGTTTAAAACTCTTCAGAGAAGTACAATTCGTCTTCTCTTTTTGAAGTATTGAAGGTATTCCATTTATAATAAGGTTTAAAACTTATCAAACTCTTTTACAACCTCTGTAACGATACCAGGTATTGAAGGTATTCCATTTATAATAAGGTTTAAAAACTTTGTCATAAAGTTCTTCGCTTTGACATTTATTAACATTAGTATTGAAGGTATTCCATTTATAATAAGGTTTTAAAAACACTTTGTATCTGAACTGGGTCAAAACACGACACCAGTTGTATTGAAGGTATTCCATTTATAATAAGGTTTAAAAACTCTAGAATTAATGATATTAAGTAATTTCTCTGCAGTCAGTATTGAAGGTATTCCATTTATAATAAGGTTTAAAAACCAAATTAGTTAATTCTTTATACTTGCTTTTTTTAGTTGTATTGAAGGTATTCCATTTATAATAAGGTTTAAAACTGCAAGTAACTCTGTTTAAACCGTACATAAAATTTCGTATTGAAGGTATTCCATTTATAATAAGGTTTAAAAACTGAATTAGCTCTTGGCTAATTCCTCCAATAACTCCCAGTATTGAAGGTATTCCATTTATAATAAGGTTTAAAACCATCTACATTAAAAATAGTTAATGTTTTTACCATTAACCCTAAGTATTGAAGGTATTCCATTTATAATAAGGTTTAAAACAAATAGCTGGAGCTTTAGGTAACTTAAACAATATGAGTATTGAAGGTATTCCATTTATAATAAGGTTTAAAACTATAACTGTTATTGTCGTGCATAGGTTGCCAGAAGAAGTATTGAAGGTATTCCATTTATAATAAGGTTTAAAACTTCAACTTTTTTTCCTTCATAAGACTTTCTCTTGTAAGTATTGAAGGTATTCCATTTATAATAAGGTTTAAAACAACCAGGTCTTCATAACTTAATATTGAACCCTCTTTGGGTGTATTGAAGGTATTCCATTTATAATAAGGTTTTAAAACATAACTGCTACCATTATGAGCGATGCTGATTTTTTTGTATTGAAGGTATTCCATTTATAATAAGGTTTTAAAACTTATGGGAATTATTCCTAGACAGTGCTTGTCGTATATGTATTGAAGGTATTCCATTTATAATAAGGTTTAAAAACTCAACAGGTGAATACTTGAATTCTGTTTCTTTAGGTATTGAAGGTATTCCATTTATAATAAGGTTTAAAACTTTATCTAATAATGCTCCAGACATATTCATAATGTATTGAAGGTATTCCATTTATAATAAGGTTTAAAACTTATCTACCCAACAAACCGATATAACCATTTATTTTTCGGGTATTGAAGGTATTCCATTTATAATAAGGTTTAAAAACAGCATTTGCCTCTTGTTCAGAAGCAAACTTTTTATAGTATTGAAGGTATTCCATTTATAATAAGGTTTAAAACTTCAACTTCATTTCCGTTTCAGCATTTAGAATCTTTGTATTGAAGGTATTCCATTTATAATAAGGTTTAAAACTTTCGCACTTTTTTTGTGCTTGTGTGATGTTTTTTCTTTGTATTGAAGGTATTCCATTTATAATAAGGTTTAAAACTAGTTCTTCATTAGAAGAAAAACTTAACAAGCAATTTAGGTATTGAAGGTATTCCATTTATAATAAGGTTTAAAACCCTATCCAATAATTAGCATACTTAGGATCATCACACATGTATTGAAGGTATTCCATTTATAATAAGGTTTAAAAACTAGTTCTTCATTAGAAGAAAACTTAACAAGCAATTTAGGTATTGAAGGTATTCCATTTATAATAAGGTTTTAAAACCTGATACTGAAAAATGGTAGGCCAAAATTCTTCAATTTAGTATTGAAGGTATTCCATTTATAATAAGGTTTTTCATTAAAATTATCACTATAATAGTGATTTTTATTTTTAATAGCCATATTAATTGACATTTATTTTAAAAATGATATATATTTTTATAGAGTCAAATATATTTTTTTGAGGGGGTTTAAAATGATTACATTTGGTAAAAAATATTCAAAAAAGAAGAATTAATTTAGGTTTAGACACTAATGACTTAGCTAAATTAGCTAACTATCCAAATAGAAGTTACATTGAAAAGATTGAATCTGATAAAATGTATCCATCTACTAAAAAAATTCCAGATTTAGCTAAAGCATTATCATGGAAAATTGAAGATTTATTCAAAGATGTTGAAATTGAAGATGTTGAGAATGATTTTGTTTTTATTAAAAAGTATGTTGAAATCTATAAAATCTTATCAAGAAAAACGAAACTCCAAAAAGAACTATTATTTTCTCTTTAGATGCCTGTAAAAAAACATTACCTTTCTTTATTTGATAAATATATAAGAGAAGACTTTTTATCTAAAATTAATAATTTAGTTATAAAAAATTATTATGAAAAATAATGTAGAATTAGAAAAAAATTGAAACTTTTTTTAAAGAAAAAGAATACGAAATATGTCTGATCGGTCTATGTGAAATTTTTAGAAAGTATGCTTAAATTAAAAAGAAATATCTAAGGATACAGAAGATGAATTAGATACTGATGAAGTTATCATACTTGATGACTTTTTTTAAGAATATAGGAGATAAAAATGGCTAATTTATATGTTTACAATCAAGGTTCAATTCTAGATTATGTTAATAATAATTTAGTACTTATACATGATCCTAAAGAAAAATAAAAAGAAAGAAATTTCTACTGAGAATTTAAATAGAATTGTTATATTTGGAGATGTTGAATTAACTGTTTCCTGTATTCAAAAATACTTTAAAAAGGTATCCCTGTAACTTTTTTTATCTAACGAGGGAAATTACTTTGGGAGTTTAGAGCCTACTAATCATGTAGATATAAAAAGACAAAAGTTACAATTCAAAAAGTGAAGATAAAGAATTTTGTTTAGCACTTTCAAAAATACTTATAAAAGCTAAAAATAAAAAAATCAAAGAAGTTTACTATTTACAGAAAATATTTCAGCTAAAGAGCCCGTAGCTACTATTTATTCCACTAGAATATTAACTTTATTAAATGATATTGACAAGGCTCAAAAATATAGAAGAATTAAATCTTATTATTGAAAAATGAATACCTTTTTATTTCACAGGGCTTTCTTATTTTTCTTGGAGATGATTTTTAATTTTACAACAAGAGTTAAAATGCCTCCTAAAAGATCCATTTAATTCTATGCTAAGTTTTGGTTATAGTCTTCTAATCTATGAGATACAAAATCTTATTCTTTCTAAAGGTCTTAATCCTTATATTGGATTTTTTTGCTTCTGATGAAGAAGGTATACCATGTCTTTGCTCAGATTTAATGGAAGAATGGAGAACTATTTTAGTAGATGCTTTAGCATTTAAATTACTAAAAAAACTAAAAAAATAACTATTAATGATTTTTGAAACCAATGAAGAAACTGGAGCAGTTTTTATTAAAAGAAGAAGCTCGAATTCTTTTTAACAGAGTTTGGAAAAATTACTAAAGGAAGAAACTGGAAATATAATAGGTACTTGTCATAAAAATAAGTTATAGAAGAGCTATTGAGTACCAAATCCATCTTTTTAGTAGAAGCTCTTGAAAGTGATTCTCCAGAAAAAAATATAAACCTTTTGAAATAGAAAAGTAGAGAATTTTATCATCTAAAAAAACTCCAAAAAAATTCTATCTTTTTAGAATTATGGAGTTTTTTTATCTGGTTAATTTTTTTATCATTTTACTTACTTATATATTTTATAACTAATTCTTCTAGCTCAACAAGCCCTAATTTTTTTCAATAATTTCTTTATCTTCAATTTTTTTGTTTACTCATAAAAATAATTTTTTTCTTATCATTTCCATTTAATTTAACAGAACCTAGACTTATTGAAGCCGAATCTTTTATATATTCAATAGTATCCCATTCAAGTTCTAAAAAAATACTTCCAGATTAAAAGCCTTCAAATAATTAAGATAATCGTCCATTTTATCTTCTGAAATTTTCTTATCTTCATATCCTATTTTTATTTAAAAAAATTTAATTAGAAATTTTTTTATCTTCTTCTATGTATTTGATTTCTTGTAAAGTTTCTACAAAAGCCTTTTTTTCTTCACTATTTTTCATAGAATTTATATTTTTTTCCTTCTTTAAAGTAATCTTCTTTATCCATAGAAATAGTTTTTCAAATATTTTTTTCTTTAAAATTTCTCTTAGATCCTATTTTATATAAAGACTCTCCTAAAATATTTTCAATTTCTTTTTCTGTAAAAAGCTTTTTTTAGAAATATAGTAATACTCTTCTTTCTCTTCCACATGTTTTTTTATTTCTTACAAGAATAGGAGAGCCATTTCCATATTCTCTTCCTAATTCTTTTTACATATTCTGTCCCTTCTGCTATTTTAGAAATTAATTCATTTGAGTCTACATTTAAAAACTTTCTCAGGCTTTTAAAAAAACAAGGGAAATATTTTGATTCAGAAGTTAAAAATACACTGGTATTAATTAAACACTTAGCACAACCTTCCATACATATACATTGTTGCAATTCAACCTTTGTTTCACCTTTATATAGATATTCATCTCTTCTAGTAGTTCTCTTATAGAAAATTAATTTATCTTTCCATTCATCAAGAAGACTATCTAGTGTTAGATAAAAATTTATACATACCTTTTTATTAAATCTTCCGTTACTAAAAGTTCCAAAAATTTAACATAGTCTACCTTATTTTCATAGGCAAATTCTAATATTTCTTTAATATCTTTTTATCAGTATTCTTATTTTTTTAATAAAACAAAGTTTAACTTCACTATTAAATTTCTTGCTTTTAATTTTTTTATATTCTCTTTAACTAGTTCTAAAAGATTATTTTTATCTGTAGGAATCGCTTTAATAACAGGTCTAACTATATCTAAATAAACATCATTCTTTAAAGAATGCATAGAGAAATTAAATTTAAAAAAATCTCTTTCTTATCTCCTACATAATTTTTCTATAGCATCTAGTAACCTATCTTCAATTAAAGAGCCATTTGTCACTATAGTTATATATGGCTTTAAATTATCCTCACTAAGTTTATTTAAATACCAGATAATATCATCTAATTTTTAGAAGAGGTTCTCCTCCAGTGAAAGTTATATCAGTGTAATTATTTTTTTATAGCTTCTTTGATTAGAGAATACATTTCTTCTTTTTGAATTTTTCTTCTCTTTTTATCTCCCATTTTTGAACCTTCTCCATGGCAAAAGAAACACTGATAATTGCATTCGCCTGTTAGAGAAAGTCTTAAACTTTTTATATTTTGACATTTTTTTCTCAAATATATAGAAGTTTCCTTCTCTGCTTTTTAATAGTAAAAGCATTCTCCATTAAGAAGAATATAGTTTTTTTATCGCTTATTGAAATCTTAATATTGACAAATTCTATATTCTTCTCAACAGATTCTCTTTCAAATTGAGTAATTTCCCAATAGTTTGTATCATTTATTTCTGTTACATTAGATAATATCACTACATTATCTTTGTAATCTTTTTATATTAGCCATTAATAAATATTTCCTTTATTTCTTTTTAGTATAATCTAATATTGTGGGAAGTACACAACCTTTATTATTCATAAACCAATTAACAGTATTACATCCTTTTAAATTTCCTTCATCTTCTGGATAAGGACTTTCTTTAAAAATCTAAATTATTAGTTGATTTTAAAATAGCTTTTTAATTCTTTTATTTCTTTTCTTTCATCAGTATCTAATTTATATTTTTTTCTTTAGCTATTTTTAAATACTTTTCTTTTATCTATTTTTTTCATATGCTTTTTATAAATGAACTATATTTTTTTCTGAACTTTCTAATAGACAATCTGTTATTTTTATTTCACAACTTCCAAAAACCAAAAAGCCTTTAGCCTTACCCAATTTATGAAGTAAATCTTTTTCAAGTTCTAAAGAATAAATTAAAAATCCCTAATTCTTCATCTGTTAAATCTTTAAAAAAGAAACTTCAAACTCAAAAATCTTGATCTGGTCTTAAAACCAAATAGTTGAATTAGTAGTTGAAGGAGCAGTGTCCGAAATTGTTTTTAAAATAATTTTTTTATATCCTTTTCCAGCCTTAATTTTTTTCAGTATGATGCCAATAAAATTTTTCTTCCTCTTATTTTTAGAACCTTCATTGTTATATGTTCCTTTATTCTCTAAATAAAAATCTAGTCAAGGAAGGATGAGGTTCACCCTAAAGACTTTAAGATTAACTTTTTCTACCATAGTATTGTTGATATTTTTTTAAGAGAAAGAGCATCAGAAATAAATACTTTACTTGCCATAGCAACAGTTTTTTCTTCCTTTTTCTTTCCTTCTTTATTCTCTCTGTGATCTCCAATAGTTCCAAACATTCTACAAGCAAAACATAAATTTTCACTTGTACAAGGATGGAATTCTTCTGGTACTAAATCTAAAGGACTTATTTTTATATCTTAATCTTGGAATTTCTGAGAAAGAAAAAAATTTTTCAATTCTATCTTTTCCATTTACTTCAAAAAATAATAGTATCTCCTTCTTTTTAATTCATCTATAAAAAAATTTTTCTCTATCTTTAGGAGATTTCTTTTCTTCAGCTTCCTTTCTCTGTTTTTATTAAATACAATAAATCTTCATAATCAGATTTAGAAAAAGAATAACATTTTTCTTTACCTTTTTCAGCAGGTATTAAAAGTTTTTTTCATATCTTTTGTTTGGTATAAAAAGAAGATACCCACAAAACAGCATTTATTGTTCCACCTTGTTGAACCTTTTTAAATTCATCAGGAAAAATTAATTGCATTAGGGTCATCTTCGCCTTTTTATAGTTAGGTTTTAATTTAGCTCTTTTTATATAGTCTTCAACTAATGAATTATTTGCCACTTTTTACTGGATAAAAACCTGGTTTGTAATTGAATAAAATCTTTTTTTCTATTAACTTTAACTTTATCTGCTTCAATAATTATTCCATCATCATTAGCAGTAGGAAATTTTTTTATAATTCCAAAAACATTAGTTCTTCCTCCAACTGAACCTCTATAATCTAGTCTTTCTTCCTCAACATTTTTTTATACAACTTGTTGTCAAAATTTCAATTATATTTCTAAGTTCCCTTTTAAAGTACTTGCCGGAATAACATATTTTTTTCATTGCCTTCAACTTTTAAAGTCAATGTCTTTTTCTTCTTTTTCATCAGTTTTATTTCCTATAAATATAGGTGTTAAATTTTTAAGCTACATTTTATTTTTTTCCAGAATATTTTTTTCGCCTTCTTTCATCTTCTCTTTTTCTATTTATATTTTGTGAATCCCTAGAGAAACAAAAGTTATAAGGATATGAAAAAGATTTCCTTTTGAATTATTATTATTTTTGAATTATTCATTTTTATTTCCCCTTATCAAAAAGAAATATACTGAATGATTTCTCTTTCCCCTATGTTTCCAATTCTTACTTTTAATCTTCCATATTCTCTCATATAGATATATTTTTATATTTTCTATTATTTGATTTTTCTTCATTTTTTTATCAAAAATCAGATTTCTTTTTACTTTATTGTATCTATATTCTTCATTTCAAAATTAAATATAGTCATCATAAACTCTTCATTAAAGATGTATAATTTATAGAAATTCTTAACTTCTTCTAAAAATTGTATCTAACTTAGAAGGTTCTATATCTTTTTCTAATCTAATTCCACCTTTTTATCGTAGTTTACACTGACTAAAAAAATAAATTTTGAGTAGTTTCAACTTTATTTTTTTAATCTCTCCTAATGATAGACTTTTAAATTCTTCCATTAGTTCACCCCTCATTTCAAAAAGATCAACTATAAATTTGTTAGGATTTTCTACATCAACCTTTTTTTAGTTCTTCTTTTTAAATATAAAGATTTATTTATATATTTATCTCCTAGTTTTTTTACTCTTTTTTTCATTGATATTAAAGTATTCTTCAAATATTTTTTTAATTCATCTTTTTGACTTTTTGAATTGTTCATATTTTAATTCTTCTATTTCAAACTTTACAAGCCCAAATCCACGTGTTTTTTTGAATTACCTATTCTAATTTCCTTATTTATACTATCTCTTACTAGAAAAATAAAAGAGCTTGTAAATCTTTTTATACTAGCATTATTTATAGTTAATTCAGTTACAAAAATTTTTCCATAGTATATTCATATTGTAGAGGAACTTTCGCTTTTGAACTAAAGTGATCAACGGGAGTTATAGCTCTTAAAGAAGTCACTTGTTTCAAAGCTTCTTTAGTATTTATATAAAAATAACTGTCTAAGTTTTTTTCATCAGATAAAAAGGCATCTTGTATAAAAAAATCTTGATTTTTTTAACTTCAGTTCCTTCTGAGAATCCAAATAGATTATTAACATATTCATTATCTTCGTTTGAAATAGTTAAAAATCTATCTCTAAATAACCCCCTTAAAGTAGAACCTGCAATATATATTTCTCCTACTCTTGCCTCATCTTTTATATTTCCTTTGTCTATTACAAGTTTCTTCCATTTATTTTTTTCATCTTTTTATTCTTTTCAGTTGTTATAACTGCTACATATGTATCATCTTTTTCCTCATCATTTCTATCATTTGAAGAATATTTTTATTGTAAGAGGAGAAAGTGGAATTATTTTTAATTTAATAACTAATTTATTATCCAATTTTAAAAATTCTTTTCATAGCTCCTCCTAATCAACTAATTCTAGATTTTTCAAATTTAAAGAAATTATTTTTATCCATATCTGATTTTTTTCTTTTTCAAAAATATATTTTTAAATTATTTTTTTATCAACATATTGAATTTTAATATCTTTTTAATTGACATTTTTCCAATACCTCTTGATAGTTTCCCACCAAATAAATCTCCTTCATCATATATATCCTTTTAAAAGCTAATGCAATTAAATCTAATTGATATTCTTCAATATTATCTAATTCAATAGTGAATTTGAATTTTTGAACCTGCTGGGATAATATCATAATCAAACTTAGCACTTGCTTTAGTAGCTCCTGTGTTTCTATCTATTTTTATTCCATCTCTTCTAATAGAGTTAACATCAGAAACTATTGGCATATCTGCAATATGAATTCTTCCCTGCCATACTTGAAAAAAACTTTCTTTTTCTTTATCAGTAAAAATTTAATTTCTTTTTAACTCTATTTTTTTATATCATCTGTATTATCTTCTTCTGTAAAAAGATTAGTATAGCCAAATAATAATAAAAACATCTGCCATATTTAATATATCTTGAGTTTTCTTATCTTTTAAATTTAAAATTATTTTTCATCTAATAAAAAAATCTTTCTAATTTTTGTTCTTAGATATCCTCTAAAAAGAAGAACCTGGAATATAGAAATTTCCATCTTCACTCATAAAAGGTGCATCATGTTCTCCTTCTTCTTTTCCACTTCCTATATGTAAAGCTGTTAAAACTACTAAATCTCCCTCAATAAAATATTTATTTTTAAAAAAACTGAAAAAAATCCATATGTTTACCCTCCTCAATCTATTTAAGTTTTTTTATCAAATCTTTCTATACCAAGAATATATCTAAAATATGTTTTTTTAATAGACTTAAATATATTTTATTTTTTTCTGAGTTTATTATATCTTCATCTTTTAAAAATTTTTCTTTATAGTAAGTATAGAATTTTTTTGAGCTTTCCCTACTGGTGAATCATTCCCTAAAAACCTTTGCTCTTTCTAGTTGTCCATCAATAAATTTCTTAATATCATTACTATCTTTATAGAAATTTCTATCTTCTAATAATGAATAAAAATCTACTAAGTTGAGCAGAATTAATATCTTTTATTTGTTCCTCTAGTTCTCCACTTTTTATATATTTTTTTCGAAAAAAATTCTGCTTTTTATACTCTTTATTTCTTCTAGTGATAATGAAGTCTTTTCTTTTTCATTTCTTAGATTTCTTTCTTCTAGACCCTTATCTAACTTTCTTTCTCTTTCAGGATACCACATTAATTATCCCCCTTGAGCTGCATATTTGAACTCTACCAAATCCTTCATTTTTTTCTAAGTCCTATTCCTTCTTCTTCTATTTTATTTAAAAGTTCTAGCTCATCTTTATAATTATCAACTTCAAATGTAAAGACTGAACCTCTATTAAAAAAATAAGTTCATCTATTTTTCTAATATTATTTATTAAGTTATATCCTTCTAATTTTGATGTATTTACAAAACTTCTAGAATAATTAAATTTAAAGTTATCAGATAAATTTGCAAGAATTTTAAACTGTTCTTGTGCATCATAGATATCAGTATAAGGTAATAGCATATCTGACTGTAAATCAAATGTTATTAAAGTTTTGTTTGATAATTCTTCTTTTTCATTTTTCTGGAATATTTTTTTATTAAATTTATCTATTCTTGAAACTATACTTTCTTTTTGTTACGTTATAGTCTTTAAAAAAATAATACTAGCCTTACCGAATCCTTTTGTCTTTAATTTTTCCTAAATATATTGTATATTTTTTTCATTTTTTTCAATTAAACCTTCTGGAAATTCGACATCTCCATTAAGTAAGATTTTTTTCTATTTCATTTTCCTTATTTTTTTCATAAGAACTTAGATATTCAGTATTGAATAACATTCCGCTCTCAACAGATTTTTGTTTTTAGAATTTATCTTAACACTTACTTCATTTCCAACTATTGAAAAGTCTGGGTTAGAATATCTTTCTAATTTAACTCCTTCCACTTCAATTACAGTAGTTTGAGCTTTGTCTTTTATTACATCCTCATTATTTACTTTATATTTAGTTTTTAAACAAACTAGCTAAAAGAAACCTTTTCTTTTTATTGCATCAGAAGCTTTTAATTTTTTTAAAAATATCATCTAATTTAATTCCTTCTTTTACAAAAATTCAATTAATGCTCCTCTTATAGTAGAACCTTGTAAGTATTTTTTTACTTCAACATAGTTACTAATTTCTCTAGCTTTTTAATATTAAAGGTTCATCTAATACCAATTCATAAGCATATTTCACTAGTTTATTATTAACTTTATCTTTATTAACTTTTTCTTCAAACTTTAAATTTTTGACAATTTCTTCTAAAGAATTTATATTTTTCCATCTATACTAACTTCTATTTTCCCAAGTCCTCTTGACTTAAATCCACCTATAAAGTCTAAATGAAATAATGAAGCTAGAATAAATTTTAAATCTTCTCTATCAATATCATCTTTAAATGTTAATTCTCCTTCAAATTCATTATTTTTCTCTTAAAAAATTCATAATTGAATAAAGATTTTGGAATAGTTGTTCTTGTTCTTCTATCTATTCTTATACCATGTCTACTTCCGATTTTTTTCTTTATTATCTTTTTTTAAAGTCAAATTAGAGAAAATAATTTTTTTGAAAAAAATCATTTTTCTATATAATTTCCTTCATCACCAAAAATATTTTTTTATAAATGAATTAGAGTCTTCATTTAAAAGCATTTTTAAATTGAAATACTCTTTCTCTTAAAAATTCCTTTTTACTTGTTTTTCCACTAAAAAAATGGTTTCCTTCTTTATCTCTTTTTTTATCTCCACATCTATATCTTTTCCTATTGTACCTAGGGAAGCTGTTATAGCTGGTAAAAGAAGTTTTACTGTGTAATTAACCTTCATTAATTTACTCCCTCCTTAGTCTATAAAATTGTAGATTTCTAAAAATATCAAAAACATTAATGAAATCATCAGTGAAATCATTTTTCTAATTTTTTTCATTTGATTCAGATTTATGATTTATCCCTAATCTATCTCTAATAAACTTCACTTGATCTTCATTCATTTTTTTGAAAGTATATTTATAAGTTCCATTTTCTTTTCAAAATTAACTTTTTTTCTATCAGCTTTTTAAATCATAAATATATCTCAATTTATTTGTTGGAAAAGAAGTATTTTTCATATCTTTAATAAGAACTAATAAACTTTCTATATTTTTTTAAACCCTTTTTTTCTTTTTCTATATTAATTGCATAAGGTCTTTCCATGACTTGATTGTCTTTAAATTTATCTCTAAAATCATCAATATCAACACAACCTTCTGAACCAATAACTTGAAAATCTATAAAGCCTGTTTTATTAAGATTTTTATCAATAGCTTTTTCTAGCTTTTTTTGCAGATTTTTTTGTAGATGTAATGCTTGCTCAAAAAGTTGAAACATTGGAGTTTTAGCTTTTTGCAATTATAACTCCAGAAGATGAAGTGATTCTTGTATTTTTTTATCTTCACCTATATCTTCTGTTATTTCTTTCATTGCAATAGCCATTTTATCTTCAAATCTTTTTGAAATTTCATAGAAATTTCCATGACTAAGTTTGGAGGAAATACAGCACAGACATCATCCCCACCAACTATTAAGAATTCTCCCCATTTTTTTCTTTTTCGTCTCTATTTTCAAAAACTTCTTCTAAAACATCCTTAAGACTTCCTTTTTGTAATTTCATCTAATTTTTTACTAAATTTTCCCATAAATTCTAAATATAAATCTTCAGCATTATCTTTTTCTTTTTAATAATTCTATAAATTTTTTTCTTTTTGATCCTTTTTAAAAAGTCTCCTAAACCATCTCCATCACTATACATTACTCCAAAGAAACTATCTGTATTTTTGAAAGTCTTGAATAGTTGAATCTTCATAATCTCTAATATATTCTTTAATTGTATTGTAAAAGCCTACATTATCAATTTTATCGACCTTTTTCAAAAGATTTGCAAAAAGTATTTTTTTCTAAAACTTGCATCAGAAATTTTTCCTGTTGTTTTAGCTAGATTTTTTTATTTGTCCTTCTAAAGTATTAACTTCAATAGTAGAAATTTCTTTATCGTTATAATCTTTAAAAATTAAGTTTCTATCTTTTACAGTAAAACCTAAATTTTCCAAATCTCTTGAGAGATTTTTATATCAACTTCAGCAACTTCAGTTCCACTTAATTCACATTTTTTTCAACATATG
>BNJT01002032.1_pt1 | contig 24892 bp, 40 predicted proteins | sample 8540491 | NCBI WGS metagenome assembly BNJT01 (sample SAMD00202455, study PRJDB9452) | human saliva metagenome | host: Homo sapiens | reverse complement strand
TAATCTTGCCATACGAAAAATAAAGACTAATACTCTTCGAAAATCAAATTCAAAACCACGTCAACGTCGCCTTGTCGTAGATATGGTTACTGACTTCGCCGTTCTATCCACAACCTCAAAACAGTGTTTTTGAGCAACCTGCAGCTAGTTTCCTAGTTTTGCTCTTTGATTTTTCATTGAGTATAAGAGTCTAAATACATCAAAAAACGAGCATTTCCAACTACAGGAAGTGCTCATTTTTCTTCTTTCTAAAAAGGAAAGCCCTGCGGACCTTCCTTTTGTCTTACTTACGTTTCTTCTTCGCTTTTTTCATTTTATTCGCCATGCGTTTCATGGACTGTTTCATGGCAAATTCACCGATTTTACCTTTTGAGTCCGCCACCAAACATCTGGCTCATATCTGGCATTCCTGCTCCTCCGAGAGCTGATAAGTCAGGCATACCACCTTGTCCCATCATTCCTTCAAGGGCAGACATATCCATTCCTCCCATATTTGGCATATTTTTTTAGGAAGGTTGTTTGGATTGATTCCCATCTGCTTCATCATCTTGTTCATATCTCCAGACATGACACCCTTGCATGAGTTGTTTAGCTTGGTTAAAGTCCTTTGATGAATTTATTGACTTCGACAAAATGTATTTCCAGAACCTGCAGCGATACGACGGCGACGGCTTGGATTTAACAAATCTGGATTTTCACGTTCTTCAGGTGTCATGGAAGACACAATGGCACGTTTGCGAGCAATCTGGCGCTCATCCACCTTCATGTTTTGAAGGGCTGGATTGTTAGCCATACCTGGAATCATCTTGAGCAAGTCTTCCATTGGCCCCATGTTTTGCACCTGATCCAACTGATCGATGAAATCATTGAAATCAAAGGTGTTTTCACGCATCTTCTCAGCCATTTCAAGGGCTTTTTGCTCATCGTATTCTTGAGAAGCTTTCTCAATCAGAGTGAGCATATCCCCCATGCCAAGGATACGGCTAGACATACGGTCTGGGTGGAAGGTTTCAATGTCCGTAATCTTTTCACCTGTACCAGTGAACTTGATTGGTTTTCCAGTAATGTGACGAACAGATAGAGCAGCACCACCACGAGTATCGCCATCAATCTTAGTAAGGATAACCCCAGTCACTTCCAACTGATCATTAAACTCACGCGCAACATTGGCCGCTTCTTGACCAATCATGGCATCAACGACGAGCAGAGATTTCATTTGGTTGAGCCAAGTGCTTTTCACGTCACGAAGCTCATTCATCAGAAAGCTCATCAATCTGCAAACGACCTGCCGTATCAATCAAGACATAGTCGTTATGATTGGCTTGGGCTTGTTCCAAACCTTGACGAACAATCTCAACAGCTGGAACTTCTGTCCCAAGAGCGAAAAACAGGCACATCAATTTGTTGACCCAGAGTTTTCAGCTGATCAATGGCAGCAGGACGATAGATATCCGCCGCAATCATCAAAGGACGAGCATTTTCTTCCTTCTTGAGTTTGTTGGCCAGTTTACCAGCAAAGGTTGTTTTACCAGCCCCCTGCAAACCAACCATCATGATGATTGTAGGAATCTTAGGTGACTTGATAATCTCTGCTGTATCAGAACCTAAAACAGCTGTCAGTTCCTCATCAACGATTTTAATAATCTGTTGCGCAGGATTAAGGGTATCAATGACCTCATGCCCGACTGCACGCTCACGAACTTTCTTGATAAAGTCCTTTACAACAGGCAAGGCAACGTCGGCCTCAAGCAAGGCCAAGCGAATTTCTTTGGTTGCCTCTTGGACATCAGATTCAGAGATTTTTCCTTTTTTACGTAGATTTTTAAAGACGTTCTGCAAACGTTCTGTTAAACTTTCAAATGCCATTTTTCTTCCTCTTATTCTCTATTATCAATGCTTGTTAAAATTTCTATCTGCTCCTGCAGAAAGTCATCCTTGGGATAGCGCTCCAAAATCTGGTCAAAAATCTGACTGCGGACAATGTAGTCCGAGTACATGTGCAATTTCATCTCATAATCTTCCAGAATCTTTTCTGTTCGCTTGATATTGTCATAGACAGCCTGACGACTGACACCAAACTCCTCAGCAATCTCAGCAAGGCTGTAATCATCAGCGTAGTAGAGCTCTATATAATTCATTTGCTTATCTGTCAAAAGCGCTGCATAAAATTCAAAGAGCGCATTCATACGATTGGTTTTTTCGATTTCCATAACTTTTTATTATACCAAAAAAATTAGCCTAATCTACCACATTAGCGAGCTCAATCCGAGAAGATAGCTAGCTAAATTTGAAAAAGACATGAGACTAGCCCCAAGTAATTTCCAATTGATAGCTGGCAAAGGGATGTCCCTCTTGATTTTGTAGTTGATAATCTAGTTCAATCTTTTGCCCATCAACTTGATAACGACTCGTTTGGATGATAAACTCCTGCATGCCCCATTGGGTGTAGGGAATATAGGCTAAACTATCACTATCCTTTAGAAAAGCGCATAATGGTCTTGGGATTTGGAAAAAAACGGCTCATCACCAGTTCTTGACCATGAAATTTAATCACTACTTTTTTTCCTTTTCCTCATTATAGAAAAGCAGGTAGCTATAATCTCCTTTTTCATGCACTTCCACGTCATAAAGCTGGTCAATCACTTCCAACTGCTCATCAAACTGAATCGTATTTCGCATCCGAATCTTCACATCAAGTCCTCTTTCTTGTCTCTTGTCCTACTATTTTACCAAAAACTCTAGGTTTTTGCTATAATGGTCATATGAACGAAAAAGTATTCCGTGACCCAGTTCACAACTATATCCATGTCAATAATCAAATCATCTATGACTTGATTAATACAAAAGAATTTCAACGTTTGCGCCGTATTAAGCAACTGGGAACTTCCAGTTATACCTTCCACGGTGGGGAGCACAGTCGCTTCTCTCACTGTCTAGGAGTCTATGAAATTGCACGACGCATCACAGAGATTTTTGAAGAAAAAAATATCCTGAAGAATGGAATCCTGCCGAGTCTCTCTTGACCATGACAGCTGCTCTCCTACATGACCTTGGGCATGGTGCCTACTCCCATACTTTTGAACATCTCTTTGATACAGACCATGAAGCCATTACTCAGGAGATTATCCAAAGTCCTGAGACAGAGATTCACCAAGTCCTGCTACAAGTGGCGCCAGATTTTCCAGAAAAGGTAGCCAGTGTCATCGACCATACCTATCCTAACAAGCAGGTCGTGCAACTCATTTCTAGTCAGATTGATGCGGACCGCATGGACTATCTCTTGCGCGACTCCTATTTTACGGGAGCATCCTATGGGGAATTTGACCTGACTCGCATCCTCCGAGTCATTCGTCCTGTCGAAAATGGGATTGCCTTTCAGCGCAATGGCATGCACGCCATCGAAGACTATGTCCTCAGTCGCTACCAGATGTACATGCAGGTCTATTTCCACCCAGCAACACGCGCCATGGAAGTTCTCCTACAGAATCTTCTCAAAGCGCGCCAAGGAACTCTATCCCTGAGGACAAGGACTTCTTTGCACGAACTTCTCCACATCTCCTGCCTTTCTTTGAAAAAAATGTGACCTTGTCTGACTATCTGGCTCTAGATGATGGTGTGATGAATACCTACTTCCAGCTCTGGATGACCAGTCCTGACAAGATACTAGCAGACTTGTCGCAACGCTTTTGTCAACCGCAAGGTCTTTAAATCCATTACCTTTTTCACAAGAAGACCAAGACCAACTCGCTAGCATGAGAAAAATTGGTTGAGGACATCGGCTTTGATCCCAGACTACTACACTGCCATTCATAAGAACTTTGACCTCCCTTATGATATCTATCGTCCCGAATCTGAAAATCCACGGACACAGATTGAGATTTTACAGAAAAATGGTCAACTGGCAGAACTCTCTAGCCTATCTCCTATCGTCCAATCCCTTGCTGGCAGTCGCCACGGAGATAATCGTTTCTATTTTCCCAAAAGAAATGTTGGATCAAAACAGTATCTTTGCTAGCATCACCCAGCAATTTTTTTACACTTGATTGAGAACGATCATTTTACCCCAAATAAAAACTAGAAGAGGAAATTTATGAGTATTAAACTAATCGCCGTCGATATCGACGGAACCCTAGTCAACAGCCAAAAGGAAATCGCTCCTGAAGTCTTTTCTGCCATCCAAGATGCCAAAGAAGCTGGTGTCAAAGTCGTGATTGCAACTGGCCGCCCTATCGCAGGTGTTGCCAAACTTCTGGACGACTTGCAGTTGAGAGACGAGGGTGACTATGTTGTGACCTTCAACGGTGCCCTTGTCCAAGAAACTGCTACTAGCCATGAGATTATCAGCGAATCCTTGACCTATGAGGATTATCTAGATATGGAATTCCTCAGTCGTAAGCTCGGTGTCCACATGCACGCTATTACCAAGGACGGTATCTATACTGCCAATCGCAATATCGGAAAATACACAGTGCACGAATCAACCCTCGTCAGCATGCCCATCTTCTACCGTACACCTGAAGAAATGGCTGGCAAGGAAATCGTCAAGTGTATGTTCATCGATGAACCAGAAATCCTCGATGCTGCGATTGAAAAGATACCAGCCGAATTTTACAAACGCTACTCTATCAACAAATCTGCTCCTTTCTACCTCGAACTCCTTAAAAAGAATGTGGACAAAGGGTTCAGCTATTACTCACTTAGCTGAAAAAAACTCGGATTGACCAAAGATGAAATCATGGCTATTGGTGACGAAGAAAAATGACCGTGCCATGCTGGAAGTCGTTGGTAACCCAGTTGTCATGGAAAAATGGAAATCCAGAAATCAAAAAAATCGCCAAATACATCACTAAAACAAATGACGAATCTGGTGTTGCCCATGCCATCCGTACATGGGTACTGTAAAAAGGTAAGAATAGACGAAAACCGCTCGGCTGAGAGGTTTTTGATATCTGGCGTCGCCACGCTATTCGTGCATGGGGTACTGTAAAAGGAAAGAATAGACGAAAACCGCTCCAGCTGAGCGGTTTTTGATAACTAATTACTGCCCCTCATGGAATTTGTAAGAACTTTTCATATTGAAAATAAACAAAAATGTTGAAATATAGCTGATTTTAGGAAATACTTTTAGGTATTTTTCAATGTCAGGATTTAAAAAATGGGGCAAAAAGTGGGGCAACTGAACAGCTGTTTTAATTGTAGAAATATATCCCATCGTGTCTCCCTTTTACCGTTATAAAAATCACCTTTGCGCAATGACAAAAGGTGATTTCTTCGATTGATATAGAATATTATACGGCGCAATAATGGAAGAGTCAAGGATACAGGATGAAAACCTCGCTCAAGAGCCGGTTTAATAGTCAGTTGTCCTTCTTAAGTTTTTGCTTCCTATAAAAACCAAAAGGTAACTAGCAATTCCTGAAAGGTGCAAGAAGGTCGAGATCCATCCGGTGATTATTGGTAAAAGCATCAGGCTAGCTAGAAGTATTAAGAAAAGATAATACAGTTTTACGGTGCATGAAAATTCTTTCCAAATATTCGGTAAAAGTATGACTCCTCCAGTTATAAAAGCATAGCCAACCGCAGAAAACCCCGTCGCCTGAATTTTTTGCCCCTGTGTTAAGAAGTGAAAGGCGATGGAAGAGATGACTGTCGCGGTAACAAAAACAAGCAAGACATGTTTGGAGCCTCTTTTCCTTTCCAGTAGTCCGCCAAAAGGTAGAATCATGAGCCCATTTAAAAATAGATGTACCCATAAAAACCAGAGGGGGGCTCCTTTACTTCCATGCATCAAGGTTCCACTCATATACTGCCAATAATAAACCGGTTTTGAATGAAAGGCCAATAGGTCGTACATAGCATTCCCATAAATAGAAGTGAGAATTCCTAACAATAAACAAATGAAAGTTAAAGTACTGACAACTGGGTAGGTTTTGAGGATGTTTTTCATGTTGCTAATTCTCTTCTATATACTTCTAATTTTTGCAGTTCTTCATCTATGTCTATTATACTACACTTCGATTTCTAATTTCCCATTTTATGCCACCTTCAAAGACAATAGATATTAAACAAGAAAATGCCAGTAGATGTAGTTGTAGATGAAAATCCAGATCGGTTTCCAAGCGGAGTAATGGATGATTGGTAATGAAGAAAGGGTGTTGATACATTCAAGTTATTATCATACTGAGGAAGATGGAACAACAAAACAAGATGAGTTCAGTGCAACTAAGCAACCGGAAGAACTGAAGAATAAGATTATACAATAGAAAAGCGAGGTTACCCTCGTTTTTTATTGATTTAGATACCCCCTGCAGGAATCAGAACCTGCAACTACTCCTTAGGAGGGAGTTGTTATATCCATTGAACTAAGGGAGCTAGATAAAAACTCTGCTGAAGAAGCAGAGTTTTTTAGTCGAATTAACGACGGATTTCTTTGATACGAGCTGCCTTACCTTGAAGTGCACGCAAGTAGTACAATTTCGCACGACGTACTTTACCGTAACGAACAACTTCGATTTTTTCAACACGTGGAGTGTGAATTGGGAAGATACGCTCAACACCTACACCGTTAGAGATTTTACGAACTGTGTAGTTTTCTGAGATGCCAGCACCTTTACGTGCAATAACAACACCTTCAAAAATCTGGATACGTTCACGGTTACCTTCGACAACTTTCGCGTGTACACGAACAGTGTCACCAGGACGGAATGATGGGATATCTGTACGAAGTTGACCTTCAGTCAAGCTTTGGATTAATGGATTCATTTTATTCTCCTATCTTTGTCAATCTTGAGGAAACTTCCTCAGCGGATAAACTGTATTTTTGTGCGTCCATTACACACAAGATACAGTTTACCAAATTTCCACAAAAAAGTAAAGAAATTTATAGCAGAATTCCTAAAAAAATCGCAACCAAACCACCTAGGTAGGTCAAAGTCAGGTAAGAATAAAAAACCTTCTTATCACTTAACAGTCTTTGAAGTTCATCATTCAAGGTCGAAAAAGTTGTCAAACCTCCACAAAATCCAGTTGCTAGAATAGCATAGACTTCCTTAGACTCCACATGATTGTAGAATAATCCAATCAAAAAACAACCTAGAAGATTGGCTATTAGCGTTCCGAGTGGCAATTTAGAAGCTTGATTATAGCGGGAAAAGAAATAGCGCACTAAAGCTCCGAAACCACAAGCAATTGCAAGATAGACGATTACCATTTCTTCCTCCCTAAATAGTAAGCTAAAAGCAGTCCTCCACCGATGCTCAAAAGCAAATACAGAACTAAACTAAGATAACGCCCTGTATCAAGCAGTTTCACAACATCAAGCATGAGACTAGAAAAGGTTGTTAAACCTCCGCAAAAACCAGTCCCCAGAGCTAAAATAACGCCTTTACTGGTTCCCTTATAGACCAAATAACCCTTGACAAGATAAACCAAGCAGAAAATGCCTAGATAGTTAACAAGAAGGGTTCCCCAAGGAAATTCAGGACTGGCTGGTAACCAAGTAGAAACCAGGTAGCGAACCAGTCCGCCCAACATGGCAGCTAGAAAAATCCCTAGCGGATAAAATTGTTCTTTTTTCATTTGATATTTTGATCCTGATAATCACGCGAACGTTTGAGTATGTCAGAAAAAGTCGCGACAATAGTCTCCTGATAGCGCTTGTCCTCTACACGATTTCTGACCTTTTCAAAAATAACTGCTTCTCTCTTGGTATCTAAAATCGGTTTCCCTGAAGCCTTCTTATAAGCGACAACCTCTTCAACTAAATGCATTCTTTCTTCTAACAGTTTGACAATTTGGTCGTCGATTTGATCAATTTCTTGACGAATAATATCTAAATCCATACAGTCTCCTCCTTTATTTGAATTATTGTATCAAAAAGCCACCAAATAGGCTAGTAAAATCCCAACTCTCGATAAGAAAAATGCACTGATTGATTACATCAGCGCACTTTTATACTTATCCTACTTTAGCAGCCAATTCTTCTGCGAATTGTTCCAAGCGTTCAATGTCTTCTTCCTCAGCAGAGAGATCAACTTTGACACATTCTGAACCTTTTTCCGCTCCTGTTGACACAAAAACACGGTCAAAGTCATCAACAGCTTTACAGAATTCATCGTAGAAGGTATCTCCTGAGCCGACCACTCCGTAGATTTTGCCATTCAAATTGAGATCAGCTAAATCTTCGTAGAAGTCCATCATCTCATCTGGCAATTCACCATCACCATAAGTATAGGTCGCAACGATAGCGATGTCAGCTTCCAAGAAGTCTGAAGCGTCAACCGTTGTACATTCGTCAACATCGACATCCAAGCCCAAGTCACGTAATTTGTCTGCTACAATATCTGCAATTTCTTCGGTATTACCGGTCATACTGGCAAATACAATTTTTGCTAATGCCATATCGTCCTCCTCAATTTATCTTTCTCCATTATATCACATCTTTTTCATTTTAAAAATAAAAATTCTTGTGCTACAATGAAATGAGAAAGAATTGAGGTTATTTATGGAAATTTGCCATCAAATTTTAGAAAAAATCAAAGAATACGACACGATTATCATTCACCGTCATATGAAACCAGACCCTGATGCCTTGGGAAGTCAAGTGGGCCTGAAAGCCTTGCTGGAATATCATTTCCCTGAAAAAAACCATCAAAGCTGTAGGTTATGATGAACCAACTCTTACTTGGATTGCTGAAATGGATCTTGTTGAAGATAGTGTCTACCAAGACGCCCTTGTTATCGTCTGTGATACGGCGAATACTGCTCGTATCGATGATAAACGTTATAGTCAAGGTGATTTTCTCATTAAGATTGACCACCATCCAAATGATGATGTCTACGGTGACCTATCTTGGGTTGATACTAGTTCAAGCAGCGCTAGCGAGATGATTACCCTATTTGCCCAAACAACTCAACTGGCCTTGTCAGATCGAGCTGCTGAGTTGCTCTTTGCAGGAATTGTTGGTGATACAGGTCGCTTCCTCTACCCTTCTACGACTGCACGGACTCTTCGCCTAGCTGCCTATCTGAGAGAACATAACTTTGACTTTGCGGCTCTCACTCGTAAAATGGATACTATGAGCTACAAAATTGCTAAACTTCAAGGCTACATCTACGACCATCTGGAAGTGGATGAAAATGGTGCAGCTCGTGTTATCCTGAGTCAGAAAATCTTAAAACAATTCAATGTTACTGATGCTGAAACTGCAGCCATTGTCGGTGCACCTGGACGTATTGACAGTGTGAGTCTCTGGGGAATTTTTGTGGAACAGGCTGATGGCCACTACCGTGTTCGCTTACGCAGTAAAATCCATCCTATCAATGAAATTGCCAAGGAACATGATGGTGGAGGCCATCCTCTAGCAAGCGGTGCTAATTCCTATAGCCTAGAGGAAAACGAAATCATCTACCAAAAGTTAAAAAACTTGCTTAAAAACTGATAAAATACTTGCCAAACTTTTCAGAATCTGATAGACTAGTATGGTAACAATCTATGGCTCGCAAAGAGACCATGGCAGAAAGGAAATATTGCAAAATGAAAAAAGATATCCATCCAGAATATCGCCCAGTTGTCTTCATGGACACAACTACTGGTTACCAATTCCTTAGCGGTTCAACAAAGCGCTCTAACGAAACAGTTGAGTTCGAAGGCGAAACTTACCCATTGATTCGTGTGGAAATTTCATCAGACTCACACCCATTCTACACTGGACGTCAAAAGTTCACTCAAGCAGATGGACGCGTGGATCGTTTCAACAAAAAATACGGTCTCAAATAATGATAAAAAGGACAGTTTCGGCTGTTCTTTTTTATTTCTTGAAATCAACTGCTGTTTTCATGTTCCAAACTCGTACTCTTCGAAAATCTCTTTGGTAATTTAATGTTAGGGAATTTATACTAACAATAGACTTTTAGCCTCAAAATTGATAAAATAAAAAAGAAAATAAGATAAAAGGAAACTGTAAATCACCATGATGAACATGCAAAACATGATGCGCCAAGCACAAAAACTTCAAAAACAAATGGAACAAAGCCAAGCTGAACTTGCTGCTATGCAATTTGTTGGCAAATCTGCTCAAGACCTTGTTCAAGTGACCTTAACAGGTGACAAAAAAGTTGTCAGCATTGACTTTAATCCAGCTGTCGTTGATCCAGAAGATCTTGAAACTCTTTCTGATATGACTGTTCAGGCCATCAACTCTGCTCTTGAACAAATCGATGAAACGACTAAGAAAAAATTAGGTGCTTTCGCTGGAAAATTGCCATTCTAAGCATAAGAAAAACAAGCATTCGAGAGAATGCTTGCCTATCGTGGGAGGAACAACTGTTCCTCTTTTTTTACTAAAAATTAAAGAATTCCATGGCCTGTTTGAAAAGCAATTCAGTATACTCTGGGTCTTCTTGCGCAATGGTAACCTGGTCTTGAATCATTTCCAAGTCATCCGTTATCATGCCATCAGCTCCCAAATGAACTGATTTATCAAAGGACTCTGAACTATTGATGGTCCAAACGTACAATTTCTGATCCGTATTCCAAAAGCTTGTTGACAAAATTTTCATCTAAAGTTGAATACTCCATGGTGTAACCTGTAGCCTTGGTTCTTGGAAAAAAATACTATTATAAGGTAGGATGAAAAAGACTGGAATTTGTGAGTCGTAGGCTAGCACCTGATCAATCACATGGTAGTCCAAGGATTGCATTTGGTGCCCATTCTGCTTAAGAACCGTTCCATATTTTTCCCATAAATCGTTTCATCATATCTGGGCTATCTTTTCGACTGGTTTTTATCTCAATAAGGAGTTTTTTTGATGCAATTCATTGGCTTTATTGAGATAGTCATCAAAACTGGACACCTTGCTATGATAACCATTTTCTGAAATATCAAGTTTGGTTAATTCTTTCAAAGTGAGATCCTGTGGATTGGCATTAACTCCCTGTCAGATGCTTTGATATTGGCATCATGCATCATGACAAACTGGCCATCTTTTGTTTCTTGTACATCCGTCTCAACAAAAATCTGGACTTAGTTGGGCTGTCTTTTTCTAAAAGATTGAACTGTATTCTGCACACCATTCTTATTAGATACTCCCCTGTGAGAAATGATTAAAGGTTTATGTGAAACTGGAGCTTCTAAATAAACATAACCCTCAAGAGCGAAAAAAAGATACAAGCACAGCCCATCACTCCCCATCTCATCCAGTGGTCTTTCTTTCTCCTTGGTGTGATTTCTAGTTCTTCTCCTGTTAAGAAGGAAACAAACTTAATGAGAAAAGTAAGTCAAGGCCATATAGTGGAAATTCTTAATCAAGACAAAGTTAATCATTCCCATCACAAGAGATTCCTTATGGGTCAAACCATCCATCAGTGCCTGACTTGCCAAGATTGGAATCAATAAAAGAATGAAAAATAGGTAGGTTTTGACGACAATCCAAAGCAAGTTCCAAGTATAAAAACCAGGAGTGCTTTCTTGTCTTCTCTAGACTGTATCTGACAGCTTCTTTGACTGTTTTCTTCTCAAATAAAAGCTGAGATAGGGCAAACATGAAACGCACTGAAATGTAAAATAGAAGTAGAGCCAGAATAGTAACCACTATACCCAGAAGCCAATACTTGTCTTCCACATAATCAACGATAAAGTCTGGAATGACAATTTTATTTAGGTAGTAAATCTTTAAAAATCTTTCGAATCAATGGAAAGAGCATCATGACATAAAAAGAAGATAAAGGTTATCTTGGAAATCGTCACTTGCTTCATAAACAAGAAACTCTGACGAAAAGACCTTGCGACTATACTCCAGCAGGGTTCTCCTTTCATGATAGAGGAGGTGTCGAGCTCCGATAAAGAGAAGTCCTATCTGGTAATAGGCGACCAGTAAATTAACAATCACCAGAACAAATAAAGCGAGACTAACAAAGGGAGAACCCTTTATAATAGCGAAAATATTATTGTAGGAAAGAAAGAGATAACCTGTCTGACGGAGTAACAGTCCAGCAATCCAAGAATTAAGCGGTAACCAGACAAACTCAATCATCATAAATATCAAGAAAAAGAGAAAGAGAATTTTATCTAGATTAAAGTATATCTGCTTAAAACCTAGATTTTTAGGTTTTTCAGGTTTCATAGGCACTCCTAGTCAAATAATTGAGACAAGTCCAAGCCTCCAAAAGGATTGTTCGAGAGACTACTTTCTGTCCCTAACAATTCTCTAGCTTGATCCGACTCTAGAAAGGACTCGTAAACACGCGCCGTCATACGAGCATCCTCTAAACTATTATGAGACTGACCTTGAAATCCAAGAAATGAGGCAACAGTTTGCAACTTGAGATTAGCAATACCATGTAAATCCGAACTCCGACGTTCAAAAGCTTCATCATACAAGTCCACCTTATACTGCTGGCTATAGTCTAAACCATGCTCTGCTAGAATAGGCAAATCACTTTTAGCAGCATTGTAGCCAACCATGGGTAAAGAACCCACAAACTCTTGGAATTCTTTTATAACTTCCTCCACTGGAGGAGCATCTTTTAAGGTCTCAGCCGTAATCCCTGTCAAACCATTGATAAAACTCTTTAGAGGCACACTAGTATGGACATAGGAATCATAGGCATCGATTTCCTGACCATCTCTAAAACGCACTGCCGATACTTGAATCAAGTGTGTTTGCCCTTCATGCTGATTAAATTCTAAATCGAAAGCAATGTAATCTTCTAATCGTTCCATTCTATACTTCTCCCATACGGTTATTTTACTTGAGCAACTATACTATTTAGAAATAAAAGAAGCCATCAGGTTAGCATTTAACCTAAACAGCTCCTTGATTATCCTCCAAATAAACGAGCAAAAAAGCCTTTCTTAGTGGATTGGACTTCTTCTTTTGCTTGGTCCAGCTCTAGCTTAAGATTTTCTTGATCCTTCATTGCTTGAAGGGTCAATTGTTGCTGCTGATCGAGTTGTTTGTCTTTCTCAGCAATCTGACGGTCTTTGATACGCATCTGCTCGTCTTTTTCTGATAACTGACGATCCTTGGCTTTTAATTGTTCATAGAGACGAAGAATTTCTGCATTCTTCTCATCAACCAGAATCTCCATCAGTTCACGTTGCTTGACATCTTCACTGACAGGCTCATCTTCAAAAATCGTTTTTTTATAGATTTCTTCTAGCTTAATCAAGCCACTTCTGGTAACAACTGTTACCCCTTTGTCATTTTTATCTGTGTCTTCTTCTGGTAATTCTTTGACACGGTTATTGATTGCTTGGCGAGATAATCCTAAGACCTCTGCAATCTCACTGACGGTCATTTCAATACTCATAATATCCTCTGAAACGTTTTCTAGCTTTTCTTTACTTAAATCTTATCATAAGCTAGAAAAACTGTCAAATTTTCGCTTAATTTAAGGCCTTCAAAAAGGCTAATAAGACTTGAGCAGAGCGATGTCCAGCTTCAATAATAAACTCATCAAAAGAGATGTTTGCTTCATGGTTGGCATTGTCACTCATAGCTCGGATGACTAAAACTGGAAGATTAAGAGCATGCGCTGCCTGAGCAATAGCTGCCCCCTCCATCTCAACGGCTAAAACTTCTGGGAAATGGGACTTAATCGCTTCTATCCTATCATTTCCTGCAACAAAACTATCTCCTGTAGCAATCAAACCAAGATGCCAGTTCTGGTCCAATTGAGATAAACTCTCTTGAATTTTGGCAACAAAGGTTTTATCTGATTCGAAATACAGCGGTTGTTGCGCCATTTGTCCATAAGCATAGTCAAAAGCTGTAACATCCACGTCATGATAGGCTAATTTGTCAGCAATCACAACATCCCCAATAGCAATACCTTCTGCTACTGCCCCAGCTGATCCCGTATTAATTAAAGCATCCACTTGAAAATGGTCAGCCAAAATCGCCACACTCATAGCAGACATGACCTTACCAATTCCACTTTCTACAAGAACGACTTCATGCGAGGCAAGGTTTCCTGTATAATAGGTATTCCCCAAAACAACATGCTCCTGAGCATTGTCTAAATGCTGGACCAGATAAGCCAGTTCTTCTGGCATAGCAGCAATAATTCCTATTTTCATTTCAATTCCTTTTCTATTACAACAGTTTCATTGCTAAGACAAGCAAAATCAAGAGAAAGATGACTGCGAATAAGATTTTATTTAATTTAGAATTGAAGACATTTCTCTTGGTATTTTCAATGCGACGGCTTTTATGAATAGACGGTTCGACCTGAATCTTCAAGGTGTCCTGACTAAAATCCATGATCCTTAGGATTGGCATAACCAAAACGGGAAGAAGATGTTTGTAAAATCTTAGTTTCCTCATCATCTAGCAAAGGGGGACCTGAAATTTTTTCTCCTCTATTAGCTCTTTCAATCATTTCATCCGTTAATAAAGGTTTACCCATACTGACCTCCTCTATTTTTTGTGCAATTCCCAATATTGAACAGCCATAATTGTCTTGGCATCACAAATATGACCTGATTGGATCAATTCCTTGGCTTCTTCTAGACTTACTTCTAGGACTTCCAAGGTTTCATCATCATCCTGCGGACGCGGATTTTCCACCTTTGTCAAATCGCTGGCTAGGTATAGTTTTAACTTCTCATTACAAAAGCCAATAGCTGAATAAAAGTCATACAAGAGTTCTAACTTCCCTGTATAGGCTGTTTCTTCCTCCAGTTCACGAAGGGCTGCTGCAACAGGGTCTGTATTTTCTCCTACTTCCAGTTTTCCAGCTGGAATCTCGTAAGACACAGCCTCGATGGCTTTGCGGTACTGCTTGACCAAGATAAGTTTTTGCTCATCCGTTACAGCTAAAACGCAGACAGCTCCATTGTGGAAAATCAAATCGCGTTGAGCAGTTCCCTTACCTTCTGGTAATTCAACCTGATCTTGGACCAGTTTAAAAATTGGTCCTTGATAGATTTCTTTTCGACTAAGCGTTTTTTCTTCAAATTCCATGACAGGCTTCTACTGATTCTTAGGATGATGAGGAAGGCGTGTTGCATATTCGTCTTTATTGACCTGACGACCACGACCAATAGCAATCGCATCCGCTGGAACGTCTTTAGTAATAGTTGAACCAGCACCAACGAGGGAATTATCACCTAACTCAACTGGGGCAATAATGGTTGAATTTGAACCAACAAAGACATTGTTGCCAATGACTGTCTTGTATTTATTTTTACCGTCATAGTTGACTGTAATAGTTCCTGCACCGAAATTAACCTTGCTACCCACTTCACAGTTTCCGATATAAGTCAAATGACCAGCCTTAGTATTCTCACCGATTGAAGACCCTTTCACCTCAACAAAGTTACCAATATGAACTTGGGCACCCAGACTTGAACCTGGACGAATGTGGGCATACGGACCGACTGTCACTCCGTCAGCAACACTACTTTCTTCAATCATAGAGTTGGTAATGATAGCTCCTGCTCCGATAGTGCTATCCACCACATAAGTTCCATTTGTCAAAACAGTCGCAGCACCAATTTTCGTTTTCCCTTTCAAGGTAACATTGGCTTCGATTTGAACTTCAGGCGCAATCTCAACATCAATATCGATATAAGTTGCTTCTGGATTGACAAAGCTAACACCATTGACCATGTGCTGATGATTGATGCGACGACGCATAACTGACTCAGCTGTCGCAAGTGCCACACGGTCATTTACCCCAAGACTTTCATCAAAATCTTTCAAAGTATAAGCGCCAACTTTTTCACCAGCTTCACGGAAAATGCCAATGACATCTGTAATATAGTATTCGCCTTGAGCGTTATTGGTATTGATATTTTTCAAAGCCTCAAACAAACGCTCGTTATCAAAAGACATAAGTTCCAGTGTTGATTTCCTTGATTTGTTTTTCTCAAAAATCTGTAGCATCCTTCTGCTCAACAATGCGAAGAACCTCAGCATTCTCATTACGCACAATTCGTCCATAGCCAAAAGGATTATCCGTTTCAGCAGTCAAGATAGTCGCCACATTTTTATGATTGATGTGGAAATCAATCAAGTTTTTCAAGCTTTCACCAGTGATTAAAGGAGTATCTCCTGCGATAACCAAGGTGTGACCTGACAAACCTTCTAAGATAGGCTCTGTCATCATAACTGCATGCCCAGTACCCAACTGTTCAGATTGAGTCACAAATTCTGTCTGTCCAGCCAAGACCTGCTCAACCAATTCTGCCTTGTGTCCTACAACTGTTACTGTCTTTTCAGGCTGGATAGCTCCCACACTACGGAAAACATGTTCCAACATTGAAATACCCGCAACCTTGTGCAAAACTTTTGGCAAATCAGATTTCATGCGAGTCCCTTTACCCGCTGCTAAAATAATGGCATAATTTGACATAATCTTCTCTTTTCTCTAGAAATTCCCTTTTATTATACCATATTTCAAATCATTCCAGCGCTCTTGAATGAAAAATGCTCTAAAGTCCTTTCCTTAGGTAACTTCTCAAAGTAACTTCACTTGTCTGACCAAAGTGGAAGTTAGTCTAAAACGAATTTTTATGGTGGAATTAAGTATGAGACGTTTGAGTTAGAAATGAGGTCTACTATGACAAAACATAAACATCTTACCCTTTCAGACCGTAATGATATCCAACTAGGTTTTAGAGCGCGGTGAAACCTTCAAAAGCTATTGGCCAACTTATTCTAAAAGACCCCACCACTGTTTCTAAAGAAGTCAAACGAAACAGACAAATCCGAGAGTCTACATGTGATAACCTTCCTTGCCCTCTACTCGATAAGGCTCCCTTTGTCTGTAATGGGTGCCCTAAAAGAAGACAAAACTGTGGCTATCAGAAAATCTTCTACCTCGCTCAAAACAAGCTCAAAAAAACAATACGAACAAACTCTTGTTGAAGCTCGTGAAGGAACTCCTCTCAACTTGCAGACTTTCTGGGATATGGATAAAAATCATTTCTGACGGTGTTAAAAGGGACAACACATCTATCATATCCTCAAAACTCACAACCTTGATGTTAGCTCCTCAACTGTCTATCGACACATCCGAAAAGGTTACCTGTCTATCGCTCCGATTGATCTAACTAGAGCCGTTAAATTCAAAGAAAGACGAACAAGTAACCTACCTTCCATCCCTAAAGAAGATAAAAAAAGGCCGTTCCTATGAGGATTTCCAAAAACTATTTAGCACTTAATCAACTAGAATCTTGGCTGGAAATGGATACAGTTATGGGCAGAATGGGAGGTAAAGTCCTACTCACCTTCAATCTATCTTTCTGTAACTTTATCTTCGCTAGGCTTCTGGAGAATAAAACTGCCCTTGAGGTTACCAAACACCTCTATGACATCAAAAACACTCTTCACGAAGCTGACAAAGATTTCTTCCAACTCTTTCCTGTTATTCTGACAGATAATGGTGGGGAGTTTGCTAGGGTTAATGACATCGAAATGGATATTCGTGGTGAAATAAAACTCTTCTTTTGTGATCCTAATCGCTCTGACCAGAAAGGGAGAATTGAGAAAAATCACACGCTGATTCGCGACATTCTACCAAAGGGAACTTCCTTTGACAATTTAACTCAAGAGGACATCAATCTCGTTTGTTCACATGTCAATAGCGTCAAGCGCGCTGCTTTGAATGGAAAATCAGCCTATGAACTCTTTGCTTTTACTTACGGAGAAGAAATTCCTAAGCTTCTCGGCATTTCTAAAATACCTGCAGAAGACGTCTGTCAGTCGTCTAAATTACTCCAACATAAGATCTAAAAATCTAACCTTCAACCCCATTCAAACGTCTCACACTAACTTCCACCATAGCGGAACTTAATCTGAAACGCTTTCAGATGTGGGGATTTTGTGCGCTCTTTTTTCCGATTCTTTTCGGCTACAAAAACGATGAAATCAAGCATTAGTAAAAACCAGTGGAACTTACCCTGACACGGATTTCCACTGGTTTTTAGGATTTTTATCAGATTAACTTCCACTTGTACTAGCGGTGGAACTTAGTTTGGGAATTTAGCAGTCCTTTCCTTAACCCATTTTTTTGAGTATTTTTTTTGATTTTTTCCCATTTTTAAGGTAAAATTATGAGATATGAGAAAGAAAATTAATCCGCTTATTTTATTTGGTTTTTTTGGGATTATGATTTTCATTTTAATCCTGAATCGCCCTCGTTTTGAGGACCATCCTGTAAAAACAAAGTCAAATATCGCGCAAGTAGAAACACAAGCGCTACACAATATAGATAAACCGGTAATTGATGTTTCTGGTTGGCAACGTCCTGAGGAAATTAATTACGATACTCTGTCTCAAAACATTTCTGGAGCTATCGTTCGCGTCCATAGTGGCGCTCAGTCTTCAAAAGAAAACGATGCTTCCTTTGTTAATGGGGTAGATAAGGCCTTTAAAACCCATATTACCGAGTTTCAAAAACGAAATGTCCCAGTTGGTGTCTATGCCTTTGTAGCTGGAAAAAGTGTCCAAGAAATGGAAAAGGCCGCTGAAGTTTTTTATAACGCTTCATCGCCATACAGCCCTAGCTACTATTGGCTAGATGTGGAAGACAAAACCATGTCCAATATGAACGAAGGTGTTGAAGCCTTTCGAGCAAAACTAGAATCACTAGGTGCTAAAAATATCGGAATCTACGTTGGGGTCTACTTCATGGAAGAACACAGTATTGATACAGACAAGTTTACCTCTGTTTGGATTCCTTCCTATGGTTCTGACTCAGGATTTTACGAGGCAACTCCTAAGACTGATTTAGATTACGACATTCACCAGTACACTTCTAAAGGAAAAATTGCTGGCTTTGACCACGATTTGGATATCAACGTCATCTCTTCCTTAAAAAACAAAGAAGAAACCTTTAGAAAACTCTTTTTAAAACCTTAAAAGCATTTGTTTATCATTTGCTTTTTCTTTTTGTGTTTGATTGTGATACAATATAATAAGGATTTTTTGAAATAGAAATAGTTGGAGGAAATATATGCTTTCATGGTTAGCACGTATTATTAAAGGGATTGTCATTGCTCTTGGATTTATCTTACCGGGAATTTCTGGAGGAGTTCTAGCAGCAATCTTAGGAATTTATGAACGGATGATTGGCTTTCTGGCCCATCCCTTTAAAGACTTTAAAGAAAATGTTTTGTACTTTATTCCAGTTGCCATCGGTATGCTTCTGGGAATCGGCTTATTTTCCTACCCGATTGAATACCTGCTTGAAAATTATCAGGTCTTTGTCTTATGGAGCTTTGCGGGTGCCATCATTGGTACTGTTCCTAGTCTCCTCAAGGAATCAACTCGAGAATCTGATCGAGATAAGATTGATTTAGCTTGGTTCTGGACAACCTTTATCATTTCTGGATTAGGACTCTATGCCTTAAATTTTGTCGTTGGAACCTTGAGCGCCAGCTTTCTTAATTTTGTCCTAGCGGGTGCACTGCTGGCTCTTAGGCATATTGGTTCCTAGTCTCAGTCCATCAAACCTACTTTTGATTTTTGGGCCTCTATGCTCCCTATGTTGACAGGTTTTAAAACCTTTGATCTCTTGGGAACTTTCTTCCCGATTGGAATCGGTGCAGGTGCAACTCTCATCGTTTTTTCAAAATTGATGGATTATGCCTTAAACAACTACCACTCACGCGTCTATCATTTCATCATCGGTATTGTTCTCTCAAGTACCCTTTTGATCTTGATTCCAAATGCAGGAAACGCTGAAAGTATCCAGTACACTGGACTTTCACTTGTTGCCTATGTCATCATCGCCTTCTTCTTTGCACTAGGAATCTGGCTTGGTATTTGGATGAGTCAATTGGAGGATAAGTATAAATAATGGCAAAAAAAGTTAAAATCAAAAAAACATTGGTGGAACAAATCCTGTCTAAAGCAGGTATTCCACATCAGGGGATTCAAATCAATGCCCTTGAAGGAGAGCTTCCTCAAGATTATGAACGAGATCAGATTTTCAAAACCTTGGCTCTTTTGGGAGACAAAACCGGACCGATTGTCGGAATTGTCCCTATCACTCAACACTTGTCTGAAAAGAAATTAGCCAAAATTTCTGGCAATAAAAAAGTGAGCATGATTCCTCAAAAGGACTTAGAAAAAACAACAGGTTACATTCATGGAGCCAATAACCCTGTCGGAATTCGTCAGAAACACAATTATCCCATTTTTATCGATAAAATTGCTCTAGACTTGGATCAAATGATTGTCTCTGCAGGGGAAGTTGGTCACAGCATTATCGTCGCGCCACAAGACTTGGCTAGCTTTGTAAAGGCTGACTTTGTAGATATCTTGGAGGACAGCAAGTAATGAAACTCTACTTTGTCCGCCACGGTCGTACAGTCTGGAACCAAGAAGGTCGCTTTCAAGGTGCTAGTGGAGATTCTCCCCTTCTTCCAGAATCCATTGAAACCCTAAAACAACTAGGCCAATATCTCAAGGACATTCCTTTTGATCAGATTTATTCAAGTGATTTACCTCGAGCGATCAAATCTGCTGAGATTATCCAAAGTCAACTTCGGACGCCCTGTCCTTTAGAAAGTGTTCCTAATCTCCGTGAATGGCAGCTGGGGAAGTTGGAAGGTTTGAAAATTGCAACCTTGGAAGCTATTTACCCGCAACAAATCAAAGCTTTCCGTTCTAATCTTGCTAAATTTGACACTCAAATGTTCGGAGCCGAATCCCTCTATAGCACCACACAACGGACCATTCAATTTATCAAATCATTAAAAAGATAGTCCGGCTGAGCGTATTCTAATTGTCGGTCACGGCGCCAATCTTACTGCCAGTCTCCGTACTCTCCTAGGCTATAAAGAACCACTTCTTCGTAAAGATGGCGGTCTAGCAAATGCCAGCCTGACCATTCTAGAAACCCATGATTTTGAAACATTCACTCTTGATACTTGGAATGATACTTCCTATCAATAAAAGAACTTAATTTTATACTCTTCGAAAATCTCTTCAAACCACGTCAACGTCGCCTTGCCGTAGGTATGGGTCACTGACTTCGTCAGTTCTATCTGCCACCTCAAAGCTATGCTTTGAGCAGCCTGCAACTAGCTTCCTAGTTTGCTCTTTGATTTTCATTGAGTATTAGCGTCAAGTTCTTTTTAGTTTTTAAAGATTATCCGTGAATTTCTTACTTATTTATGATAAAATGGGAGTATCGCAAAAAATGACTCATCGTATTCAATTTTGAGTAAAATTAGGAGGATCCCATGTCAACAGAACATATGGAAGAACTAAATGACCAGCAGATCGTTCGCCGTGAAAAAATGGCTGCGCTCCGTGAACAAGGAATCGATCCTTTCGGAAAACGCTTTGAACGCACTGCAAATTCACAAGAATTAAAAGATAAATATGCTGACCTCGATAAAGAACAATTACACGATAAAAACGAAACAGCTACTATCGCAGGACGCTTGGTAACCAAACGTGGTAAAGGTAAAGTTGGTTTTGCCCACCTTCAAGACCGCGAAGGCCAGATTCAAATCTACGTTCGTAAGGATGCTGTCGGTGAAGAAAACTACGAAATCTTCAAAAAAGCAGACCTTGGTGACTTCCTTGGTGTCGAAGGTGAAGTGATGCGTACAGATATGGGAGAACTCTCTATCAAGGCTACTCACATCACACACTTGTCTAAGGCTCTTCGTCCACTCCTGAAAAATTCCACGGACTAACTGACGTTGAAACCATCTATCGTAAACGTTACCTTGATTTAATTTCTAACCGTGAAAGCTTTGAGCGCTTTGTCACTCGTTCAAAAATCATCTCTGAAATCCGTCGTTACCTTGACCAAAAAGGTTTCCTTGAAGTGGAAACACCTGTTCTTCACAACGAAGCTGGTGGTGCTGCTGCCCGTCCATTTATCACCCACCACAATGCCCAAAACATTGACATGGTACTTCGTATCGCAACTGAGCTTCACTTGAAACGCCTTATCGTGGGTGGTATGGAACGTGTCTATGAAATCGGCCGTATCTTCCGTAACGAGGGAATGGACGCTACTCATAACCCTGAATTTACTTCTATCGAAGTCTACCAAGCTTATGCAGACTTCCAAGACATCATGGACTTGACTGAAGGTATTATCCAACACGCTTCTAAAGCAGTTAAAGGCGATGGCCCAGTTAACTATCAAGGTACTGAAATCAAAATCAATGAACCATTTAAACGAGTTCACATGGTGGATGCTATCAAGGACATTACTGGTGTAGATTTCTGGCAAGATATGACTTTGGAAGAAGCCAAAGCTATCGCTGCTGAAAAGAAAGTTCCAGTTGAGAAACACTACACCGAAGTTGGTCACATCATCAATGCTTTCTTTGAAGAGTTTGTTGAAGAAACCTTGATTCAACCAACCTTTGTCTATGGACATCCAGTAGCTGTATCTCCACTTGCTAAGAAAAATCCTGAAGACCAACGCTTTACTGACCGTTTCGAACTCTTTATCATGACTAAGGAGTACGGTAATGCCTTTACTGAGCTGAATGATCCAATCGACCAGCTTAGTCGTTTTGAAGCCCAAGCTAAAGCTAAAGAACTTGGTGACGACGAAGCAACAGGCATCGACTATGACTATATTGAAGCCCTTGAATACGGTATGCCTCCAACAGGTGGTTTGGGAATCGGTATCGACCGTCTCTGCATGCTCCTCACTGATACAACTACTATCCGTGACGTATTGCTCTTCCCAACAATGAAATAATCACTTATCCTCTGGTACTTTCCAGAGGATTTTTTGATTCAAAAAGAGACTGAGGAAAAACTCAATCTCTACTTTTCACTTCTTTTGTTGCTACATCTTCTCCAAACCATTTTTGGCTAATTTCCTGGAACTTTCCTTCTTGATATAGTTCAACAAAGGCTTGGTTTAAAGCTTGTAGTAATCTTTTGTCAGCTGGTCTGACTCCGACCGCAAAGGATTCACTTTCAAATCCAGCTGAAAAGATATTATAGTCATTTAATATACCTTCAGACTGGAGATAATAATTGGCATATACTCGGTCAATCAACAAGGCATCAATCCGATCATTCTTCAAATCAATCAAGGCTTCATTGAAACTCTGGTATTGATTGGCCTTCTGGTCTTTGACACGATTTTTCAGTAAATCTGGCTGGGCTTCAAAGTCTAAATAACCAGAGGAACCGGCTTGGGCTCCCAAGGTCTTATCCTTCATATCCTCTACTGAACGAATTTGCTGGCTTTTCTTAGCAACCAGAACTTGCTGGTTTTCCATATATGGAATGCTAAAGGCAACCTTTTCTCGGCGTTCATCAGTGGCAGAATAGCCATTCCAGATGGCATCTATTGTTCCATTTTGCAGTTCCGTCTCCTTCATATCCCAATCGATTGGCTGAAATTGAACTTTAAAGCCTAATTTTTCAGAGACAGCTTGCGCTAAATCAATATCAAACCTGTATATTGGCCGTTTTTTTCTTCAAATCCCATGGGTACAAAAGTATTGTCAAAACCAATAGTAATGGTCCCCTGCTCTTGATACTTATCCCAGTTATCCTGCTGTGGATCACTAGCCTTCTGAGTACAAGCCGTTAAAAAGAGAGTCAGGAGCGAAACCAATACTAAAGCAATTTTCTTAGTAGTCATCGGCACCTCCTACTTGGGCTCAATCTTGAGAATCTGATCTGCGATATTTTCAGCGAATTGTAAATCGTGGGTAACGACAATCTGCGTCATCCCAAGTTCCCTATTTTGCAAGATCAGTTTTTCCACTTCCAAGCGTAATTCCGGATCCAGGGCAGAAGTCGGCTCATCATAGCCAATGATTTCTGGGTCAATCATCATAGCACGCGCTAAGGCCACCCGCTGTTTTTGCCCACCTGATAGTGAGAATGGATAAGGATCTGCATGTCCCGCCAATCCTAACTGTTCCAAAAGCCCTCGCGCCTTCTTCTCAGCCTCTTCCTGCTTCATTCCCATTGTTTTCACAGGTGATAAGGTCAAATTATCTAGAACTGATAAATGAGGGAAACAGTTGAAAATCTTGGAATACAAATCCCAGTAGATTTCGTTTCTCCAGTTCATCCAGTTCTAAAGGTTCTCCATTATAAAAGATTTGCCCTGAATCAATGGTTTCAAGACCCGCAAGCATACGTAAGAGGGTTGTCTTACCTCCACCAGAAGGTCCAACGATAGCCAGGATTTGCTTTTCAGGAATTTTTAGACTGAAATTGGATAAAATTTGCTTTTGACCAAATCCCTTATTGATATTTCGTAATTCTAACATGGCAGCCTCCTATCTATAGTAACTGTACTTCTTCTCAACTTTTTTGGCAAGAATGGTCACAATACCAATCAAAATCAAGTAAATGGCTCCTGCCAAGAACATAGGAACCAGACTAGCATCACGGTTGGCAGCTGTTCGACTAGCCAAGATAAGGTCTGAAATTCCTAGAGCATAGACCAAAGAAGTATCCTTGACCAAACTCATGACTTCATTAAAGACACTAGGAAGAACAATCTTGGTCACTTGGGGCAAGATAATATAGCGAACTGTGGCAAAGGGACTGAACTTCAAGACCTTAGCAGCCTCATACTGACCTTTAGGAATGGTATCAATCCCTCCACGAAAAATTTCAGCAAAGTAAGCCGCATAATTGAGAACAAAGGCAATAATGGCCGCAGGAAGGCGATCCAAACGAATCCCAATACTTGGGAGCACATAATAGATAAAGATCAATTGCAAGAGCAAGGGTGTGCCCCGCATGATCCAGATATAAATGTTAATCAGATGATGGAGGAGCTTCCAATGGACTTGCAAGGCAAAGGCAATCAAAACGCCCAAGGGAATAGAAAAAATCAAGACCAGTGCAAAAACCTGTAAAGTCATGCTTGCACCGCTCAATAAACTCGGTAATATCTCAAACAAATAAAACATACTGACATACT
>BNJT01001047.1_pt1 | contig 25039 bp, 35 predicted proteins | sample 8540491 | NCBI WGS metagenome assembly BNJT01 (sample SAMD00202455, study PRJDB9452) | human saliva metagenome | host: Homo sapiens | reverse complement strand
CTATTTTGGACCATTTTTCTTCAATCTTTTTCTCTTTACTAGAGCAAATTAAAGAACTCATAAAAAATAGCATTCCATCAATATTCCTAAATGTTTACACTATATGGTAGCCAAGCTCCATAAGGCTACTCTTTTTATCACTGACATGATTTATCCGTGTTCTGAAAAAGTCTCTTGCTCTCCGGTCTCTCTAAATCGGCTGTTACAAATTTGTAACCTTTGTTTTTAAAAATAGGTTGACAATTATGTTTCTAAAGTATAATAGTTACTATAAATTACAAAAGAGGTTAACTATTATGAAAAAAGCACATATTTACGCTATTCCAGCTATTGGGGCTGCTCTAATTGCAGTATTAGCCCAAATCAGTATCCCAATTGGACCTGTTCCATTTACTCTGCAAAACTTTGCAATCGGGCTCATTGCTACTGTTTTTAGACCAAGGGAAGCTATTCTCTCTGTTGGAATCTATCTCTTACTGGGTGCCATTGGTCTTCCTGTCTTTGCTGGTGGAGGAGCTGGTTTCCATGTTTTAGTAGGACCAAGCGCTGGTTATCTTTGGTTTGACCTAGTCTATGCAGGACTTGCATCTTATCTAACACACACAAATAGTGGTGTTGTACGTATTTTCCTAGCCAATCTCTTGGGTGATTCACTTGTTTTTGTCGGTGGTATCCTCAGCCTCCACTTCCTCGCTGGTATGCCTTTTGATAAGGCACTGGCTGTCGGTGTCATTCCCTTTATCATTCCTGATCTTGCAAAAATTATTGCCATTAGTTTTATCGGACGACCACTCCTTCAACGTCTTAGTAATCAACCCTACTTTTCACATAAATAAAGAAAGGAGGTCGGGAATTTTCTCCCAACCTCTTTTCGTCTGTCTTTATATGATTGCTTATTGATTTTTGAAGGCATCGACCATCACTTGAAACTCCTCGTTTGAGAGGGTGATTCCTTTCCCCATCTTAGTGTGGTCTGGACTCCAAGCACGAATGTCAAACTTTGCTGGTGCTCCGTTAAAGCTAACACGATTGATTTCCTTGGTCCAACCTTTTTCATTCTCTGAGAGTGTAAGTAGGTGTTCTTCGATTTCAAATGTAAATTCTGCCATTGTATTCTCCTTTTGATTGTCTTCACTTGATTATTCGTAAAATCTTGTAGATTTTTTTAAAAATTGTATATAATGATAAAAAGAAGGGAGGCTCCGATGAAAGATTTATTTAAACACATTCAACAAAAGTTCCAAAGCTTTCTCGACGGGCGAGAAGAACCAGATCATTCCAAAGCCGACTCCCTGACAAGTGCCATTAAAGAGGCGCTCCTAAAAAAAACTGCTGTCCACATTATTTTTTCAGATACGAGTTTTACAGGGGATATCATCAAATATGATACAGACCGCCAGCAAATTATCGTTAAAAATTTTGCAAAAAATGTAACCCGCATTATTCGAATACCAGATATTCAGAAAAGTGAGTTTTGTTCCCTCAACTGTCCAAACTGCCCAAAAAAATCGATTTAAGAAAGAGTGAGATGAGTTTTCTTCATCTCACTCTTTTCTATTAACGAATTTGTTCAAAATGAAGGTGAACAGCAATGTGTTCTCCGTAACCACTTCTCTCTAAATCACGTTGCAAACGGTAAGAGATATAGTGTTCAGCGATGGTGATGTAACCTGCGCCAAGCAAGCGATGCTCAACCATTGATTGAATCATGCTGATTGTCGCACGCTCCACTTTTGCTTCTTCTAGATCCAAGACAACCTTCTTAGTTACCTGAGCTAGATTTTGACGTAAATCATCTGTCAAAACATAAACTGTTTGAGCAGCTTTGAGAATGGCTTGATAGATTTTATCTGGATCAAAGTCGGCAACTTGTCCATCACGTTTAATGACTTGCATAGGCTTCTCCTTTTAATTTGTATTTTCTTTAATGTCTGCTAACATTTTGGCTTCTTCTGCTGTTAATTCGTAATGTTCCAACAAATCTGGTCTACGCTCATAAGTTTTTTTGAGACTTTCATAGAGACGCCATTGACGAATCTTCTCATGATGCCCACTCATAAGCACTTCTGGAACCACCATGCCACGATAGTCATAAGGACGTGTGTACTGAGGGTATTCAAGAAGGCCTGATGAAAAGCTATCATCTTGGTGACTGGTTTCCTTCCCAATTACTTCTGGTATCAAGCGAACCGTCGCATCAATCATGGTCATTGCTGCCAGTTCACCACCAGTTAGAACATAATCACCTAGGGAAATCTCATCTGTTACCAAGGTCTTAATGCGTTCATCATAGCCCTCGTAGTGACCACAGATAAAGATGAGTTCTTCTTCTTGGGCTAAATCTTCAGCATAGGCTTGATCAAACTGCTTACCAGCAGGATCCAAAAGAATCACGCGCGGATTCTTTTTTTCAATGGCATCAAAGGCAGTCAAAGATGGGTTGTGCTCTTAGCAACATCCCTTGACCACCACCGTAGGGTTCATCATCCACATGACGGGCCTTTTCAGCATATTCACGAAAATTTGATACTGGATGTCAAGAAGTCCCTTCTCACGGGCCTTTCCAACGATAGAATGTTCTAGAGGCGAGAACATCTCTGGAAAGAGGGTTAAAATATCAATCTTCATCGTCTAACCCTTCTAAGAGTTCTACATCCACACGCTTATTAGGAATATCTACATTGAGGACAACTGGTGGGATATAGGGTAAAAGCAGATCCCGTTTCCCCTTGCGCTTAACTACCCAGACATCATTGGCACCTGGTTGAAGAATTTCCTTAATGGTTCCAATCAAGTTATCACCCTCGTAGACCTCTAGTCCAATAATCTCGTGATAGTAAAATTCACCCTCATCTAGGTCATTAAGGTTTTCTTCCGCAACCTTCAAACTGTAGCCCTTGTATTTTTCGATATCATTGATGTGATACATATCCTTAAATTTGATGATATCAAAGTTTTTATGCTTACGGTGACTCGCGATAGTCACTGTTTTAACAAATTGATCCTTCTCATCAAACTAAGGCAAGCTCTGCACCTTTTTTAAAGCGTTCTTCCGAAAAATCCGTCACAGATAAGACTCTCATCTCACCTTGCAAACCTTGTGTATTGACGATTTTTCCAACGTTAAAATAGTTCATTTGATCTCCTGTGTATGCTCTCTCTATTTTATCACGTTTAGGTATTTTCACAAGTTGGATAATCTCATCTTACAGACTACTACTTCTTCAATTCACCAATTATCCGATTAAACTCTGGGATGATCATTCATCGGCCGTTTACTATCAAATCGTTATGACGCGCATTGGGATTTAAAACAATGATACCATCGTAGATCATTTTAGGTGTTGGAATCTTTCTCCTCTTACTAAAAGCATGGGAGATTTCCTTGATAACATACCTCTCGCTTGGACAGCTAAAAACCTGTGATTCCAAGATTCAAAACATCTCGCCCAGTTTCTACAATGGCCTTCTGACCAATTCTCTTTGTGATAGGTTATCAGTACACACATTTTTGAGTTCTTATCTGTAATCACGCTTCAAGGAATCATTTTATACATAAAGAACTATATTTTATGCGATTTCTTTCTTTATCTGATAGATAACGATGCTGTCCCAACTATCTACCAATTAAGCTAGGACTCTTTCTGGATGGCGATAGGTGTACTCTTGAGTAAGTTCCTCCCAAGAATGACCTTAATATCACCTTATCTAGCTGGAAATAGTTAAAATAACATCCATCTTGAACAGCACCTTCCAAGTCAGGAAGGCCAACTTTCATAGGTGATTCACCCTGCCCTCTAACATTGACAAAAGTAAAATTCGTCCATCAAAAAGCATCTTTTAGATGGGCCCCACATCTGACTACGTACAAGCTCCATGATAAATAATGTGGCGCTATTTGCCGAACTTCGGACAGTAAACAACCAAATCACAATCTACGACCGAGCTGGTGACGTTTCCAACATCAGGTTCTCTATTATAAAAAGCAATTGCTTCAACTACATCATTTTGCTTCATTATTACACTTTCTCCTCTTTATCCTAGTATCTGTTACTTATCTATTTTATCTCATGCATATTAAAATCATCGTTTTCCAAACTTGATTTATTAAAATTTTTGAATTTTCTGGAACCAATCTTATTAAGAAAAAAGACTACTCCTTAATCTTTACTTTCTTCTCATCAGATTCATGCCTAAAATTCAGCAATAATCGCAAGTATCCTATCACTTAGTAACTATAAATTGGTTTAAAATGGAGATAGAGCTCCGGCTAGAATAGTCAAAACTGTTCCAGTTACCAAAGACACTGACGGTTGATGTCAAAGTCGAACAATAGCATAGATGAAAGTTTACCAGTAACGATAGAATGAAATTCCCAAATAGATGATGGAAGCAGATAGGGGCATCTGTCCAGGTTATACATGTGAGCTAGTATGTTGCCATCTATATAGATAGTGCGAGGTCGAGCTTAGCATATTAAGGTGATGAAATATACAACAGCCATCATATCCATGGCCGATAGCGACCTCCTTGGACTTGCCAGATATTATTTATTGCGTTGGCGAACAGATCCAACATCAAGAAAGCCAAAGCTAGCAGTCTCAGTACAAAAGTTAGCTCCTTTACTAAGGAAAATAAAACTACTCCTGCGGATAAAATAAAAAGAACTTTGACAAACTTGTCTTTTCCTTAAAGAAGGCTGATGCTAAAGGAGAGCAAAATCAAGGACAAGAGCCTGTAAAATTCCTGCTTCAGAAGGCGATATATACTGTAAGGCAAAAGTTGAAAATAAAAAGAAAGTAGATGAAAAGACTCACAGGCAGAATAGAAAGAATATCTTTCTACACTTAAATACTTTGATAAGTTTGGTTTGAAGGAAGACCAATACCAAAGCAGCGATTGTATGGCGATGCACTAAGTTCAACAAGTGGACTATAACAAGCAAGCAATCTTAGTAAATAAAAAAGAAAAACCAATGATTACTGAAAGGATAAGGCCGCTAGGTATGCTTTGTTTTCTCGTTATAGATTATTACTTCCTTTAAGAGTAGCTATTATCAGGGAATAGATCGTTAAGTTTTTTTGAGATATCTTTTTCCATTTTAGCATAATACAAGATCCTGGATGCTATTTCTAGGATTAGTATTTTATACCTTCTATCCGCTCTTTCAAGTTGATAAACTCTTTTCATTGCCCAAAGAGGATCACCCTAATTTTCTTTTCTCGTTCTTATATCACAAGTTCTAGCTTGTCTACCACTTGCAGATTCCTTACTTTGATAGCATAATCAGCTAATTTCATTGATTTCTCTATACAAGCTAGCGTAAGCTAAAATAAATCTTCCATATCAGTGAAAAGAGAGACTCTTCCCTAGTTCTCTTGGAACTTTCCAAAATTCAAATCCTCCCGTTCCTTGGTGATACTTGATGGCAGCCTTTTTGTCTTTTTCAAAAATGGTCTTGGTTAGATCAATATCGTTGATAGCTGCGATTGCAACCGTATAATGTATAATATCAGCAAGTTCTTTTGCAAGTTCCTCGTTAGAATCCTGAACCCCTTCTTTTCGACCAGAGCGCCCATTCAAAACTTCAGCTACTTCTCCGACTTCCTCCACTAGCTTGATAAAAAGACCTTCCTCTGTACGAGATTGCTGGTAATGTTCTAGCAAATAGTCTTGTAGTTGTCTAACTGTTAAATCCTTCATATCCTACTCCTAGCAAAAAAGCGAGACATCCGTCCAATGTCATTAAGTTAGTAATCTAACTATTTGAATAGGAGATAGGATTGAGATCATCAAAGTGATTCTCTATCCTATCTTCTATTTTTTTGCATAACAAATAAAGGTTTTTTCACCCTATTTTTTGAGATTTATGTTACTCTATAGATGAAATCAATTACCGATTGGGCCTTTATTTTTCTTGGATATTTTCGATTCGGTCGAATAATAGATAACTGTTTCTTGAGGTAGTTTTTCAACTGGAGAGAAGAAAGGGAACCGTTAAAAAACAAACGGCAGGCATAAGTCGCATCTGAGAAACACACTTTATATCTTTGTTTTTGTGACTACTGTCGATGGCAACTTGCGAGGTTACCCAACGACAAAAAGTTAAAAATTTGTAAATCGGGCAAAAGATTTCTTGGAGAATCCCTTCCTTCTTTTTTGCATGAAAATTGACCAAGCCAACACTGTATTTCAGGTCACGAAAACTAGTCTCTATGCCCCATCTGCTGGCGTAGAGATTTTTTAATTGTTGGACTGAATAGTCTGTATTTGTCACTAAAGTTTCGTATTTTCCTTCTTCCGCTTCTAAACGCACCAAACGAAAAAGGAAGTTGGTATAGTTCAACAGGGTCATGTTTTTTTGACTTGTTTCTGGAAGAAAATCAAAAAGTAGAATTGTGTGGAATAAAATGATAGTCATTGGGGAAATCACGATAAAGTTTTTTTGAGCTGATTGGTTTGCTTTCGTGATAATTTTAGAGAAAAGTTTTGATCAAAAACACTCTGTATTTGGCAAGTTGAAGGAGGAACGCATGGATTGTTTTCCATCTCGAATTCGGATGATATAAAGCCATCCTTTTTCTTGAAAATGAGCCATGAGATTGTAACTTTCATAGCCTCTATCCATGATAACAAGAGCTTTCTCGAAAGGGAGAAGCCTTCATCATCTGAATCAGAGCTAAGCGCTCATGTTGCGTATGTTTGTCTTGAATAGAAACATCTCTATACACTCCAGTCGTCAAGTCGTATAGGGCATTTATGTGTATGAGATTATAGGATTTAACATCCGTTTGGGTTTGGATAGAGGTTTCTGTATCCATGGGATTTCGAGGAATACAGATATCACTCCCATCTGCAGCGAATATCGGAAGATTGGTGTTAAGTGGAATAGGTGCTGTAAATTCTTTAAATAAGGTATAGAAAGCCTCAGGTTTTATCTGATAGCGTCTTTGAACAAAGGCTGAATTTGAAACTGTCAGTCTAGCATCTAGTAATTCTTTTGACAGTGATTTTCCTCCCATTCCCAGAATGGTACGAATCATGGTTTCTAGTGATAACCTTCTTTTACGAGTAAAGGCCTGTTCATCTTGTTTGACGAGCTCAACTTTTTGACCAAGGATGCTCTGAATACTCTTATTCAAGTGGGCTTTTATCTGTTTTATCATGGGAAGTACCTCCTTAACTATCAGTTTAGCACATAAAAAAAGAAACCCAAATACAGAATTGTATTTGAATTTCTTAACTAATGACATTGGACATCCGTCCCGCTTTTTCTTATTTTTTTCGTCAATAACGATTCTTACTTTTTTTGTCTTCAGTTGGGACAGAGTAGACAATCGTTCTTATCGCAGAGATAGTGACGACCCTTACGACCAATCACACGACCCACATCGCTTTGGTCAAGATCCAAATGATACTCCAAAAATTCTGGTGTATCCTCAATCTTGATAGTTAAGGCATCTGGTTGTGAAATCAAAGGTTTCACAATTGCAATAATGAGATTTTCAATCGTATCCATCTGTCAACCTACTTTAGAATTATTTAGAGAATTTAGAATCGTGGAATTTCTTCAATACGCCTTCTTTTGAAAGGATGTTGCGTACTGTATCTGAAGGTTGAGCTCCATCAGCCAACCATGCAAGAACGCGGTCTTCTTTCAAAGTTACTTGGTTTTCAGCAACAAGTGGGTTGTAAGTTCCAACTGTTTCGATGAAACGTCCATCACGTGGTGAACGTGAATCTGCTACGTTAATACGGTAGAAAGGTTTTTTCTTAGAACCCATACGAGTCAAACGGATTTTTACTGCCATTTTTAATATCTCTTTTCTTTTATTTTTTAGTTCGGTGAAATAGCTGAGCTATTTAGCACATGTTCTATTATAGCAGATTTCTGAGAGGTGTCAAGAAAAAAACTTGACAGACTTTAAAATTTTTAGAAATTTGTTAGACTAATAGGGACAAATTAGAAAGAGAAACTTTATGAATACTAGTCTAGAGAACATTTACAAAGACCATCAAGTCAAACCATATATCTCTCCTGATCGTGATATAGAGACTTGGCTACTGGATCCCAAGCCTGTTCCCCAAAGCGAAATATGGAATTACTAGAAGACAAGCTCCTGGCAGGAGATATTATCCTCCTCTGGCGAATTCAGTTTGGTACCTTTACTACAGAAACTTGGTTTCCAAAAATATTTTGAGTATACTTATGGCATCGATGCTCCAAAACATTTAGATTAGAACGCTTGTTGAAAAAGGCTATGCTCTTGTCGAAACTGCTTTTGACTCGCTTGACCATCTAAATAGTACCATGAAAAAGAATATCCTGAAGAAGAAGGGAGTTACTGGACTTTCCAAGATGAAGGCTTCTGACTTGAATCAAGCCCTTCATGACCATTTTTTTCAGAAGAGGAATTAGCTAGTCTCTTTTCGATTCGCGGTTATAAACTAACTCCAAAAGGAGAACAGGCTCTCAAGGACCATCAGGCAATCATTGACCGCCATCCAAAGAAGAATCTTTAATCAACCAAGTCAGGTTGATTTTTTTGTAAATCATTTAAAACACTTATAAATCATTACATTTATTGACAATCGCTTACAAAAGAGGTATATTAGTATTAAAAGGGGGAATTCCTATGTACCAAGAACAACGATTAGAAGAAATCATAAAACTTTTAGAAGAGAGAGGAAGTCTATCGGCAAGAGAAATGGTTGACTATTTCCAAGTATCCAAGGATACCATCCGGAGAGATTTTTCCATTCTTGCAAAGGAGAAACGAGCAAAAAAAGAACTCATGGAGGTTTATTGCCAATTCAAAAAGCAAACGGATTCTTGGTTATAAAGGTCGAGCAGAACAATCTTCTAAAGAAAAAGAGAAAATTGCTCATTTAGCTACCCAACTCATTTCTGATTCACAATTAATTTTCTATGATGTTTCAACAACTGTACTTGAGTTAGCAAAAATAACAGATAAAAAAGTTACTATTTTCAGCCATTCATTGGATAATGCACTGGTCTTAGGAGAAAACGAAAATGTCGATTTTCACATTATCGGTGGACGATTTCATAAAAAGAATCGTTTCTATTACTCATTAGAAGAATCCGAATCTTTGAATAGAATTAAATTTGACTTAGCATTTTTTGGTGCAGCTAGTCTTTCAGACGGACAAGTTAGTTTTGAAGATCAAGAAGATGTTCTAATGAAAAAAAGAGCATTTAAAACCAGTAAAATTCGCGTCTTGTTAGCTGAAACCAGCAAGATAAACAAACACTCTCATTATATTCTTTCCGAACTTACTGATTTTGATTATTGGATTACAGACAAAGAACCCGACATAGAAATTCAACAATCTTTAGATGGTAAAACAACTATTCTATTTTTAAAAAGGAGCAAAATATGTCAAGAATTAAATTAATTATGAGTGATATTGACGGCACTATTTTTGGATAAAAAATCACCAATTAGATTCTCATTTGATAGAACTGATGCCACTTTTTAAAACAAAGTGATATCCCTTTTTGTTCTAGCTTCTGCTCGATCTCCTCTTGGTATAGCTCAATTTCGAAAGCACTGGGGATTACAAGATTTTTCCAATTGCAAGTTATAACGGTGCTCTCATTAGTACAGGAGATAAAATTCTGAGTCAGCATACTATTAATAAAAAGGAATTACTCTTACTACATGATTTTTTAACAAAAGAATTTCCGACAGTTTCAATTAATGTTTATTCTGGAAAAGATTGGTACGTAAATACTTTAGATAAATGGGTAGAAATTGAAGCACAGATTACTGGAGAGAGCCCAAAAGTTACTTCACTAGCAGATTTTCTTCAGGAAGAAAAGAATCTTATTCATAAACTTTTACTAATAGATAACGCAGCTACTATCCAGAAACTTAAAGAGACATTAGCAACAATGGATTTCCCTCAAACTGACTTTTACCTCTCGAAGGATAACTATCTTGAAGTCACACATAATCAAGTCTCAAAAAAACAAGCTCTGTTAGAATTAGCTAACTATTATCAACTATCACTCACTGAAATTATGAGTATTGGAGATAATTATAACGATATTCCAATGATTGAGACCGCTGGACTTGGTGTTGCAATGGGAAATGCTCCTACAGATGTTAAAAGTCTGTGCAAATAAAGTAACAGATTCTAATGATCAAAATGGGGTAAGTAAAGGCCATAAAATTGTATGTACTATCGGAATGATCACAATTGAATATTTGAAATCCACTTTCAATTAGGGTACAATGGTAGAAATGATTTTTGAAAGGATTCCCATGAAAAAAATAGCAACACTTCTATTAATCTCAACTTTTGCCCTTGCTGGATGTAGCAGTATCCAACGTAGTCTCGAGGGGATGATTATGTAGATTCTAGCTTGGCTGCTGAAGAAAGTTCCAAAGCAGCTGCCCAATCTGCCAAGGATCTCAAAGACGCCTTGACAAATGAGAATGCTAACTTCCCACAACTCTCTAAGGAAGTTGCTGAAGACGAAGCTGAAGTCATTCTCCACACCAGTCAAGGAGATATCCGCATCAAACTCTTTCCAAAGCTAGCTCCACTTGCGGTTGAAAATTTCCTAACTCACGCAAAAGAAGGCTACTATAATGGTGTTACCTTCCACCGAGTGATCGATGGCTTCATGGTCCAGACTGGTGATCCAAAAGGGGATGGTACTGGTGGTGAATCCATCTGGCATGATAAGGATAAGACTAAAGACCAGGGAACTGGTTTCAAGAGCGAAATCTCTCTGTATCTCTATAACATTCGTGGTTCTCTCTCTATGGCCAATACTGGTCAACCAAATTCAAACGGTAGCCAGTTCTTCATCAACCAAAAATACGACGGACTATTTCTGCCAAACTCCCTACAAGTAGCTATCCAAAGAAAATTATCGAAGCCTACAAAGAAGGTGGAAATCCTAGTCTAGACGGTAAGCACCCTGTCTTTGGTCAAGTCATCGACGGTATGGATGTTGTTGACAAGATTGCCAAGGCTGAAAAAAAGACGAAAAAAAGACAAACCAACTACTGCTATTACAATCGACAGTATCGAAATTGTTAAGGACTACGATTTCAGTAAAAAATAGGATGACCCTAAAATAAGGAGATGTAAAAATGATTTTATTCTGGGGTTCGAAAGGTTACCAAAAGGTCTTAGGACATACTCAAACCACTATCGAGTGTGGTCATTGTAACAATGCCGACACTTGGGAAATTTCAGAAACTGGACGTAAGTTTACCCTTTACTGGATTCCACTCTTTCCTTACGGAAAAACTTATTTCGTTTCTTGCCCGATTTGTCACTACGGTAAAAGAAATCCAAAAATCTGATATTGAAACCTATTTGAATTACTAGCCAAAAAAGCCAAGTCACCCAGACTTGGCTTTTTCCTATTCTAGTTTTGCGGGATTCTCTTTTTATGTCAACTCATTGAAATCCCAGATTTGGTCCATCCAGCCTTCATAGAAGTCTGGTTCGTGGCAAACCATAAGGATAGAGCCCTTATATTCTTTTCAGAGCTCGTTTGAGTTCATCCTTGGCATCCACATCCAAGTGGTTGGTAGGTTCGTCTAGAACAAGAACATTATTCTCGCGGTTCATCAAGAGACAGAAACGAACCTTAGCTTGCTCTCCACCTGACAATACTTGGATTTGACTCTCGATATGTTTAGTCGTCAGACCACAACGAGCAAGGGCTGCACGAACTTCGGCTTGATTGAGTGCCGGAAAGGCATTCCAGACTGCTTCCAGTGGTGTCTGACGATTGCCACCTTCCACTTCTTGTTCAAAGTAACCGAGTTCTAGGTAGTCACCTCGCTCAACCTCCCCAGCAATAGGAGGAATAATTCCCAAAAGAGATTTCAAAAGGGTTGTTTTACCGATACCATTGGCACCAATAATGGCAACCTTTTGATTGCGCTCAAAGGTAAGATTCAATGGCTTGGTAAGCGGACGATCATAACCAATCTGCAAGTCCTTGGCTTGGAAGATAAAGCGACCTGGTGTACGTGCTGATTTAAATTCAAAGGATGGCTTTGGTTTCTCACTTTGAAGTTCGATGATATCCATCTTGTCTAATTTCTTTTGACGAGACATAGCCATGTTACGAGTAGCAACACGCGCCTTATTACGGGCTACGAAATCCTTGAGATCCGCAATTTCTTTCTGTTGACGTTCATAGGCTGCTTCCAATTGCGATTTCTTCATAGCATAGACTTCTTGGAACTGGTAGTAATCGCCTGAATAACGAGTCAACTGCTGATTTTTCTACATGATAGACGATATTGATAACGTCGTTGAGGAAAGGAATATCGTGCAGAAATGAGTACAAAGGCATTCTCATAGTTCTGGAGATAACGTTTAAGCCAGTCAATATGTTCAGCATCCAAATAGTTGGTTGGCTCGTCCAGAAGCAAGATATCTGGCTTTTCAAGCAGGAGTTTTGCCAAAAGTACCTTGGTTCTTTGCCCACCTGACAAGGCTGTTACGTCTGTATCCATCCCAAAGTCCATGACACCAAGGGCACGCGCTACTTCATCAATCTTGGCATCCAAGGTATAGAAATCACGACTTTCCAAACGGTCTTGAAGTTCGCCAACTTCTTCCATCAATGCATCAATATCAGCGCCCTCTTCTGCCATTTCCATGTAGAGTTCATTGATACGTGCTTCGGCTTTGAATAATTCGTCAAAAGCTGTACGAAGAACGTCACGAACAGTTTGGCCTTCTTTAAGCACCGCATGCTGATCTAGGTAGCCAGCTGTCACATATTTAGACCATTCCACCTTACCTTCATCAGGTAGCATTTTACCAGTCACGATGCTCATAAAGGTTGATTTTCCTTCACCATTGGCACCAACTAAGCCGATATGTTCACCTTTGAGGAGGCGGAAAGATACATCTTCAAAAATCGCACGGTCACCAAAACCGTGACTCAAATTTTTAACTTCTAAGATACTCATTTTAATTCCTTATCTTGTTTTTATGTAGTAGTTTATAGAGGAGCCAAGCTAGGTAGCCACCCAAAGTATTGGTCCACAAATCATCAATCTCAAAGACCCGATTAAAAGTCCAAGAAAAAGTCTAAAAACTAGTTGTGTACATTCGATTCCTAGACTTAGTAAAAAGCTAAACAAAATCACTTTCTTAGTATTTCTTAGACTAGGCATGAGATAGAGAAGTTGGAAAATCAGCGGGAAGAGCAAGAGGATATTTAGAGCGTTTTGCAAAAATATCCAGAATAGCTGCAGAAGGCTGGTTACTTCACCCAGTTTCCAAAGGGAGTTAAAAGGCGTCAAAAGAAAAACCAGGCGTCCAAAAGTTTGAATACCTGGAGTTTCCACTCCTGTAGGAAGTTGAGGCTGGGGAGTAAAACAAAAACAGACGATACAAAGACTGTATAAAAAGCACTCCCAAGCTTAGTAATGTTTTTCGACTCATCTTATGGATTTACTTCCGCTACTGCTTTTTGGCGATCACGCTTCATGGTATTTGAACGCAATTGTCCACAAGCCGCATCGATATCTGTACCATGTTCCTGGCGAACGACACAGTTGACACCTTTTTTCTTGAGTGTATCATAGAAAGCCATGACACGCTCTTTAGGACTACGACTATATTGATCATGTTCACTAACTGGGTTGTAAGGAATCAAGTTGACATAAGACAATTTCTTGATATTCTTAAGCAATTCAGCCAACTCAAGTGCTTGTTCCACTCCATCATTCACTTCATTTAGCATGATGTACTCAAAAGTTACACGACGGTTGGTTGTTTCGATGTAATACTCAATAGCTGCAAAGAGTTTTTCAATTGGAAAGGCACGGTTAATCTTCATGATGCTTGAACGAAGTTCATTGTTTGGTGCATGAAGAGAAACAGCAAGGTTAACCTGAACACCTTCATTGGCAAAATCACGAATCTTGTGAGCCAAACCTGAAGTTGATACAGTGATATGGCGAGCACCGATAGCCATTCCCTTATCGTCATTGATGGTACGGATAAAGTTCAAGACATTATTGTAGTTATCAAAAGGTTCTCCAATACCCATAACAACGATATGACTAACACGTTCATCTTGTCCACGTTCATCAAAATATTTTTGGACTAACATAATCTGCGCAACGATTTCCCCGTTATTGAGGTCACGTTGCTTCTTGATCAAGCCTGATGCACAGAAGGTACAACCGATATTACATCCTACCTGAGTCGTTACACAGACTGACAAACCGTAGTGTTGACGCATCAGCACTGTCTCAATCAACATCCCATCTGGCAACTCAAAGAGATACTTCACAGTACCATCAGCTGATTCTTGAACGATGCGTTGTTTCAAAGGATTGACAACAAATTGGTCGTTGAGTTTGGCAATCAAATCCTTAGACAAGTTGGTCATTTCTTCAAATGTCTGAACACGTTTACGGTAAAGCCACTCCCAGATTTGGTCGGCACGGAATTTCTTTTCTCCCTGCTCCAAGACCCATTCTTGCATGCCTTGACGTGTTAAACTATAAATAGACGGTTTCATGTTTTCTCCTTATTCTCTAATCTTTCTTACGGATGACGAAATGACGTTGCCCCTTGTCTTCTTTCTGAGATTTTTGTTCTTTTGAACGGCGTCTATTTCTCTTGTCCGTATGATTTTTTTTCTTACTTTGGGAAGTCTTTTTCCCTTTGCGAGAATCCTTTTCTTCCTCTTTTTTGCGCATCTTTTGGTCAAACGGTGCTCGTTTAGGAACTTCATTTTCTAGAACAAAATAGGCACAACCATAGCTACAATACTCAAGTAGGTAATCTTGTAAACGACTGATTTTCTCAAGAGACTCTTCAGCTCGCTCATTCTTGTAGAAACCTCGTAAGCGCAGCTGCTCATTGCTCCAGTCTCCTACTATATAATCGAACTTACTTAAAAACTTCAGAAAAAGCGTTGAGTAAATGCCGTTGCATCAAAAGCATCCTTACTATTTTCAACCAAAGTAAAGGTAAACCCTTCAGCTTCGACTTTATCTCCAGATAGATGAAATTCGGGACCAGGGAATTTATTGTAATTATATAATTCAGGGTGCAATCTCTTTACGCATAATATTCCTTTTTAACGTTTACTTAGTACTCTATTTTACCACATTTTTGCTTTATTTTCACCTTTAGCATTAAAATGAAAAAAAGTCTGACGATTTAAGAATCTAATCTAAAAAATTCGTTTGTCCTGAAAAAGAAAAAACTGGGAAACCCCAGTTTATAACGGATTATAGGTAAAGTAATTTGAAAAAGCGCTACTGCTGCAATACCAGCTGCAATCGGTGCAACTACTGGTACCCAAGCATACCACCATTTTGAATCACCCTTGTGTTGACCAAGGATTGATTTTGGAAGGAAGGCATGAAGGAGACGTGGTCCAAAGTCACGAGCTGGGTTCAAACCAGGTCCTGTAGGTCCTCCAAGTGAAGTAACCAAAGCCATTACTAGGAAACCAAGTGCCAAGTGACCAACAGAAAGTCCTGATGCTGTATGAGGCGCTACTTGAGCTTTAATTGCCAAATCAGAGAAGTCAAGATTTTGACCTGCTTGAGTTGCCATTTGTTTCATGTATTGGAGAACTTCAGCACCAAAGAAGTTCTTTGTCAAACCAAGTGCTGCAAAGAGAGAACGAATGAACCAACAAACTCGTTGATAAAACCGTTAACTGTTGCTGCAAAGCGTGATTCTTTTGTTCCGTGGTCGATACTTGAAATTGTTGAGAAAGTTCCCAAGATATTGTTTGCTTTTTCAGTTTGCAAGTAGTAAGGACGGTGAGTTGCAACAACCAAGGCTTGTCCGAAGATTGCTCCCAAGACTTGTGCAACGATGTATGGTGCTACTTGTGCCCAAGGGAAAAGTCCGCTAACTGCTAGACCAAGAGTGAAGGCTGGGTTGATGTGGTTACCAGAAACATTACCAAACATCAAGGCAGGGATCATAACCCCCATACCGTAACCAACAGCGATAACGAGCCAGCCACTTTGGTGACCTTTCGTACCTTTAAGTTCAACGTTGGCAACTGCACCATTTCCCAAGATAATCAAGATGGCTGTTCCCAAAAATTCAGTGGCATATTTGACTGCCCATGCGAAATCCATTGATAGATTCTCCTTAATATTTTTAGACAATCCCTATTCTATCAATTTTTAAGCCTTTTAGCAACAGATTTTCTAAAAGAATCCTGTGGGAAAACGCTTTTATTTCAAGTCTACAAAAAAGACCTAACAAAGAGAGTTTGTTAAGTCAAAATTTTGATTATTCTTGACGCTGTCCGAAGTCCTTAATCATCTGATCCATTTCTTCACGACTTGGTGTCGTTAGCATATAGAGAAAGTCTCCTTGCAATTCAGCAAAGGCTGCAGGCATGATTTTCTTGACCTTGAACTGGTGACCATATTTGGTGAGCAAGTCTTCTTCTGAATAAACATAGTTGGCATTAGCGCGACGAGATGTTGCCAAGCAGTATAGAGGATCGAATTGAGAAGCTGGGAATGGTTCACCCGCAACGATCGCTGCATAGCCCTTGTACAAATCAAAAGAATGGGCATAGTTATAGACATCAATGGTGAAGCCACCTGCTGGACGGTTATTGTACTCGATAGCAATATAATCATCACCCTCACGGAAGAACTCGATATGGAAGAATCGTTCTTTCATGCCAAATTCTTTGACAATTGCCTCACCATACTTGCGCAATTTTGGATCCATCTCTTTGAGAACGTAATAAGAATTGTCCATCTTGTAAATCATAAGATCGAGGGGTGTATGGGCATAGTCAAAGGTCGTAGAAAAGACGATATTTCCATCTCTATCAACCAAACCATCGAAGGTACAGATTTCACTAGAAGTAACAAATTTTTCAAAGAAATAAACGGTTGAATGGTCCCACTCCGCCTTAAAGTGATTGACATCATCTGATGTTTCAAGCTTGAAGGTTGCTGCTGCCCCCACTCCATTGTCAGGTTTTGCAATCATAGGAAGACCGATCTCTTTCACAGCTTTATCAACATCTGCTTCTGTTTCAATAACAGCACCTGGCACAACTGGAACTCCAGCTTTCTTGAAGAGTTTCTTCATTTCGGACTTGAACTTAGTCTTCTTGAGGTCTTCTGGTTTGGCACCAAAAACATTAAACTGTTCACGAAGGGCAGCATCCAACTCTAGCCAGTATTCATTGTGTGATTCGATGCGGTCAATTGGTCCATGTTTATAGAAAAGAAAGGCAACTGCACGTTTAACCTCATCGATATTTTCAAGATTATCAACTCGGAAATACTCAGTCAAGCTATTGCGTAATGGTTCATCTAGTTGTTCATAGGGTTCTTGCCCAATCCCTAGAACTGTGATTCCTTTATTGGCTAGTTCAATACTAAACTGTTGGAAATTTTGTGGGTAATAGGGTGAAATTACAAGATAATTCATAAGCGACTCCTTTTATAGACTCATGTGACCGAGGAAATAAGGCATTTGTTTGCGCCACCATTCCCAATCGTGGGCAACATCGTGTCCCCATTCAGCAAACCAGGCAGGAATTTGTTTTTGATCAAAGGCTTCTTTTAACTTGTAGTAAGAAGGTAGGCCATCATGTTCCCAAGCACCTAAGCCAGTACAAATCACAATCTCAGCCTGACGGTAACGGTCAATAAACCAACCATCATTTTGATTCCAAATGTAGTCTACTGGTGAATTTTGATAGATGGCATCATCATTGTAGTAATCACCGACAAAGAAACGTGCATCGTAGACACCACTAAGAGCAATGACTTTGGTGAAGACATCCGGATGTTGCAAGAAGAAGTTGAGAGCATGGTAAGCTCCCATAGAGCAACCTGTCGTCATCATGCCATCGAACCAGCCCGTCTTATGCTTGATAAAAGGAATGGCTTCTTCAATCACATATCGCTCATAAGCACGGTGCATTTCAGCTTGGTCATGACCGTTTTTCCATGTCGCAAGCCAGCTCTCGCTATCGACACTTGAAAGTGTAAAGAACTGAACACGGCCCTCCTCAATAAAGGATGCACATGCATCAATCATACCAAAATCATAGTATTCATTGTGGCTCCCACCTGAGGACGCAAAGACAACAACTGGGATACCTGCGTGTCCGTAACGATTGACGTACATTTCACGATTCAGATGACCACTCCAGTGGCTAAGATGTTCAATATTCATATCCTGTCTCCTTTATACTATTTACCAATTTTCTGCAAAAAATCGTAGACAAGCTGGAAGATTTTCTGACCATGGCACTTCATGGTGAATGGCTCCAGCCTGAACCTTGAGTGAGAGATTTTCCAACTTCACTCCTCCAGCTATCAAATCATGATAATAGCGAAGGGAAGAGTCGATATAGGCCTGCTTAATATTGCCAGCCATGAGGGTCTTGTCTGTATCATCAGCTTCTTCCGTTCCAACATAGATAAAGATTCGTTGGTCAGGCAAGAGTTTTTTACGCTCGATATAGCGATCAAAGGCCTCTTGGTGGAGCCAGTTAGCTGATGAGAAAACTCCCAACACCCAATCTGATCTTGATACTCCAAGCCGATAAACTGGGTAATATTTCCACCCAGAGAAGATCCTATCATGGCAGTGTGTTTACGGTCTGCTTTTGTCCGATAGTTTTCATCGATAAAGGCTTAACCACTTCCATAACGAACTCTGCGTACTCAACTCCCTTCCCACCAAACTGCTGACCGGGAATGTTAGACTCTTGGAATTTCCAAGCTGCATACTCATTCATCCGTCCAAGTCCATCATTGTCAATAGCCACAACAATCATACGGCTGATATCTGGATTTCGCTTGATAGCAGGAATAATCTTCCAGGAATGTCCAACGTAAGATTCCTTACTATAAAAGACATTTTGTCCATCATGGAAATACACCACAGGATAACTTCTATCCGTGTCTTTTTCATAGTTTTTTGGGAGGAGAACACGAACGCGGCGCTCCTTACTTGTGTAGGGAACCACTAATTTATGCTCTCGCATTTTCAGGTAAAAATAAGATTGATTCATTGTCAGAAAACTCTCTATATTCAAAATTTTATCTAATTATATCATAAAAATAGAAAAAAAGTCAGTTTCCGTCCAAATTTAAGACAATAAACTAACTTTTTTTACTTATTTTATCTTTTCCTCTGGATTTTCTGATTAAAGGAGGTCATCGATCAACTCATCGACTGCATCCTTCTCAGCTTGAGGCGTAATTTCAGTAATCATAATTCCTGCTACTGCACGTTTAACCAGACCTTCGACATCCATTCGTGCTTCATACTGCTCAGCATTCTTAATCTTTGGATTTGTCTTCGGACGATCGGGTGCAAAAATAGTACAACAATCTTCAAACGGCTGGATAGAAATTTCAAAGGTATCAATTTCCTGAGCAATATCAATGATTTCCAACTTATCCATAGTCACAACTGGACGAATGATTGGTGTATTGGTCACAGCGTTAATCGCCTGCATACTTTCAAGAGTTTGGCTGGCTACTTGACCAAGGCTTTCCCCATTGATGATAACCAACCATTTCGTACCTCACGGATACGATCTGTAATGCGCATCATAAAGCGACGAGTCAGCGTCATCAGATAGGCTTCTGGCGCTTTAGCCTTGATTTCTTCTTGAATCTCCGTGAAGGGAACCTCGATAAATTGGATATTCCCTCCGAACTTAGTCAATTTACGGGTTAAATCTTGCGCTTTCTTGAGGGCACCTGGACTTGTGTATGGAGGGCTCGCAAAGTGAACAGCCTCAATATCTACTCCACGTTTTAGAGCTAGATATCCAGCAACAGGAGAGTCAATCCCACCTGACAACATGAGCATACCTTTACCAGAAGTTCCAACTGGTAAACCACCTGCACCACGAATGGTTTCATAGGAAAGATAAGCTGCTTCCTCACGAATTTCCACTTGAAGGTTAATGTCAGGATTTTTCATTTGTGCTTGCACATTTGGAATAGCATCAAATACTGCTCCACCAAGAGTTTGGTTGAGTTCTCGACTGTCTAACTCAAAGTTATGGTCACTTCGCTTACTTGAGATTTTAAAGGTCATCCCTTCCTTGTAGATGTCCTTCATAATCTCTTGAACAGCAGACTTAAGAACTTCTACGGATTTTTCAACCTTATATACTGGAGAAAAGTTTTGAATCCCAAAAACTTGCTTGAGAGATTCTGCCACTGGCTCATAATCTGCCCCATTCAGATAAGCATGGGCACGATCGCGGTCTGCTGTCACTTTAACTTGAGGATAGATAGATAAAACGTCTGAGATATTATTACGTAGTTTATTGATGAAACGCATCCGGTTTTTACCCTTGGTTGAAAGCTCACCATAGCGAATCATAATTTCTGAATACTGCATGAATGCTCCTATCTTACTTTTTTAGTTTGATTGTAGATTAATTTTAACTTGGTCAAGAACTGCTCTACCTGACTCATGTCATTTTCTAGGTCTAGACTGAGACGAACTGCTGACTGGGCTTTATCCTTATCAATGCCCATAGCAATCAGAGTCCCAGCAGGTTTACCAGCCTTGGACGAGCAAGCTGACGTTGTAGAAATGAAAATATCATAGTCTTCAAAGGCGTGCACAATAACTTCCCCACGAACTCCCTTAATCCCAAAGGTCAGAATATGAGGCGCAAAGTTTTCCTCACCTGAAAAGACAAAAATATCTGGATATTCAAGTAGAGCTTGACGGATGACTTCCTTCATCTGACTCGTTTTACTAGTAAACAAGTCTAATCTCTCCATAGCCAAACGTAGGGCCTTGGCAGTTGCAGCAATCCCTGCTACATTCTCAGTTGTTGAACGATAGTCACGCTCTTGGCCACCACCAGTTAAAAGCGGTGTAATTTTCTTACCAGACTTGATATAGACAAAGCCAACACCACGAACTCCATGGAACTTATGACTGGAGAAGGTTGCGAAATCTACTCGATCAGTCAGATACTTTTCTGTCGGAATCTTGGCCAAGGCCTGAACAGCGTCTACATGGAAAGAAATGGTTGGTTTATCCGCTAAAAGTTCTGAAATAGCTTGGATGGGCTGGATGGAGCCGATTTCATTGTTGACTGCCATAACAGAGACTAGCGTTGTATCAGGACGAAGTAGATTTTCTAAAGCAGTTACATCTACAAATCCTTTTTCATCAACTGGTGCAAAATCCACTTCAAAACCTTGAGTCTTGAGCCAGAGGGCTGACTCTTTGACTGCTGGATGCTCAATAGCTGACACAATAATGTGTTTACCAAATTGCGCTTTTTCAAATGCAACCCCTTTGATAACCCAGTTATCTCCTTCAGTCCCACCAGAGGTAAAGAAGATTTCTTCGCTTTTCTTGCCAATCAAATCTGCAATCTGCTGACGGGAAGCTTCTAAAATTCTGGTAGATTGGTCTCCCAAACGATGGAGACTCGAAGGATTTCCAATAATTTTTGCAGACACTTGCATATAGGTTTCAAGAGCTTCAGGATAAGGCTTAGTCGTTGCCGAATTATCAAAGTAAATCATGGTTTCTCACGCTTTCTAAAATCACTCCTTCTATTGTATCACGAAACAGTTCAGGCGACAAGAAAGGCAATTCAGGTTCATTTAAGTTTTTTTTAAAGATTTTCGGTATAATGAATTTTAGTAAAGGAGAGATATTATGTCTAATTATCGTAGAACATCAAAACCCAAAACAGAACACATCAAAAAAGGATTTACTGTTTTTCAAAAAACGATAGCTACTATCGGTAGTATTCTGGGGCTGATTACTGCAAGTATCACCATCATGAATGCTATGAATAACAGCAATAATAACTCTAAAAAAGAAACTACGACAACCCAGACAACTGTCATAAAAGAGATTCAAAAGGAATCCCCTCAAGAGAATACTACTCCAAACAAGGACAATACTTCTACAAAAGAAAACACACAAGAAGAAACAACAAGTCAATCTAGTAGCAGTGCAGAAAGCAAGAAAGAAGACACTAGCAGTAAACAAGAACAATCAACTGCTCCTTCATCTAGCACTCAAACAATAGATACAAAACGTCATCAATGGAGCTTCCCAAAAGAACGATTCAACAGCCAGTGATCAAATCACTGGCTTTTATTGCTGTCTTCAGTATTTATCAGTGCTGATTCTTGCAACAAAAAATGATCAGCCTTAAACCAATCATTTTTGGATATATTTATACTAAGAGCAAATTAGGGAAGTTAGGCGCAGGTTGCTCAAAACACTGTTTTGAGGTTGTGGATAACTGACGGCCAGTAATAAATATACGGAAAGGCGACGCTGACGTGTTTGAAGAAAGATTTTCGAAGAGTATTAGCTAAAACTAAAAATAGATAGTTTAAATAGATACCAACAGCAGTCCGTTATTTAACAAATGAACAGTTATAGAATCAAGAATGTTTCCTCTACGAGCATAGGCCAAGCAAAATATCACTCCCAAAAAATAGTTACAAACTTATCGGATAAAACATAGGTAGCCAAAATAGAACTATTAACAATTTCAAATCCACTTTTGATCAGCTTTAAAAATAGTGGCTGGAAGAACTCTAAATACTAATTTTCCATGATTGAGCAATATAACCAATTGCAAAATGAAAAGCGATGAAAAAGAGAGGAAAACTCGAGGACTCTGCCTACTTGTAGCCAGCAAGGCCGCATCGTTAGCGGATGTTGGATTTGTGTAACCACTTGATCAGAAGAGTACCCATAATCACATGACTGAGAGCCACATAAAATAAAAAGGCTATTCCTAAAATCCTTCCATGTGAACTTGAAAACCTTCTGCTGATTCAGAATTTTCTTTGTGTTTGTCGCCAAACAGCAACTAGCAAGAAAGTAGCCAGTACCAACACCCAATACTAGTCGTCCACTTTATGGCAGAGAACTAGAATCTTCGAGAGCCAATATTCTCATGGAAATGTATTTACATTTATAATCAGTAAGACTGTCTTTACAAATTTTAAACTATTTTTCAACTTTGCAAACCATTACCTCTTCTTTTCCTGAACTCCAGCATCTCAGTTACTTTCAACGACGCTCATCTGTGTTTTCCTCTTATAGATTTCTACTCCCTTAATCAGGATACAACACAAGGATGACTCCAATATCTAAATTGATCAAACCACCTCCATTAGCGAATAAATACAAACCAAGCAGGCTTGCGCTAAGGATAGGTACATTTATTAAATTTCATAGATACTCCCAAAGCCACCAATAAAATGAATAGAATAACTTAGTCTTACCACAAGGAGAACACTCAAATTTCAGATTTACTTTTCACTAGCTATCTCTCAAATCCAATCCAATAATACTTTCTGATTAACTTGTAAGATCAGCCTTATTCTTTTTAGGGTTGAACGAGACCATCTACTCCTACTAAATCATGTTTAGGAACAATTGCTAGTTTACATTTATTTCTAGAAAGATTGCTCTTCTTAAATTGTCATCAAAACATCTCAATGGTAGAAAAAATTGACTTAAGTGACTTAACCCAACTGCAAGTTCTTCGTCCCGTTAAAAATATTCTGGTCAAAGAACTGTGACCAGTTTCACTCAATGAAAATCAAAAGAGCAACCAGGAAACCAGCCGTAGGTCACCTGAGCACGGCAAGGCGACGTTGGACGCGGTTTGAATTTGATTGAAGAGTATCACTTGAAGAAAAAAGCGAACAAGACCAGATTCTGTTTATCAGAAAAACTAGTTTTGTCCGCTTTTTTTATATGTCGAGATTAGTCTCTCGATCCAATCTCTATGACTTTAGATGCTTTTACATCATCTTATTCGTCGTCTTTTTTCTTTCCCATAGCAAACATACCAAGAAGTGCTCCTACAACACCAACGGCTGCAAGGCCAGCATTTTCTTTAGTGCCTGTCTCTGGGAGTTTGTATGGATGACTTGCAGGTGCTTGGTAGGTCTTATCTTGTGACATAGTAAGAGCTACAAGAGACTGCTCATCTTTGTATTCTGGAACCTCATGGATTGCTCCTTCTGCTCCATTGACACCACCTGTGAATTCTGGGCTTACTTCCTGAACAGTTGCTTCGTCACCATTCACTCCACTAGTAAATTCTGGGACTTCATGAATAGCTGCTTCTGCTCCATTGACACTGCTCCTGTGAATTCTGGACTTACTTCCTGAACAGCTGCTTCTGCACTGCATTCACACCACCCTGTGAATTCTGGGACTTCTACTACTGGTGCTGCTTCGTCGCCTGCTGTTCCAATAGCTCCAGTGTACTCTGGAACTTCTACTGATAGCTGGCTCTGTCACCTGCTGTTCACTGCCACCCTGTGAATTCTGGGACTTCTACTACTGGTGCTGCTCGTCACCTGCTGTGCCAATAGCTTCAGTGTATTCTGGAACTCATGAACAGCTGCTCGACTCGCGTTAACGCCACCCTTGAATTCTGGGACTTCTACTACTGGTGCTGGCTCGTCACCTGCTGTGCCAATAGCTTCCAGTGTACTCTGGAACTTCATGAACAGCTGCTTCGACATCATTTACGCCACCCTGTAAATTCTGGGACTTCTACTACTGGTGCTGATTCTTCCACCTGCTGCTTCATTTAGCTCCTGTGTATTCTGGAACTTCATGAACAGCTGCTTCGACACCATTTACTCCATGCACCAGTAAACTCTGGGAATTCTACCACTGGTGCTGGGCTTCACTCGCCTGCTGTGCCATTATTAGCTCTCGTGTGTACTCTGGTACTTTCATGAACAGCTGCTTTTCAACACGCTCTACTCCACCTGTGAATTCGGGAACTCTCTACTACTGGAGATGGTCTCGTCGCCCGCTGCCCCAATCTTGCTCCTGTGTACTCTGGAACTTCTACCACTGGAGATGACTCGTCACCTGCGTTCCAATTGCTCCTGTGTACTCTGGGACTTCCACTACTGAGCTGGCCTCGTCGCCTGCTGTGCCAACTGCTCCTGTGCACTCTGGCACTTTCTACTACTGGAGCTGGCTCTGTCGCCTCGCTGTGCCAACTGCTCCT
>BNJT01000090.1_pt1 | contig 25133 bp, 36 predicted proteins | sample 8540491 | NCBI WGS metagenome assembly BNJT01 (sample SAMD00202455, study PRJDB9452) | human saliva metagenome | host: Homo sapiens | reverse complement strand
CTCGCATCAGGTCTATATGAAATTTATTCATAACACGGTGAAAAGAGCTGGAATATCCGCTGATATAAATCAAATGTATTGATGTGTATCAAAAATACAATAAAGAATAAATGATAAGTGTCGAATAGTTATATTGTGTGCGAATAAACTTGTAACTTTGCACTCGTAATAAGGAAATAAATTGCAGAATATAAGATTTAGTCTTTTAATAAGGCTTTAAATAAATAAGAAAGGATAATGAATATGAAGAAGATTGTATTGATAGTAGCAGCGGTAATGAGTATGACAATGGCTTTCGCAGCGGGCGAGAACGATAACAACAACACAACTACAAACGCAAACGCATACAAGTTTAATTTAAGCACATACGCTTTAAGTCGCGCGCTGAACCTTAATTATGATCAGGTTGATATTGTTGAGGATATTAATCGCACTTTTGCTACAGATATGATGAATGCTTCTGTTGCTGATAATTCAGAGCGTGAGGTAAAGGTACAGAGTGCTATTAAGAAGGACCTTTCTTACATGCGTTATGTTTTGAACGACCGTCAGTATCGTGAGTATGTAAAGCTTCTCAACGTTACACTGAACAACCGTGGTTTGAACAAGTAATAGTTTAAAAGATACTCTCAGGTAGAGAAGGTTTTATATATGTTATTGAAGGCTATGAGTCAGATTCTGACTTGTAGCCTTTTTTGTGTGTTTTATTGCTGTCTGGTGAAAAGCTTCTTGTATAAGTCAGTGTTTTTATATCTTATGAATGACATCTACAGAGTCGACTAATCAATTTTTAATCTACATTCTATTGCTTAGCACATGTTGTGTTAGTGCTCCGCACATGTCGTGCTGGCGGTAAGCACAAATGGTGCTGAACTCTAAGATGTCTTGCAGGAGTCAGTTTTTGTTCCTTTGTGGCAGAATATACGACTTATAATGCATTAATTACAATTAGCCGATAAAGAAATGAACCGTTTAATAGTCTTTCTACTATTTATATTTATCTCTCTCAGCATGAATGCTCAGCGTCCTCGATATGAGAAGATGTCGTCCTTTGTTCGTGAAGCAATGGGCTTCTTCTCTGGTCAATAAGCAGCTTACTCGTAGTCAGAGTGACAATAGATTGCTGACTGCTTTTGTGCGTATTGATGGTAATTCGGCAGAAGTGCTTAAACAATATGGCTGTAAAGAACTGGCACGTGTGGGAAACGTTAGCATTGCGGCTATCCCTCTTAACAAACTTGGAGCATTGTCTTGTGGTAAGCAAGTGAAGCGGATAGAAACGGGTAGGCGATGCAGTGTACAGATGGATACGACTCGTTTGGTTGTTAATGCTGAGGCTGTTTATATGGGTGAGGGACTGTCACAAACCTATACCGGACGTGGTGTAGTTGTTGGTGTACAAGACATAGGATTTGATTTGACACATCCTAACTTTTATTCGGGAGATATGAGTCGTTATCGTATCAAAGCGATGTGGGACCAGTTGTCGCGCGATACGATTGGTTCAACTTTATATGTGGGTCGTGATTACGTGGGAAAAAGAAGCTCTTATTGCAGTTGGGGCATCCTCTCGATGGTGAAACACAAACACATGGAACGCATACGGCTGGCATCGCTGCTGGTAGTGGGGCGGAAGGGAATGGAGTGATTTCTCCTTATAGAGGTGTGGCATGTGAGTTTGATTTGGTTTTTGGTAGATAATGCTGCTGATAATATTTCTTTGATTGCCCTCAAAGGATTATTATAAGTACACCTATGCTACTGATGCACTTGGTTTCAAATATATTTTTGATTACGCAGAACGTATGCATCAACCTTTGTGTTATCAATTTTAGTGAGGGCAGTTCACAAGACTTTCATGGTGATGACCAGTTGTATTATGATTTGCTTGCTAAATTGGTGGGACCGGGAAGAATTAGTGTGTCTTCTGCAGGTAACAATGGAGCAAGGAATTCGTATATACATAAAAAGTTTTTGGGAAAGAACGAGCTGGAGCATTTATCATGAGTAATGAGAAAGCGATTCAGTTGTACGGCTAAGTCTAAGCAACCCTTTACTTTCCGTGTTAGTGTATATGATAATGCTGCTTCTCCAAATATTTTTGATATCTCAACAGTTAATATTTGTAGTGCTCGAGACTCACTTCTCACTGATACCTTATCAGTAGGAGGAAAGAAGTATATATGGCGTGTATTGGCTTATCCTAATAGTTACGATGCGAGTGAGACGGCTTATGACTTTCAACTGAGGTAGTCCATCAAAAAGTAGGGGATAGTCCGCAGGTTTCACTACAAGTTATAGGTAGGGATGCTGATATAGAACTTTATCGTATGTCGGGCCATATGTTTCCACATGCGCTTGACCCAGTATTGGATGCGGGTAATTGCAGATATACAATCTTTTCCCCATCCAGTTCTCCTGATGTGATATGTGTTGGCTCAACAAGCTATCGTACACAGTTTGTCAATTATCTGGGTGAAAAGAAAGTATATGATAGTGGGCGGGATGGTATACGTTCTCCATTCTCCGCTATGGGACCAACGTTGGACGGGCGTATAAAGCCAGATGTAATGGCACCAGGCCAAAATATTGTTTCATCTTATAGTACTTTCTTTATCAATAATCCAGCGAATGTAAATGGTTCTGTACAGAGTGATGTTCGTCATTTTTGATTATAATGGTCGTACCTATGCATGGAATTCTAATGCAGGAACGTCAATGTCGGCACCAGTTGTAGCAGGTGCGATAGCACTTTGGTTGCAAGCAGATCCAACGTTGACATCAGCTGATTGTCTGGAGATATTCTCTAAGACTTGTACCCACTATGATACGTCACTTAGTTATCCTAATAATCTTTATGGATATGGACAGATTGATGTTGCTGCAGGTTTGAGAGAAGTCTTACGTAGAAAGACTTTAGGTACTAATACGATTGGGCAAAAGAAGGAGCCAACTCAAAATGATAATCGTATTTACCTCTTAGATGGCCGTTATGTAGGAATTTCTGAAGCAAATCTACCTAAAGGTATATACATAAGAAATGGGAAGAAGTTTATAAAGTAAAACAAAGTACTCCCTAAAAGTAGGTATTTTGCACAAACCATCATTTTTAGGTATTGCAGGTAATAGTTTTTCATCGTATCTTTGCAACCGTAAAGATTAATAAAATCAGAAATTAAATCAGTAACAAAAATATGAAGAAGACTATTGTTGTTTACGGTTCATCAACCGGTACGATGCGAAAGCATTGCAAATACCATCGCTGAGAAACTCGGCGTTGAGCTATTAACGTATCTGATTTCTCTGCAGATGTTGTAGCAGAGAATGATAACCTTATCCTCGGTTCTTCAACATGGGGTGCAGGTGAGCTGCAGGATGATTGGTATGATGGCATCAGCGTACTGAAGGGTGCTGACCTCTCTGGTAAAACTATTGCAATCTTTGGTTGTGGTGATGGTGAAAGCTATTCAGATACTTTCTGCAGTGCAATGAAGGAAATCTATGATGCAGCACAGGGTGCAAATATCCTTCCTGGTGTATCAACAGATGGCTATACTTTTGATGACAGCGAGGCTGTTGTTGATGGTCAGTTTGTAGGTCTTGCTTTAGACGATGTAAACGAAGACGATCGAGACAGAAGGTCGTATTGATGCATGGTTGGCAGATATTAAGCCTTCATTGTAAGATAAATAAACTTAGTGCTTACATTATAACTATTCACACGAAGGGATAACTATGATGACAGATATGATGACCGCCGATATGAAGGTGTTGATGAATCACATCTACGAGTACAAAAAGGGTGTTCGACAAAATGGTCTTGTACACTTGTAATAAAGTATGAGTCATTCGCTACGCTCCGCCTCGAGCATCAAAATATCCCTTTATATCATTCAGCCAGTGGGTCGTGACCGTATGAACCTGTTTTTTGGTCGACAGGAGTGTCTTGATGCCATACAGCTGATGATAACAAAACCTCTCAACCAACTTACACCAGAAGAGGATTTTATCCTTGGTGCAATGTTGGTTATGACATTCGCGTACAGTGCGAGCGGTACTGTGAACGCAAGTGCCGCACTTGTAAATGTGCGACATAAGCCAGAATTATTAAATGATAATCTTGTTCGCGAAATAAATTATTTCATAATGTTTTTAGATTATAAATAGGCTTTGTCGGGAGACAAAGTCTTTTTATCGTAATAACATCGTAGTTCTGCTATATATATAGTATTGAGCTATGTCTAAAAATAAATAGCTGTTTTTCATACTATTTATAGGTATAAATACATAAAAAGAGGGTGTGTCAAAATTGATACATCCTCTTTTTATTCTTCCTTTACCTTGTCTACCACATAATTCGTTATTTACTGCAGCTATGCTGCTAATTTCATATAAAATGATTTATTGGGCTTTAAATAACCTATATAAACTTGTATAAAGCATCTGAAGGTGACTAAAAGTACCTCCATAACGGCTTTTAGTTCCTTGAGATTGGTTTTTCTACACATTTTCCTATGTTAAAGGCAATAGCAAAGAATGCAAAGTCCATATTGACCTTGTCTTTCCCAAAATGCCTAAACCTCTTGTAGGCTTTATTATATTTTGTTTGTCCAAAAACAGCTTCAGGTTCTATGCACCTTCGTCCTCGATGCTTGATGCCTTCTTCCGAAGTCAGTAGTTCCCGTGCCTTTTGTTTATAGTGCTGTAGTTGGTGGTTTACTTCTATAATTCTGTTCCCTCTTGCCTTAAAACATGAGCCTCTCAACGGACAACCATCACAGCGTTCTGCCTGATAACGTACGCTGTAAGTAACGAATCCATTAGAGGTTAGGGAACGCTTCATACCTATACGCTTCATATGCTGTCCCATAGGGCAGACGTAGAAATCCTGTTCCTTATTATAATAAAGGCTTGCGGGACTGAACGGGTTAGGTGTGTAGCGTGGGTGCTGCTCTTTATGGAAGTAGTTATACTTCACATAGGCTTCCATATTATGTACGTCCATGAACAGATAATTCTCCTCGGAGCCATACCCTGAATCGGCTACAACTGTCTTGGCATAACGATGATAGCGTGATTTGAAGGACTCCAAGAAAGAAGGAAGTGTGAGTGTGTCTGTACGGTTAGCATAGAGTGCAAAGTCGGTGATAAACTGGTTCTCAGTTGCTATCTGCAGATTATATCCAGGCTTAGTCTGTCCGTTCCGCATAGCGTCCTCCTTCATGTGCATAAACGTGGCATCAGGGTCGGTCTTGCTGTAGGAGTTTCTCTCTTCCATAATCTCAAGGTGTTGGTCATACTCCTGGAGTTTATTACGTTTCTTCTCAAGTTCTTTAAGCTGTTTTTTCTTGGTTCTAACAGCCTGCTTCTCTTCTTTTGTCTTAGGCTCAGGGACTGATTCCAAAGACTTGTTCAATTCCTCGGATATCTCATCGAGCAGAGCTGCAGTAAACTCGACACCTTCTGTCTTAGCAGCATTGTCCTGCGCTATGACATCATCAACCTGAAGCAAGAGTGTGCGTATTTGTTCCTGCAACTTGGCGCGGTTCTTTTCCACGGTTCTCTTCCAAACGAAGGTATACTTGTTGGCTTTCGATTCTATCTTTGTACCGTCAATATATTCAACGTCAAGACTTATCAAACCTTTGGCTGCAAGTACTAATACGACTTGTGTGAATATATTGTTGATTTCCTTTTTCACACGATTACGAAAACGATTGATGGTAATAAAATCAGGCAGCTCATATCCTGCCAGATAGATGAAATGAATGTCACGCTTGAGAAGCGACTCTATACGACGGCAGGAATAGATATTATTCATGTAAGCGTAAAGAATCACCTTGAGCATCATTTGTGGATGATAAGGCTTTTGCGACCACTGGGCTTATAAAGCTTGTAGACATTATCCAACATAAGATTATCCACCAAGGCGTCTAAAAAGACGAACAGGGTCATCTTCTGCGATATCCTTATCGATTCTTTTGAGGAAAAAGAATCATTTTCTTGTGTATGTAAGAACGAAAGTGTACCTTTGTCATAATGAGATTTTTTTGTATGCCTAAAGGTACAAAAACTTTTAGGAAATAGCAAAGCCCTGGCTTGAGAAAGTCGGGGCTTTAGTGTATAAAAAGAGGATGTGTACATTTTGACACACCTCTTTTATATTACAAATTCATTTATTCTACTTTTAGAGTAGTATTTGCTGCAACATTTGCTTGTATTTCATATCCAGCTTGCATTTCAGCTTTTGAACCACAAATAAAGCATGCTGGCCATACGACAAAAAGTAAATAGTACAACAGACAAGGCTGTTCTATTTTTACCTTGAATCTGTACCATACCATTTTCCAATGGAATAACTATACCATTTGGCATAACCAATTCTGTAACATTAAGACTTAGTCTTCCTTTTGTACCCCACCAAGAAGATTTCTTTGCTAATGTAATTATTCCTGAGACAGAAGTTCCATAGGGATAGCTGTCACGCCATCAATATTGACATCACGTGCTACTGTAAATAAAACTTTGTCACCCGCCTTCACATCAGCAGCAGCTACTGTGTTTGTAGCTCTAAAGGAATAATTGTTCCTGCTTTTACTTGAACTTCTTTCTGCGCAAAAGCAGATACACACATCAAACTCATAATGAGTGAAAATAAGAACTTTTTCATAGTTTTGTTCTTTATGCAAACTTGACTCCCAAAGTAAGCAGTCTGAAAAATTAAGTTAAATAGAGAAGCTGTGGGGGCAATGACGTTTATCCCCTTTAGTCTGTTCGTTTATCTATTACTAAAAATGAAAGTAGTTCTTTACCCTACGCATACAGATAAATCATTCCTTTAAAGGACTTGGTTAAGCGCAGTTACTATCATTCAGAATAGATGAAATTTCAGGTGAGAGTTGGTCAAACGCTCTTTAATTCAGGTGAAATCTTTATAGCGTAAATCTACACATAGATCTGCTTGATATTCGGCTGCAAAGGTAAATAAAATTTCTTATATAATGTTTGGTTTCTTTAAAATATTATATACATTTTCTTTATATATTTTTAATCCTTCTAAATATATCTCTTGTGTACACTTTTTCCTTTACATCATCAAGGCATTTATCGTATCGGTTGGCAATGATGGCATGACAACGCTGTTTGAAATCTTCAAGATTATTGACAACAAGACTGCCGAAGAAAGTAGCTCCATCTTCAAGTGTTGGCTCATAGATGATGACTTGTGCACCCTTTTGCCTTAATACGTTTCATTACTCCTTGAATTGAACTTTGGCGGAAGTTATCACTATTTGACTTCATCGTGAGACGATAGACACCAATGATACACTCTTTTTCATCTTCAGGATTATAGTCGCCACGATCGTAATAGTTGTAATAGCCAGCTTTTGTGCAATACTTGGTCAGCAATGAAGTCCTTGCGTGTACGATTGCTTTCAACGATAGCTTGGATAAGATTTTCAGGTACATCAGCATAGTTAGCAAGCAGCTGCTTAGTGTCCTTAGGCAAACAATAGCCGCCATAACCGAAAGAAGGATTGTTATAGAAAGAGCTGATACGTGGGTCAAGACATACACCTTGAATGATATTAGACGTATCAAGACCTTTTACCTCAGCATAAGTGTCTAACTCATTGAAATAACTTACACGCAGGGCAAGGTAAGTATTCGCAAAATAGCTCACTGCTTCCTGCCTCTGTTAATCCCATAAATAGAGTAGGGATATTCTCTTCAATAGCTCCTTCTTGCAATAACTGGGCAAATAACTGGGCTGCTTGTTCCAAGCGTTTGTCACCTTCAGGACGACCAATGATAATGCGGCTCGGATAAAGATTGTCGTAAAGTGCCTTGCTTTCACGTAAGAATTCTGGTGCAAAGAGAATATTATTGCAGTTGTATTTTGCTCTGATATTCTCTGTGTAACCAACAGGGATTGTAGACTTAATGACCATTATCGCATCAGCATTCACCTTCATTACGATTTCGATAACCTCCTCAACACGACGTGTGTCAAAGTAGTTCTTCACTGGATCGTAATTTGTTGGCGTAGCAATGACTACAAAGTCAGCATCTTTATAAGCTGTCTCTGCATCCAAAGTAGCAGTGAGTGTTAAGTCTTTCTCTGCCAAATACTGCTCAATATAATCATCTTGAATAGGCGAACGACGGTTATTTATCAGGTCAACCTTTTCTTTTACTACATCAACAGCCGTTACATGATGGTGCTGACTCAGTAGTGTTGCAATGTTGAGTCCTACATAGCCAGTTCCGGCTACAGCTATCTTTAAGTCTTTAATATCCTTATCCATTGTCTTGTTCAGATTCTTTTGCAAAGATACGTATTTCTATTTGAATAAGACAATGGATAAGGACAAAAATCTTACTAAACTCCTTCTTATCTCTATTTCGCTTTTCTATGTGTTCCCCTATTACTTAGAGTAATCATTGCCCTGTAAAGGTAATTAGCAGAATAGTGCCTAAACCAAGTGATAGGTTTCCTCAAATGGACGGCGATAACGATCTCCCCAAAACACCATTTGGCATACGAATCCCACAAGTAATAACCATGTTTATTTCTGTATTGTAAGGTAGATTCAGTGCCTTCTTTACCAATAGACTGTCGAAACCTTCAAGTGGACAGGTGTCATAGCCAGCTCACTCATCGCCAACATAAAAGTCTGAACAGCTAAAGCACAACTCTTGTGTACATTAACTCGCATGTCACCTTCGCTCACCTGGCGTATGATTGGGCGGAAAAGACCAATCGTTTGTGCTAAGACCTTACGAACAAGTCCCCATAATCCAAAAGCAACGCGAATAGAGAAGCGGCATTACTTTTTCGTATAATATAGTTCTAACTTTTTAATGCGCTTTTTCCTTCTTCTCTGTTGGACTGTACTTGTTGATGTTCTCCTTTTCAAAATGCAAGTGCCGCTTGTGCATGTTTCTTGTAGAGGTCTTGACGGGTTACAAAACACAACTATCTGTTGTGCCGAACGCGCTGTTAACTGGTCTAAACATGCTGGTGTCAACTTCTCCAAAACCTTCTTGTCAGTTATATGATAAGCCTCCCAAAGCTGTAAATTAGAACTTGTTGGAGCCAATGTAGCCTGCTCAATACATTTCTTTACAACAGTAGTTATCAAGTGGCTTGTTAGAGTCAAAAATACCTAACAGCCCTTCTATGGTCTAATATTTCTTGTAAACTCATAATTTCTTAATCTTTAATAGATTAAAAAGTAGCAAAAGTGTATGCCATTATTTCTCTTCTGATAGGTTTGTATGATAGTCTTGTAATAATATGTTAAACAAGAGATTAGATGTATATATTACTAAGTAAAAACATTTTCTATTTGAAAAATCCCAGACAACCTTTCCGTTGCCTGGGATTTTATATTTGACTACTATTAGTTACACTTTTAAAATGATATTTTGCTTTTATCCGCAGTGGAAGTATTGGCGAACAAGTTTCTCCATCATCATTTCCTTGCTCTCAACCTCTTGGCGAAGTGTACGGTCGTTGAATGAACGGAGCTGTTTGATTATACCATCAATCATAGCTGGAGAGAAGACACCATGCTCTTCATATACCTTACGTTGACGTTCTAAGCAGTCAGCCGATGCGGCACAACTATCAGGCAACTGAGCCAATGTAGCATAGCGTTCAGCATTCTTTGGGTCGTGGATATCACCATCAGCAAAGGTTCTTTCTGCCTCAGCCTCCGCATTCTCCATCTCAAAACCATGTCGACAAGCTACGCAAAGACCAGCTAAAAGCTGATAGATATCAGCTGAAGCTGTCTGGAGAACGCTATCTCAACAGTCTGCTTGATAGAGTAGTCACGCGCTGTGAGTGGCTCTATATCATTAGCTTTGTGGCACATATCTTCGCCAGAAGTCCAACCTAACGGTACGCGAACAAGTACAGAACGGTTGCTCATACCCCAGCATACATTTGTAGGAGCTTCCTGATGTGGAACAAGACGGAAGTAAGAGGTTGGGTTCTTATTGCCAAAGGCAGTGATACTCTCAGCTAAGTCCATCATACCAGCAATGGCACGACGAGCATCCTTAGAAAGTTTTCCTCCTTCGAGCATCATATTCTTGCCATCTTTCATTATACGCATGTGGATATGCATACCAGAACCAGCTTTACCTACGGTAATCTTTGGCGCGAAGGTAACATCAAGTCCTTCTTCATAAGCTGCTACGGATAACCCATTTGGCAATGAGTAACTGTTCTGCACATTCATTTGCAGGAACAGGCAAGAACTCAATTTCATTCTGTTCGTAGCAGCGTCCATTCTCGATGAAATTACCCACTTCAGAATGTCCATACTTAATCTTTCCACCACACTCAGCAATCAACTGCATAGAACGCATACGGAAGTCATTACCCTTAGAGAAAGGAGAACTCGTGATATCCATGCTGGTCGTCTGCAGGGAATACTCCTTCATCTTCTCGGATAACATAGTATTCTAACTCACCCATGGCATGAAACTCCATTCCTGTTACCTTCTTAAAGGCATCCATTGCCTTGTGGAGTGTGTACTCAGGAGACGAAGCTTTAACGGATTACCATCTCGGTCGAAGAAAGAGCAGAGCATACAGAGCGTTGGAATCTCAGAGAAAGGATCGATAAACGCTGTAGAGAAACGTGGCATGACGTAGAGATCACTACTTGCTGCAGCAATAAAACTGAAAAGCGAAGAACCATCAACACGCTCGCCACTTGTAAGTATTGTTTCCAAGTAGTCGGGTGTGGAAGATGAAGTTTAGTGTTTTCAATCGTCCGTCACCAGCAGGATACATGAAATTGACCATTCTGATGTTCAAGTCGCTAATAGCTTGCTTTGATGTCTTCTTTGGTAAAACTCATGTGAATCTTTGCCCAAGTGTGCTTCCAGTCTATTGGCTGAACGCTTAAAAAGGTTATTCTCCATTGTTGTAGTTTTTATATGATTAGTATTTGATTATGAGGACAAAAATACATATTAATTTTTCATTCGCAATTATTTTTGTACAATTTTTCTTTTATCTCATTATCAGCGAGATACCCATTATTTTTTTCGTTTTGTACAACTTTTCTTTTATATCAAGAACTTGATGTTAGGTTTTCTTCGTATTTTTGCATCGTGGGAAAATCAAAAGTAGCATTCTTATGACAAAGGAGAAAACAATAAATCTGTCATCTAATCGTACTATCTGCAAAGCATCTATAGATGATTTATCTATTGTGATGGAATTTATTGAGCAGGGGAAGGCAAAAGATGATTAAGGCTGGTAATCCTAATCAATGGTCAGCAAGTTATCCTGCTGAGAGTACTATAAAGTGTGACATCGCACAAGGTGAATGTTATTCTACTTTGTGAGTGTGGAAAACCTATCGCAACATTTGTAGCTAAGGAAGGACCAGAGCCTAATTACCACCGTATTGATAATGGTAGTTGGCTTGATGGCCAACCTTATTATGTCATTCATCGTGTAGCTTCTGTGGAAGGTGTACATGGTGTGATGGCAGATATTATCAAATATTGTTCGACACTAACCTCATCTATTCGTATAGATACTCATGCAGATAATCGCCCAATGCAGGCTCTTTGGCCTCGATTAGGTTTTATGTATTGTGGTATTATCTATGTTGAGAATGGAGATAGTCGATTAGCTTTTTCAGTGTGTCTTTTTAGCGTTTATTTCTGTGTTTATCTACCCCTTAGTTATCTAAATTTATCCCTTCATTTTAGCTACTTTAAGGGACAGCTAAGTCCTACGTATGAATCATTTTTGTGAAAAGAAGAATTTATTTACCTGAATAAAATTAGTAGATAATGCTTTGAAAAATCATTACATAATTTCTAATAAAACATCTATAAATAACGGCAAAAATATACATAAAAAGTGGGTTTGTAACCAACAGGAAATCAGTTGGTTATAAGGTGATGTAAGAAAAGGTGCCTAATTGACTTCAAAGGGCGTTACTTAGACTTCAAAAAGGGCGTCTTTTGCAAGTCAATTAGGCATCTTTTAGGTGCCCAAAAGAGCATGGATTAGTTTTAAGTTGAATGAAAATAGTTTACAAATATCAATGATGTGGGAATAAGCTATTTATAGAATGCGATCATTAGACCACAATATGTATAATTCTTCTTACTATGGTATTGTTTCCTAACATCTTTTATTTTCTTATCGGTATCTTGTCTGTCTTTATAACTTGATGTAGTCCGCTACGCCTGCGTTACAAAGTCAAACAATCTGCTTGATAATAAAACAAAATATGTTTAGGCTCTAATGAGCGATTGGGGTTTAAATAGAAGAACTATTTTTAGCGTCTATTTACTCCATAGTTTCGACGGTTACGCTTTCAAATTCAGCCATAAAGTTGAGGAGGTGGTTCTTATAACGTTTCCGCTTGAACTTCATTTCCATCGTTACAACGTAGTAATGGCCTGATGAAGTGTCTTTGCGCTTCATCTCGTAGGAGTCAATGATAATTTCCTTATCACGTAATCGCTGCAGAACAAGTTGGATATTTTCTTCTTTTGGTGTGCTGAACGTAACTGTTATATTGCGTGTGCCAAAGTGTTGGAGAATAAAATAAAGTGCTTCCAAACAGAGCAAGACAAGGACCGTTGTAGCAATAGATAGCACATACATTCCTGCACCTGCCGTCATACCGATAGCTGATGTGACCCATAATCCTGCTGCTGTCGTCAGTCCACGTACTACATGTTTTTGGAATATGATTGTTCCTGCACCAATGAAACCAATACCCGTTACAACCTGTGAGGCAACATGGCTGGGGTCGAGAGACACCTGTTCGTAGTGTCCAAGTACATCATCAAAGCCGAATTGTGATAGAATCATAAAAAGACCGCTACCTAATGCTACAAGGAAGTGAGTTCTGAAACCTGCTTCCTTTGCACGGTATTCACGCTCCAGACCAATCACACCACCCAATATGGCAGCAACGAATAGTCTTAGTACAAATTCGTATGTAATCATGTTCATGTCTTTTTCTTTATTAAGTTATTAATAGATTGTAGTCGCAAAAATACAAAAACTTCACGCATCTCAGCCTTTTTCTTCCTTAAAAATATCTTTTTCGTGAATGAAACCTCTGTTTCTTAGAAATTGATTTGTATCTTTTGTGAGCATAAACGCTAAAGTCAAGATTATGACAGAGAAGGAGAAACAGCAGAAAGGGATGCTTTATCAGGCAAATGACCCAGAGGTTTTGAAAGATCTATACTACTGCGAGAATGAATGTTTTGAAATCAATCAGATTCCTCCTTCACGTAGGGAGGAACGCATGGAGCGTCTTAGAAAGTTGTTTGGTAAGGCTGGTGAGGGAATGTTTATTGTTGCCCCGTTTTTCTGCGACTATGGTTATAACATTGAAGTCGGTGATAATTTCTTTGCCAATACTAACTGTGTGATTCTTGATGAGGCTAAGGTGACATTCGGCGATAATGTTTTTATTGCGCCTAATTGTGCCTTCTATACCGCTGGACATCCACTTGATGTTGAACAGCGAAATAAGAAGATAGAGTATGCACTACCTATTCATGTTGGAAATAATGTGTGGATAGGTGGCAATGTCGTAGTTGTTCCGGGTGTGACAATAGGCGATAATACAACAATAGGTGCTGGTTCTATCGTGACACATGATATCCCAAGTGGTGTCGTGGCGGCTGGTAATCCTTGTAGGGTGATTCGGAAACTGGAAGAGTAAGGTGCTTCTTTAATTACGATCAAGAGCATGAAGATGAAGATATGAAAGAATTTTATAGTACTTATGTCATTAAGGTTTTGTTGCTTTATTGCTACTCTTTATGGCGATAGCCTCGGTGGCACAGAACCGTCTTTTCCCTTGTAATAAGCAGGATTATGAACTCTATGCGCCTGTACTTAAGGAGTTGTATAATCCTCTCGCCTCACAACAGTATATTATTGTAGACGGGGGAGTCTGAGAAGTACGCTTTGCAAGTAATCAAGGGTTCACACTTCTCAGAACGAACATACATACTTGCTTACAAGGACTTAAAAAGGCAATAAGAAAGAAATCACTGATAGTCTTTGTCAAATGAAAAATAGCATCATTGCTGCGTTATGCTGTGTTTTCTTCTACAACCTTTGTACGTAAGCAGTTTTTGGTATTCAACTAAAGACTTGTTTTTTCTTTGACTTGCAAGATGGGGCTGAATACTCTTCACGTAAGGTGGATGTTGGGCGAGGAAGTTTGATTGATATTTTGGAAATATCATGTAATGCTGTGAAGAATAATAAGCCAGAAGTTATTCAACAGCTCATCCCTCAAATTGATTCTTTTGACACGACACTTTAAGACGTTTGAGTTGGCGGAGAGTTGGAATGTCTCTATGTCTGAGGGTTATGCGTATAGTTTCCCCTTTGTACACAATTATCTACACACTATAACGGATTTCATGTGTGTTTTCTTCGACCAGAGATGACGCCAGATGAACTCAGTAATAAATATGGGAACTTGACACAGATAGTTGCAAAGTGGTTGTTCCTAAATTCAAATATATTAGACTTCACGAGGAGTGTATATATCAATGTGTGCCGTGATAAACCTGATAAGAACAAAAAGATTTTCATATAGTTATGGGCATTACTATATAAATGTAACAGAGGATGAACTGACGGAAGAAACTCTGATAGCTTTATTCAAGTTATATTTATTAAAATAGCTCCATGTGGTTTTGAAAAGTATCTTTGTCTATTAATTAATGTATAATCTTGATAGTAGTAGAATCAGTCTTTTTTTTCTCGATTGGGCTCCCTTTGTTGAATAGCATGTTATCCATGTGCCTGAAAGAGTCGCTGTCAGGTCTTGTTTAATGTAGAAAAGTGCAAAAAGAATGTATGAATTGTGGTTGTTTTTATTACAATAAACCAAACAAAGCATATCTTTAACGTTTTTATCATTGATATTGTAGAATGGACGTTTAAAAATGATTTAACTTTTGCGATAAATAAAACCTAAAAAGTATTTTTTAACCTAAGTATACTTAAAAGCCTATGTACCCTAAAAAGAAAAAGGACTACGAGCTTGTTAATGGTGGCTTTGTTCAGTACAAGTTTACTGCATGCCAACATTACGTATGGAAAAGCGAATGCAGCTGTTGTTCAACAGCAGTCTGTATGTAAAGGGAACAGTTGTCGACAATAATGGAGATCCTGTCGTAGGAGCATCTGTTTTTGTCGTAAGTAATGGACAGAAAAAGGGAAGTGTAACTGACCTTGATGGTACTGAGATTGCAGGCGTTGCGTCTGGCTCATCACTTACTATTTCTTATGTTGGTTACAAGACCCAGCAGGTAACTTGGAGTGGCAAGGACCTCAAGGTTACACTCAAGAGAACAGTGAGATGCTCGAGAACGTTGTTGTTGTCGGCTATGGTACTCAGAAGAAGGTTAACCTTACTGGTGCTGTCTCTGTTGTTAATTCTAAGCAACTTGAGTCTCGTCCAGTAACGAGTGTTGCTCAGGCATTGCAGGGTGAGGGTTCCTGGTTTGAATTTCAGCGTTGGCAATGCGGGTGGTTCATTGAAGAGCCGTATGGGACTTAACATCCGTGGTATAGGAACTATTGGTGATGGTTCTAATGCTGCTCCACTCGTACTTATTGATGGTTCAGAGGGTGATCTTTACTCTATTTCTCCAAATGACATCGAGAGTATCTCTGTATTGAAGGATGCTTCATCAAGTGCTATCTATGGTTCACGTGCTGCGTTTGGTGTTATCCTCGTTACAACCAAGAGTGGTAAGGAAGGTCGTATGAACGTATCTTACAATGGTAACGTACGTTTCTCTACAGCAACTCAGATTCCTGAGATGCCTAACTCATATGACTTTGCACGCTATTGGAATGATGCTGCTGCTAATAGTGGTGGTAATGCTCCATTCAGCCAGGATATGCTGAACAAGATTAAAAACCATATCAATGGTACACCTGCACCAGGTGAAGAGGTTACTACAACATGGCAGGGAACTGCTGCTAATGAGCCTTGGAGTATGTACACAGGTTCTTGGGACAATACCAACTGGTTCAAGGAGATGTATAGGTCTGCCGTTCCTTCAACAGAGCATAATATCTCTATAAGTGGAGGCGGTAATAAGGTGAACTACTATATCAGTGGAGCTATCTTAAGTCAGCGTGGATCGATCCGTCATGGTAAGGATAAGTTGAAGAGATATAACTTCTCTTCTAAGGTTACAGCAAATCTCACTGATTGGGCAACAGTTACCTATAACTCTAAGTGGATTCGTGAAGACTATAGCAGACCATCTTATATGACTGGACTCTTCTTCCATAATATCGCACGCCGCTGGCCTACCAACCCTGTTTACGACCCAAACGGTCACTATGTACATGGAAATGAGATCTTACAGATGGAGAATGGTGGTATTGATGCAACCCAAGAGGATAAGCTCTTCCAGCAGCTTGCTCTTGAGTTCCGACCAATCAAGGGTTGGAAGATAAGATTAGAAGGTAACTACAATACAACTAACTACCACAACCATTGGGACGTGTTGCCTATCTACTATTGACGATCCGATCAGCATCCAATAGCTGCAGCATGGAGTGGAGACTATGCAGCAGGAAAGTCTAATGTTGGTGAGGCTATGTCTAAGAATAATTACTACAATGGACGTTTCTTCACTGAGTATAACATGACCCTCAATGACAAAGCATGAATTTAAGTTCCTTGCTGGTTTGGACATGGAGTCTAATATTTATACTTACCTCAGTGCTTCCTCAAGCTGACCTTGTAACACCATTAGTGCCAACCCTCAATAATGCAACTAATAAAGTTGTTGGACGTGGTTTCTCTAACACACTGGTCAACAATGGGTATGTTTGGTCGTATCAACTATGCTTATGACTCACGTTATTTGGCTGAGTTCTCTATCCGTAGAGACGGCTCTTCACGTTTTCATTGGGGATAAGACATGGGGAACATTCCCATCTATTGCACTTGGTTGGAATATTGCTAACGAGCAGTTCTTTAAGCCTCTTAATAAGACAGTTAATACTCTTAAGTTGAGATTAACATACGGTTCACTTGGTAATACAAATACAGACCAGCTCTATCCTTGGTTCCTCAGACAGCCTATTAGCTCAAACTCTTCAGCATGGCTTGTTAATGGTGAACGTGTTAATACATCAGGCGTTCCTGGTCTTGTATCACCTTTCCTAACATGGGAGAGAGTACAGTCATGGAACATCGGTCTTGACTTCGGTATGTTCAACAACAGACTGCAGGGTACTTTCGACTACTTCGTTCGTACAACAAAAGGATATGGTAGGTCCTGCACTGTTAAGCCATCTATTCTCGGAGCAACACAGCCAAAAGAGAATAATAGTGATATGAGATCAAATGGTTGGGACTTAGAAGTAAGATGGAGAGATAAAGTTGGACAATTAAACTATGGTATTAAGGTTGTTCTTTCTGATGATTACCAAACTATTACGAACTTCTATAATCCAAATAGACTGCTTTCTCAATGGTGCGCTGGTAAGCGTATGGGCGATATCTATGGTTATAAAGTAGAAGGTATAGCACAGACAGATCAGCAGATGAACGAATGGTTGGCTAATAATAAGCCTTCATGGGGTTCTAACTGGGCTGCCGGTGATGTTATGTACAAAGACCTTGATGGTGATAAGAAAGTGAACTCTGGTAAGAGCACATACGATGATATGGGTGACTTGACCAAGATTGGTAACTCTTTGCCACGTTATCGTTTCGGTATTACTTTGGATGCTAACTGGAAGGGCTTTGACTTCCCTCATCTTTATGCAGGGTGTTGGTAAGCGTGACTTCTGGGATGCTTTCCTCCTTATAGCGTTGGTGCTAATACTGGTTTGTGGCAGAGTGCAGCATTTCGACGATCACCTTGACTACTGGCGTCCAGCTACCGATACCAACTTCGGTCCTAATCCAAATGCTTTCTATCCAAGACCTCTCTTCGGTGCAGGTTCTAAGAACTTCCAGACAAGCGACAGATATCTACAGAATGCAGCATACATGAGAATCAAGAATATTCAGATTGGTTACACTCTCCCTGCTGCTATTGCAAAGCAAGATTGGTGCAAGCCGCGTTCGTTTCTATTTCTCTGCTGAGAACCTTGCAACATTCACGAAGATGAATAAGATTTTCGACCCTGGAAAGCAACAGGAGGAGACTGGGGACCTGGAAAGATTTATCCTCTTCAGAGAACTGTTTCATTCGGTTTGAATCTTAACTTCTAAACATAACGGAATTATGAAAAAGATTATTTCAGATATACTAAAAGGTGGTCTACCATTGCTGTGCCTTGGCATGACTGTTACTTCATGTAATGATTTCCTTGATAGAAAACCTCTTGATCAGGTTTCACCATGCGAATACTTCAAAAACTGCGGATCAACTTGGTACATTCACTATCAACTACTATACAAGTATTTTCCTAATAATAGTGGCTGGTTTGGAGGTGTTGCTACATTTGATAATGGTACAGATAACCAAGCTGCAAGAAGTGGAAACTCAGGAATGTACCTACAGGACCAGTGGAAAGTCCCAACATCAGGAGGTCTTGATGTGTATGCTATCAGAAATGTAGATAAATTCATTAATGAAAGTGAAGCAAAAGATTGCCAAAGGAGAAGTAACTGGTACACCAGAACTCATCAATCAATACATGGGTGAAGCTTTTATTTCATCAGAGCTATGCTCTACTTTGATAAGTTGAAGACTTACGGTGACTTCCCTATCATGCTTGAGGAGTTAAACATTGATAAAGACCTCGTAGAAGCAAGTAAGCGTCAGCCTCTGTAAACCTTGTTGCACGTCAGATTCTTTCTGATATGGATAAGGCTATTGATAAGTTGCAAGTGACATTTGCTAATAAGGTTCGCATCAATAAGAATGCTGCTTTAGCTATGAAGTCAAGAATGGCACTCTATGAGAGCTACCTTCGAGAAGTATCACAGAGGAACTGGTCGTGTGCCAGGTGATGCTAACTAGCCAGGTAAGAATAAGGAGTGGAACAAGAACTTCACTATCAATCAGGATGATGAGGTTAACTTCTTCCTTGATCAAGCTATCGATGCTGCTAAGAAGGTGTGTGATGCTGTACCATTGTCAACTCAGAATAACCACGTAATGAATCCTGGTACTGTTGGTAACTTCAATGGTTGGAATCCATACTATGATATGTTTGCAAGTCCAAAACTTGGCAAAAGTATCCAGAAGTTCTATTGTGGAGAGAATTCAATACTGATATCAACGTAGCTCACCTCACGTCAAACAAACTGCGTGGTGGCTTGTCTTCAGGTTGGACTCGTGGACTCGTAGAGTCATTCCTTATGAAGAATGGTTTGCCTATCTATGCTTCTGGTTCAGGCTATCATGGTGATACTACTGTAGACTTAGCTAAGACTGATCGTGATGAGCGTTTGCAGCTTTTCGTGTTCGGTGAGTCTAATGACCTTGATATTGATCAGAAGAGTATTGATTTAATTAATAAGCAAAGAGTTAAAGAAGGTAAACCTACCATTACTAAACTTTTATTCGATGCGGCAACTCTTTTGCAACAGACCAGGCAAGTAGAGACGTAACTGGCTATCGTCAGCGTAAGTTCTACAACTATGATCCCTGCAATGCAATTGGGTCAGACCTTCTCAGATGTTGATGGTCAGATTATTATTCGTGTTGAGGAAGCTATGCTCAACTACATTGAAGCTTCTTACCTCCGTACAGGTTCATTGGATGCAACAGCAACTGGTTATTGGACTGCTTTGCGTGCACGCGCTGGTATCACTGCTCCAATCTCAACAACTATTGCTGCTACTGATATGAGTAAGAGGCTGATGTAAATCGTCCATCATACGACTGGGCAGCATTCTCAGCTGGTCATCCCGTAGATGCAACACTCTATTCTATCCGTCGTGAGCGTCGCAGCGAGTTTGCTGGTGAGGGTCTTCGTGACGATGACTTGATTCGTTGGGCAGCTTTGGATCAGGTGAAGAACTATCAGATTGAGGGTGTTAACTTCTGGGATCGGATCATCAGAATCCTTCTTTCGTTGATAAGAATGGTGTGAGTCTGATTATTGCTGATGGCGATGCTAAGGCTACAATGTCTGCTAAGACACTTTCAAAAGTATGTTCGTCCTTACCAGATTCAGAAGACTAACAACATTCTCTATAATGGTTACACCTTCTATCAGGCACACTACTTGTCTCCATTCTCTTATCAGGAGATGCAGCTCTGTTCTCCTGATGGTAACGCAGAGAACTCTAACTTGTACCAGAATATCTACTGGCCAGTTGAGGCAAATGGTGAGCTATCAAGTAAGTTTATGCTGAATAAAAGTATAATCAATTAGATTACAAATAATGTTAGAGGGTGTATCAAGCGATTGATACACCCTCTTTCTATATACATGTTACAAGGAGTTTAACGCTCAACGCTATGTGTGACGAGTTACAATATATACATGATAAAACTTTCTTGTAAGTTGTTGAAGTCATTTCTTTATAGATGCTTCACTTGTATATGTGAGAATAAAAGGATATCTTTGCAAGAGATCTTTCTTGTTATTTATACGGTCGGCTTTTTCTGGTACAATAAATTAATTATGTTTGCATTTACTATCATTATACTAATTTGTATTCTTGCTCTTGGTATATCACTATTAGTGAGTCATTGGAGTAATGGTGCGAAGAGTGGAGGAAGCGGTAAAAATAGAAACACTTTATAAAAAGAATTGGCTCTCCTTTTTGGATATCCCTACGTGTGTTGTCGTTTGCTTTGGTTACTGCCTTTCTGTTCTTAACATTATACGCTTCTGTATGTAGGTGAAGATGTAGGCGATTTTTGCATTTGGATTATGATATTTGTTGTTGGAAGTTGGTTTATTTCAATACCTCTTATTATTATTTATATTTGCTCGCTGGTTCAAGCTATTCGACATCGTGATTATACGAATAAAGTTTTTTTCTTGGTTTTCATTGTTTTAATGCTCTCCTGCTACTTTTGCGTTTGTGATATTGGGTCGTTTACCTATTTCTTCCTGAAATCAAATTTGCTGTCACTGCTGTCATTCTTTGTAAAGAGGTAATAAACTGTTACACAGTGAGTTCTCTTTAAATGTTAAAATGACAGCAACTTGAAAAATAAAAAACATTATACCGATGTGTAATAAATGAGCTTCTAAGGTAAGTGGTGGGATTTAGCCTATTTATTAATGAATATATTTTAGCTTGTTCTCTTGTAATTTAGGAGATAAATAAGTATCTTTGTCCAATAATGTCCTAAAAGTTTAATCAACATATAATATGATTATTTTTACTGTTAACATTTTCCTCTTCTTAATAGTTCTTGGCGTTTGGCTATTGATGAATCAAGGGAAGAGGAATAAACAAAAACAAGATGTAAGTAGTATGGATGTGACTTGCGTAAGTAATTATCACTTCTCTTGCTGGTTGTTATTACGCTTTTTGTTACTTGTTTTTATAACAATTTTGTTGTTAATAATCATGTATGTCATCTATGAAGAGGACGATATAGCTGGCTCCTTTTCCTTGCTGATATTTTTTTGTGAGCTTGGGTGGTTTGTTTCAATACCTATTGCTATTGTTTATATTTGTTCTGTGGTTCAGTCGGTGTGGTATCGTAGTTATACGAATAATATTTTTCTTGGGACTCATAGCTTAATATCTTACAGATGTTGTGTATTACGGTATTTTGCTGTTGTTCCACAAAAAGAATGTACCCCTGAGACGATGGAGGCATCCTACAAGGCTAATCAACAGAATATAGAGAGACTTATTAAGGTTACAAGAGTTGGCTGTCAGATAGTACAGGCTCTTTTGTTGAATATTCAGAGCATGGAAAACTGACGCACTGGGGAGTCTCTTCAAAGCAAGACGTCAATTTTCATGGCGTTGATATAGGGTCCCAAAAGGAACAAGAGAAAGAGTTACGAAAGATAGGGTTAAGTTTAGAGCGGCTTGATTCAGTTCGTTTTAGCCTTGCAGAAGATGGACTATCGAGGCTTATCAGTCAATAGAGATGGTCCAATAAGTGACTATACAGAAATCGTTTATGGGAAGACAGGAAATAAAGAATTTAATTATAGAATCTATGATAAACCGCTTACAGACTCGCTTGTGTATGAGTTAAATCGGTGTTATGACCTGATAGTCTACAATCGATATGTGGTATTTAGTTGTGTAGAGGATTTTTGATTATGATAGCCCTTTCCCTGGTAAATATGCCTATCTACAAAAAACATACATTGTCAAAGTAGTGGGGTGTAAAAGGTGCGTACATGGTTTTATAGTGCGTTGTTACTTATGAGAAAAGCCCTCATCCTTTTACAAAAAGCTATAGCTCTGTAGATGGATGAAGGCTTTTTATTTAGGATGCTTTTAACTCCTTAGAACTTGTAAGTCACAGTAGCTTTTTATGCTGCGTGGAGCACCTGGGAAGGAACGAGTTTGTCGTAACCTCCCACCCAATAAACTTTGTTCATTGCGTTGTCGAGATTTAGCTGTACCTGCAAGTTACGGAGGCGATAGTACAATGCTGCATTGAGGAGTCCATAGCCAGGATAGACTATGGTATTCTCACGTCTTCCAACCTGTCCGTAACGTTTTGTTACTGTATTGAAACCCAGACCGAAACCAAAGTTGCGTAACACACCTGTCTGAATGATATACTTTGACCAAATGTTGAATGAGTTGCGTGGTGTGTTTGGACGTTGCATACCATAGTCTTTCTCTGAGTTGGTTGCAGTCTTTGTGATAGCAGCATGGGTGTAGGCATAGTTAGCAACGATACTCCAATTAGGGAAGAATGAAACCTGCTACATCTAATTCAATACCCTTTTGAGGTTTCTTCTCCCACTTGTTCCAATAACTCTGGATTATTTGCATCGTTGGCATTATAGAGTGTATTACGTTTCTGAAGATGGAAGAAAGAAAGGGTAGTACTGAGTCGTTTGTCAAACCATTCACCTTTCAAGCCCGCCTCCAACAACTGGCTGTATTCTGGATCAAATGGTCCACCAGTGTTAGGGTTACCCTGTACGGATGCACTCTGTGGTTCAAAGCCTTTTACCCATGTACCATACACATTCAGATTCTTGTTGATTGCAACGACAGCACTAAGGCGAGGAATGAGCGCACGCTGTGTGGTACGGGTCTCCTTATTGGTCTTATAATTTAGTACATCGGTGAATATCTCCTGACGAATTCCCAAGAGTAGCTTTCACTGGTCCTACCTCCATCTGCTCTTGAAGATAGATGCCATGAGAATACTGCAGGTAAGGAGATAGTGCTGTTGAGACAAAGATATACTTTGAGTAGTCGCGTTCAATGTTGTTATTATTGCTTGTCAAGTCATAGTAAGGCACATTCGTTCGTGGATTACCATCCTTGTCGAGTACGTATTTAGCAATGTTGGCAGGCTTGAAGGCTGTTGTTGTCGTACATCCTTCAATAGATAGCCTCCAGCAGTCATTGCTGATGAGCCTGCTTGTTGCGCCATTTGGAAATAGTCATAGCCCAAGAGGGATACGATGATGGACTGAGACCCGTGCTTACGTTATAGTTAAAATAGGTGTTGAAAACTATTGTTGCGGAAGTGACGCTGGCGTACAAGGCACTGCATAAGAATGCGTGACGGACTTTTGTGCTACCATCGGCTAACTTCACATAGGCATTAGCTTGATTGTGCTCACGAAGGTCTTCGTCATAGGAAGAGTTCAGATAGGTAGCATTAAAGGGAGGTTATCCGTGAACTTATGGGTTACACCAAGCGTAATATTCACGAGGTTCTCCTTAAGATAGTCATTTGTTGCAGAGAGCGAACGACTAGTGGTACTGAATTGAGGTCACCATCTCCAAAGATAGGCTGACCACGGTCAACTTTACCATTGGTGCGCTGATAAACTATGTCAACGTTAAAGCGTGTCCTTTGTGTTGGAAGAAACGAGAAAGATGGTGCAACGATATAGTTTGTATTTTCTTGTAGGTCACGATAGGAATCTGTATGTTCGTAACCGATATTAAGACGATAGAGCAGGGTGTTCTTCTTGTCTAATGGTCCAGTAAAATCTCCGTGAGGTGTTCAGTGTGTTGAGCTACCAACGGTTGTTGATACTGTATTGCGCTGATAAGGTAGTGGCTTTTTAGTTACACGATTAATGACACCACCTGGTGCAGCATTGCCAAAAAGGGCAGAAGCAGGACCTTTGATTACTTCAACACGCTCGATATTTGCCAGTGACTGCTGTTTCCAAAAGACTTGTCTGTGCGCGCATACCATTGACAAGGTTACCAGAATTACGGTTACCAGTAGTGCGGAAACCACGAATAGAAAAGTCATTGTAGAAGGTGTATTGATTCACACCGCTGATATTCTTTACAACTTCATTAACAGTAGTTGCTCCTTGGTCGCGCACTAACTCCTTTGTTACGTAGCCGATAGACTGTGGAATGTCTTTCAAAGGTGTCTCTGTCTTTGTACCGATGAAAGAGTTGGTATTCTTATAGGAACGTTCGTTACGCCCAATTACTTCTACCGTCTGCAACACTTGGTCGTGCAGATAAGGAGTTGAGAACAATGTGTCTTGTGTAAGGCTGTCTGTTGAAACTTTACCCATAGTGTTCTCTTGTGCATTTATTGGCAGAACTGTAGAGTATAATAATGTGCCCGTTAATAATAAACAAGAGTGTAATCTTTTTAACCATATTGACAAATATAATAATCCTGAAATAATTTATAAGCGGTGCAAAAAGTATAGATAAAATTAGAATGCTACAATACCTAACAATGGGTAAATTAGCATCTTCTTAAAAGTAATAGAAGAGTATTGAAAAAGAAGTTGCAATAAAGGATAGGAGTATGGATTGCGTACCTATCTATTACTGCAACTTCTTTTGTATATCTTAAAACTGCGCCTTAGTTATTATTGTTTTATAAGTTAATTACAGCGCTTAGTAGTTTTACTCTTTCAAGAGGTCAGGGTCGTAGTCGTTTAGTACGTTCCATTGCCCTCGATCGAAACTCCCATTGTCTAATCTTAGCCTCGTTTCCACTGAGTAGAATCTCAG
>BNJT01002050.1_pt1 | contig 25238 bp, 48 predicted proteins | sample 8540491 | NCBI WGS metagenome assembly BNJT01 (sample SAMD00202455, study PRJDB9452) | human saliva metagenome | host: Homo sapiens | reverse complement strand
GGTCTCGCATGTCCTTACTACGAAGGCGCAGAAAAGCCCGCCGTAGAAAGGCCGTTCCTGGAGGTAACTTCTGCCCCACGAAAAGGAATAGCACAGCAGGCTTTTTCTGCGTGGGGAGAAGCCGTATCTTCGTAGTGTGAAACAGGTAGATACATCCTCCCCCTTCGCTCCCTCCAGCATCCCCTGCTGACGGAGTCCACAGGCCAAGGAGCTTCTCTCTCCCAGCCCCTTCCTCCACATAGCCGACGCACCCTCCCCGGGACCTGCAGGCTCGGCACGTACCTTCGTGGCTCCACGCCTCGTCAAGCTGTGCCCTCGTGGCTCTACTGCGTGACGAAGAAGAGCGGGCTACTTCTACTCCGACTTAGCCCAATTGGTGGGTGAGATGCCGTCCTCTTCTTCCCTCCGCCTACCGCCGTCGCACATACGCTACGGACATCGGGATGAGTCAAGTGCCCTCCTGCGCTCAATGGTACTCAGTGCCCTGATGAGCGCAGCCACGGTCTCAGGGACAGCCCTCCCCATCCTCGTGACCCATCCAGAGGCATTGATGGAAGGATACCCCAGGAGAGTAGCACAGGAAGAGCCACTTATCCTGCGTCCAGGGAGCGTCATCGAGCGTGACCAGCTCCGTGACCAGCTCCTCGGCTGGGGCTTTGAGCGTGTGGACTACGTCTATGAGCCGGGGCAGTTCGCCCTGCGTGGGAGCATCGTGGATATCTATTCCTTCGCCTCGGAGCTTCCCTACCGCTTGGACTTCTTCGATGATGAGGTAGAGAGCGTGCGCTGCTTCGAGGTCGACAGCCAGCTCTCCGTGCGTCAGCTCTCGGAGATTACGCTGAGTCCTGACCTATCGCAGGGCGAGGGCAACCTGTCCTCCCTCATTAGCCTCTTGCCGGCTGGGACGCAACTCCCTACTCTCGGGTGGGGGATCGCTCAGCGCACGCCTTGAGATGACGTGGGCGAAGCCCCCTCTTGCAGGACGGAGAAGGCTTTGAAGACCTCGAAGCCCTACGCCCCAAGCTCGTCGAGGCCCACGAAGCTCCTGTCCGAACTCCAAGCACTCGCTGGCACGAACTGACGGACGAGCCTTCCCCCAGGGTCTACACTTCCGCACCATACGACAGCCCCTCTTCCACAAGGACTATGACGGCTTGGCAGCGCAGATACGTGCGTGGCATGCTGACAGCTATACCATATATATATGTGCAGCTAATCGGGAGGGTCACGAGCGTGCGCGTGATATCCTCATCTCACGTCTTAGCGATGCCGAGCTTCCTGAGGAGGTGACGCTCGCCCTACACGAGGGCTTCGTCGACGAGGAGCATCGCTGGGTGCTTCTCACCGAGCACGAGGCTCTTCGACCGCTACCAGCAGGCACCCTGCGCAGTGATAAGGCTTCTTCAGGTAAGGTCACTCTCTCGCTGGAAGGAGCTACAGAGCTTCAGCCGTGGCGACCTCATCGTCCATGCCGACCACGGTATTGGTCGCTTCGATGGGCTGGTGAGTATGCCCCAGGGGACCATGTGCAGGAGTTTCGTCAAGCTCATCTACCGCAACAACGACACGATCTACGTCAACCTGCACAGCCTGCAAGCTCTCACTACCGCTCCAGCGAAGGGGCGAAGGAGGGTGACGCTGAGTGCTGTCGGCTCAGGGTGCGTGCAGCGCATCAAGGAGCGCACGAAGAAGCGCATCAAGGACATTGCCCGTGACCTCATACGCCTCTACGCCAAGCGGCGCGAGACGGAGGGCTTCGCCTTCAGCACTGATACCTACCACGCACGAACTCGAGGGCTTCGTTTGCCTTCGAGGATACCCCCGACCAAGCGGCTGCCGTCTCTGCTGTCAAGGCGGATATGGAGCGTCCCTACCCGATGGACCGCCTGCTGTGCGGTGATGTCGGCTTCAGGGAAGACGGAGGTGGCGGTGACGTGCCTTCAGGCCCGCTACCGATGGTAAGCAGGGTCGCCGTCCTCGTTCGACTGTCTTAGCCCTATCAGCATTACCGCACCTTCTCCAAGCGTCTGAAGGACTTTCCCTGTGCGCATTGATTACATCTCTCGAGCACGCACACCGAAGGAGCTACGTGCCATTCTCGCCGACCTACGAGAGGGTAAAATCGACATCATCATCGGCACGCACCGCCTGACGAGCAAGGATGTCGCCTTCCGCGACCTCGGTCTCCTCGTCATCGATGAGGAGCGAAGTTCAGTGTCGCTACCAAAGAGAAGCTCCGCCAGCTTCAGGTCAATGTCGATACGCTCACGATGAGTGCCACCCCATTCCGCGCACCCTCCAGTTCTCCTGATGGGCGCACGTGACCTGTCGAACCTCAACACGCCCCCTGCCAACCGCCGTCCCGTGGAGACCCTCCTCACGCAGACGACCCCACAAATCATCCGTGAGGCGGTGAGCTTCGAGATGAGCCGCAATGGGCAGGTGTACTTCGTCAATAGCCGTATCAGCAACATTGAGAACCTCGCCGCCCTAATCCAGCGTGAAGTCCCAGATGCACGAATAGCCGTAGCCCACGGGCAGCTCTGCCCCAAGGAGATGGAGCAAATCCTCATTGACTTTGGTAATCACGAGTACGATGTCTTGGTGGCGGCGAAGATTATCGAGAACGGCATCGACGTGCCGAACGCCAACACCATCGCGATCCACGATGCGCATCACTACGGGCTCAGCGAGCTCCACCAGCTCCGTGGTCGTGTGGGGCGTAGCGACCAGCAAAGGCCTTCCTGCTACCTCCTCACGCCCCCACTCGATGGGCTGAGCGAAGACTCCAAAGCGCCGTCTGCGTGCCATCGAGAGCTTCAGCGACTTAGGGGAGTGGCATCCGCATAGCCCTCCAAGACCTCGACCAGCGTGGGGCAGGCAACGTCCTCGGTGCGGGAGCAGAGTGGCTTCATCACCGATATGGGCTACGAGACTTATCAGAAAGGTCTTCACCGAAGCCATCCGAGAGCTGAAGGCGGACGGAGTTCGCCCCACGTCTACGCCGAAGACGACAAGCAGCGTGACGGCAGCGAGCTGGCTGACCGCTTCGTCGTCGAGACTCAGGTGGAAGTGACTTGAGCTTGCCCTGCCCGATGAGTATGTGCCCTCGGACAGCGAGCGTATTCTCCTCTATCGTGAGCTGGATAGCCTCAGCGAAGATGCCGAGCTGGAGGCATTTCTACCGCTCGTCTACGTGACCGCTTCGGTACCCCCCAGGAGACCGAAGAGCTCATCTGCGTCCCCCGACTGCGCCGCTTGGGGGCATCACCTCGGTATCAGAAGGTCGTGCTGAAGGCTGGAGCCAGGCCTCCACCTCATCGCTGACACTTCCAGTCCCTACTATGCTTCGGAGACCTTTCGGGCGTCCTCATCGAGTACGTGGCGCGCAACAGCCGCCAGTGCGAGTTCGTCCAACGCTCAGGTCGCCACATCATCCGTGTGCATCATATTCCTTCGGTAGCCTCTGCCATCACGGTGCTGCAGCACATCCTACAGCATCGCCTCGAGGGGACAAAGGCGTGAGATCTATATTCACCCTTACCATCACCTGACTATCTATGAGCTACATTCACCTAATCACGGGAGGCGAACGATCGGGCAAGAGCACCTACGCTGAGAGCGAAGCCCTGCGTCTCAGTCCCCATCCTGTGTACTTAGCCACTGCTCGTATCTGGGACGAGGAGTTCCGCCAGCGCATCCTCCGCCACCAAGAGCGACGTGGCCCCGAGTGGACAGAATATCGAGGAGGATGTCCATCTTTCGCAGCACGACTTCTCTGGCCGTGTTGTCCTCGTGGACTGCATCACGCTCTGGGCAACGAACTACTTCTTTGATATGGAGCAGGACATTGACAGCGCACTCACAGCCCCTCAAGCAGGAGTTCGACACCCTCGTCGAGCAGGATGCTACCTTCATCTTCGTCACCAACGAACTGGGTATGGGCGGCGTCTCGAATCACGCACGGCGACTCTTCACCCAGCTACAGGGCTGGATGAATCAGTATGTCGCTGCTCGCGCTGACCGAGTTACCCTGATGGTCAGTGGCCTTCCGCTCTCCGTCAAGGGTGATTTCCGCCTCTTTTCACCTTAATACTACGACAATGCAAGCCTTCGACATCCGCCCCATCCGCGAGGAAGAAATCTATCGCGCGCAGTGCTACATCGACCAGATCGCTCAAGCCCTTGGGCTCTATGGGCAAGCTCGAGACCCTGGCTGCACGCTTAGCCGCCCTCCAAGATACCCTTCAGCCCACGCTCTCTCCTCGTGAGCACTTCGTCTTCGCCGCAGACCACGGTATCGAGCGTGAGGGTGAGCAAGAGCCCCGTGAGGTCACCCGTCAGGTCGTCGAGAGTATGCTGCGTGGTGGAGCGGGTATCTGCTTCCTCTGCCGTCAGCATGACTTTTGCCCTGCACATCGTGGATGTCGGGGTGGATCACGACTTCCCTCTCGAGGGCGGTCGCCTCATCCATCGCAAGATCCGCCGAGGCACACGCTCCTTCCTCCACGAGCCTGCGATGACGGAGCGAGAGGTAGACCAAGCGATGAGCATCGGGTGGCGTGCGTCGATGAGGCTGCCCAGCGGTGGATGCAAGCTCCTTTCGCTTCGGGGAGATGGGCATTGCCAATACCTCCACCTCCGCACTCTGGATGTACTTCCTCACGGATATTCCCCTCGAGGATTGTGTGGGTCGGGGCAGCGGTCTGGACGACACGGGGCTACAGCATAAGCTCTCCATCCTCCGCCAAGCGGTAGCGAACTACCACGGAGCGACAGATGCACCCTCTATCCTCCGTCACTTCGGGGGCTCGAGATGGTTGCTACGGTGGGGGCTATGCTTCGTGCCGCCGAGTTAGGTATTGCCTTCCTCGTCGATGGCTTCATCATGACGGCTTGCCTTCTGATGGCGCGCGCCCTACATCCAGCCGTGACGGACTATGCCTTCTACGGTCACATAGGGGACGAAGCGGGGCACGCACGCTTGCTCCGCGCCCTGCACGCTGACCCCATCCTGCATCTTGGGATGCGCCTGGGCGAAGGCACGGGGCTATATGTGCCTTCCCGATATTAGACTCCGCCGTGCGTATGCTCCGTGAGATGGCGACCTTCACCACCTCTGGAGTCACGGACTACGTGAGCACTCCAGACTAACGCAACGGCATATTGCACACGATTAAGTACCTTTGCCCTATATTCATTCATAAGAAGATATACAGACAGATGACCCTCTCCGATACTTGTCGTCGCACTCTGCTCACCCTCTCTGCGGCACTCCTTATATATATAGGTAGTAGCGCACAGGTGGACGACGCATCCGCGAGCACGAGTGCAGCGTGAAGAGACCGTGTACAGCATCGCTCGTCGCTACGGCGTCGTTATAGATAAGCTCTACGAGCTCAATCCTTGGGCACGCCAGCAAATAAGGTCGGTGATAAGCTCCTGATTCCCTCGACTCCTGCTACTTCATCTGCTACGCCTACCAAAGGCAAGAAGCATCGTGTGGCGAATGGGGAGACGCTCTATGGTATCAGCCGTACCTATGGTATTGATTTGTCGGATCTGCTCCGTGCTAACCCAGGCTTGACCTCCTCTCTGTACAGGTGGGGATGGAGCTCATCATTCCTTCGGCTAAGGATGATAGCACCACGTCTGTAGCTCCCACGAAGAGCGAGGAGAGATGATAGTTCCCAGCCCTCACAGGTAGCACAAGCGCAGACACGCATCCTGATGCTCCTGCCTCTGAAGAAGGACAAGCACTTTGTAGAGTTCTACGAAGGCTTCCTGCTGGGTATGTATCAGCTGAAGAAAGCAGGTATCTCCATGCAACCTCACCACCCTGATGTCCCCAATGATGAAGCTATGGATGCCTACATCGAGGCTGGAAGCCTTCGAGGAAAAGACCTCGTCATCGGGTGGCGTCACCGAAGGCCAGATCCGTGCTATCGCAGCTGCTTCGGGGTATAATTACTACATCATCCCCTTCAGCAAGACCCACAAGCTGGGTCGGGCGATGGTCGCGTGGTGCTGACGAATGCTCACACCTCTACCATTATCGATCGTGTCATTCCCTGCCTTCCTGCAGAAGTACAAGGGGCGTGAAGTCATCTTCGCCTCACGTCTAGGGGACAGCGAAGACAGCTTCGTCACCCAGCTGCGCTCGGAGCTGAGTCACGCTGGCTTACCCTTCCGCTCCATCCAGTCGGCGGTCGTTGATCGGAGGACTCTCCTCGGATGCTGTCATCGTACCCATCTCACCCGATCGCAGCCTCGCCTTGGCTACGATGGCTGCTATAGGCAATCGAGCTGGAGGTATTGCGCTCTTTGGACATCCCCAGTAGCAGGCCCTATGGCTCCCAGTTCCAGCAACCTACGTCGCTACAACACGACCATCTACTCGACCTTCTTCTTCGATCCCACCCTCCCCGAGTCGAAGGCGTTCTTGAGCCAGTTCACAGGCTGGTTTAGCCACAAGGTGAGCAACTCCTATCCTAAGTACAGCGTGCTCGGCTATGACTTAGCGCGCTACTTCATCCGCGCCTATTCGATGTATGGACGTAGCTTCGTCAGCAGCATGAGCTCGATCCCTTCGGATGGCCTTCAGCTGGACTTCACCTCCAGCGAGGCGAAGGGACGAACGTGTACACCAATACGCGCTTCTTCTTCGTACACTATCCCAACACAGGCGTTATCACTCGTGAAGCCCATTAGTCGCCTCTGCCACAGCCTCCCTGCTCTTTAGCCTCTTCTCGCTCTTGTCCAGCGAGAAGAGATATGCGCAGATCGAGCAGGCATCCTTCTCCCAGTCCGTCTCCCTTGGGGTAAGGGGAGGGATGACAGCCAGTCGCTTCATCTTCATTCCCTCGGTGCGTCTGCGCCTGCATACAGGACCTGTAGTTGGTATCTCTGCGCGCTATGATGTGGAGCGTGGTGCTTCACTGCAAGCTGAGCTGAACTATCGCCGTGGAGGATGGCAAGAGCGTTATGACCCGCTGCATACCAGCTATTCTCGGCACTTAGATTACTTGGAACTGCCTCTGCTGACGCACCTCTATCTGCGCTCAGACGACCTGCGTTTCTTCGTCAATGCTGGTCCTTTCTTCGGTTATCTCCTTGGCGAAAGTGCCACGATCGAGGGTGAGGCGAATATGTCCACCACAGATATTACACGCCATGGAATCGCAGCGCGTGATCGTCTCTTCTGGGGACTCGGTGGAGGGCCAGGTATCAGCCTCGCCTTAGGGTGAACGGCAGCGCATCGAGCTGGAAGGTCGCTTCGTCTACGGCTTGGGCAACCTCTGGAGCACTAAAGCGAGGCTCGACTTACGTCCAGTCTGTCGGAGATGTACTTCGGGGCGACGCTGAACTATCTTCTTCCGCCTCTAACCTTCCTTTTCGCCCTCAAGGTGCAAGCATAAATTCACTATCTTTTGCGCCACATCTCAGCGCAAGTCCGTCTTCGCGCAGGAAGGATTCGCCCTCGTAGTTCAACGGATAGAACAAGAATTTCCTAAATTTTTAGATAGCAGTTCGATTCTGCCTCGGGGGTACAACCTGTTTTGCAAACTTGTTCATTTTTAATGGCTTATCCGACCTATTGATTAGGTAGAGGACGAAATAGGGGACGGAAAAGCCCACGCATCTACTGGAGCGTGGGCTTCTTTATATCCACAAAAAGAAGAGCGAGGAAGCCGAAGCCCCTCGCTCTTTGCGCTCTGCACTCCTCTCTCGGGTCAAAGCCTCGCAGGAGCGGTAGCCACAACCTGCGAGACACCCACGCACCGAGAGCGAGCGCAATAGCCACCAGGGAGCAAAGGCTTTCAGTCGCCACGCTTGCACGCCGTGAGCCTCGCTGGCACTTCGACAACCTCGGTGATGCGCACGCTGTCGATACGCCCTGTGTTGATGGTGTCCACTCTCCAGCGGTCACGCCAGCGATACACCTCTTTGACCTTGTAGATGGTATCGCCTGCCATACGCTCGGTGATGTAGATGCTATCGTGGAGATAGATGCTGTCAAGACGCAGGCGGTCACGCCACTCTACCCTCGTGTGTTCCACGGGACAAGGCGCACACGTGGCGAGCAGGAGGTGAGGGCAAGGGCGATGAGCGAGAGGAAGATGATTATCATCACCTCTCGCCAGCGGTTGTCGTTGTCGTGCATCATCATTGTGGTTGGGGTGTGTAAGTGGGGAGGAGCTTACCCCTCCCCACTGCTCAGTTTAGTTGGTCGGTGCGCTTGGTGCACTCGGAGCGTTCGCTGCTTCTTCGCGCTCTGAGCCTTACGATATTCTCTTTCTTCCTGCGGTAGCGTGCTTCGTCCTCAGCCTTCCACTGCGCCTCAAGGGCGAGGGCTTCCTCTTCGGGCATTAGCTCGTAGAGGTGAGCGTCTTGCTTTGGGCAGCGGACTAAGTAGCCAACACTGCGGCGTTCGCGGCTCACGACCATCTGCCCCTTTAGGGCTTTGATACGTACTGAATTGTGTCTCATAATCATTCGTTGTTAAAGGGTTATCGATAGTTAAAGGTGAAGCCCTTGTCGCTGGCGGTATCTCCCAGCTCTCCAAGCTCTTCTCGTAGGCTTCGAGGAGCGTCCTGCTCAGGTCAATGCTTTGCCCAGTGACCGTCTGCGCGTTCTCGACAAGGTAGCGTGGATGCTCTCCATCGAGAGGCTTTTTGGCAGTCAGCGAGGTTGATGGAGGTCTTGAGCCCTTGATGCGCACCTCCTCGAGAGAGGTGCAGCCCCGAACATTCCATTGGAGATTTGAGCGACGAGGGTGAGATCAAGAGGGCCTTCTATTGTGCGGAGGCTTGAGCACCCATTAAAGGCCTCCATTAAACTCTCAAAAAGCCTGTTCCCGAGTCCTATACGAACACTTTCAAGAACGGAGCATCCGTATGCAAATCTTTCCATTCGGTCAACCTTTGGGCACTCCCCAATCCGACACTTCGGAGTTTCTGGGTTGCGTGATACAGCGTCATCGAGCCCAGCGCACCCGGGAGGTCTCCACTCGAACCTCCTCAAGTGAGGCACATCCTCCTGCCATATACCACGCATCTCGTGCAAATCTTAGAGTGGGAAGCGACAAACGCCTCAATAGCAGGTGCACCATAGATGATTCAGTGATGCTCGTCAGTTAGCTCGATGTCGCCTATGGCTGGGAGCTCGACCATCCCAATTATTTTTGAACTCGCCGATCGCAGGAGATCGATCCATTTAAGATAAGCGGGGTAACCGTTCGCCTGGATACCCCCGTGAATTGATCATTGCGGTGCACGATCATCCTTAAGTCAATGTCTGAGCGCTTTACGTCTTCAATGATGGATCTGATGGACACATCACGAGAGTCTATCACGACTCCAAATTTCGACATAGCGTTTGCAAGTTCGATGAGGTTGCCTTGTAGCTCGAGGAGCTGGTCAGCCGTTGATGTTTGTTCGTTCATAGGGTGCTTCTTTGCCTTTGTTGATGCGATAGAGGAATTGAGTTGTGGTGGCGTTGATGGCTCGCCCACCCTTCTCGGTGAGCTTGGGGTTGTCGGTGGTGGTGTCGAGATACGACTCGATATGCGGACTTGCCAGGTGCTCCGTCTTGTCCACGCTCGCCGTCACGTCCGTCTGCGCTCACGTTCCCCACGCTCTCCACGTTCACCCTGAATACCCTGGATGCCCTGGATACCCTGGATGCCTTGCTCTCCTTCGCACCGTCTGCTCCGCGTTCGCCCTGAATACCTTGTAAGCCCTGATCGCCTTGGATACCTTGCAGTCCTTGGTCACCCTTTTCGCCTTTCTCCATCTTTCACCCCTTTTCTCCACGCAAGCCCTCGATGACGTTTGCGGTGACTTTGGTGGGGGTGGCATCGCTACCATCCGAAGTCACACGACAGAGCGTGGTGCGGATGGTGTAGTCGTGGTAGCCATCGGTGAATGCGGTATCAGCGACACGCCCCGTGACTTCCACCGAGTAGACACCCGTACCGAGTGCTTGACTAATGTCCGCTGTTACCTCTACGATGAGGTGGTTGTCCTGGATGTTGGTGGGTGGCGTTGCGTCAGTGCCTGCGTCGTTGAAGATTTTACGCTCAGACGCTCGAAGCGTGACAGGTCAAGGACTTCGCCCGAAGGCTGAGCGACCAGCTCGAGGGGATGCAGTGTCCGTGCCACGCTGGACAAGCTGGAGGGGCTTCTTTGGCTTTTCCCCTCCTCCTACTTCTCTTCCGAAGATGTTCATATAGTTATAGTTTTTGGTTTTGTGTGGGGTGATGATTACAAAAAGCTGGTCCACCCCACTTTTTACCAGCTTTTTGTTAATACGCCACGATATGCTATCAATACGCTGTTAATACGCCATTGATGCGCATCGATACGCTGTCAATATGCTACGATACACCCGTCCTACATGAGGCTTGAGGTCCTTCCGTCCCAGTGCTTCACGTCCCCACGTGAGGCTTGTTCGCTGGTAATGGAGACGTGTATCCAAGGCGTTCGCCCTTCTGGCTCTTCGAGGATGAGCTGGTCAAAGCCACCCACCTGGCGTATGGTGGTCAGGAGCTGGCGAAGCTCAATGTCGTGGGGGCGAATGTCAGCCGCTTGCCCCTTCATGTGCTGGTTGTCTGGTGCGCCCCCAATGCGCTTGTTGAGCCTTTCTGATCGGAAGCCCGAGGTGACGATGATTGCCTTCCCAAAGGCTTCACGCACCTGTCCAGATAGTCCATCAGACGTTTGAGGTCTTTGATTTGCGCCTCGTTGAGTCGTTTGGGATGCCTTCCTTGAGGGCGGTGGAGCTTCGTGTCAGCTCCGAGAGGGAAAAAGTACTTTACTCATAGTTTATTTGCTGATTATTTTGCTACTGGTCTTGTGTGGAGTCGTGTCTCAATCTCTTCTACTGCCTTAGGCGATTGCACGTGCCAGCTCTTGGGTCTGCTTGACGCTCTGCTTGATGGAGGTGGTATCGTGACGTGGCATGTTCTCCCAGACGCTCCAGCCTCGGTGGCGACCGCACCGACACAGCCGAGGATCGTGAGGTACGGGAGCTCGTATTGATAGCCTTAGCTCTAAGTCAGCTATCAGAATGAGGATGTCCCCGAAGGTGAACATGATGATCAGACCGTAGTAGACGAGGAGCTTGGCGAAGACGCGCCGAAGGATGGAGGATCTGTATTTTTGCGCCCCATGCGGTGCGCCTTCTGTACGCCCGTGGCGGTGTCGATGCCGACAGCGAAGAGGGACAATGATGTACGCCACCGCCATCAGAGCGGTCGTCTCGATGATCGCCTCAGGCTCGAAGAGGTGGATAAGCATAGTCTTTGGTTTGGTTAGTAGTTATCTATTCTTGTGGCGGACAGCGGTGGTGGTAAGCTGGAGGATGTCCTTAGCACGGATGCGCCCTTCGACTTCGACACGGAGGTTGGAGGCGGAGGTGAGGTGATTAGCAAGCCTACCCTGCTGTGCCTTGTTGAGGATAAGCTCGCCAGGGTTGACCATAGCGTGTATGCGGTCTCCACTCCCGTCACCGCCTGCCACGATACCGCCATTAGCAAACTTGGGGATCTTCTTTGATGAAGAGGAGATAAGCGCCACGATACCTGCCACGGCAGCAGCAGCGAGGCAAGCCCCAATAATGGGGATGCCAACATTGGCTTTGGCTGCCTTTGCGTGATGCTCCCACGGTGTCTGCGCTCGCCTCCGTGGAGGTAGCAGCGACACGAGAGGCTGAGAGACCTAACTCTTTGGAGGTAGAGGGTGGCTTCGGTGGCGGTGACAGCCGTACGGGTGACCATCTTCTCCTTCATCAGAGCTTGCTCGGTGGCAGAAGCTATCTTCTGCGCTTCGGTTAGCCCCTCAATCATCTTCTGCATGGAGAGGATGGTATCAATCACCTGAGAGGCGGAGTCAAAGACAGCGAAGAAGCGTTCCCATGCAGAAGCGTTGCTATCGGGGTCAAACGCCTTCTGCAGTCCATCGAACGCACTCTTAAGGTTGCGTGCGCTCTGTGCTACCTGCTTCACTCCATCGAAGGTCTTGTTGCTGAGGGCTTCCTTGAACTTCTTTTGAGGTCGCTCTGCGGGTGGCTACCTTGATCGCTTGGTCTAAGGTCTTCGTCTCCTTCTGCGCCTTCTTTGAGGGCTTCCGCCACGTTCTGCCCCAGCACGCTCCGCTTCCTTCAGCCCACGCACGTACTCATCCAGTAGCTGCTTCTCTTCCCCGAGCTTGGCAAGTTCGTCCTTCTTGTAGTCGAAGGTGGTATCTCGCTCAGTGCGCTGGGGATACATGGAGGAGCTGTCGGATGATAGTTGCTTGGCAAGCTCGTCCTTGATAGACTTCTGTCCAGCGGTGAGGTGGTGGTCTCTTGGGCACGCTGGAGGGTGGAGGCGATAAGCTGCGTGAGGGCTTCGTTGTATTCCTTCTCGGTCTTCAGCCCCTTGTCACGCTCCGAGGAGAGCTTCTGCAAGTCCTTAGCGTACACGACCTCTGTAGGGAAGCGATGGAGGAAGCGGTAGTTCATCTCTCACGAGCTTGGCACGTACGTACTCGCTATTTACGTCCAGCTCCCACGCATCTTGATGATGGTATGAGCTCCGCCTTCGCACGCTCCGCCTTGGCATTGCGCAGGTCGTCTGCGGTGGCAAGTCCTGTAGCGCACCTGAGCGGAGACGACTTTGAGCTCAGCTGCGCTCTTCGCCTTCTCTTCGGCTATTTCACGCTCAGCGATGATGTGCTTCTCAAGTCTTTGTACTCGCTTGTCCTGCAGTGCCTTCTCCAAAGCAAGCCAGCGAGCTTCTCACGGTACTTCTGCGCTACCTTGTCCAGGGCGGAGCGGTATTCCTCTTCGCTGATGATGCCTGCCTCACGTTGGTTTTCGAGCTCCTTGAGGTCGTGAGCGGCCTGCTCACGGGTGCGCTCCAATTCGCTCTTCTTGCCACTTTTCTTCTTGTCGTCTGAGGTCGTCGGTGCGCCTGAGCCTTCCGGACGAACTTACCACTGTTTTTGTGGACTTTCTCATCAGCCTCCTTCTGCAACTTAATCTGCTTTGAGTTGGAGCTGCTTTATATTTTTCCCTTGCATTTGATGATATGCGAGTTCGCTCCTACCTCCCTAAGGTTTTGATAGGTATAGCCACTCTCCACAGCCGTCTTGAAAAGCCCAAGCAATGGCGGCTGAAGGCTTAGCATGATATTTCTGCCTCGTATAGCCTGCGAAGCATTATCTCACGAGTCTCATTAGCCGCATTGAAATTGAAAGAAGCAACCTCTTTTCGTGATGCCCCCTTAGTTTCAAATAGTCAGAAGCCCCAGAGAAGAGAACATGCCAAACACGGTGTTTGCACGATCCAATTCGTCAGGGCTTACTGAAGCTCTCCCTTTCTTTATGTGCTCCGCATTCAAAGACTGAATCGGCTTGTGCTTTCCTTTTCTATTTCGCTGAAGTCAATCTGCCTATCAACTCTCTTTGAGCTGGAGGATCTTGTCAACAAGATCACGTATGTGGTCGTACTTCCTGCTATTCGGTCAAGCGAGCCTTCCTGCAAGCCTAAGGATTTCTCGAGCTGGTGCTGTACGTTCTTCTGCGCCCTCGAGTTGTCCGTCTAAGCTCTTGTATAAAGCAAAGAGTCGCTCAATCTCGTACCGCTTCATCGCTCTTGGTGGTCTGTATTCGTCTGCTTGGCGAGGGTATTCGTCTTGCAGGTTGTTGATTTCACCTCCTTCCCTATACCAGTCGACGCTGCAGTGATAATAGCGAGTGATACCAGCGATAATAGCCATCGGGGCAATGGTCGCCATCATCCCACGGATGGTCGCTACCGTAGAGCCCCAAAGCAATTTGAGCGAAGTGGTGCATCGTGTCCAGATGGAAATGGTGCTTGTCGCTGCGCTTTCTTGGTCAGCTACGACTGCGCTACCTCCCGAAGCGACAGACGCAAGGCGGTGCGCTTTCCATCGACATCCCTGCTTGCTTTGTTCACGTTGGCTTGGAGGGAGGCGGTGCGGCGTATGCGTGCCTCTTCGTTGCGAGCGTGGGCATTAGCAAGGGCTTCCTTCTGGTCGTGTACGGCTTGGTCACGCTGGAGCTGTAGACGCTGGAGCTTACGGGAGTTCTCATCTCAGCGATTAGACAGACGCACCTCCGCCTGCTCACGCTGTGCCTGTAGCTTCGCCTGATACTGCAGGCTCGCTCGCTCTTTCCTTCTCGCTGCATCGTTGCCACCGCTGTCAGCTAAGGCGGTGCGTGCTGAGGCTACACGGTTGGCTGCTTCTGCTTCGCTACGCTGGAGCGAACGGAGGAACGCCTGATGCTCCCGAAGCAGGTAGTCACGATGCGCCTGCAGGTCTCAATGTTGGCATCAGGCGGTCGATGCGCCCTTGGCTCAGCGTCTGCACACGATTGATGCGTCCCGTCTCCGAAGCAGTGGGGGCTTGCGCTTGTGCTAGGCAGCTTCTGCCCTCTGTAGCTTTGCTTCGCCCTCGTCGAGTGCCATCTGTGCCTTCGCAGTGGCACGATCGGCACGTGCCTTGGCGTTTGCTTCGTCTGCAGTAGCACCTGTCAGAGGCGGTCTTAATCATCGCCCCTGCTTTGACCTCAAGCCCTGCGAACTTATTCCGACCGCTTGACTGCAAAGCAAGCCACCAGCCCAGATATAGAGGTTGGAGAGGTGCGTCTTGATGTAGTCTAAGGCTTTGACCTTATCGACAAGTGCCTTGAAGTTGTCGTATATGTGGAGTGAGTCCGCCAGGTCGGTAAAGCGTTCTTCAGTCGCCCTAATGAGGACTCGAGGTTGTCGGTGTTGGTATCCCTGAGGCCTGGCAAGCTCGTCGGAGAACTTACCCGTGATGTCCATCACCCGCAGCTTTCCTTCCTTGAGGAGCTTGTCCAGCTGGGCCATCGAGACCCCAGCTGCGCTAGCCATCGCCTGCATCGCCACAGGCATCGCTCACCGAGCTGTCTTCGTAGCTCTTCGCTGGAGATCTTCCTCACTCATCATCTGCGGATAGCCATCATCGTCAGCGAAGCCTCTCCGCCCGAGATGCGAGACGAAGCCATCGCCTTACTGATGTTCGAGAAGATACGCTCTTGCTCAGCAAAGGGCGATACCTGCAGTGTGGCTGCTGCCCGAACTTAGCGAGCGCCTCGGTCGTGCCCTATGAGGTCTGTACCGTACTTGTCCGTGAGGTCGGTGAGGAACTCGGCTTCAGGAGTACTTCGCGTGCATCGGTGCTGATATTGCGCAGGATGGTGCATGCCGTCCTGCCTCTCGGCGGTGTTGACCAGCGAAGAGCAGAGCTACTGAGCGAGGTCACTCCAGCACCCAAAGCACCAGCCATCGCAATAGCCTGGAACTGGATGCCACGGGCGCACCCTTGGCACTCTGCTTGCTGCTTGAACTTCTCTATAGAGCTCTAAGCGGACGGAAAAAGGAAAGGTTGTTAGCCATAGAGGATAAGAGGTTAAAGACTCCCGTATATCTGCAGATGCGAGGAAGTCAAACAGATGCTTCTTGCGAGCGTTGCTCTCGGCTTGCTCCTCACGGGAAGGGGAGAAGCTCTTCGGGAGAGCCTACGGAGTCGGAGGAAAGGTGAGGCATCATCGTCATCCACTGAAGAGACTGCTGATGCTCGAGGGCTTCTCTCTTCTTGCAGGTCAAGGGCATCGAGGAAAGCTGGTAGCTCCACAGCTCCATCGTGTCCATCACGCACGAGGGGACAAGCCATCCACGACCAGCATACCTGCTATAGAGTGAAGTCGGGTGAGGTGCCTTCGTCCGTCTCTTCGGTGGGGGATATGCCTTCGGGAGGGAAAGCGGTATCATAGCTTCTGGCGTGCGCTCTAAGCGGCTGCATACAGCTCGCTCTTCACCGATTCGCTCTCTAATACTTGCTTCCACATCGAGAGGAGCGCGCTACCACCCTCTCTCGCACCGCTGGAGGCAATAGAGGAGCGTTACTGCATCTTCTTCGTCCAGGATGCTCATCGAAGAGGAAACTCCGTGCGGTGAGCTTCTCAAAGAGTAGTACCGCACGGGTGTCAATTTGTAGGTGTGGCACTCATTTTTACGAGATGGTTACACCTGCAGCAGTGAGGGCTTCGGTACTACCGATTTCATTGCCTTCTGCATTCAGTCAGAGGACCAGACCCGTTGAGCGTGCAGGTACATCGTCCGTACTCCCCTGCGCTCGAGGCTTTGGAGAGGTCGGAGACCGTCACACGTCCCTTGCGGAAGACCGCACCCTTGGTGATGCTGCGCACTCCGTTGTCATCGACAAGCGTCACGGCGCAGATCTCAAAGGGTACTGCCTTGCCCGAAGCAGCGATATTCTCCAGTGCCTCATAGGACATGTGTCCAGAGGTCTTCGATACGAAGCTTCGACAGACAGAGACCATTCGTTTTTACCGCCCATCTTGTCTGCGTACTTCCCTGAGAACTTACTGGCGACATCGATTGTCGAGGGGGAGAACTTAAAGTCGTCCTTCTTAGCGTAGGCGACAGGCAGACCAGCGATGAAGAGCAGGTTGCTCTCACCTTTGACGAGGTCGATATTCTTGTTGTACTTGAGTGGCTCAGCCATAGTTATTCGTTATTAGAGTGATTAGGATATTTCGAGACGTTAGAGATTGGTAGAATTTGCCCTCAGAGAAGCCTTCCTCCGAAGCGTCCAGCGTGGCACTGTGTCCTGCGCTACCGAAGATGCGCCCCACTTCATCATTGCGTCTCCATCTAAGACGGCATCAACCAGCTCAACGCCATAGAGAGCGAGCGGTCGTAGTCGTCAGAGAAGCAAAGCACTGTTACAGAAGGCTTCGCTGTGCATCTCCAGACTTTTCTCGCTCTCTCTCATGGGCACTGCGGTAGACGATGATGAAGTCTCCAGCGGTATCTTCCTTAGCATCACGGGAAGATCTTCTCCCACGAAGGCACGGGAGCTCTTCGCTACTGAGGAGTTGCGTGCGCACCCATTCGGAAGTGCGCCACTTGCGATTGACATCGAGGTAGATGCTCATAGGGTGGAGAATGATTGCAAGTCCAGCGAGTGAAATATCTGCTCAGCACGTGGTCTGCTGCGCTGCTTGGCGTGCGTCCAGAAGTAATTCGGCTCTACCTTGCCTCTGTACTTACCATTTCAGCATATCGGTCTTTTGTCCCCTGTCGATAAGGTGAGCGTGGTTCGCAGCATCACTTTACCTTGCCAGCGGTCGCTCCAGTGACGTAGTAGAAGCCCACGGAGATAGAGACACGCCCTCTGCGACTGCGCTTAGGCATCCTTCGCCTCAGCCCTCGGATAAGGTTGCCACGTGGTACGTGTCCATTCCTATTCGGTTGCTTGTAGAGCGGAGGAAGGGTCGCGAACATCCTGCTGGTAGACCTCTGCAGCCTTAAAGAAAGGCTCACGGAGTCGCTCCTCTGATGGAGCGTCCTCCGAGTCGCTGAAGGAAGGCGGTCACCGCAGGAAGACCTGGAAGGATACTACTTCAGGCATAACTATTCATCAACAAAGCGTGCAGTCACCTGCACCGTGCGGTCAAGCATTGGCTGGAGCAAGACGAGTGCGGTAAAGCATCCCATCGAAGCGAAGCCACCCAGCAGAGGGAAGACGCTTGCCAGGAGCGAGACCACGAAGACCACCGCTGAGGTATCGGCTATCTCACGCGCCTGCAGTCCGTCTTTGTCGTAAGTCGGACGCAGGGTGCGCAAGAAAGCTCGGGCGTGGAAATGATCCACAAGACGCTCACGGACTGCGCCCGAAGCGGTTTGCTCCTTCTCAGCAGCCCTGAGGAAGGTCAGGCGGTGGGTGAAAGCTCCTGCATTCATCGCTCCAAGCGGTATTTACCGATGAGAGACCTGATGGCAGCGGAAGCTCTGTGACACGCCTACCCTGTACCCCTCTCGGTCAGCGTAGAAGCGAGGCTACGAGCATCCTCAGAGCGTGACGCAGGGGTGCAGGCAAGTCTCCAGCACTCGTCTCCACAGTGTAAAGCTGTCGATTGAGTAGCGTAGATAGATGCTCTTCGGCTGTGTCATCATGAGCTCACTGATGAAGTCGTCATCCTCTTCGTGCTCTACCACGTTGAGGTGCTTCTTCGCTTCCTCGAGAGTGATATGTGGGCATAGATTACTACGCTTTACGCTTCAAGCAGGCGAACGCTTCTGCACGGAGGACCGTGAGAGAGTAGTCGCCATTAAGAGTGAAGTCCACTCGGTCTTTCTTGCCGTCGTATTGTGCTGCCATCGATCACCCTCCCCATGATGTGCAAGTACCGCATAGGATAGCACACCAAAGAGAATAGCGTCATGTGGCATAAACGTAGTAGACACTGCTCGATACCCATTCATGTACCTGTTCGTCGAGGATCATCTCAGGGTTGCCCTTTTCGATAGGCGTACTCTTGGGCATGCCATAGGTCTTTGGATGCACAGAAGTAGGCGGCACTTTCGTCTGACTCTACATCATTACCTAACACTCGGTTTCTAGGTCTACGACCTCGGCAATGACGGTTTTACCGTGTTACTCCATGAACTTGCAATTGGAGCGGCGTATGGGCAGCAAGGATAGACCCAATACCATTGTTTGAGCCGCACGGGTGCGGTCTTCGCAAATAGGGCAAAGTTGAGGGCCTTACCCACGGCCTTACCGAGTCTTGAAAGAACGATATTACGCAGGTTCTTAGTACTACTACATAGCCTGCGATGTCACTCACTATAGACACCAACACGCTCAGACTTGGCAGAGATCTTACTAAGATCGATGTTCTGGTCTGAGAGGGCGACATCCTCACCTGCAATGGTAGCCGTAACGCCTGCAAGCACTGGCCATACGGGCTGAGCCAGCTACACCAGATTGCATCTTCAGACCGACCTTGGTGTGAACAGAGCTCAGCCTCAAGAGGCTGGATTACATCCTGGATCACCGTAGGCTGAGCCGCCTGAACATTTGCCGACATCGTGGTACTACGCTCCTCGATTGGGACTTCCTGCCTTGTAGATATCGCTCGTAGAAGCATCTTCGATGAAGCGCTTAGCTAGTTCATCTTTTGTTGTCCTTGGCATTCATGTCCATAGCCTTGGATACTAGCCTCGTTGATGCTTCGCTCCTGCAGATCTTCGCTAACTCGGACCAGCTCGCGCTCTTCATCTTCGGTCAGCGCACCAGCGTGGCGTTTACCCTGCAGCTCCTTGAATCGCACGTGCACTCGTGCAGCTGTTCTGTTCCTTTGTCAGTTACACTGGTTAAATGGTTAGAGGTTGGACTTGGTTATGTCAGCCCAGCGAAGAGCGCGCTCTGCCAATGGCGTACGAGCAACTGGCCTCGGGAGCTTCCTCGAGGCGTTTGCTTCTTGGACTGGTTCGGGAGTAGGCTCTTCGGTTTGGCTCGGGTAATCTTCGCTCCTCATCAGAGCCTGCTTTGATCGTTCTGCAGATGCAGTGGTTTGTTGGATAGGCGGGGTGCTTACAACCCGAGCACATCCCGATATACGAGAAGTGGTCAATGTGACGAAGCCACGTGCCGTCAGAGAGCTCTTCCCAGCGAGTGTCTCCTTCTTTACGCCAAAGAGAAGGAAGAGCCATCGCAGGTCTCCCTGCGAAGAAGCTCCAGCGTATCATTGCCTAACTGCGTGTTGGGAGCTTCGAAGCGGTACTGAAGCCCACGCTCAGTAATCGGGTTAGCTGGAGGCTTCCATTCCCGTTGGTGCTTCGTGCAAGCAACTGCTTTCTGTCGTGTTCGTAGAGTGCTAAGGCATCAGACGATCGCAAAAGCTCTTCGGTGACTGCGCCCTGGTGGACAATCTCACGAAAAGAGCGGTCTTCCCACCAGTCATCACATCACTTCACTTTCTTCGTCGTAGACGATGGCGAGCTCTCGATGGTGCGCTTCTCTTCGCCCCACCAGAAGGGCGGAGATCGCACCGTGGCTGCTCCTTCGTTCGTATATGTTGTCGGTCTTACTCTCAGGTTTTGGCTTTGGGCTTTTTGTCTAACGTAGATACGGTGACTATTTGACCCCACTTTGCGCACCCTTGTCCCTCTCCTTCTGGATGAGCTCTTCGATGCTTGGACGTAGAAAATCGCGTGCTACGTTGCACGAGATAAAAGAGCTGGTCACCTCCTCCAGTGGCTCTCTATCCCTCAAAGATAGCCTTTTCATTCGATCATTACCCCCAGCCTCGACACTGCTCTTGACGTAGTCCGCACGTGTGCGTAGGTCGGTGGCAAAGAGCCCAGAGAGGTCGGCTGTATGCGCTCTGTGTGCGCTTGCTACTGGTATTAGCTTCGTGGAAAACTCCTGCTCCTATTTGGCGAAGGAAGGGCGAAGTGTCTGGTTTGAAGTTGATTTTTGCAGAGTTCTCGCCTCCTGTAGTTGGTACTTTGGTCTGCAAAGACCATATAGGATGCACCTCGAAGAAGCGACACACATCCAAGACCGAATACTTGCGCACCCTCAAGGCTGAGCGTCCGTTGCTCATCGACGACTCAATAAAGCTGCATCGATCCTGAGAGCGAATGATACGCCTTCCCTCCGCAATCTCCCTATTCACACGGCTCAGCAACCCTTGTTCACTGACGTCTTGGTCAAGCGCACCTAAGCCCTGTAGCTCGTTACCCCCGACAAGGAAAACCGCTCTTTTGGTTTGCCCGAGAAGACCATCGTTGGTCTGCTTGTCTGCGTTGGCACTCAGCGAGAGCGAAGACGTAGCGTAGCGTATCGTGAGACCCCGTGTACCTCCATCGAGGCTCTTATTCTTGAGGATGATTTCGTCTGCAGTGTAGACCCAGAGATGCACACGTAGTCGGTGATTTGCAGCGGTTGCTCTGCTGGTCATAGGCTACCGCACCATCGCTAAGCAGGATAAGGTCTTGAGCCACCACGTGCGGTCGAGCGTGGCAGGATGTAGGCATTCGAGAGTAAAAAGCCTCAATCATTGCGTGCTGGAGAAGCGTGAGTAGTTTCTGACGCCTGTTGGCTTGCTCCAGCGAAGAGGACATATTGACTGTCTTCGCCAAAGGCGAAGATGCGCGTCTTCTTGAGGTGCTGCACCTCGAGCGAGACAGTGTCCCCGAGAGAGCCCTCACACGCATCGATAGACGCTGGCAACAGCCATTTGGCTGCGCTGTCTGAGAAGAGACCGATCGTCAATGGGAACTGAGCGATAAAGTCTCGCAGGCGCGACCGCGAGGAGCAACCGCGCTGCTCTGTCTCAGCTTTGCGCCGGAAGATAGCGTGTGCGAAATGGAAGGAAGGTTCATGGCTATGTCGATTTGTTTTAGTGGTTGAAGAGCCAAAAGCCCATAAGGCACGTGATCGTCTGCATCAATCTTTGTCCGAAGCTACCGCCTGACGGGCTTTCTATTCTCTAATCTGTCCTCGTCGACATCGCATTGCCAAAGCAGCGTGCGTGATGGATTAGGGTCAAACATTGCTACTGCGTAGACCGATTCAGTTCGAACGACATCACGGCCGTATGGCGACGACCCGTTCGTCTGCGGTCAGTCTCCAAATTCGCCTCCTGGTTTACCTGCGGTGTAGAGCGCAGTGGGTTCGTAAACTCGAGGGCTTTAGGGCTGGGTCGCAGCCTATCTTCAGCGTAGAGAGAGAGGCTGGCGAAGGATGGTATCCACGATAAGAGGATGAGTCGATGCTGTCGCCGCTTACAGGCGTCGGTACCTCGTCAGCCCACCCGGCTTACCCGAGCTCTCATTGACGTGAGCGGCGAGCATGCCTACCGGGAGGAAGTAATGCATGTAGTGAGCGTGGAAGGACACACTGTGGTACGCTCAAGGACGCTTGAGTGTAGACGAGGAAGGTAAGCGCAACGGAAGTCATCCTCTCACAGATAAGTCCACAGCACACATGGCACGATAGCTAGCCGCACCCATAGGGACGTGCAGAAAAGCCTTCTCAATGGTCTCATCGTGGTATCCACAGCCCACGCTCGTCACGGGCAAAGATGTTGAGCAGCTTATTGCGGAAGGCTTTTCATATCCCCTAGCGGTGAGCTGAGCCTTCGCATACTCAGCTTCAGTAGTATTCGGGGCGAACCGTAACGCCTAAGTGCGTTGCACCTGTGCCACGTATTCGGGTCTGTCTCTTCGTCATCCACATGCCCTGGCTCAAAGATGTGCGAAGATGCTATCATTCGAGACCTCGCCACGGAGTATTGACTTATACGCCTCCAGCATCTCCGTAAAAGGCGTATCGAGCTTGTCGCTGGCGGTGGTAATAACGAAGGTCAGGATTGCGCCTTGCACCCATCGAAGGGTGAGAGGACGCTTTTCAGCGCATCGCTCTCCGCCTGTGCGTACTCATGATGATCACCAGCGAAGCATTCAGCCCATCAAGCGGTCAGCTGCAGAGGACAAGCATCGGGCAATTGACATCTTTCCAGGCATTCGGTTAAAGACCTGCTCACGGTTGATCTTGAAGTGTCTGAGTTGAGGGTCAAGCGCACGCAGTATCTTAGATATTACACCGAAGCAAACCTGTGACTGCTGATAGCTGTTACTGATCAACGTAGCTCTCTGCGTTGGCATCCCCATACAGGAGGTCGTACACAGAGGCGTAGCAATGGATGTCGTCTTACTGAACTTTCGTGGCACGAAAAAGCAGGACATCTCGCACCAGCCTGCGCTCTCCGTCTTCGTGGTAGAACCAAAAGATATTAGTGAACTGGAAGACCTGCACTGGAGTGAGCTCAAACTAGCACCATATCCCTCACTGAGGAGTCGTATGTGTTCGTAGAAGGTAATGAAGGTAGTACCTTCTCGTCACGAAGGACGTAACGATCTACTTTTGTGCAGGAAACGCTCTATGGAGCAATTCATGAGACATTGTGCTTCTTCGGGTGTCAGATGCACCTACGTATATACGCAGATAGCCTCTTATCGAGCTTATTAAAATCGCCTATAGTATCTTAGCCTTCGCAGACGCTCGACGACTCCGCTTTTGAGGGCGGTCGCTTCGCTTGACTTAGTTGCTTGCTCATATATCCCGCTGAGAGAAATGTAGTTGAGCTTATCACTTCATCGCCACTGGTGAATTTGGCGGTGCGCACCGTCATCTGTAGCTCAGATAACTGCGCACGAAGCTCTTTTTGACGACTCTAAGAAGACAGACCACGCTGGATTGGCACGCTTGCGAGAGTCGCCCTCACGGCTGAACTCTTCCACCACGACACCATAAAGCCATCAGCACCGACATACCCCAGCGTGCACCCCGACATCTGCGCTGTGACCGTTATCATCGGTCTGAAACGCTGGAGAGTATGCGCCAAGGGCTTTAAGCCCTCACGAAGGAAGTTTGCGATTTCGTCTGGGTCATTTGCGTGAAATCTAGCATATACTGTATCTATTTCTGCTTTTTGACCCCACTTTACCCCAAAAACTTTTGACCCCAATACTCCCCACACAACTTGTGCACCTCACGCATGAAAAAGAGACGAGGTGGTATGCAGGGGGTCGCTTTCCCTGAAAAATCACCGCCCCCTTTGCATGATTTGATTGAGGATATAGGTAAACAAAGATGCAGGGTGGTCAGTAGCTAATTTACTCGAAAATAGCGTTTTAGATTTGGTTAGGTCGAGATGATGTCATTGTATCAGTATAAAAAGGAAAAAGGAAAAGAGTCCTACCTTTTGGACGATGATAGGATCATCCCTAACATTATAGAGCTAAGCCCTAAAAGCATACCCTTTGTAACTAAAAACGCTAATACTTACAGAAATGAAAAGTCTAAGTATTAGGATAAAGCTCAGTCGGTGATTATGACAATCACATCTCACACGAGTTAAATAGCTGATGTCCTGGTGTAGCGGTTACGGCCGCTAGCACTACGAGGGACAAAAGATAGGGATAATATCCCACAAACGCCAAAGGGAACAGAATGTCGAAAAGCCGCCTGTTTCTCAACGAGACAACGGGGCAAACTTACAGTACAAAGGTATGGAAACTATCAAGACCAGCCAAAGAGCTACAGTACAACCTATTCAGTAGCGACTACCTATTTAGGTGGGAGTCTCGTCCGAGCTTAACAATATCCATATGTTAAGTCGCTGCTATTTCAGCGATAGTATAGGCTATGAGATAGATGATGGACCGATGAATACCTGAAGTCTTTGAAATACTACCTAACGGACTATACACGTGAAGCGTGTGAATATCTAAACTCACACTTTAGCAGAATCACTGTTTGCACACAGGACGCGCTGGATGTGGGTACTGTTAGTACCACATGCTGGATCATCGTGGGAGAATGTAGATGTATGTACCGACACAGCCAAGCTACAACACAACTAAAAATCTACCAAAATCATGAACACAATGGAAGCAAAGCGCAAGCCCTCTACCTAAAAGCACAAGACTACTCTACAGAAGTGTACGGGTGGTACGATGATCTCGAAGATTTTGGTGAAATCTTCGTGAATGATAGAGATCTTGACGAACTAACAGGAAAGTACTTAATAACCATGTATATGGATGCACTGATAGGGACTTCGATACCTGAGGATGTAGTAAAGTACTACCAGGATGAGTGATGCATTCTGGAGACCCCCTGGCAGATGCAAAAGAGATGAAGAAGCTGGAGATCTCCATACCTTCTTGGAATTGAGTTTGGATCAAGTTTCCAGCACCTCTCAGTATCTTGCATACCTTTAGGCCATTTTTCATACCAAGATTTTAGCGTAGTTGACTACCCTGCGATAGAACCGTCGTTTAGCAAGACCGATGTCTTTAGCGTCTTTACCGTTATCGCCAAATACGTAAGCACCGTTACCAGCAAGAAGTCCGTATGCGTAGTAGAAGTTTGTCCAGTCAGCTAGGAAAGCAGAAGTTTTTCCATCTTCTCCAGCGAAGGCATATTTGCTATCTTTAGCAAGGTTTTCTAAGTCAGCAAAAGTTTTAGAGCTTTTTCACTAAGTCTTTGTCTAGCATCAACAAGTGACTCAGATAACGGCAGGAGCACCGTAAACTTTACCGTCAGCAGCTGTTACAAGAGATTTAGTCTTTATCATCTGTTTTAGCGCCGTCGCTCAATTTAACTTCTGAGTTGTCCATCAGTACCAAGGTTAACGGTCGGCCGTATGGGAGCCATCATAACGTCAGCGGCTTGACCTGATTGGTTGTCAAGAGAAAGTTTGTCAAGACCACCAAGTTAGTCACCAGATTTGATGTTAACTTTTGTTCCTGATTCTTTTTCATAAGCCTTAGCAACTGTTTCAGCATAAGCTTTGTATTGGTCTCCTCCTCTCTCTCTC
>BNJT01002660.1_pt1 | contig 25264 bp, 32 predicted proteins | sample 8540491 | NCBI WGS metagenome assembly BNJT01 (sample SAMD00202455, study PRJDB9452) | human saliva metagenome | host: Homo sapiens | reverse complement strand
GAGACCATGGCAATGGCTTGATTCGTAGTCTGATTGACAAAGATATCAGCTTTTTTTCAAAATGATAATCTAAAAATATAATCCTTATACACTTGGTTCATGGCATCATTTTGACTTGACAATTCTTGAGAATAAGCCGATTCAGTCATATAAGGTTGAATACGTGTATTATTTTCCCCTAGCTTTTCTTTCGTATAGTACTGAGTCAAAAATTCTTTTACTGTATCCGATGACAAAATGCTGGTTTTATCTTCTGCTTGTTTATCCTCTACAAGTTTAGCTGCAGCCAATTCAATCTCTTTACGACTTTGTTTAGCAGTAGAATGTTGACCAACAGTATATCCCATCATGAGAATAAAGCTAGTTGCAGCCACTGCTCCAACACTAATTAAGGCTTTAGTTTTGACTTTATTTAACATCTTAGACCTTCTTTCTATAAAAACTAGGTCAAGAATAACAAAAAGAACTTGTAAGTTTTATCACACCACAACGAAAGGTGATTCCTTCATTTCAGGAGCAAAATCGTACAGTTCAGAGAAAAATATCAAAACTAGCTGTCTTCAGCTTGTGATATAAATATGAACAAATTAAAAGAAGAAAATTTGAGAAGAGCTCTTTCTCATATTGAACGACATAGACAAGCCATAAATACAGGTAATAATAGTGAGGATAATGATTTTCATAAATTATTACTCCAATTTAGCTATGAAGTATATGAAAGAATCAAGGCAAATAAAAAAACCTTATCCGAATTTAGATTCAGATAAAGTCTTTGACAACAAATCTCATGTTACCTCCTTGTTTATTATGACTGAAGGTTCTTACTGTGTTTTATGATGTCAATAGAAAACGATCAAATCAGTACTATTTTCCTTTTGTGCTCTAAACTGCATAAAGGGAATATCGATGAGTACTTTTCATTGATCGTTATTATTATTCAAATTAATCTAATAATAAAAAGTAACTTCATCTAAGTAATAAGAGCAATTAATTAGTCAGTAAACAACGATAACCACAGCAACTCCCTTCTAAACGATGAAAGGAATATCCGCCGTGCTATCTATTTACTTTTTTCTTTACTTCTGTAAGTTACTTTTGTTATTTTTTACTTTTTCTGTATTATATCATATTTTGATTAAATTGTCATCTAAGAAAGTGATTTTACTGAAATCAATTGTATATTTTTTGACAATAAAAACACTTTTTATGTCAATTTAATGATTTTAGAGCGTTTTTAGCTTATTTGATTTTAAAGTTGTCGTCTATTCCTTAGAATTACTTGAAGAACAGGAAAAATTCGACAACAAAAGTAAGTCGATCTATTCAGTTATAAAAACCCTATGAAGGTCTTTCTGCTGGAACTAGCCACTCCTACTTTGGAGATGTAGATTATACTCTTACTTATTCAACTGATAATATCCCTCATGATTTCTCCTCATGTGGTGCTAATAAACTTCTATATTATAGAACCAGGGATAGAATCAACATTTAAAATAACACTTTAGAACGAAAGAATATACTGTCTTGTACCAAATTCCTATTTTATAAAGGGTTAACTATTTTATTACTAAAATAGTTAATAATTTACTCCGAATAACACTACACTCTGTAAAACTAAAAACACAAAGTCACCAATAGTATCTTTTTCTCCCTTAGATATTGTTCTTTTGTTCTCTAGAATTGTCATGATTTCTGATCTCCTAACAATTTGTCTGTTGAAGAAACTATTGGTCTATCCAGTCAGCTGGATCTAATCCAATCAATTTCATCCTTACTAAGTCTTCCCATTTAGGTACTGTCGGATTGAGGTTTCTGTGTGGCTACGGATTGCTAATTTTGGTTCGATTCCTGGTATTTTGTTATATCAGGAATAGTGATATCTCTCATTATTAAACATATCATCCCAAATTTGCTTTGAGTAAAAGTTCTTTTGCGGTCATTTGTTGAGGTATTTCAAAAGGCTGCGTCGGTACTAGGAAATTGATCATGTAGTCGTTCTTCTGTCCAGAAATTTAATCCAAATCTCAAACTTTCTTTAATTCTGAATTGGGTTGATATTGTAAAATTTTTGATACTGGGGTACAGATATTCTTTGACTAATCTCTTTACGCTGCATCTCGATTAACCAAATTCAGACCTGATAATTCTTCAAGTTTGCTATCTATACCTTCGTGTAATAGTCCAAGAAAAAGTCTGATATATTCAGGACTGACTTTATACTTTTTATCTCATTTAAATTTCCCGAATTGAAACTAATTGACCAACTTTATTGAATATGGCTTGTACTTGAGATGTTTGATTAATGGTCCTCTTCTTGGTCCAGTTGTGTACCTGTGCCAAGGGTTCGTGCGTACCACAATGTCTCTACGTCAGGATTGAAAGTTATATAATGACTACTGCTTGTTACTGAAAATATATATTATTGATCAATTAAGAATATTGACAAAATCCAGCTATTACATCAATATTACTTTCTTATCTTTTTCTTTATAATATATATATAATTTTCCATAATCAAACGGGTATCACCATTAAGAAGATTATCTGGGTAATAATCTTCGTCTATACCTTATCAAGTACAAATATCCATCTTCTTCTAGATTTTTATAAAAATAATCTTCTTCTTGAATTAGTTGCAATTCTCCTCCTACTGTTACTAAACCTGATAGATCATCATATTTACTTTCCCATACGGTTCAAAAATAAACTTATTTAAGTCCATATTTGTAAATGAAGTAATTTTTGCTTTCCTCAGATTTTGGATGAGTAAAAACTTTTATTGCACAATTAGGATAGATATTATTATCAAGCATAATATCATGATTTTTAGGCAAGAAAATAGATAATATAAAATTAGTTTTTAATGGATGTTCAAAAACATCCATAAAACATCATTTCTGAAATACAATCTTGTTTATCATCAAAATATTTAGGAATATTCTCCTATTCGATTAAGGCTAATCTCCTTAATCTCGTTCAAAATAACTTTTTCTTGGATAGCTTTAGTCATTTTTAATTCCTTTCTTTTTATTAAACTTATAAGTTGTTTTTCTAGCAAAATTTATTGCTGAAGCTCTTAAATTTGAAGCAAGTTTGGTTGCATAAGCACGAGCAGATGATTTTTCCCATCCTCTTCTTAACAAGCCTATACAGATTCCATATCTAATTAAATTTGTATTTAACTCAATGTTATCCATTGCCGATTCTAGAAACCTTTGGCTTTATGTATTCCGATTAACAAAAATAATAAGTAGATTTAGGAATTATTTAGTAACTTTTCGAGATATTCAATACTTGAATAAATAATGTTCACTCTATTTGCTGTATCAAATTAGATGAGCCTCCAAATAATATTTTTTCTAAATACTTTTTAGAATTATAAGCCCTCTTTTTAAGAGATTTAAAGTACGAGTGATGTTTTCTAGTGGTAGGTATATTTATAATAAATTTTCTATATTTACTGAATATCATCATTTCTAATGCCATTGTTGATGCTATCAAAAATTTTAGGCATTAAATAATTAATTCTTCTGGTGAAAAAGATGAATGGTACTAAATTATGTTCATCAATAATAATTTTCTCTATTGGGGTATATTCGTAATACTTAAATTCATCTTTAAATTCTTCTATTTTATAGATGTTTTCTCGATAAAGTTTTTAAAACAATCCTTCTTTAGGATAATCTCTATATTGAATTTTCAGGAAGGGCATATTTATCTCTATTATGTTAGATAACTTTTTACATTTATTGTGATTGTTCCATGCGGTGTATTCGCCGAACCACAAGAGGATGCCGTCTTATCGGGTAACTCTTGCTATGCTGACTTGGTCGCAGTGGGTTTGTTGACGGTTTACTCATTCAAAAGAAAAATTTTAACATTTTTGATAACTGATTTATATAATATAGAATTGCCAAATGTTCATCTTGGTAACAATATTCTTCGGTTCTCAATCCTCTTTCAGAATAGAATATATGCCATTTTTATTTTCTTCAATAATACATAATGATTCATCATTTACTTCATTGATTGAGTAACTATCTTCAGGTACCTTTTACTTTTTAAGATATGAATTCAATTCATTAATTTTTAACATTTTCCTATTTTCACCTCTTCTAGATGCTCAGCTTCTATATATGATTTAACAGATTTTAAGCGATTCATACTGTTTCCTAATCCAATCTCTCGAACCACGGCGCATAATTTTACTTGCAGCTACATTGTCAATTGGTTTTCAGCACCTTATACATGGTATAAGGCTTCTGATTAGAACCAGTAGGTAAGCTCTCTATAGGGTATGGTGTTCCCTACCGGAGACACAAAAGTTCCTCCTGGATAACCATACCTATCGACAAGGGTGCCAACCGGAAGTGTAATGCTCCTCACTTCACCTAAAGTGCCTCTATTAGGAGGCCAATATGGTGTGGGCAGATTTTTATTTAAACCCAGGACATTAAGCCACTTATTTGTATTAGGCGCAAACGCATACAGATTCGCCCCACCTATCAACCCAATCGGATCCTGATTCACAAACCGCCCCTGCATCAGCAAGCGTAGCCTGCATGCCGTAGGGTGTGTGGCTCTGCCACGCACGCGTTCTTCTAGCATTTGGGAGGCCGTCTGAAATCTTCTGATGCTGTTCTCAGATGGTTTTTGGTTTTCAGGCTGCCTTTGGGGTTTGGAAATCGCGTGCGTCGCGGGTCGACACACCCTTACCTTGATACAGGCTACGCTTGCTACCCATGTGAGGCTAGCGCTTGCTGTTGGGGGTGGGGTCGTCTGAAAGGGTGTATGCATACCGCACACCTTACGTCGGGATTGGAAGTTTCATGTGTCTACGCTTGCTTGGGCTACTTTTACAGTTGATAATTAAATTTAGAAAATTATGTCTAATACTCTATTTTTAAAATAAATTCTTTTTTAAATGTTCTAAAAATATTATCTAACTCTTCCTTGCTTAAAATTTGGTTGGTCTTAGTAAATTTTGTTGTTTTCGCATATAGGAAAAAGTGAAACTCATTATTTGAAAAACATTTCTCCTTCAAATGAAATTTCATGTCCATTTAAAGAAACAATTAACATACTCTCTTGAAATTTTTTCAATTACGAAATCATCCATAGTAATTACTCTTTGAAATATAACAGTTGAAATCTTTGTTTTTAGGATCTATATTAGGATTGTTCTTCAAAGCGGGTAATTCTCTATTTTCCCATATATTTCCTGGTCGTATATCTTTGCTAATAACGCCTGTTACAGTACCAGAAGCGCATGTTTTTGTGCAGGCTACGGCTTGCTTTGAAATCTGTTTTTGAACGTAATGAACTTTTCATATGAATTCAATTGCTCAGCAGAATAATTTTCCATAATTTCAGCATTATCACTATCTGCAAGAGAAACATAAAATATTATATTTTTATCTTATTTTTATCCATCTCAGTTAATGCTAATTTAAATCCTTCGATAATAGCATCATACATTTTAGCTTGAACAACTTCAAAATCTTCATCTAATAATTTTTGAATATTATCTAAAATTTCTTGAATATTTTTGCTAAATATTTTTATCAATTTCTTCGGGGACTTCACCTGTGCCTATTTCAAATTCTGAATAATACCATTTTACAAAAGAATGTTCTTCAACTGGCAGATTCTTCTTTAATTCTTTTGTAATGAGAAATAGTGTTAGCAGCCCACCCCAGATATGAACAATAGTCATCAATATATAATGTATAGGCAAAAAACTTCATTAGAATTATATCTTTCTGATACAAATTTAAAATGTCTCTGTAACTCCTTTAGATACATTCTGGATTAAATCTTGAATTATATAATTACTTAAAATACTCATTTTAATTTTCCTTTTTATAAATTTTTGTTATCAATCAGTTTCTATGCACATTTACTACGTGATCCGTATTTTTCCAAAAACCTTACCACCAATTCTAGTTAATTGCTTACTCATGTATCTATCTGTTTGAGCTTTGTTATACTTAATTTCCCTATTTTTAAATAACTAATATTTTTACCCAAAAAGGCCATAATAACCCATCCATAACCAAATGAAAAACCAAGAAATTAAAAATACTTATCCATTGCTTTTGAATATATTCTTTAAATTTAATTAACATGGAAGTCCTTTGGTTATGCTGTTTACAGCATATTCTTGAGATATATTTGTTAATTTAAAGTTAAATTCTTTTCTGTGCTTTTATAGATATCTGTATAGAAATAAATTCTATTACCTTTTTATCCCTTTCTAGATAAAACCAAGTCTTCGATACCACCAATATACTCAATGGATAAAATCATCTAAATTTAATACTCAAAGCCTAAATCCAACAACCCAAAATCGTCTAATGAAAAACTGGAATATAAATTTTTCTATTGAAATACAGCAACGGACCTCCAAAAACCCTGTTCTTGAACTAATAACTTGACCGTTAATGGACAGACTTCCAACTAGGGGAGAACCTTGATTCACTTCCATTAAATCAAGGTAACTGACTCTCCCATTGGTCAGAAAATCTTGAAAAGTCTAAAGGACTTTCATTCAAAATTTTTAACTTAGGCATTTTTATATTTTTTCTTGTCAAAGAATTGAAATCTTCTTCTATTTCTACAAGGGAGTTTACCAACTTCATTATTAAATGGCCAAGAATCAATTACTATCTGAGACAATAAAAATTCTTTTTCCTTTTTCTGTTGAAAAATACTTTCTGAATTTAGATAATTAATCATGTCATATAGTTCATTTTTATAGAAATCAACTGCTGTTTATTTGTATAACTATATTCATCACAATTATTAATCATTTTATCAATTTCGACTAAAACTATATAACCTTTTTATAAATTGCTCCTGATCCATTGTCTTATTAACCTTTCTAAGTCATTATATTTTTTGTGTTTGTCCACCAAGCACCCCTCAAACCTTGAGGTATAGCATGTCGTACTGCACATCGCGCCAGTCAGTTTCTGGAAAAGCCGTTTTTGTGTGTTTGGCACTTCCCATTGATGATTGGCGATGAGTTGGCTGCTGCTGTAGTCGAATTAATAAAAATAATGCATATGGGAAAGGCCTTCTGAAAATGTATTTTAGATGACCTTAATTTTTGTTATGTCTTGACCTAATTTAAAGCTACTAACTTTATTATTTTTAGATTTAGAAAAGAGTATCTGAAATAAACTTTTCAAAATCCCATAAAGTTTAATAAAGGAAATGTGAATAATTCAGGTTTACACTTGATGAGTAATTTAGTATATGGTAATGATGATGTGGGAATTCATCCTTCCAAGGGAATTGTTTTATTTCTGAAATTGCCTCTTCTTTTGTTACTTCCATTTTCTTAGAAAAGTCAGGATTATGCATAATTTTCTATAATAGGATTAATAGATGTATATGTATTAATATATGGATTATTATAATTTGTATCTTTTTGCAATAATACGCCATTCAGTATCTAACTTAGCCTGGAATAAAGAATGTGCATCTAATATTGTTATAAACAGTATAGATAGTTTATCATAATCATAATTTTTAAATAAATCATCCGGATTGGGTTGAAAGATATCAAATATCTCTGCGGATACACCTAATGGATTTTTGATAAAATACGGCCAAAACCAAATAGGTCTATTTTTATTTGAAAAGCAAAAATATCGCCTTCTTTAATATATCTATACAAAGTTTTGGGTTTTTTTGTCCCACCCTAAAAATTTTTAAGCTTATTCATATTGTAATTCCATTAAAAATTAGTGGAAAACGTGCGGTCATATTACAAAAATAAGATACTTTTTTCTATATATCTGTATTGCTCTTGGTACATTTAACTGATATTTTTCCCCACTTATAATACTTTTGAGCAGAAAAATATCTTTCTCATATTTGAATTTTATTTTTACTTAACGGGATCATTCTTTTCCATTTTCTTTTCCCACAAAGAAGCTTATATTGTAACTCATTATTACTGATCCTTATATCTCCGCAAGTTTTTGACTATTATATTCGGATACAATTATATTTAACCAGCCATGTTGAAAATCATATGAGTAATGTGAAACATAAGGTAATTTAGAAGAGGAGAATCCTATTAGAGATAAAATTGAACTTAAAAATAGTTTTCATAATTTTATTTACCATTATTTTCTTTTTTTCTAATGTTGCCTTTAAAAAGTATATATTAAACGTCGTACTGATTCTTTTTAGATTGTTTTTCATCCAAAAATTTTCATAACAAAATTCTTCTCATAAATTAATCCTCCTTCTTTCTTTCTGAAGAGCCTTTTATTGCATCTTTCCACCCTTTGCGTTCCTGGGCGGAGAATCGGTAGGTCAGTTGCACGTTGTAGAGCCTCGTCCCGTCTCACGGTCGGCATAATGGTTTTATAGGCGGAAGGCCTGGTGAGCAGTTTTCGGATATGTTCGTTTCTGCTCTTCAGTTTACTCCAACCGTAATAATCCTCGAACCAAACTAGATTGCCGTCTTTATCGGTCATCTCTCTTGGAATGCCGATTTGGTCGCAGTGGAAGTAGCGGGTTTGGTTTTCGAGGTCGTCTGAAAATCGATTTCAGATAACCTTGATATTTAGCGTAACTCGACCTAACCTACGACTACTATTTGTTAAGAGAAATTTATTGTCCTTGACCAAGAATTTCTTCTCCAATTATTGAGTCTAACTCTATCCATGCTTCTTCAAGTTGATTAACAATAGAAGATTCATTTTTATTTTGGATCGTCTTTTTAAATTGAGATACCAAATATGTGTTAATTTCGGTATTTCATATAAATAGAGACGCCAATCTTTTTTTCAATTAGATTATGATTATGAGTATAATGCTTTATTTCATTTAAAAATTTTTAATAATTCTTGATAGTCCTTTACATCGAATTCAAGATCCATTCTGACCTTATAAATAAAACTATTATTTTTCAAGTTTTTCTAATAATTCTTTCATGGTAAACTCCTTTAAGTTATACAAAGCAAAGGATTGCTTCTGCTAGAATAGTTTATTTATTTTTAAAGTTAAGCGTTCAGTCCAATAGAAATAGATAACACATCTTCCTCATTGTCGAGTAGAGATATATCGATAACTTTATCTATTTTATGACTAAAGAATTTTAAACAATAAAAAAATTAGGTTTGTTTATTAATTCTAGCCAATTGCTAATATTTTTTTATTTTGATAATAAACAAGGGGAATACTTCTATTGGTGTTTTAGCCGAATCATTTATTCCTCCATAAAAGTATACATAAGCAATATCATTTTCCTCTGGTGTAAAAAAATTTAATATTTCATTTTTTTATCGATAAACTAAAAATTTTCTTTTGATAATTCTATATTTCTATAGGGGGTAAAAGTACGATTTCATTATTTCACATGAGAGTGGATATGGAATAATTTTTTTCAGAATCTGAAATTAAATTATTTAAAAAAATGAATTTCTTTTCATTTTTTTCATTAAATGATTCTGTTTTAAAGTAAAAGATCTTATTTTCTAAAGTTGTCATGATATTATTTCCTATGTTGTTCGGGTACATTATTTCTTTTTGACTAAGATTTCCATCCATTTTGGCAGTAGCTAAATGCCAGCGTGGACAAGGATGTTTTGCAATCTGAACGGCTGGTGCGCATACTTGTAAACTCGCTCATCTTTTTCAGACGACCTTGATATTTTGTTGGGTCTTGACCCAATCTACGCTTGCTAGAAACATTTACAGTTATTTGGATTTTGATTAGCTTTTATATAGTTTGAAGGATTTAAAATTAGCAAATTATAAAAAGAATTCAGATTTAAAAATGAATGTATTTAAATCTCTCTTCCATAACTTAATGCTCTTAGAAAAGTATAATGATATAGCTGGCTCTTCAGATAAAAAAACATGCATAACTTTTTCGATTGGTAAAACTTCCAAGTCATCCATTCCCTTCAAAAAGCTAGAGTACAAGTTTTTGTTTGGTTGGTATCTATGACGAATAGTCCAATATTCTGATATATCTAAATCATTTCCTTCTGATTCTTTCAAAAACAATCCAGTTATGGTTATGTAATTGGTCTCTTAAATCTTCAATATGATATTTCATAGTATATTTCCTCTAGTTATACTACATCCGGGTCGTAGGCGTAGCAGCGGTTAAGTACGGTACAAAAAAGTTCGTCTGAAAATATCGAATCTTACTTTTTTTGATTTTTTTCTTAGGATTTATTTCTTCTTTACGTTGCTTATAAAATTGCCAATATTTTTTTGTCTTCCATAGAGAAAGGTGTGTAACGTAGCTCATTATAAGTTAGGTCAAAATATTTATAGGCATTTTCCATATCACCCAATTCGTAATAAACGATTCCTGTCCATATAAATACACCTGCTGCAGGTTCATCTTTTCGTGCCTCAAGTGCAATTAACATCCACTCAAGGGCTTTTTGATAATCACCTAATTTTTTATAGCTTCCTGAAATACCACAAGCAATTGCAGAAGTAGGTTCAACAAATTGAGTTGCTGGTTTGGGTAAAAGTTCCCATGCCTGCTTTAGAATATCAATTCTTTCCTCCGGTGTGGGCGCGTCATTTGAGTTACATACAAAATCATTGATTTGTTTGTTTAATTCAGAATTTACTTGATCTAAATACATAATTTCTCCTTCTTATGTGCATTCTTTAAAGAGTATTTATTACCATGTTGGTCCTGTTGTGTACCTGTGCCAGGAGTTCGTAGCTGTCGGGATTGGTGTAGAGATAGGTATATCTGCCGTCTGAATTTTGCTCCTGTAACAGATGGCTATCTCAACATAGTCTTATAATTTCTACTACGTAAACAATGCTAGAATTTTCTACATATTACGATATTACGCAAGTTATAGCTATTGTGCCAAATACCCTGTGTCATAATCTAAATCGTCAGTTTCCACAAACTCATCTAAGAAAATATATATTTCTTCTATATCTACTTGAATGGGTATGTTTATTGCATAGAAATTTACATTAAATGCTTCAGACTCACATCCAAGATCGTTTTAGTTTCGTTAATATTTTATCTTTAAATTTCTGATTTTCATTAAAGAAAATAATCCGCAATGTACTATTTTTGACTATGAATGATAGTTTTTATCATATAATAAGTAATTTTTCTTCCGTTTGTATTCCACTAACAATATCACCAAAAGAGACTTCTTTTGCTATAAAAAGGAATATTATTTATTTTAAGATAGCCTTCCTCAGTCACTTCTGCCCAAATGCTTTCCATAGATACTGGAGGATAACCATCAATTACTTCTAGATTTAAAAAGCTTTTTCATTTTAATTACCTTAAATAACCTTGCTACCTATTGTAGGATCTTGATATAACAATTCGCACTTTCTTCAGTTAAACGTTAGTAATATTCTTTATAGAATCAACCATTCATTCTTCCGAATAACGAATATTTTCATGGCAAATTTTTTTTCTTTGTCTTTGAAAAAAAGAATATCCTCTTGAGTCAGATATGTCAACCATTCCTTTTGAACTCCTCTCAATTTATAAATAACTCTAAAACAATTTCATCATTGTCGTCGTACATAAGAATATTTTACTTTAAAAGTAAGTTGAATACAATTTTTAAACTAGATTGTTTTTAAATAAAACTCTAAATCCGCTTTAAGAATTTCATCATTTGAAGCTTGTGTTTCTCTTAATTTTTGTAAAATGATCAATGCGTATTCGATGTAAGTTGATAAAGGCTAAAGCTCCCTAGCAACCTAATTGGGTCTTGGTCAGATTGGACGGGGGGATCTTTTATTGAACTTGCCGTTCATATGGAACATATCGCCGGTACGCACGATATAGCGTTTGCGCATTTTAACTGAGGAAGAATGGCGCATCGGCCAGGCCGGTTTGGTGGCGGTACGGCTCTTTAACCCTTTACGGCCCGGAAGGGGAAGCGGGCGGAGGCGGCCAGCAGAAATCAGGTACGGTAAAGACGACCTTGAAGTCACTGCTTTTACGGGCGTTTTTTTTTTAATGCCATGGAGAATCTATGTTGAAATAATAATAGATAAAAACGCGTGCGTGCTGCTGGAACGTACCATACATATTAAACCGGCATGTTATACAGGCTGCAGTTTGCTAAAAAGGTGAAACGCATACAATCAGCACTACACCTTATCTATAAAATGAGTGTTTTAGGCTATAGTTCGTTATAGTATTTAAATGAGTGAATTAAAAGAAATATCAGATGCTTCTGTACAAATACGTTTGGATTTTATACAAGCAATTTTTTTATGAGTAAATTTTTACTTCTAGACTATCTTCTTTTATCTTTAAAAGTGAAAGCACTATCAAATATAACCCATTCAATATCATTAATGAAAAATTGATGTTTCTTCTAATGGCTGATATTTATGATGACCATCCACTATATTTTTATATGAGTGTCAATATGTGATTCATCATTAATCCAATAAGCTCTGAATATAAAAATTTCACTAGCATCTAGTTTGTGTACTGCAAAAAGTTGGTAAAGGTTCGTCTCCTAAAATAATAGTTTGTACGCCTTCTACAGCTAAAAACAGATAAATAGTTATGCTGAGAGCAAGCTAAAAGAATAATGCTCTTCTGGTTTTTAAATCTACACAGCCCTGCCATATATTGGCATCCGATTTTGGTAACATAACTAATGGACCACCATAAGTGTCAATATTATGTGTTTTAAAAATTCATTGCAAAACCTTTCTGTATAAAAATCTAAATTTTAACTAACTAAAGTTACTTCAAGAAAAACTATAGTTGATATTAAAAGGCAGCAATCAACATACACTTGGAGGTTCAGAGTTTGCTGCTTCTTCTTGTACTTTTTATAAAGATAAGTAGTGACCTCTAGGATGGATACCTCAGCTTTTTAGCTTGTTGCTTAATTTTCCCCTACTACCCCTCCTTGTATTTGACTACATTTTAAACATTGGAGCATACAGATCTTGAGACTCATTTCCTCGTAGCTGTCAGTATTAGGTTGGTGTTCTCCTACAAAAATTTCAAGTTTTAGCTCCAGGATTGCGGCGGTGGGGAAAGCATGTGCCTTAGCGACTCGGAAGTTATAAATAAAGTTGAATAGTACTTGTTATTCTTTTTGTGTTTCAACACTAATTTCCTGGTTAAAAATTTTGGATTAATTTTAAAAATCAATAATTAAGTTGATTTTGACTAGTGTTAAATATCGTACTTTGGTTTCTTAGGGCAATACATAAAAAGTCAACAACGTAACCTATATAAATGAAATTTAGATAAATTAGAAAATATATTTTAAACAGCAAGGAGTAAAATATAATATAGCCTTATTAGTGAAGGCTTCACACTCTAGTGATTCAAGTATTGAGAGAAAATCATCGTATGTTATCTCAATCCAAGTTTTTAGTAGATAGTTGCGTTATAGAAAAATATATAAGAGTTGTCACTGTCATCAAAAACTTATGATGTTATTTTTATCAACTTTGAAAAACTGGGAAAGTAGGCCTAATCTTTTCCTCTAGACAATTTCTGTTCTTGTATATATTTTTACCTCCATAAGAAATTTTTCAAATCCACAACATAGTCCTAAGTCTTTGACAAATTTGGAGATATATTCTAAAAAAATCTTGAATTATATTGATTTCATTTTTGGTTAAAGATTGTAGCAAATTAAATAGTTCACTTACTTCTCCTTGGGATAGATTAGAATAATAACTAAATAATCTATGGAAACAATCATTATCTATACTAGGATTTTCTATTGAACTTAGTAAAAGTGTATTTAAATGTAAAGGCATTTTCATTTTTGTTTATCTGACATTTGATTTTAATTAATAAAATTAGATTGTTTTTATTCATGTCTTACTTTCTATATTTTTAAGGTATGGCAATATTTGATTGATTTATTATCTATTTTTATTTACGTTTATTAAAATTATTTAATAGTTTTTACTATCTCTCTTTATTTTCGCTGGATGAGTTAATTGCAATACTAACGGCATTTTCTCCAAATTCATTTTGTATATTTTTATCAGATCCATTGTCAAGGAGTAATTTCACCATTTCTATATTTCCAAACATACATGCATAATGTAGGGGTGTATATCCTAAGTCCCCTTTAAGATCGATCAATGATCCATTTTTGAAGAAATACAAGAGCATCATTTAAAGAATTATTTCTGGCTGCAATATGTAAAACTGTATCATCCATACCTCCTACTTGATTTATATCTTCAATAGTATCACCCAAGAAATCAGGATGCGTTTCATATTTTTAAAATACATAATAATTCTTTTTCCATTAATAATACCTATAATTGTAGTTGATAAATTTAATATCTGGATTTTATTTATTACTCGTGACTACATATTCTTTATGCTCTTTTTAGATTGTTTTAATCTGTTTTTACGTTCTTGTATTTTTGAGCATGACCGTCCTGGCCGTATTCATAGGTGATTTTGGCTTAGATTGTTAAAGAATAAATATTTCAGATATAAGAAAAACTATGATTTACTAATAATAGTTTAGTAATATTTTTCTTTTTTCGTTTTGATTAATTTCAGAATTGTTTTGATAGTCTAAAAGCATAAAAATATAATATATCTAAATAATTACACTTGGCTATTTTTATCTAATTCTTTTTAATATCCAAGATATATTTTAGTCTTTCAGGTTTTATTAATTAATAAATATCGAATAATAAATCTTCCTATTTCGCAAAGCCACTGAACTTTCATAAAGCTCAGACGCTTTGAAGTAATTTTATTTATTAATTTAAACCTTTTAGCTTTAGTTATTTGGAAAAAGTCAAGATCTGAACTTTCTAGGGTAATAATAAATTCCCAAAGCCCCCTGTTTTGGATTATTTTTATTACTGAGGAGGTGATATATAAAAAGAATGTGTCGTTATCAATAGTAGGTTGAAATATTGTGCTATCTAAGTTTAGAGAAATATATTCCAAAGCATCTTGTAAATCCTTTTTATTTTCTAATGAGTGTAAATATTTAATTATTTCTAGATTGCTCATTGCATTAATTATTTTATAATTCATTTTCATAGCCTTTATATTTTAAAAATTATAGCAATGCTAAACCACCAGCTCCTGCTAAAACAAATGATATAGCAATAGCTCTTACAATTTTATACCCTATGTAGATTGCAGTGGCAGCTCCCGCTACTTTCCCACAGTTTTTCAAATTTTCTTGGGTTTGACTATGGGTACTGAAGAAGTGAGGTACATCTACCAGGGGCTGGTGGAGTTAATTCATCCTAGGCTAGTTAGTTATGCCATATGATCTCCCTTGCAGAGCCAAAAGTAACTTTTTGCTAATATTTTTGCCAATAATAATTCTTTTGTCTAATTTCCCAGAATATTTTGATCTTGCTAGTTTCTGAAATAAAATAATATTTAATTCATTGTCATTGTGAATAGTAGTTTCCATACTTGATATTCTCATTGCACTATTGCTAAAGCAAAGCTGTCAAATGAGCCTGTCTATTTTCTTGAGCTCCAGTAATAGTAATTTTAAAATTCCAAATGTCATTAATATCAATTTCATTATTAGTTAACGAACAACCAGATGATATTATACTCATAAGAAATGGGATAATTACTTTAATTTTTCATAATGAACCTCCTGATGAATTTAATGATGAAGAACCTGAAGATCTACCACTTGAGTGAATTGTTAGAGTACCAGATAAACCATGAATATCCATCCATAAGGTGTATTAAATCCAAATTGATATAAATTAGTTCCCCCGTAATCTAATCGGATCCTGATTTACAAACCGACCCGCATCAGGCTCATAGTACCTGAGGAAGTTGTAATGCAGCCCTCTCACGGTCTCAATACTGGTTTTGCAGGCGGAAGGGCTGGTATGCCCTATCCGTTACCTTTGGTTTCTCTTTCAGACGACCTTACGGTTTGGTTGGATTTCGAATTGACCATACGTTTAAAGATAAGGCAAATCCAAGGCCTCATCATAACTTTCATCTAATATTTTTTATTGACTGAGGCAGCAAACTGAATAGCCTTCATATCAATAGTTTCAGGATTATTAGGAATCGGAAAACAGCTATACCTATATTATTTTCTATCAACCATGGTATCCCATCCCTCTAAAAATTCTTCTATCTCAATTTCACTAAATATCAGAATTCTTTATCTTCAGAATTTGCCATAATTCTTGCGAATTCTAATTCAGGCCATATGGCTAAAGATGAATTTTTCTCATCTCCCCATAATATCCAATCTCCGTCTTTTGTCTGCTAAAAACATATAAAAACTCCAGAATCAGTTATCCTTTTTAAAAGTATGCTCATAACGTTCTTGACTGGACAAATTAAGAATTGCATTTATTTCTTTTTCATGTAAACCCATTGTTAACCTCCTAATAAATAAGGTAAATCAAATTCTTCACCCTATACCACTCATAAAAATAATCATTGATCATCTTAGCAAATTCAATTGGATCCAAAAATTATAGTTTCTGTCATCTATAGGAAAAATAACTAATCTAATATTACTTTCAGACATTAAAGGAACAGTATCTTCTAAGAAGTTCTCTAGTTCTATTTCATCTATTCTCAATGCTTGAGGATTTCATTGAGGGCTAACTCAGCAAACTCAGATTCTGGAAAAGATCATTAGATATTCTTTTCCTTCATCATCTTGCAAACATATCCAGTCATCCTTTTCCATCTAGGGAGGTATAAAAATTTTCAATACCGGATATAGTTTTTAATAGAATAATCCAATCTTCTTTAGTTGATAATTTAACAATTGAATCAATTGCTTGTTTTGGCAGGTCCATTATTTAAATCCTTTCTACTTAAAAATTTGATGCAGGCTGCAGCTTGCTAGGGCAACCAATTTAACGAAACTTTTTCTAGGATCTTTAAACGTTCCTATAAATTTTTAAGTCATTATAAAGTTTTTTTCTGGATCATCGGGTTTAAAAGGTAGCGTTTGCATAATAATACAAAGAATTCCTTCATTCACACCTTTTTTTCTTTAGATGCTCTTATAATTTCTTCTGTGGCTTTTTCGAATGCGTACCAATTTCTTCAGTTAAAAATTTCAATTGGAACAATCTCTCCGTTTTTGGTACGAAAAGCTACAAAAAGTCTGAATCAATAAATGAAACCCCAAAAATCTGCAAATGCTGGACATTGAGAATCTGAATCTTCCATTCCTTCAGTGTATTTATTAAATTCATCTAACGTCTTATTTGATGTTCCTATCCATACAGAAATCATATTTTTTTGTATCTGAATCAAAGCATTTTAATCGTCCTTTCTCAGTTATTGAAAAATTTAATTTAAAAATTTATTTCATTACAGAGGCCGTCTGAAAAACAGAAACCGCGTGCTGCCCTACGTCAGGATTTGAGGTTTCATAAGGGCTACAACTTACTCATTCATCTTCATAAGCATCACCATAGCTTTGAAAAAGAGGAATCTAACCAAAACCATTCTTTTTTTCATTTTGAAACCAATTTTTCCAGTAGTTCTGTAAATGACTTAGCAATAATGGGAGACTCATCAGGTGTAGCATGAGTTTCTATAAAACTATCATAACAAAAACCAAATCTTTTTGTTTAAGTCTATACTGATAAATTGACTAAGCTCTTGAGAAGATGCAATCATGAACCAATCATTACTGATATCATCTGCCAACTCCTCCCAAATAACATCATCAACTGGATATAGAATTTGGTTTGTTGGTTGCAATTCTGAAAGTGAACTGATTCTTATCTCACAAGAAGTATCAATATTGAGAATAGCATATTCATAATTCTCATAAAAGAATTCTAAATCTTTTGGCAAAAGAAAAAGCAAATTCTGGTTTTGATACTGCTTTCAAGAATTGATGGCTACTTTTTGTTCTAATTTTTCAATTAATTTTTGATTTTCATAAGATACTCCCTTAGGACTGAAAGTTTTATGTTCAGGCTACAGCTTTCCTACTTATACAAGTTATATCCTGTTTTTGCTAAAAAATATTTTCTAGTGTTTTCTTAAACGAAACCATATCAGTGTCTATATTTATTTCAATATCAATATGTTTCTCGATTTTCAAAGATTTCTGAATATCTTCTCCGAAATCGAATGATAAAATATTACCTTTTAAATCATAATCAACGTTATTGCTTTCAATTGAAAAACGTTTGTTCATTGGATTCAAGATATATTTGATCATCTTCGTCTTGATTGAAGGTTAGGTTAAATAATGAAAAATTTCCCAAATCAAAGTAGATATATGACAAACCTTTATCATCCGACTCATCAAATGAAATTACTACGGGGTTCCACATAGATTTATTTTTAATTAGCAAACTATAACCTCACAATCGGATTCTCCAAAAAATATACTCAATATATTCATTTAATCTTTTATCAGGTTGATAAGTAATAATTAGATTTTTAATACTATTTTTGATAAATTTTTTTGTTTTTCTTGAAAATAAATAACTAATTTATCAGAATAAATTTCTACCTTTTTGAAAACCACCTATTCCTGAATATTGTTGACTGTTTATTTTCATAATAATAGTATTCTAAGTCGTCAACTTCTCTTTGCAAAAATTAAGTAATTATCAGTATTGGGGTTTTTACTATCTGCAAAATGCAATGGTAAGAATATCATCTTCTATCTTTGTAATATGTGTTTTTGAAATAATTTCCATAAACAATTCCTTATCACATTGTTTCTTAACATTTTCCAGGAGGAGGTGTTTGTCGTTTTTTTCTCAGTTGGGACGAGGTGACTTTACGAGTTCTTTTTATTTTTCCTGCTTCCCATAGTTTAGTCCCCTAGAGCTTCATAAATTGTCCTGGCGACTGTTTTTTCATGAGCTCCTTTACAACTAGGACATGCTGGGTACTCTCCTTTAATTCTAGTTGATGGAGTTTTGATAGGCGAAACCGCGTACGTGCGTACCGCACACGCCCTACGTCGGGATTGGAGGTTTCATGTGGGCTATGGCTTGCTAAAATTAATCATACTTACCATAATTTTCATGAGTATAATCTTCTCCTAATATTTCTTTTCTTTGTTCTATTGTTAATGCATTCCAAAGAGTTTTGTAGTACAACTTATGGATAATAGGATAATATGTATCCCAAATTTTTTTAATGATATTAATATCTTCTGAACGACTTGGATCGTGAAAAATTTCATTTAGTTTATCCATTAACAGATAAATTTCCATAATATCTTCCTTATTCAGAATTCTCATATATTTTTTTGCTTGTGTCTTTTTCATAAAACCTCCAAAAATAAATAATTTTCAATTAAAAATTGGATTTCTACCATCTAGCTTAAATTTCCTTTTATAAACATGTTCAATAAGTTTCGGATCGCGAGAGTTTTTCTGGAGTGAACCTCCCTGGAGAAGGATCATTATATTCTCCAACAGAAGATAAGCCCAGTGGATCGATTCGCCTTTGAATATTCGGCGCAAACTGATATAGATTATCCCCGCCCAACAACCCAATCGGGTCCTGATTTACAAACCGACCCGCATCCGGATCGTAATACCTGAAGAAGTTGTAATGCAGCCCCGTCTCACGGTCGGCATACTGGTTTTGCAGGCGGAGCGAGTTGGTGAGCAGTTCATTGCCCGCTCTGGTAATCCGGCCCCAGTTTGTAGTATTCGAAATATGTCGTACCCGTTCGCTGGTCGATACTGTGGGTCAGGTTGCCGGTACGGTCGTAGCCGTAGCAAAGGCTGACGACGGTGACTGCTTCTTCATTTGTTAGACCGTCTGAAAGATTTTTCAGATGGCTTTTTAAATTATAAGAACAAAACCAGCGTGCATGCCTTTGGGCACACATACTACGTGCGGGCTACGGATTGCTATTTTATCTAGGGTAGCTCAAAAATTTTTATGAAACCATTTATTTCATCTTCATTAAAGCCATTTTCAAGATATTCTTTCTCATAAAAATAAAAATCTAATAAATATTTTCCTTGAATAATCATCTAAATTATTTTTAATTATCTCAACTTGCATAAAAATTTATTGGGTTCTATTAATTTTGTTATTAGTACATTTAACTCAAAAATCACAATTTTTGCTTAAAATATTTAGATTTTGAAAAATCAAATCAGCAATTTCCTGTTTTTTTGTAGGTCATTAAAGTTGAGTATAGATATTGCTCTCAAAAATCAGAGATGCTTTGAACTACTATAAATTTTTTATTGGATAATATATATTTAATAAATTTAAATTCATTCTCAGTAATTTCTATTTTATTTGGGAATATTTCTGATAATAAATACAATGCTCTACGTATATTTTTAGATGGTAGCAAATCTAGTAGTATAATTATTTGACTGAAATCTTCTTGTTCTAAAGAAGCTTCAATCATATTTTGTATATAGAAATCACTATTGCTCATAATTATTATGCTCCTATATAAATATTAAACTTCACATTGATCCTACAAGACCTCCTCCTACTACAAAAGAACCACATACTCCCGCTGTTGAATATATATAAACACTAACTAGTACAACAGTTCCAACAAGGGCGATTGCTGTTAAAAGCATCATTATTACTAGATGGTTTGTCTACAGTGGAGCAATTAGTGTATTTTTGTTACGGGAGAAGAAGGAGGAGGTGGTTTGTCGCAAACCATTATCCACCCACTCTTTTTCGGCTTTTAGCTAGTTTACTATACGCAGCATTCAGTAGCTTTTACATGACCTCGGACAGTATCTCTAAGAGCTTCTCCTGGACCAATTCGCCATGGTAAATTATTTGGATTACTCTCAAGTGCGGGAATACGTTTTTACGTATATTTCGTATTTAAGATTTTCTATTCTAGCTGCAATTGATGCATATTTCTGAGCATTATATAAACCCAAAATATCAACCCATCCCTCGCACGTTCGGCGCAAATTGATAAAAATTATTTCACCCACAACCCAATCGGGTGCTGATTAACAAACTGACTCACATCAGGTTCATAATACCTGAAGAAGTTGTAATGCAGCCCGGTTTCTTCATCATAATACTGATTTTTGCAATCTAAACAGCAAAAACTGCGTGCGTACTGCACACATCCTACGTCAGAACTGGAGGTTTTGTGCAGGCTACGGCTTGCTAATTACTTTAATTTAGATATGTATGAATGCCATTTCCCATCATAACTATCAAATTCTTTTTACATTATCTAATTTCCAAAGACCTGCCTGTTTTTGAATTTATAAAGTCTTTTGTGCTTCCATTCCAGCGTAAAAGCACATCACTTTTTACAGTTATAGAGCTACCTCTTTTTCTTGTATTTCAATGATTTTCTCGTTATTTGGATTGAATGTTGGAGGATAGTTAACAGCCATACATTCTAACTTTCCCATTTTTCTTGGTTTATCTGTTAGATATTTATCGTATATTTCCTTTAGTGTTTGTTTCAATATCTCATCAGGAATATCTGTGCCTGCATCAATATGCTTATTAGCATTGTCTTCCCATTTATACATTTCCATCAGAAAACTATTTAATACTGTTTCAATACTTTCATTCATAATTCAATCCTTTTTAGTTTTGTTTTAAGTCGTTTGTACGAAGAATAATCCACCAGATAGATCTCGCTCTATAAAAAAATATCCTATGTTCTCAGTTAGATAAAAAAATTTCATTTACTTTTTCAGGTAGATCCATTCCTAAGATTTGACCTATGAAAAATATATTTTTCTAGAAAAATCATCACTCTCTTGTTGTAAATATTCAGGTTGTCCTCCTAAAAAACTCATTTCATCTAAATTCTCAATAGGATTAATTGGATAAAAATTTATCTAGGTTAAACTTGAACTGATGTTTTATCTCCGATGATAACTTTCGTGTATCCTTGAATAGCATCGTCAATTTCAGTAATGTAGTCAAGAAAAATAATCTTCTTTATCGTAATAAGAAAAACGTAAATTGCTTTTATCTTTATATTTCCATATTCTGAAAAATCTGTTTTTAAATTGAGGTGCAATAGTTAGTAGATTTTCAATTGGTATAAAAGCAACCAATGCTAACTCATGACCATCTGGCGCTATCACTTTATTTGAATAGTCTAAAATCTAGCCCAACTAATATATTATTTATATTGGGTTTTACTATCTAAAAAGTTAAAAATTAACGTATCCATCATTTAAATTCTCCTAAAAAAATTTAGAGGGCATTTCTTACCTGCTTTTTTTCAATTTTCTAAGAAATTTATTGGCTTCTTTTCTTAATCCTCCTCCTCCAGAAGTTATAGGTTTTGTAACGATAATCTGCTCAAACTTATTAATTAATTGATATTTATTATTATTTTTAATTCTTCTGGTAGTTTGGCACCATTTCTATGTGCCTTTTTAGCCCAAAAATATGGCTTTTTCTTTATTGCCTTGTGTGAAAAAAATAAATCGCTAAATTAGATTGGGCAATTAGATGTCCATTTTTGCCGCTATCTCTAGCCATTTAAATTCCAAATCTTGATCTAAAGATACAAACATATGGTATTGATATAATTTGAATGCTGAGTTTTTATCTCCATTAGTAGCGTTCTTTTCGAGAATTTGAATTTCTTCATCTGAAATCAATAAGTATTACCTGTTGATATAAAAGTTAGTCATTTGGAGCACCCATTACAAACACTCCAGCTAACCCTTCTAGGATTGGACTCTCTCTTATTGTACGTGTTTTTATCATTAAGAGCTGCCGTAGCCTCATTAATTACGTTTACAACTTGTTGTAGTGATTCTACACTTTGAAATACTAGTTCTTTACTCATAAAAAATCCTCTTTATTTTATTATTTTAATTATACCATGTATAAATTGAAAAACTGCAACATAAAAAGTTACAGTCTAACAATATTTATCCAAAAACAGTGTAATGAATTATACCCTATCCTTTTATCATTCACGAGAAATACTCACACATCAACGTGTGCTTACATCTAGCTTTTCCTTCTATAAATTTACTAAAAGTTAAATTTGGGGTATTAGAGGAATAGAAATATTCTCTTTCTAATCCTATAGATATGCCTATTCTGTTCGAGTTTCAGCTAAATATATTCCCCATTCAGCTAATTCTGTAGGCAAATCATAAACAGTTTTTCTATTACTTTCATAGATTTCAGAGATTCCTGGTGAGGTCTTAGAAAAGTTTTCCAAGCTGTCACTAGTTCTTCTACAAATTGAATATTATGAGGTTCAAAAAGTCATTATATTTCGATAGTTCTTTACTATAAATTATCACAACATTATAGCTATCAAGCATGATTTCATCGTGACTTTTATGTCCACCAAATCCAAACTTACTTAATCCATCATTTACAAGTAAATCACCGTATCTAATCAACAGTGCTAGACATTCTTCTCTTGAACAATCATCAATATAATAAACATCCTTATGGGATTCCTTAATAATATTCTTTGCTATCACTTTTTCTCTATCAATACTGACAGGCAATTCCAAAATAAAAACAAAGGGCTCGTCATGAATCACAATAAAGTGTTGAAAAAAACCTCTAATATTTTTCTGCGTGTACATTCGCCATCAAATGATGTTCAGTTAACTTTGTAAATGATTCAAACAGGTTTTTCTACCAAGCTAACTTGGTGACCTTTTACTAAATTCAACATTATGTGTCCTCCAGAAAATTAAAACAATATCCACGTTTATAATCTCATTATATCATTAAAACCCAAAAAGACTGGAACTTCCGGTCACAGTCTCTTATAAATCTACCTCAGTTCCTTCAAGGAAAGTTACTACAATTTGTCCAGTTTCTGAAAATAGATTGATAGCATGTCAGACTATAGTATCCAGAAGCCATACTTGAACTATTACTCTGATTCTTACCCTCTATTCGATTAGAGAAGCTACCTTCACGCTTTTCATTCTCCCTTTCGTTCAAAGGTTTCTAATCTTTTACAAGCAGTGATACCGCCTCAACGTGGGTTTTAGAGGACTAAATGAAGTCTGAATTGCCTGATAGAGATGTAGTATTGATTAAGCAATCAACAAATAATTTACAAAAACAAAAATAAAGTACACTTTTTAAAGAATGTACTTTTATGCTTCTAATTCAGTTGTATCAATAGTTTAGCTCTAGTTTAGTCAATTGTACATAAATTTTTAGTTTTAAAAAGTATATAATTAATCGTAAATTTATTTAAAGAAGGTTTAAAGATGAGCATATTATCTGATAAACTAAAAGCCAAGAGAAAAGAAAAAGGATTCTCACAAAAAACACTTTCCGAAGGAATTTGTGAGCAAAGCCAAATCAGCAAAATAGAACGTGGTAACTATATGCCTGCTGCTGATTTACTCTATAAACTTGCAAATCGGCTTCAAGTTCCCTTAGATTATTTTTTCGATGAACAGATTGAAATGACTTCCAATATAACACCGTTTAAGAAATTAGCAGAAAAATTACTTGAAGATCGTAATTACGAGGATTTAGAATACCTCTTAAACTTAGAAAAAGAAAAGTATCAGTATCTGTCTACTGAGGATGAATTTTATCTTCTATGGATTCAAGCGATTATCCTTTTCTACTTACATAGTTCCAAAGATGAAGCTATCGCCAGTCTAGAAAACGCTTTGCCAAAGCTTTCGGTCAGCTCATCTGTGTATCTTAAACTCCTCAATACTTTATCTAATTTTTATTTTTCTGTAGGGCGTGATGCAGAATACGAAGAAAATAACTCACTTCTTATCAGTTTGTATCAGGAAAAAGATTTAAACCACCAAGAGTATTTATTTGGTTATATTCGAGTTAAACATAATTTCGCCTATTATTTACACTCTAAAGGTAAGGAATTAGAAGCCGTCCAAGAAGCCTTAGAAACCATTGACTTTTGTAAACAAAAAGAGACCAGCTATCAGCTGGCGCCTCTTTTAACTATCGTTGCAAATGCCGGAAAAGATTTTTTAAAGCACGATGAAATTCTTGACTATTATTTACAGGCTCGTGGTATCTGTAAAATATACGAGCACAAGCTCATGATGGCTAAGATTGATCATTTTTTAAAAGATAAGGATAGGTGACTTCAATCGTAATAAGTTATAATTACCAATTAGCTAGAAACGTAAAAGTGGAGAGGAACTAATGTCGTTTTCTCCACTTTTGTTAATATCCCCTCTTCCATTTGTATCCTGCCAAACTTACTAATACAAGTAAAACTAAATTAAAGATGATAAAGAAAATCGTAAAACTAAATAATCCATTCTGTGCCAAATCTTCCGTGTAAAGTTCAGTCTCTGTAAAGAACAGATAAATTCCATATCC
>BNJT01000579.1_pt1 | contig 25326 bp, 32 predicted proteins | sample 8540491 | NCBI WGS metagenome assembly BNJT01 (sample SAMD00202455, study PRJDB9452) | human saliva metagenome | host: Homo sapiens | reverse complement strand
CTCAAGTTGGAGGAAGGGACATCAATTCTCCTTCACCTTCAAAAAATCCTTCCAAATCACGTTCATGTTGGTAGTTAACGGCTGCGGTTTTGTCTTTCTCAAAGATAGTCTTGGTAAGGTCAATATGATTAATAGCTGCGATTGCGACGGTGTAGTGAATGATATCAGCCAGTTCTCTGGCAAGTTCCTCGTTCGAATCCTATCCTTCTTTTCTACCAGAACGACCATTCAAAACCTCAGCTACTTCTCGACTTCCTCCACTAACTTCATAAAGAGACCTTCCTCAGTCCGAGACTGCTGGTAATGTTCGAGTAAGTAGTCTTGGAATTGTCTAAACGTTAAATCTTTCATCTTCTATTCCTCGCATAAAAAGCGAGACATTCGTCCAATGTCATTAAGTTAGTGATCTAACTACTTGAATAGGAGGTGTGATTGAGGTCATCAAGGTGATTCTCTATCGCATCTTCTGTTTTTGTACATGACAAATAAAGGTTTTTACATCCTATTTTTTGAGATTTATGTTACTCTATAGATGAAATCAACTACCGATTGGGCCTTTATCTTTCTTGGATATTTTCGATTCGGTCGAATAATAGATAAGTGTTTCTTGAGGTAGTTTTTCAACTGGAGGGAAGAAAGGGAACCGTTTAAAAACAAACGGCAGGCATAAGCCGCATCTGAGAAACACACTTTATATCTTTGTTTTTGTGACTACTGTCGATGGCAACTTGCGAGGTTATCCAACGACAAAAGTTAAAATTTGTAAAACGAGCAAAGATTTCTTGGAGAATCCCTTCCTTCTTTTTTGCATGAAAATTGACCAAGCCAATACTGTATTTGAGGTCACGAAAACTAGTCTCTATGCCCCATCTGCTGGCGTAGAGATTTTTTAATTCTTGGACTGAATAATCTGTATTGGTCACTAAAGTCTCGTATTTTCCTTCTTCCACTTCTAAACGCACCATACGAAAAGGAAGTTGGTATAGTTCAACAGGGTCATGTTTTTGACTTGTTTCTGGAAGAAAATCAAAAGTAGAATTGTGCGGAATAAAATGATAGTCATTGGGAAAATCATGATAAAGTTTTTTAAACTGTTTGGTTTGCTTTCGTGATAATGTTAGAGAAAAATGTTTGCTCAAAAACACTCCGTATTTGTAAGTTGAAGGAAGAACACATAGCAGGTTTTATTTGATAGCGTCTTTGAACAAAGGCTGAATTTGAAACCGTCAGTTTGGCATATAGTAATTCTTTTGACAAGGATTTCCCTCCCATTCCCAGAATGGTACGAATCATGGTTTCTAGCGATAAACTTCTTTTACGAGTAAAGACCTGTTCATCTTGTTTAACGAACTCAACTTTTTGACCAAGGACAGTCTGAACACTCTTATTCAAGTGGACTTTTATCTGTTTTTATCATGGGAAATACCTCCTTAACTATAGTTTATCACATTAAAAAGAAACCCAAATACAGAATCGTATTTGAATTTCTTAACTTAATGAGATTGAATCCTAACTCCTCATATTTTTTTACATTTCGCCAAATCGTTGTTTGATTACAGTCTAAAAGCTCTATAATCTCTTTATAAGATTTGCTCATCAAGCGAAATAGAACGATTTGAAGGCGTTTATGATATTTAGCTGTACTAGAGTCTTTTTAAAAAGTGTTTTGATGACTTGGATTTCTTCTTTAGTTGATTTCATATCACTATTATATAATGCTTTTGATTTTGGTCTAGTATTAGATTATTTTTCTGTCTCACTTTTTGGGGTACAGTACATTTTGTGTCTGCTAGTCTTTTTGGTTATTATTTCATCTATCTTTGTTAAAAAAGAAAGAATACTTATTATGAATTTGGGATCATCAAGACTACGGCCATGTAAACCTTTTTTTCACGTTGGACTTGGCGTAGTTTTTTTCTGGTGTAACATCGTTTCCTTCTTCATCCACAATTTTGATTCCCTCAATGTGGTGACGAACAGAGCGACGATAACCTTCGATGTACTCCTCACGTAGTTTAGCTTGTTCTACTTTTTTTCTTCTGGGTGTCAAGCCTTCTGCTTTTTTTCTTTTTAGCAAGCTCGTTGATACGATCAATTTTTCGGATCCATTTTTTTCTCCTTTATGATAAGATAAAATCCGTTTATCAGATTTTTATTTAGTATTGATTTGGTTAAAACGAGCAAGTTTAGCTGCTTTTTTTGAGTTAAATGAGACAAGATAGCCAAACGATTTTTGACGGACTGCTTCATTTTCAGCCATAACCATGGTATTCTCAAAGAATGCATCAATGACTGGGCTAAGAGCAAAGAGTTGTTTCAATTGCTGACTGGCAGTCCCTGACAAAACGAGTGATTCTACTGCTTCTGCCAAGGCTTTTTCTTCTTCATTCTCAAAGAGAGCTGAATCAACTGTAGCAACTCCTTCTGCCTTTCTCAGCCAAAGTTAAAGGCACGAGAAAGTGATTCAACAGATGGTTTGAAAGTCTTCTTCCTTGCTTGCTTCTACGAGAGCACTTTGCTGCTTCCAACATATCCGCCACAACAAAGTTTGATCCTGCAAGAACGGCTTCCTTTGATATCTTTTGGAGTAGAGCCCATCATCTTATCAACACGAGCCTTGATAAAGTCCATAACCTCTGCCTTATTTTCATAAGTCAAGCTGTCAAATTTCAAAGCATAAAGGCTATCAATCAGCTCATCCATAGCAATGTGCCAACCAAAGGCATCCAAGATACGAACCACACCTTGAGTCGCGCGACGAAGGGCATAAGGGTCATTTGAACCTGATGGAATCAAACCTACTGAGAAGAAACTCAAAATCGTATCCAATTTGTCTGCAATGGCAAGCACTGCACCGACCTTGCTCTCTGGAAGTTCCCTTCAGCTGATGTAGGCATGTAGTGTTCACGAATAGCAGCTGCCACCGCTGGAGTTTCCCCAGCAAGAAGGGCATATTTCTCACCCATAATTCCTTGGAGCTCGTCAAATTCACCAACCATACCTGTCAACAAGTCAAACTTGTAAATGGCTACTGCACGGGCTAGGTCAATCGTTTCATCCGCTGACAAGCCTGCTTTTTCTGCCAAGAGAATAGCAATCTGACCCGTACGAATCATGTGTTCACGAAGGGAACCAATTTTCTCATGGAAGGTGACATTGTTTAATTTTTCAACAAGATCTGAAATCACCAATTTTTGGTCTTCACGCCAGAAGAATTCACCGTCTTCCAAACGAGCTACCAAAACTTTTTCATTTCCTTTGATGACATTTTTCAAATGCTCTGCATTTCCGTTACGGACAGAAATAAAGTTTGGCAAGAGTTTGCCATCTTGATCACGGACGACAAAGTAACGTTGGTGTTCCTTCATCGAAGTCACCAAGACTTCTTCTGGAACTTCAAGATATTTGGCATCAAAACTTCCCATAAAGGCAGTTGGGTATTCAACCAAGTTCAAGACTTCATTCAGCAAATCCGCATCAATTTCGATACGTACACCATGTTCAGCTTCGATTGCCTTTGATTTGGTCAACAATCATTTGCTCACGTTCACGTGGATCTGCGATTACAAACTGCTTACGAAGATCTTCTTCATAGCTCAATGCTGACTGAATCTTAGTTTCTTTTCCCAAGAAACGATGGCCACGGCTCACACGACCACCCTTGATATCAAGGAAATCCAAATCAAACTCTTGCTCATCCAAAAGAACGGTTAAAGTGTGAACAGGACGAATGTATTCAAAGCTATTTCCAGCCCAGTGCATGCTGACAGGGAAAGTCAGTGACTTCAAGACATCTACAACACCTGGAACAATGGCTTCAACTGCTTGACCAACTTCTTCCTTAGTGACATAGACATATTCTTCACCCTTGATTTCACGGAATTCGATATCTTCAACAGTCAATCCTTTTCCACGGACAAATCCTTGAGCTGCTTTGGTGAAGTTTCCATCACTATCCAAGGCAATTTTCTTTGCTGGACCCTTAAAATCTTCTGTCAAATCAGACTGTTTGTCTGCAAGACCAGTTACACGAACAGCCAAACGACGTGGTGTTGAGAAGGTTTGAATGGCTTCAAAAGACAGGCGGTTTTCCTTAAGGAAGGCTGCCATTTTTTCGCCTAGTTGTTTTTCACTTGGTGTGACAACATAGGCTGGTAATTCTTCAAGACCGAGTTCTACTAATAAGTTTTTTGTCATGTTTTTTCTCCGAAAAGTATCTTTTTATTTTCCAGTTTGCCTTATGTGATTGGCACGCAAGCAACCAACTTCGTTGTTTCATTGCTAAAATTGGAGCCAAAAGTCTCCAATTTTGCCTAGTATCCTTAGCTTCACTAAGGATACCTTCATCACTGAGGCAACTGGCTCAGGGCTCACTCTGTTCGCCCATTTTCGTAATTTGTCACTCTCTTTATTCTGCGTCTTCTGCTAAGAGTTTAGCTCTTGTTTCTTCATCTAAAAGTGGGTAACCTAGGCGTTTGCGTTCTGCGACAAAGGTTTTGGCTACAACACGGGCCAAATTACGGATACGAGCGATATAGCCTGCGCGCTCTGTTACAGATACGGCACCACGCGCATCAAGCAGGTTAAAGGTATGTGAACATTTGAGAAACGTAGTCATAGGCTGGGTGGACAAGGCCTAATTCCAAAGCACGTCCAGCTTCTTTTTCAAATTTTTCGAAGTTTTCAAGAAGCATATCTTGATCAGAAACTTCAAAGCTGTATTTTGAATGCTCATATTCTGGTTGAAGGAAGATTTCTCCATACTTAACTCCTGGAGCCCATTCGATATCATAAACAGAATCTACTTCTTGGATGTAAGAAGCCAAGCGTTCCAAACCATAAGTAACTTCCGCAGTCACAGGACCAGTTGCCAATCCACCGACTTGTTGAAAGTAAGTGAACTGAGTGATTTCCATACCATCAAGCCACACTTCCCATCCAAGACCAGCTGAACCAGTTGATGGGTTTTCCCAGTTATCTTCAACGAAACGAATATCGTGTTCCAATGGGTTGATGCCCAATTTTTCCAATGACTCAAGGTAAAGCTCTTGGATGTTTGATGGTGATGGTTTCATAACCACTTGGAATTGGTGGTGTTGGTAGAGACGATTTGGGTTTTCCCCGTAACGACCATCAGCTGGACGACGAGATGGCTCTACATAAGCCGCATTCCATGGTTCTGGACCAATGGCACGAAGGAAAGTATAAGGACTCATTGTTCCCGCACCCTTTTCATTATCATAAGCCTGCATGAGCATACAACCCTGGTCATTCCAGTATTGTTGCAAAGTAAGGATGATTTCCTGGAAAGTCAATTTTTTAGACATTGTTTACTCCTTTAATTTATATTATCTTCTTATATTTATTTATCAAGCAACCAAGAAAAGGCTGGGTCCTGAAAAATATGACGTTTAGGAACATTTTGTAAATTCTGATCGCATTCATCTATTGTACCTAATTTCAAAGCACAGACTTCTGGTATATTTTCTTGAACAGTGAAAATTTGACTATAACAGTTCTGGCAGTAATAACGCTGTTTTCCTGGAGAAGAACTATACGTAACAAGCTTTTCTTTTCCATGCAATACTAGATTTTTACTGCTAACTTTGGCATTAACTGTATAGGCAGACGCAGTTGCTTTCCGACAGAATGAACAGTGGCAAAAAACTAATTCAGATAATTCCTCATCCAGAGTGTAAGTCACTGCTTTACATAAACAAGATCCTTTAAGCATTGTACTCCTTTCTACTTAGGCATTAGACGAATTCAAAAAGAACCGAATTTCAACACCCAAGCCTTGCGACTAGGGGCGTCAAAAACGCGGTTCCACCCTAATTTATTACTTCATTGTTTTTGAAAATACTACAGAAAGCGCCAGCTCTTTATTTTGTCCTACTTGGCTCCCACTATCCCAAGCTCGCTTGAAGAACGCCATAAGACTTTCTTTCCTGCTGACTATTATATCAAAAATTAGAAGAATGTACAATTCTTTTTATGATTTTCTAGAAATCCATATCATCAACTCGTGGAGCACCTGACTGAACAGCTATCATTTTTAAGGTTTCTCGCTCCTCATGACTCAGTTCAATTCCAAAGCAATCAAGATTAGCCTGAATACGAGACGCTGTGACAGATTTTGGAAGTGGTAAAAATCCTTCTGCTAAGCTCCAGGCCAAGGCTATCTGAGCAACCGATTTTTCGTGATTTGCTGCGATTTCTTGGATTTCCTTGCTATCAAACAGTTCTCCCTGACCAAAAGGTCCCCAAGCTTCCAATAAAATTCCTTTTTCTCGACAGTAATCTACGACTTCCTCTTGATACACACCTGGAGCCAAACGAACTTGATTGACCGCTGGAAGAATTTTTGCTGTTTCAAGCAAAGGCATCCAAATGATGGGGAAGGAAATTACTAACTCCGATAGCACGGATTTTGCCTTCTTGATAGAGGTCTTCCATCGCTCTCCAAACTTCCGCATTTCGAATTTTCCATTGGTTATTTTCTCTGAGCGGTTTTGGATTTGGCCAATGTATCAAATACAGATCCAAATAATTCAAACCCAACTGAGCTAAAGACTCTTCAAAAAGCCTGACGAGCTTGCTCATAGTTGTGATTTGTATTCCAAAGTTTACTGTTACAAAAAAATTTCCTCCCTCGGAATACCACTATCTTTGAATAGCACGACCAACACTTTCTTCATTTCTATAGATCGCTGCCGTATCGATATGGCGATAGCCCGCCTTTAAAGCCTCTAAAACTGCTTGGTAGGCAATCTCTCCATTTTCAGCTTTCCAGGTTCCAAATCCTAGAACTGGAATTGGAACGCCATTATTTAAAAGTATAAGATTTCATTATTTTTTTCCTTTCTAATTTAGAAGAAAAATCCAAAGAGACAAATTTCTCAAAGAAAACTTATCTCTTTAGATTTTTGTGTATTATTGGTCACGGTTGATAGTAGAGCTGGTGAGCTTTAAGACGAGTATCTAACAAATCTGGTATGGTTACAAAGTCATAACCTTGCCCTTTCAAGTAGTCAATAACCTTCGGTAGAGCATTTACAGTCTCAGCATGGATATCATGCATGAGAATAATAGAACCACTCTTGACTTCACGCTGAATTTCTGTCAAAATAGCTGCTTCATTTTTACTCTTCCAGTCCAGACTATCCACATCCCACATAATAAAACTCAAATAGAGGCTATTGCGAATGTCGTCTGTAATGGCTCCATAAGGAGGACGCATGAGTTTAGAACTAGAACCCAACACTTTAGTTAGCGCATCCTCAGTATCAGTAATTTGTTTTTTGGCTTCATCAAGCGAAAGTTTTGAAAGAACTGGATGGCTCCAACTATGGTTTCCAATAACATGACCATCTGCTTTCATGCGTTTCAAAATCTCTTCATTGCCAGAAACATTCTTACCTAAAACAAAGAAAGTTGCCTTGATACCATACTTAGAAAGAGTATCTAATGCTTGATTTGTCGTTGCAGGATTTGGTCCATCATCAAAAAGTCAAGGCTACTACTTTACGATTTTTCTTCTCAAAATAAGCCTTATAAAGTTCCGCATCCTTATCTAATAAATAAGAGGACTGAATAACCTCAAAGAAACTAGATACTGGCAAGGCAATCTCATCTAGATTTTCCACTGTCTGACTGGGATAAAGGATAATCTGACTATCCTTATAATCAAAATTCCATGCAGACAAGTCTTGGTCAGAGAAACCTTTTTAACAATCTGATCGACCTTTTCTTGCTCCAATTTCTTATCCTGTAAGAAAGAAGTCAGTTTCTTTTATCAGCTGTTTCTTTGGCTTTACTAGCATCTGAAAATAATTGATCAAGTGTAAAAGGTTTGACCATCTTCTGTCAAATGTACTTTTGCTAGACTAGTTTTTTCAGTCTCTTCAACTTTTGACGAAGTTAAATCATAGACTTGTTTCATCACACTTCGGTTGACAATCCCTTTTAAAGTCGAATCCTGTTTCTCCGTATAATAAAAAACCAGATTTTCCTTGTCTTCTAGATTTTCCTTAATATCCTGTGTCATGATTTCTTTTACAGACGAAATCACTTGCTCCCCTTGGAGAGGATAATAGGCAATCACTTCGGCTTGTCCCTTACGAAAATGATCCTTCTGATTTCCCTCACTCAATTGATCATCTTTCTCTTTTTTGAGCGATTCAATCTTTTGTTCAAAACTTTGTTTTGTGTATACTTTTGTATCCAATTATTGATCCAAGGACACAAATACTTACTGAAAAGATAGCTACTAGGGCTATTAAACCGATTCTCTTTTTATCGTGCTCAACACGTTTTGCTCTACTTTTATCCATAAGACCATCATATCAAATTCAAGCTATAATTTCAATGATTTTGGAGGAAATAGTATATTAAAAAGAGGAGGGGCACCCAATTTTTCGGTTTCCTCTCTCTTCAATAGAGAGCTATTCTGCTAGCTTTTCTATCCGATATTGCCCATCTCCTATTCCACAGTTAGAGACAGAAGAGATTGGCTACATTGATAGAATATTCCTATTCAGCTAAAGTGTGTGATTATCTTGGGTTCTCACTTCTCTCACCCATCCCTAGGATTGATGACTTCTCCAAAATCCCCCTTATAATCTAACTTTAAGTAGAGAATAGAATTTTCTAGCTGTCCCTATTTTCTACGTCTAGCCTTTCTTCCTAGCAAAGCAAAACCACTGGTTGCCGCCACTAGACCAAGACTAGCAAGTGCTACACTTGATGCTGAACCTGTATTAGGCAATTGTTTGCCAGCAGGTGACTGGTAGGTAACATCTTGCATTGTTCCTGCAGTTGCTTGCGGTACACTTGTTGCCTGAGGTGCAGCATTAGAGCCACTGGTTTCTTAGGAACTGTAACACTAGCAATTGCTTGCAAGCCAATCGTTTCTGCTGCCTTCACATCTTCTACAGTTTTGGCAGTTTCAATCGCTTTGAGAGCTGATTCTTTTCTACTTCCACTTTTGCTAAAAGTTCTGCTTGTTCTTTATCAGAAAGCGATGCATCTTTGATTTCATCTTGCTTGTCCTTGGCAGCTTTTTTTCAATGGCATTTTTAGCTGATTCTTTTGCATTTGCTAATGCTTCAGCATTTGCTGTGCATCAGATGATGAATGAAATGTCGTCTCCATAACTATATCCTGAATATGGTTGTGGATTAACCGCCTAATCTTTCCTACCACTGTCTCAACGATTTTTCAACTTCTTTACTGTAGTTGCCTTGCGAACATCTTCAATAGCTTTCGCTTTTTAAGTCTTCGATTTGCTTAATCGCTTCTGCTTTTTGTGATGATGTTAAGCCTTTATTATCGTTAATTGCATTAATTTGATCTTTAGCAGCTTGTCTCGATTTCATGATTGCTTTCGCTTTTTCTTCGTCTAGCCTCGTCTCAGCTTAGAAGTATCAACTGGTTTAACATCTTCTGCAGAATTAGGTTGTGATTGAAGTTCTGAATGTTTTCAGCAGCGGCATCTCCAATTGCTTTAGCTGTTCCAGAACTTGTAGCATTATCGATTTGTGTATTAGCGTCATCTTTGCTTTATTCACTTTTATCAGTTGCTGCTTTCTTTCATCGTCTGATAAATCCGTACGGTTATTGATTTCACTCATTCTTAGCATTAGCCGCTTCTTCTACATGTTTTTAGCTTCTTCTTTCGCTTCAGCAAGATTGTTTACTTCTCATGTTCACCTTCATAAACTTTTACTGGAACAATTACTGTTTTCTTGCTTCCATCTGCTAAAGTGATTTCAACTTCAGCTGTAAAATCTCCTACAGTATCTGTAGCTGGTTTTAGATTTAACGTTTGCGTTACATCTCCAACTAATGTTAATTGTTTTAAGATGTCTTCATCTGTTAACTCTTTACCTTTTTCAACGGTAACAACACCTGCTACAAGAGCATTTTGAACTGATAACTCTGGTAAGTCAAAAACTAAATCTTCACCTTTTAATGTTACGGCTGATCGGTATTCTCGTCGGTAGGAGTTGTTTCTGTTTTACTTTTTACCACATCTTCTGGGTCTGTTGCCAATTGGCGTTTCAACACGACCATCATCGTGCACCGTTACTTGTTCACGAGCTACCGTTGGATTTCCATTAGCATCTTTATTAGCTTCTACAATAGCTGTTTTAACTTCTTCTTTTTCAGTATCTGTTAATTTTTCGGATTAACAACTTCAACTGGTTTTGCAGGTTTCAGTTTTTGAATTACTACATCACTTGCTGGTAAATTCGTTATTATCCGTTGTTACATTACCCTTGTCATCTACATGTACATCATTTGGATCTAAATTCGAATCTTTGTTTGCATTAGCAACAGCTTTCTGAACTTCTTTTTGTTCGTCAGTCGTTAAGTGATTTGGATCCGTAACTGTAACTGGTGCGGTTGGTTTTATTCAAGGCTGGAACAATTACATCCTTTTGGTGATAAATAACCTTTAGGAGATGTTACATTCCCCTTGTCATCCACTGTAATATCATTGTCCGATAGATTTGGATTAGCTTTTTTTAACAGCAGCTTTTAACATCATCTTTCTCAGAAGGTGTTAAGTGATTGAGATCTTTACCTTCACTTTTTCTCTGTGGTGCATTTAATTTTTAGATTTGTCTTTGATATCTGTTGGAGTATGAACACCAGCAATTGCTTGTTTACCAGCTGTTGTCGCCTTTTGCTATGCCTTCTGCTGTAGTTTCTGTATCGATGTTTATTTCGTGTTCGTCTTTAACTGCATCAACTTTCTTTTTCAATTCAGTTTTTCAGATGTTGTTAAACCGTTGTCTGCGTCAATTTCTTTCTTTTCTGCGTCTGCTGCTTCTGTTAAGTCAGCTTTTGCTTTTTCTTTAACTTTATCAACATCTACAGTATGAACAGCTGCAATCTCTTTTTACCTTCAGTAGTTGCGTTTGTTACTTTTTCTTCTGTATCAGCAGCTTCAACAGCTTTTTTTCTGCTGTTTCTTTGACTTTATCAACCTCTTTTTCTTTTTGAACTTTTTGTATCTGGATCCAAGGTCAAGTCTGATTCGATTTCTTTCTTTCGGCTTCCGCTGCTGTTTCTAATTCTTTTTCGCTTCAGCTTTCTTCTTATCTAAATCTGATTGATGAACAGCTTTAATTGCTTGTTCTCCTTTTTGCTTAGCATCTTCGATATCTTTAACAGTAGTCACTGTGTTAATCTTGCCTATTGCATCATTTTTAGCGTCATCCACTTTTTTTATTTAAATTGTCTTTTTCTGAATCGCTTTAAAGAATTATCTGCTTTTAATATCTTCTTTTTCTTTCTTAGCAACTTCTTCTAACTCTGCTTTTAGCTTTTTTCTTTGAGTTTATTAATATCTGTATGAACTTTTTTCGATTGCCTCAACACCTGCATTAGTTGCGTTTGTTACTTTTTTTCTAGTGTATCAGCACCTTCAACAGCTTTGTCTGCTTTTGTCTTTTTCAGATTCAACCTTCTCTAGTTTCGTTTTTGTCATCATCTGACAAAGTATCATCACCTTTGATTTCAGCAATTTCTTTTTCGGCAGCTTTTTCAATTTGTCTTTAGCATCATTTTTAGCTTTTTCTAAAGCTTCTTCGGCAGCTGTTTTAGTATGAACTACTTCCACTTTATCTTCTTTTTGAAACGCCATCACGAGTGACTATTACTGTTACATATTTTTTTACCGTCTTTTTCAGTAATATTTCCATATTCCACTTTATCCGTATCTTTAACAGGTGCATTATCTACTGTTAATTTAGCTTTTAACTGCATTTTTTATCTTCATCATTCATCAATGTGTTAGCATCTATTGACTCTTTTGAAATTTCTACTGAACCTGAAGCCACAGCTAATGTGAAATCTGTTGCTTTTACCGTTTAATTCAGTACGTGCTTTTTTTGCAATTTGTTTAATGCATCATTAACCGCGTCTTGAGTGGCAGCATCCTTGGCTAGAATAGTCTTCGCGTTTGATAAGGCATCATCATATGCTTTTCGTTTATCATCTGTATCTTTAAGATACGCTGGTGATTTTTTTAACTTCCTCTTCTTTAGCAATCTCTGCGTTTAAAGCATCTTTTGATACTGGAGTGTTTACAGTGTTTCCTGTTAGTCCTGCAATACCTTTTTCAACTCATCAATTAATTTATCAACTTCTGAAGAGCCCGCTTCTGTACCAGTTTTTTTGGCTACAGCATCCGCATTTGTTAACGCAGTGTCAAAATTAGTTTTTGTATTTCCTGTAGCATTTGTATACTGTTCAGTTTTCTTCACTTCTTTAGCTTTTTCCACTAATTGTTGTAGAGAATCCATTTTAGAATCAAGATTTTGAGCTTCTGTTACAATATCGTTGATTTCATCTTTATCAGTAGCATCTTCACTTGTTTTTTTGAACACATCTTTTTGAGCATCATTCAAGTGAGGAAGTTTCTTAATTGTTTCAATAGCTTTTGCACGAGTTCCAGCAGCTTCGGCATCTTTGAGGATATTATCCAATTGACCTTTTTGATTTTGGCATTATCAATTTGTTCCTTATATTTAGCTCTTTGATCATCCGTTAAACCAGGAATTTGGTCAATTTTCTTCTTATACTCATCTTTTAATGTATCAGCTTCTTCTTGAGCTTTTTGCTTTATCTTTTGTGCTTTTTGATTTTTGCTTCAGTAACAATTGCTTCTACTGCACTTGTAGAGTCAGCTGCTTCAATTCGGGAATTATAAGTGTCTGCTGTTGGATCTGTTAAATCATCTTTGATTTTTCTGATTTCAGCTTTTTGCTTGTTCCTTTAGCTTTTTCTAAGTTTTTAGCATCTACTTGTTGACCGATTTGATCTAATAATTTTTTTCGTATGTTCTAACGCAGTGTCGGCACTTCCTTCTGCAGGATCTTCAATTTTTGTTTATTAACACTATCAAGGAACGATTTCTTTTCAGCATCCGTTAAATATTTAGAATTATTGATTTTATCTTTGATTTCACGTTTTTAGCTTCAATACCAGCTTCATTTTCTGAGTTTTTAGCAATTGCTTTATTGACAACTGTATTAATATCATCTTGCGTTGTTTTTACAGCTAATTCCTTTTTCAACTCTGCTTTTTTTCTTTTTGGTGATAAGTAATCTAGATTATCAATGGCTTTTTCCCTTTTTCAATAGCATCATTAAGGTCAAAAGCTTTACCTACTCTTTGTTTGAATAAATCTGCTTTTAGGGATTATAAGTCCTCCACCAGCTCCATCACTAGCCAGTAAATAACCATCTCCGTTTGAAGCTATTTCAATATGCTTCCTATGAAGTCGGTAGAGACACCTTCTCCAACAGTGTTAATATGCCACACATCAGAATCATCAGGATCAACAGTATATGTCATTCCATTTATAGAATAAAAATTAGCTTTTGCTCCTGCTTTATCCGAACTTGACAAATTATCGTATCTATCTACAAGATAAGGATTTTTCTTATAAACATAAGTACCTTTTGTAACTTTTTCTGTTTTTTGTTTCATCAACTCACTTTGCTTCTCATACACTAGTGAAGTTCCTGGATTGTATCTGTTGAATTGTCTTGGTATGTAATCGTTGCTGTACCGTCATTTCAATTACAATATTATCTGTTCTTCTTTAAGATTATCTATAAATTTATTATGAGTATTTCCTGGAATAGCTGAGCTAGTATTATTTTCGTTCGCTTCTAAGATTTTCTTTTAATGTCAGCTTTTTCAGGCTCTGTTAATGCTTCCGTATGTACAACACCCGTACGTTCTGGAACTTTTACTCGAATAATCTCACTATCTTGATATAAAACTGGAACCTCTACTGTTACAGTTTTAAAGTGTGTTACTAACGAGACCAGCATGACCTACTTTAACCCCAGCCCCAAACTCTAATGTAAGAGTGCCATTTTTCAATGTAGGGTCTACCACTTTATGTTGCTTCAATAGTAGCAGTTGGGTCAGCGGCTTTTTGCCAGTCAGAATACATTGACTTAGTATTGTTTTTAAACGATGCATAAAATTCCTTGTTCTGATTGGTCACCTTCAATTGTGTCCCCAATTCGACGCCAGAACATTGTATTCAAGTCACCACGATAAGTACGTCCTGATTCGTTAGTCGAATCATTATAACGTTCCCATTTTGTTGGATCTCCATCATTTAAAGCATTTGCAGCAGCACTATTTTGATAACGTGAACCAACACTATTCGTAAATGAAACCCATGGTTTTTCACCCGACCAACTTGTCATTTCTCTTCCTGAGTTACCTGTATTTAGATTATACAAAAGTAATTGATGGTTCGCAGCTCCTTTTGGTGTTGTAAACTCAAAAATCCGGACGTCCTCCACCATAGTTATTTAATGCTGCGACACCGTAACCACCATTATACTTATAAGTAACTTTCACATATGGATTTGTTTTTGGAATACTGTGACCAATCCACTTGAATGCCAATTTCTTGGTCAACATTTACTTTATCGTATACGCTACTTCCGCCAGCTTCTAACGGGCTGTCTCAGTATTAGCATATAGTGTTGTAACATGACCTTCTTGTTGTTCTCTGTTTGTATTAATGCTGCATCTACTGTATTCGGCAATCCGCTCAACACAAAACTGAGCTCCAATCAAGCAAGACGCTGCTCCAAAAGCTAAATTTACGGATAGAAAACTTCTCCAAACGGTTCCACATTTTCGGCGACTGTTTTTTAGCTTTCTTATACTTCATTATTTCATCTTTCTCCATTCATTTTTCTAAAAGATATGATTGTTTTATAAAAATATTCTTATAATAAATCAATCTTTTTATATTGATGTACAAGTCCTATTTTACTATAAATCTCCCCGTCAATTTTGACCTTTAAAATTAGTAGAAATTTTTGCTATATTACAGTATATCGAATTTTTATAAACTTCTTGATTGAAAACACTCCTCATACTTGTAACCCAATTATTCACACATAACACAAAAATCATCCAGAATCAATATGAGAACCAAAGGATTCTAGATGCTTTTTCTCTTTTTCACCCATTGCGTGCTGTTTTACTGGACAAAAAGAGTTTCTCCTTTTTAAAACAGCTAGCTGGTGGTGAAATGAAAAGCATTTGATCATCAGTCGCTTTTCGACGTATCTTCCTTCATATTGCCGGAAAATGTGCTCTACTGCTAGACGACATATTCTCAAATTCTCAAGTCTATACGCCTATTCAAAAACAGTTTCAAGCCTTATTTGATACAATCTGCCAAAATAAATCTGATACTCCCTGTTCTATATAGAGTTAGAGTACAGGGCAAAAAGCCTAACAGAATAAGTCACCTTATACTCAGAGAGCAAATCTAGGAAACTAGCTGCAGGCTGTACTTGAGTACGAGCAAGACGACGTTGACGCGGTTTGAAGAGATTTTTCGAAGAGTATTATTTTAAAAATTGAGCATCAAACCAAGGGAGGAGTCTGCCCTTTTTAGGAAAAATCAAGACAAATTTCCTCAATCATGTCTCAATCATCAGAAAGAATAAAATCACCAGAAAGGTAGCTGTTTAACTAGCTTTTTCTGGTGATGAATGAGTTAGTCTCGTTAGTGTGAGATATGAATAGTTTGGGTTGTACTTTATTTCCTACCAAAAATCTACTTTTTATATCAACTCCATCTACTCTTGTGTAACTTTTTAAAACACAATAAAATTTTATTTGACTGCTTCTTTTCAAAGCATCTACCTTGTCCAAACGTTCCCATGGAAGGTCAATATCTGTACGTCCCATGTGTCCATAAGCCGCTGTTTGACGGTAAATTGGACGTTTAAGATCCAACATTTGGATAATTCCTGCAGGGCGAAGGTCAAAGATTTGACGCGCTGCTTTTTCAAGCTTTGCTTTCAGCTACTGTTCCTGTACCAAAGGTATCGATACGGACAGAAACAGGCTGGGCAACACCGATAGCGTAGGCCAATTGCACTTCTGCTTTCTTAGCAAAGACCCTGCTGCAACGATATTCTTTGGCAATATAGCGAGCCGCATATGACGCTGAACGGTCCACCTTAGTCGCATCTTTACCAGAGAAAGGCACCACCACCGTGACGAGAGTAGCCACCATAAGTATCTACGATAATCTTACGACCAGTCAAAGCCTGAGTCCCCTTGAGGCCCACCGATTACAAAACGACCAGTTGGATTGATGAAGAATTTTGTTTGCTCATCCAAGTAAGAGGCTGGAATAACCTCTTTGATAACCTTGTTAATGACATCATTGTGAATTTGTTCGTTGCTGACTTCTGGGTCGTGCTGAGTTGAAATAACGACTGTGTCCACACGTACTGGACGGTCATTCTCATCATACTCAACTGTAACTTGTGATTTTAGCATCTGGGCGAAGATAGCTGATTTCACCAGACTTACGAAGTTCTGCCAGACGACGAACCAATTTATGACTGAGTGAAATTGGCAATGGCATGAGCTCTTCTGTTTCATCCACTGCAAATCCAAACATGAGACCTTGGTCTCCAGCACCAATCAAGTCCAGTGGATCTTGATCTACATTTCCACGAACCTCCAAGGCTTCGTTAACACCTTGGGCAATATCAGTGACTGCTCAACAAGTGACGGATGGACCCCTACAGTCTCAGCAGAAAAACCATATTCTGTATTGGTGTAGCCAATCTCTGCAATGGTATCACGAACCACACGGTTAATATCCACATAGGCATTTGTAGATATTTCACCAAAAACATGGACGGAACCAGTATATACAGCTGTCTCAGCAGCAACGTGCGCCTCTGGATCCTTTAGCTAAAATAGCATCCAAAATCGCATCTGAAATTTGGTCTGCAATCTTATCTGGATGCCCCTCAGATACAGATTCAGACGTGAATAATTTACGTTCTGACATAAAAATGTCCCCCCTTAAAAATAGTGTTATAGAGTTACAAAGTACTGATAGGTATTCTCGTTTTCTAAGAGTTACGACGCGAAAGAAATAAAAAGCGATACTTTTTTATTTCTGAAGCTAGTAAGGCGCATAGGGTGACCGCACTATAGCGGCAACCGTAGAATGACGAACGACTTTGGAGCCGTCATTCTTTGCGAATTACAAAGTACTGATAGAAAAACTCATCATGATAAATGCCTACCATCTTATCGGGACTATATAACTTTACCATTATACCATTTTTAAGCGCAATTTGCAGTCTTTAATGTGGTGTTTCTGTTTAGATAGTTCGTTCTCATAAATAAAAAAAGTTGGAGCTCAGTACTCCAACAATTTTCTATTAAAATGTTTGGCGTTTTGCTTTACGCTCTGCACGACCGCGAGCACGATTTTCGGCACGCTTAGTCTTACGGCGTTTTTCATCCACTGCCCATTGAATCTTCTTCTTATATCCCGGTTTGACTTTTTTCTTTTTCTTTTTAACCAAACCAATCATTTCGATATCAAGCTTATCTTGTTTTTTCTCACGGTTGGCACGACGATCACGGTCATAAGTATCTTGAAATTCCCCGTCTTTGACCATCTTAGGAGTAAACTTGATTCCTAATTTCTCCAACTCACGGATATCAGAGTCATCACTTGGCTGATATAGGGTAATAGCTGTACCTGGTAGGCCGTTGCGTCCAGTACGACCAACACGGTGCACGAAGAAGGATAAGTCTTGCGGAATGGCATCATTAATAACATGGCTGACACCTTCAATATCAATTCCACGCGCTGCCAAATCCGTTGCGACAATATACTCAAAATCCAGATTTTTCACCTGATTCATGATACGCTTGCGCTCACGAGGGGCAATATCTCCGTGAATCTTTGCCACCTTCAAACCTTGCGCAGTCAAGTAAGCATGCAATTCATCAGCCCGTGTTTTTAGTGTTAACAAAAATCATTGCCAAATAAGGTTGCATCAACTGAGTCAGCTGGTAAATTTGAGCATTCTTATCACGTCCCTTAGTAGAAATCAACCAATTATCAATGGTATCAGAAATGACCGTTTTGGTCTTGATTTTCTCCATGACAGGATTTGACAAGTATTTTTTCAGGAATGGTTGCAACTTTTGTGGAATAGTCGCTGAGAAGACCATGAATTGCAGGTCTTTTGGAAGACTGCCAGCAATCTTATCAACAGTTTCCAAGAATCCCATATCCAAGGTCATGTCTGCCTCATCGACCACAAAGGTCTTAGCCCTGTGAATAGCTAGGTCACCAGACTTAACTAAGTCATAAATACGGCCAGGCGTTCCGATAACAATATGAGGCTGGTTACTTGCCAATTTGTCAATCTGGCGAGCCTTATCCGTCCCCCCCACATAATTAACCACACGAACTTCCACTTCTGAGTGGGCTGCAATCTGACGCGCTGCTTGGTAAATTTGAGTAGCCAACTCACGACTCGGTGCAGTAATCACTGCTTGTACACTATCGCTAGATTCATCTAATTGCTGGAAAATCGGTAACAAGAAAGTGTGAGTCTTACCTGAACCTGTTTTTGATTCTCCAACCAAATCTCGGCCTGCCAAGACAATGGGAATCAACTTATCTTGTACCTCTGTTGGAGTTGTAAATTTCAACTCCTCCAAGGCTTCACTAATATATTTTTTAAATTGAAATTTCGTAAATGACATAATATCCTCGATTCTATCTATTCTATCAATTATACCATATTTTATTCCATTTCAGTAGCCTCACTTATTTAGGCTATTTCCAGCACCTTCTCTAGTCAGAAAAAGGCTGGAATTTTATAATCCCAACCTCTTTTCATACTCAATGAAAATTAAAGAGCAAACTAGGAAACTAGCCGCAGGTTGCTCAAAACACTGTTTTGAGGTTGCAGATAGAACTGACGAAGTCAGTAACATCTATACGGCAAGGCGACGTTGACGTAGTTTGAATTTGATTTTCGAAGAGTATCAGTTATTATTTCCAGTTTAAAATAGCATTCAAACCATAGTGATCACTGACTTGTGGACTCTTGTTACCATCAAATACGACATATAAATTTTCCACCGCTAACTCTTTGGTAGTAAAGACATAATCGATTCGAAGGGGTTCTGTGTTCCCTTTCCAGCCATCAATTTCTGGTGGAACAGTATAGCTACCGCTTTTCTCTTGAGCAACTTCAAATGCGTCTTGTAAGCCCAATGGACTAGCTAAAATAGCTTGGTAGCCTTCCTGTCCAGCCGGATTGTTGAAATCTCCAGCTAGCAAAAGTGGCTTGTTCAATTCTTTCAAGACAGCCTCAAATCGTGCCCATTCTTCTTGGAAACCTTTATCCCACCAAGAAAGGTGGACACTTGCAACTGCAAGCTCCTTACCATCAACTACAGTTTCAGCCACGGCAACACGGCGAGTATGATAGTCTGTTGGATCATCCACATCTGAAACTAAAATTTCTCTGGCTTCAATAGGTGTTTTAGACAAGATAGCCACACCTTCGTGGTAGCGATCATAACCGATATGGTTATAGGCCCAAGTCCAGTAGTAATTTTTCCCTTGCTCAGACAACTTTTCAACCAAGAGTCTAACATAGTGATCTTGGTGAATAGGCTCAGCTGCTGGCAAAGGTTGATAGAGATCATTAACCTCCACCACTGGCGAAGTGATTTCCTGATTGATTTCTTGGAAACAAATCAAATCATAGTCCTTTTCAAGAATATCCTCAAGCAAAATCTGGAATTTTTCCTCAGCTTCTTTTTCCATCCAACTATGAGTATTGAGTGTTAAAAATTTCATTCTTTTCTCCCAAAATAAGAGGTTGGAATACAGCTTCCAACCTCAAGTATATTACAATTCTACTTTAGCAACTGCTGTTTTAGCTGCAAGAGAACCTGTTTTTTCTAATTTAACTGATTTAATTGCATCACCATTTGTGAAGACAACTACTGTTGAAGTTTCACGTCCTGCTGCACGGATAGCATCCAAGTCAGCTGTGACAAGGAGATCTCCTTCTGCAACTTTTTGTCCTTCAGCAACATGAACTGTAAATGGTTTACCTTCAAGACTTACTGTGTCCAAACCAATGTGAACCAATACTTCAAGACCTGCTTCAGTCACAATACCAAGAGCATGTTTTGTTGGGAAGATACTTGATACAGTACCTGAAACTGGAGATACAATGTTTCCATTTGCTGGTTCTACTGCAAATCCATCACCCATCATTTTTTGAGCAAATACTGGATCTTTTACTTGTTCCAAGGCAACAACTTGACCGTCTGCTACTGAGTAAACTTCCTCAGTAAGACCTTTGAAGTGAACAGTGTTTTGTTGTGCTTCAGTCATTTGGCTTGGAAGAGTTTCAGGAATGATTTCACCTGAATCAAGGATATCTTGGATATCAGATTTCAATACATCAGCTTTTGGTCCGTAGATAGCTTGAATCCCTTGTCCTTTCATGACAAGACCCATAGCTCCTTCTGCTTTCCATTGCTCTGCATTTCCTACTTTATCTGCATCTTTAACAGTTACACGAAGACGAGTCATACATGCGTCAACATCAACGATGTTTGCACGTCCACCAAGAAGGTTAATAATGTTTACAGCTTGAGAACCTGCTGCAACTTTCACTTCGCTGCTAGATTCTTCTGAACCTTCAGCAGTTTCGTAGTTTCCGTTACGCCCTGGAGTTGCGTAGTTGAATTTTTGAATCATGAAGTTTGCAATAAAGTACATGATTACAGCAAAGAGAACAGTTACCCAAACGAAGTTAACGATATCCATACCGATACCAGCACTGATTGCAATAGGTGTACGAGTCAAGAACTCGATTGAACCGAATGAGTGCATACGTAGGGTTTACAACGTCAGCCATAGCGAAGGCAGCACCTTGAACAAGTGAGTAAACAAGATACATAGGTGTTGCGATGAACATGAACATGTATTCGATTGGTTCAGTAACCCCTGTCAAGAATGTTGCAAGAGCTGTTGCAATCATCATACCTTTGTATTTATGTTTCTTGTCAGCATCAACATTACGGTAGATAGCAACGATGACACCCATCAAGATACCGAATGAACCGATCATTTGTCCAACTTTGAAACGAGCTGGATGTACTGTATCTAACAAGTGTTGGTATTGACTAGCATCAGTACCTTTAAGGTTTACAAGGTCTGTTACCCACGCAAGCCATAGTGGGTCTTGACCAAATACTTGACTACCTTTAGCTGCACCAGTTAAGACATCATAAGTACCACCAAGAGCTGTGTAGTTCATTGGGATAGTCAACATGTGGTGAAGACCAAATGGCAAGAGCAAACGTTCCAATGTACCATACAAGAATGGTGCAAGGATTGGAGCAGTTTCTTGTGAGTTGGCAATCCAGATACCAAAGCTATTGATACCTGTTTGAACTACTGGCCAGAAAGCAGCAAGTACAATTGCAGCAATTACTGAACGAAGAATAACTACAAACGGTACAAAACGTTTTCCGTTAAAGAATGAAAGTGCATCAGGAAGCTTACGGAAGTTGTAGTATTTGTTGTAAGCAGTTGCCCCAATAAAACCAGAAATAATCCCTACGAAGACACCCATGTTCAAGGCTGGAGCTTCCATAACACTAATGAAGTAATCAGCAACTTTGATTTGCCCACCCAATAGTGTTGAAACCATAGCATCTGGATTTTTCAACATATCGCCTGATACACCAAAGATTGTACCAGTGATACGGTTAATCAAGATGAAGGCAAGACCAGCGGCGAAAGCACCACCAGCGCGTTCCTTAGCCCAGCTTCCTCCAATTGCTAGGGCGAACAAGATATGAAGGTTAACGATAACTCCCCAACCGATTTGCTCTAGTACACCACCAGTAATAACGAGTGGTGCAAAGGTTGGGTTAATCATCACGATAGACTTACCGATTGAAATCATCAAACCAGCAGCCGGCATAACCGCGATAACCACCATCAAAGCCTTACCGAATTTTTGCCAAAATTCGAAAGACAAGACATTTTTGAATGTATCTTTCATCATTCAAATCTCCTTTATTTTTATTTAGGCAAACGTTTTACGAAAACGTTTGCACCTTTTATGATTTAATTATACCACTTTTAATGCAAAGGCTTTATTCAAAACTCCTCTTTTTCAAAAATAAATTTCTAGAGTGCTAAATTTCAAGTTCAGGGTTAGCCTTCAAACGAAGTTTTCTCTGAGCGACTTCTTTTATACCTTCGAAAAATCTCTTCAAACCACGTCACGTCGCCTTTCATCTAGTATATGTAGATCTGACTTTCGCCGGGTTCTTATCTATAACCTCAAACTAGTATTTTTGAGCATCCTATGGCTAGCTACCTAGTTTGCTCTTTGATTTGCATTGAGTATTAGAAGTCCCTTTTCTAAAATTTTTGTAGCAAAAAAGGAGATTTTACAACCTCCTCATAAAAAGTAGCTATTTTACCTAAATCTTCAAGAATCGGCGCATGGAAATTCCTGATCCCAGTGAACCAATGAAAATTCCAATCACAAATAATAGGGCAATCATCAGAGGAGTAAATACCTCTGGCGCGATCATAGACAGATTTTGTCCGACCAATGACTTATTGACAGATTGGTAAACCATTCGATAAACAATAAAGACCAACACTGATGGCGCAGTTGCTCCAAGCAAACCAATGAAGGCACCTTCAAGTAAGAACGGTCCACGGATATAACTGTTCTTAGCACCAACCAAGCGCATGATTTGAATTTCGCGACTGCGAGAAATAATGGTAATACGAATGGTATTTGAAATCAAGAAAACTGCAATGAAAATCAAAAGTCCTGCAATAACTAATCCCCAAACACGGATAAATGATGCTAGTTGGAATAGGCGTTCTGTATTGGCACCACCATCCTGAACCTCAGACACACCTTCAATTTTTTTAGCATCTTCAGCCACAGTTTTTACATCACTTGGCGTATTTGTATCAACGATATAGGCATCATAGAGGGGATTGGCATCTCCTTCAAAAATTTTCCAGTTATCACCCATTGTCTCGGTTAATTTTTCATATTGTTCTTCTTTACTTGAAAAAGTAACACTCTTAACAGTAGACATCCCCTTCAAAGCATTGTATACCTTGTGGTAGTCATTATTTGTAACAGTTTGACCTTCTTTTTCAATGGTCTCGCTATTATCAGCTACATCCTTGCGAATATAAACCATCACTCGAACATTATTTTCAATATCTGTAGCTAGTTTCGCTGTATTGAAAATAACAGAAGCAAATATGGCAACCAAGGTCAAAGTTATCATGACTGAGCTGACAGCAGCCACTGTCATCCAACCATTTCGTTTCAAACTTTTTAGGGATTCAAATAAATGGCGAAAAAATCTACTAATCATCGTATCCATACTCTCCTTTTGATTCGTCACGAACAACACGGCCATTTTCAATGGCAATGACACGGTGGCGCAAGGTATTTACAATCTGGCTATTATGAGTCGCCATCAAAATAGTTGTCCCTTGTAGGTTAATCCGTTCCAAGAGATTCATAATTTCCCATGAATTATCCGGGTCCAGGTTTCCTGTTGGTTCATCGGCTATCAATACTTTGGGATTGTTTACAATAGCACGCGCAATCGCAATCCGCTGTTGCTCTCCACCTGAGAGCTCATTGGGGAAAGAACGAACCTTGTGCTTCAACCCAACCAAGTCTAAAACTTCCATCACACGTTTTTTGATATTACGGCGATTTTCCCCGATTACTTCCATAGCGTAAGCAATATTTTCATAAACCGTTTTCTTTGGCAACAATTTATAATCCTGGAAGACAACTCCAACACTACGACGTAGAAGCGGGACATCTTTCTTTTTAATCTTAACCAGATTAAAACCAGCAACTGATAGGCTTCCTTTATCGATTTTTACTTCACGATATAGAGAACGAATGAAGGTTGACTTCCCTGCTCCTGAAGGTCCTACAATGTAAGCAAATTCTCCTGGTTGAATGCTGACCGAAACACCGCGTAGGGCAGTCGTTCCGTTGTCGTATTTTTTGACGACATCTCTCATTTCAATGATTGACATGTGAGTTCCTTTCTTTCTTAGCTGATTCGCCACTTAAGGTAGGCATCGATAAAACCATCTAGGTCTCCGTCCATAACCTTATCTACCTGAGCAACTTCAAAGCTAGTTCGATGATCTTTTACCATAGTATAAGGCGTGAAGACATAAGAACGGATTTGGCTTCCCCATGTGATTTCTTTTTTCTCACCCTTGAGGGAATCTACCTCCGCAGTTTTCTTCTCTTGCTCCATTTGATAGAGCTTAGCCTGCAACATCTTCATAGCTCGATCTCTATTTCCATACTGGGTACGATCAACCGTTGATTGGACAACAATTCCAGTTGGAATGTGTGTCAAACGCACACCCTGTTGAAACCTTGTTGACGTTTTGTCCACCGGCACCACCTGAACGGAAGGTATCCATCTTGATGTCATCTTCCCGGATTTCCACTTCAATGGTATCATCCAACTCAGGCATCACTTCTACAGATGTGAAAGAGGTATGGCGACGTTTGGCAGAGTCAAATGGTGAAATACGCACCAAACGATGAACACCCATTTCTGACTTGAGAAGGCCATAGGCATTAGGCCCTTCAAATGATAAGGTTACCGACTTGATACCAGCTTCATCTCCTGCTTGGTAATCCAAGACTTCCACTTTAAAGCCTTTGGCATTTCCATAGCGAGTGTACATACGAAGCAACATATCACCCCAGTCCTGAGCCTCAGTACCACCAGATCCTGGATGGATTTCCAAGATGGCATTATTATGGTCATAAGGTTCTGACAAGAGAAGGGTCATCTCGTAACTGGTCATCATCTTATCAAGTTCTGATAACTGCTCAACCAGTTCATCATGCACTGACTCGTCTTCTGCTAAAAAGTCCAATAAAATTTCAACTTCATCCTGCAACTCTTCCATCTTATGGAAGGTATTGTAGGTATTTTTTAATTCATTTAATTCTTGCGACGTTTTTTGAGCCGCGATATTATCGTTCCAAAAATCAGGTTCTGTCATCTTATTTTCCAAGATGGCAATCTCTTCCTCTAGACCTTCTAGGTCAAAGAGACCCCCTGAAAGAAGCTAATTTTTCACGATTTGCGTCAATTTTCTGACGGATTACTGAAATGTCCATAAATACTCCTTTTTTACATCATTTCATTATAGCATATTTTATCATTTTTTTCCATCTTTTGCTCTAATACCCTTTTCATGAAAAAAGAAGCCTTTCGGCTTCCCTTATTACAAGACTTTTGCTGAAGTACGAGTAATTTCTTCTACTTGAATATTCTCTGATTCAAATTTTTCTTTCAAGGCTGGTAAATCAATTGATCCATCTATTTGAACTTCGATAATCACCTTACCATCCTTTA
>BNJT01002280.1_pt1 | contig 25365 bp, 39 predicted proteins | sample 8540491 | NCBI WGS metagenome assembly BNJT01 (sample SAMD00202455, study PRJDB9452) | human saliva metagenome | host: Homo sapiens | reverse complement strand
ATGGGGCAACTAACTTGAACATTCCAAGAAATCAGGAGCCTGATGCACTTACTATTAATCCAGCTAATGTGCATAAGCCTTATACTCCAGCAGAAGTTACTAAGTTAGATGCGATGACTTTACCAACTGCACCTACATTTGACCCAAGTGTTACAGTGCCATCAGCAAAAATATTATGGTAAAAAAATATCTGTAGATCCTGGTACTAGAAATGTAATTACTCCCACAACTGATAATTTAAATTATGATGTTGATGTGACTAGTAGAGGATATGCATTGAATGGAATTTCTTCTGGTGGTGCAACATTTACTACACAAGGTGGGACATATTATAATTTAGATGGTACTCATAATACCATGGGAAGTCTTCACGATAATGAAATAGGGCATTCGTTACCAACAGGAACTACACCTTTGGGAGCAGGTACAAATATAACAAGTATCTCAAATGGAACTTTTAGGATGGGGTATAGCACTCCTCGTGTTGGATCGCATTGGGACGGAACTACTTTGCACACAAGTACTGATAGAATTATTGATTCTTACTATGTAAGTGATTATGCATATGGAAATTATAATGGTCTTAATTGGGCTGACAATGAAGCTAGCTATAATAACGTTATAATGAATGGTTATCAATATCGTTATAAGTTAAATGATAATCATGATTATGGAATAGGAGGATTTGACAATACTTTTGAAGGAACGCATCCTACTACTTATACAGGACATATCGCTTCTATATTGGCTAATTCTCCTCTAACTGTAACTGCATCTGAATTTTTTATTGGAGATTCAGTGGGAAATGGTGGAAATAATCATGAAACTGTAAGAAATGATTATAGTAGAACAGGTATTTTAGTAAATGGAGGAAGTGTAATTGTAAATGTTGGAACAAGAACGTGGTACGCTGATCCATCTCACGGAACAAGCACTGACCATACTACATCAGGTGATTTTACTATAATTGGTTCTTCTAATAATGGGATTTATTCTTCTAATGGAGATGTGACATCAACAGGAGATATTAATCGTCATGTGAATTTTAATGTAGGAGGTTCTTATAATAATGGAATAAATATGAATCCTTCTTCAAATTCAACTGCTTCAACAACATATACAACTTTTTCTGTAACAGGTTCAAATAGTAATGGGTTATTACTGCAAAATTCAAAGGCGACAGGGACAGTAACAAGTTCTTCATTTGGTGTAAGCGGAAATTATAGTAGTGGAATTTTTGCTCATACAGGTTCTACATTATCCTCAGTTAGCGGTAGTGGATTTACAGTAAGCGGAACTCACAGTAATGGTATTTATAAGGATACAAATACTAATACTGGAATATCAGGTTCAACATTTACTGTAACTGGAGGAAGTTCTGTAGGTGTTGTATATAATGGTGGTTCTACGGCTGAAACTATATCAGGTTCAACATTTAATGTAAAAAGGTGGAAATTCTTCAGCTGGTATTCTTATGTCAGATTCTAAATTGTTAACTGTAAGTCCATCTTCTTATTTTAATGTATCTGATGCAAGTATAGGAATAGATGTTGACAATAATGGTCGACAAACTAAAGAAATTAAGTTTTTTTAGGAGATGATGCAAACTTAACTCCAGTGCATATGAAATTGACAGGTAATAGTAATACTGGTATAAATATAAGCGATGGATATATGAATGGGTGGAACTGATGCCAATAAAGTAGTAAAAATTAACTAAAGATAATAAAAAAAGGATTAGATATAACAATACAAGGAGATTATAACGTTGCTTATAATAACCGTGATTATGCTAACGAACTTGTAATTGACAGTGCTAGTGATCCTATAAATATAAATTCTGCTTCTTCATTTGGACGTATAATCACAAGAGATACTTCTAAAGGTTATAATAACAATGTAATATTTGCCAATCAAGGATATGTAAAAAAGGGAAAGTTAATTTAAAAACATATTGAAATAGATGGTAATTATAATAAAATTGCATACTTTAAAAAAAGGAAGCGGAAATTACTTTGATTCTGGTTTAAATCCTACTGGTAATGCGGGAGTAGGGTTCTTTGGAACAACTAGTACTGATGAATTAGAATTTCAAGGAATTATTGGTAAAAAAACTTTGATTCTTATGGAAACGTAGGAGTTTATGTCGCTTCAGGGCAAAGAGGTGGACTTAATACATGGGGGAATTATTGGTGACAATAGTGATCCTGCACGGAGTACGGTTCTTAAAGATTTAAGAATTACAAATCTTAATATGGCAGTTGGACCTAAGGCGGATAAAACAGTGCTTGTTTATGCTGAAAATGGTACTAAAATGACAGTTGCAAATACTAATACTGTTGCTACAACAGGAAATCCTACTGCTACTATTACTGATGGTGGATTCTATGATAATACAGATTCTAAAGACAAATGGGGTTATGCAGTTCCTTACCATGCTATCTCTAAGAATACAACAATGTTTTATTCAAAAGGAGTATGGGATAATGCAACACATAAATTTGGACTTAATTTCCCTGCAGGAACAGATACTTTACCTACAGAAGTCGTAGTTGAAAGTCCTGTTGACATGGTTTCAAAGGCAGGAACAGCTTATTTTGCAGATCAAGGTGGTAAAAATAACAGTAAATAAAAGCCACTAGAGCGGGTGGATATAACTCAATAATTGGTTATGCAAATGGACAAAATACAGCTAATGGAAAAGCAGTTTCAAATAATGGAACTTATACTACAATGAAAGGTTCTGTTCAACAAACAACTAACTATGGTTCTATAGTTGAAATTAATAAAGGAATAACAGCTGCTGACAATATGTTGTTTAGTGCAAATACTGCTACTGGAAGAATTTCAGGAGATGAAAAATAATGCCTATAGTAATATTGGTGGTTACGCTCTAGATAACGGAAATGTAATTATAAAAAGTTCTACTGCTAATGGCGGAACTAAAGAAGGTAACGATAAAAGCAGATGCACATGATACAAAAATCATTAATTTATGGATTAGGTGCTTATGCTTCTGGAACAGGTTCAAATGTTATATTTGATTCAGGTACTAATGCGATGACTACAATAGTTACAGGTACAAACGGAGCACTTTATGCAGAAAAAGGTGGATATATTGAATTTGCTGGAGAAATTATTCATCAAAAATAATGCGCCAGCTAGTGTTTCAACAGGAGCAACAACAGATGGTGCAGGAATTACATCAACTGCTGAATCAAGAGGAGGTAGAAATATATCATCTTCTATTTCCAATGACCATACTAATGTCCCAGTATTCTATGTAAGACGTACTTCTGGAACAGATGATGCAGGAATTACATTTAACAATACTACTAAAAATAGATATGTATGATGGATATTTCTTGACTGGTAATGAATATCAACATAGAACAGGTTCAATAAATAATTATTGGAATAATTCATACTCTGATTACTATAAAGACAAGCTACGTACAGCAGCGAATGGTACAGCTTGGGATAGAGCAAGATACAGAGGTATGTCAGAAGTTACTTTAAACCTTGTTAAAGGTGGAGAAATTGACTTAGGATTAATCAATCAGGCTGAAAAATACACTTGAATGGGATACTAATAAAGATAAAGATGGTAGCGGATATTTAACTAGTATTGGAGAATATGCTGGCGGAATGACAATACACAATATAGGTAGTTCAAATCATGAAAGTACATCAGAAGCAACTAAATTTGGAAGTACTATAATTAATAGTACATTGAAAAATAACAGATCCAAAAATAGAATTGGAAAAATTATGCACTTTCAAATCCTGTAAGCGGTGTAAAATCTGAAAAAGCTACTGGTACCATAAATGATACAGCTGTAGATCCGTTTAATAACATTAAAATGGAAAGTACAAAAAGTAAATATTGACAGTGCAACAAAAATTTATGGAGATATTGGAACATTAAATGGAAAAATCTTTATTAGCTGGACAAGGTCTAAATATGGCTAACTCATTATATCGTTGGGATAAATTAAATGATGACAATTCAGCTTGGGTAAAAACTGATAATACACAATCAGGATATACTAACGAAGGTACTGTAAGTGTTTGGGGAGGAACTAAGACTGATTCTATTACAGGTATCAATGTAGCATACGGAACAATTGAAAATAAAGGTTCTAGTGCTAAAGTAGTTGTAGATCATGGATTTGGTATCGCAGGAACTGATGACAGTATCTTAAAAAATAATGAAGGTAAGATTATTGTAACAGGTAAATATGATCCTAGCGGGCAAGATGCAAATATTGCCAATACAGGTTTAACTAGTAGTAAAGTGGCAAGAACTACTGTAGAAACTGCACCAACAGGTAAAAACTATGGTATTGTAGGTATTTCTACTAATAATGCTACAGAAAATGCAACTTATGGTAGATATAGATATGGAAACAACAAAGTAAATATCGAAAATAAAGATGGTATTGTTGAAGTTGATGGAGAATTGGCAGTTGGTATTTATGCAGAAAATGTTAACCAAAGTGGAGCTGCTACATACTATGATGGAAATACTAGTAATGCAATAGCCCAAAAATCAAATGTAAATGTTTCATATGATAACCAAAATTCTTCTTCACAATATGATGCAATTAGAGTAAACTATGGTGCAGGTGTTGGAGGAACTCAAACTACACAAGAAAATAAAAATTTACATGGTGTAGGTATTGCGTTAGTTGAAAAGAATAAAGACACTAATGCTGCTAATAGAGGTGGAATTATTACATTAAACACTAAAAATAGCGGTGTTGGACAAACTGCAGACATTTTGACTCATCAAAATGGTATAGGTATTTATGGAGAAAGTGCAGAAATTAAATTTGCTACTGATTCTACAGGACTTACAGTAGATACTGGAAGCGATGGAGCAGGAATCTGGGTAACTGATGACTCAACTATTTCATCAAGAGCTGACCGTTTAGGAACTCCAAAAACATTGAACTATAATTACAAAGGCTACAATGACAAAAAAGGATTTGGAATGATCTTTGGAAGTACAGATCCAAATAATAGATATGGTGGTACAACTGCTGAAAAACTATTTGGATATTAAATTCAATAATAACGGAGCTACAAACTTGACATTGGCTACAGAAAAAAAGCTCAAACATCTCCAGGAACAATTGCAGTAAATCAAGGTACTACAAGAGGTATTGCAGGTATTTTGGTAAATACAGACACTACTGATTTTGTTAAAAACTATGGAGATATTAAAGAAGATAAATCTAAGACTAATGTAAGAGCTTATGGTGCGGTAGTTAATAGAGGTCACTTTGAAAATCATGGAAACATTGAATTAAGCGACTCATTAAATGAAGATGCTTCAAATGTAGAAAAGAATGATCTTAAGAAAGTAAATGCAGGTATTATTGCAAACTATCATGACAAAGATGCCAGAGAAAATACTTGGATTGTAAACCATGGAGATATTAAAGTAGGAACTAAGTCAAGTAAAAACGTTGGTGGATTTGGAATTTATGGATACAATATCGAAAATTACGGAAAAGATGACGGAACTCAAAGTACAATTACTATTAACAAGAACAGTTACGGTATCTATTCAGGAGATGGAAATGTTAAAATCCAAAAAACTAAATTGTTAGTTGGAAATGACACAGTTTTAGGTTCACCTACAACTACAAGAACAACTGCTCCTGCAACTGATATTCTAAAAGGAAGAGAAACTGATGCGGCTTACGGAGTTTACATTGGAGACAATTCATTGTTAAGCGGTAAAAACAGAGATGTTGAAGTAAGTGCAGATATGGACATTGACAGATTCTCTTATGGTATCGTTCTTCAAAATAATGCAAATGCTGACTTGCCAGGAAGCGGAGCAACAACAAATGTTAAAATTGGTGACGGTCTTTATACTCTTGACTCAAAAGGAAAAGTTGCTTCATTGACACCAACAAGCAGTCCTACAATTGTATTAGGTTCAAACCAAAATGCAGGTGGACAAGTTAAGTCAACAGCTCCATCAAACCCTAAGAATGAAAAAGATCCGTTAGAACAAGGAAATGCAGTGTATTACTACTCAGCAGACAAGAACTCAAAAGCTTCTTCTTACGCAAATGTAACAATGAATGGAGACTATAACATTGCTTACTATACAAAAGGAAGCGTTGACAACTTTGGAACAATTGATTTAAGATCTCAAAATGACTTGACAGCAGGAAATCCTGATCATGGATACGGTAACTTGGGTATTGTTTCATTAAATGCTGATAAACCTTCAACAAACTATGGAACAATTACTACAGGTATGTCAGATACTGTAAACATGATGTATTCAGCAGGTATGGCTGCAGGTATTAACATTTACGACAAGAAAGGTCAATTCTTGAGAACAGAAGATGAAGGATATGTTGTAAATAGAGGTAAAATCGTAGTTGCTGAAGAACAAGGAATAGGAATGTTCGCAACAGGTTCAAGATCTAAGGCAATCAACTATGGAGACATTGAATTAACAAAACCTCAATCAATTGGTATGTACCTTGACCATGGTGCAACAGGTGAAAACTATGGAACAATTACAGGAGATGCTTCAAACCTTAAAGGGGTAGTTGCAATTAATGGAGGATATATTAAGAACTACGGTAAGATCGAAGTTAAAGGAACAGGATCTGAAGGAATTATAACAGATAATATAGATGTTAAGACAAACAATACAGATGGTTCAGGAGATCTTTACGGAGGAACTGAAAGTTCAATTAAATATGTAACATCAGGAAATCCTAAGACAACAGGAGTTGGAACAACTATAACAATGCCTGGAATTGTGCCATTGACAAAAATAACAGTTGATGGTGTAGATACTCCAATATTTAATGTAGAGACAGATCTGCAAATCCTGGAGATGTGGCTAACAACATAACAATTAACAGCAGCATCCAAACAGGTGGAACAAGAATAATAGATCTTAAAGCAATAGATGAATGGGGTAACCCAGTATGGCCTCAACGTGACAAGCCACAACTTTCAGAAATAACTTCAATTGGAATGTATGTTGATACATCAGGAGTTAGATACACTAACCCAATTGATGGATTGCAAAACTTGTCTAAACTTGGAGAAAGTAAACTTGTACTTTGGACCAGAAGCAACATTGTATACAAACTCTAAAGCAATTAGAATTGGAGATACTGTAGATTCAACTGGTACCGTAATTAAGAGTAACATCTTAAAACCATTCAATGATGCATTGACTAACTTACCAGGTGGAGCAGTAGTAAATCCATTGTCAGCAAGTTTGACTTGGCAAGTTGCGATTAAAGCTGACTCTAACAACCAATTGTCAGAAATTTACATGAGTAAAGTTCCTTATCATTCATTCGCTTATGACAATGATAAGTCTCTAGTAAACTTCACAAACAACTTGGATAACATTTATGAAATCGCTAAGCCGCAAAGTGCTGAAAAAGTTATCTTCAACAAATTGAACAGCTTAGGTAACGGAGAAGGACATATCTTGGCTCAAGCGTTTGACCAAATGAGAGGTCACATTTATGGTGGAGTTCAACAAAGAATTAAATCTACATCAGATATCTTGACTGGAGAAATGAACGGATTAAGAAGCGACAGAAATGTTTCTAAGGATTCTAACAAGTTCAAGGCATTTGGACAAAGAAACGAGTTCAAGACAGATACAGCAGGAATGCCTGACTGGTACAGCAATGCTGGAGGATTTGCATTCGTTCATGAAGATGAAACTGTAAGACTTGGACAATCATCAGGATGGTCAGCAGGTGTAGTAAACAACTACTTCACATTCAAGGATTTATCTAAATCTTATGAAAACCAAGCAATGGCTAAAGTTGGAGTATTCAAGACAATCCCTCTTGATGCGAACGGAACATTTGTTCTTAGCCTAGGTGGAGACGGATTCTTTGGAAGAAATGACATGAAACGTAGATTCTGGGTAGTAGATCAAGAATTCAGAGCGAAAGCAAGCTACTATTCTTATGGTGCAGGACTTAACGCAGGACTTGAAAAGGCATTTGTAATAAATGACGGATTCAGCATAGTTCCAAATGTAGGAATCAGAGCGGAATACGGAAGATTCTCATCAATCCATGAAAATGGAGACATGGCATTGAACGTTAAGAGCGATGACTACGTATCAGTTAAGCCAAGCGCAGGAATCGACTTCAGATACAGCCAGGAAGTATTCAAGAACTCAAACTTGACAGCAAGCTTAGGATTTGCGTATGAAAACGAAATCGGAAAACTTTACGATGTTGAAAACGAAGCAAGAATCGTAGGAGCATGGACAGACTACTTCGGAATCAGAGGGGACAAGGAAGACAAGAGAGGAAACTTCAAGTCAGACTTGAAACTAGGATTAGACAACGGAAGATTCGGATTCAACGTAAACACAGGATACGACTCAAAAGGACACAACTTCAGAGCAGGATTAGGATTGAAAGTATTATACTAATAAATTCTAGGAATGTTGGAAATAGCTTAAACAAAAACGGGGAGGGCTGCCAGAGATGGCTCTTCTTTTTGTATGAAAAAAATTAAAAATATGGTAAAATGATAGTGTAAAAAAAGAAGATAAAAATTTAAATAGATTTAACATTAGGAGGTAAATAAATGAAGAAGATTCCTGTTGGTATTGATGATTTTAAAAAAATTAATAGAAATGGATGCATATTATATTGACAAAACTAAGTTTGTTTCTCAAATTTTAGATGATCTTTATGGAAGTAAAAACTTTTTACACGTCCAAGAAGATTTGGAAAAAAACACTAAATATGTCAATGCTAAAATATTTTTTTGATATTCATAATAGTAAAGAAAATAAAGAATTGTTTAATGGCTTAGATATTGAGAAAAACTAAACATTTTTTTCAGAGCAAGGGCAGTATCCAGTAGTTTTTATTTCGCTAAAAAGGGATTAAATCAAATACTTGGGAGGAAGCTAAAAAGAAGTATTGGATTATTAGTTGCAAGGCTATTTTTCAGAATTTGAATATATTTTTAAATGATCTGAATGAATTTGATTCAACAAGATTTAAAAAGATATTTGTCGGCAGAAAGCAGATTTGGCAGAACTGAAAAGAATCCTTGGTTTTTTTGACAAAGGTGCTGTATAAAAAAATACGAGAAGAAGTAGTGCTTTTAATTGATGAATATGACAGTCCTTTAATTTCCGCCTATGAATACCATTATTATGATGAAGCCATTAATTTTTTTACAAAGTTTTTTTACGGGGAAGCATTGAAGACAAATTCCTATTTAAAAAAATGGGGATTATGACAGGAATTATAAGAGTTATAAAGGCTGGTATTTTTTTCAGATTTAAATAATCTAAGAATTTATTCTATTTTTAAGCAATCATTATTCTGAATTTTTTTGGATTTACTGAAGAAGAAGTAAAAAAAGGCACTTTGTGACTACAATATTGAATTTAAGCTTTCTGATGTTAAATCATGGTATGACGGCTACAAATTTGGAGATTCTGAAGTTTATAATCCGTGGAGCATTTTAAATTTTCTTTTTGACAAAAAACTGGCTCCCAACTGGATTAATTCTTCTGGAAATTTCCTTATTAATGATATTTTAAAAAATGTAGATGCTGAAACAATGGAAACTTTGGAACAGTTATTTTCAGGGAAAGTGTGGAAGAAAAATATTAATGGGAACTCTGATTTGTCTGTATTGCTTGGGCAGGAGGAAATTTGGGAATTGCTTTTTGTTTAGCGGGTATTTGACGGTTGATGAGAAGATTGGGGAGGATTATGAGAATGTTTATTCTTTGAGATTGCCTAATCGTGAAGTTAGGGAGTTTTTTTAGGCAGAAGTTTATTGAGGTAAATTTTGGGGAAAGTTTGTTTAGGAAGGCGATGGGAATCACTTAAAAAAGCTGAAATTTAACTATTTTGAGAAATATTTACGGAATATTTTGCTAAAGTCGACTAGCTATAATGACACTAAAAATGAGGATTTTTTTATCATGGATTAGTTTTAGGGATGATGTTTTACTTGGATAATCATTATTATGTTAAGTCTAATGAAGAATCTGGACTTGGGAGATATGATTTGATGATAGAGCCAAAAAAATAAGAATAATAGGGGATTTATACTGGAATTTAAGGTTACGAAGGATGAAAGTAGTCTTGAAAAAAGTTTCAAAGGAAGCTGTGAATCAAATTATTGAGAAAAAAATATGATGTTGCCTTGAAGGATAGGGGAATTGAGGATGTTACTTTAGTTGGGGTGGCATTTTTGTGGAAAAAAATGGTTAAGGTTTTTTTATTCTTAAAGAAAATATTTAATGGAAAAATTTTTGAAAAAAATATGGTAAAAATAGTAATAGAAATTAAAAAAATTATTTATTTTAGGAGGAAGAAAAAGATGAAAAAAATTATGAGAGGTGTACTGTTATTCGGTATGTTAGGAGGGATGCTTTTGTCTTGCGGGAATAAAAAAGGTAATGATTCTCAAGAGCAAAAAAAGGATTCCAAAGTTAGTGAAAAGGTTTATAAAATTGGACTGTCGCAAATTGTGGATCATCCAGCATTGAATGCGGAAAGCAAGGATTTAAGGATGCGCTGGCAGAAGGCTGGAGTGAAGGCTGATTATGATGACAAAATTGCAAATAATGATATGAGTAATCAGACTTTGATTATGCGACGAGTTTGCGACGGATAAAAAGGATCTAGTTTTTGCGATTACTACTCCAACGGCACAGGCGGCTAAAAAAATCAGGTTGGGAGTGAAATACCAGTTGTGTTTGGATCAGTTACAGATCCTAAAAGTGCAGGACTTGAAGGGATTCCTAATGTTACAGGGACAAGCGGGGCGGCACCAGTTACTGAAAATTTGAAATTAATGAGAGAGTTGTTACCAGGAGCTAAGAAAAATAGGGATAATTTATAATTCATCTGAACAAAAATTCGGTTTCTGAAGTAAATAATTTGAAAAAAAGTTAGCGGGGCAATATGGATTTACAGTAGTTGAAAAAGGCTGTTACAAATGGTACAGAAATGGTTGGTACTGCAAATCTTATTGCAAAAAGATATTGATATTTACTATGCTATTCAAGACAATACGGTGGCTTCATATTTTGCAGCAATACTTGACGTGTTTAATAAATCAAAAATACCAGTTTTAGCTACAAATAACGTATTTTCAAATGCAGGAGGGCTAATTTCCCAAGGAACTACCGACTATAACATTGGTTACCGTTCTGGAGAAATTGCGACTGAAATTTTATTAAAAGGTAAAAAAACCAAGTGAAATCCCAATAGAAACTGTTAAAAAAATTTACAAATTGAAATTAATAAGCAAAAATATGGAATTATTGGGGATAAAAAAATACCAGACAGCATTTTAAAAGCAGGCTAAAAATGGTGGAAACTAAAAAAATAATTTTAAAAAATAATTTGATAGTTCTATTTCAAATAGGATTAAAGACTTTTTTTAAATATTAGATAAGTTTAACAAAAAACTGGAATTGTTTAAATTTAAATAACTCCAGTTTTTTTATTTTTATGGTGAACTACTCCCACTTGTAGAAGAGGGAGACTTCTTGCTGTCTGTTGTTAAATTTTATTTATTGAAAAAATGTTTTTTTATTTACCCAGACAATGAATTTTATATCCCGCTAAGTAAATCTATTCCAATATTTAGTTTTTATTTTTCTTGTTTTTCTTTCATTAGCATTCAAATATTTTTTTCTAAGTCTGATAAAGTTAGGAGTGATTTCCACTAATTCATCATTTTCAATATATTCAAGTGCCAATTCCAATGTAAATTCCTTTGGAGGCGCTAATTTCACAGCATCATCACTTCCAGCGACCCTCATATTTGTAAGTTTTTTTACCTTTACATACATTTACAACTAGGTCGTTTTTCTCTTGAATGTTCTCCAACTATCATTCCTTCGTAAACTTCAACTCCTGGCCCGATAAATAGGATTCCCACGTGGGTCGCAAGTTGTTTAATGAGTAACCCTAGACTTGTTCCTGGCTCCATTGCGATTAAAAACACCTCTTCTTCTTCCTGTAACTTCTCCTTTAAAAAGGTTCATATTCATAGAAAGAATGATTTAAAATTCCTGTTCCTCTAGTTTCTGTCAAAAATTCATTTCTAAATCCAATTAATCCACGTGATGGAACTTTGAACTCAAGTCTTGTGTAGCCGTCGCTTCCTTGATTCATATTTACCATTTCACCTTTTTCTAAGTCCTAATTTTTTTCAATTACAACTCCTACAAATTCATCGGCAACATCAATAATTGCAAGTTCGATTGGCTCCATTTTCTGTCCATTTTTTTCCTTAAAGATAACCTCAGGCTTTGAAACTGCCACTTCGTAGCCTTCTCTTCTCATATTTTTCAAGCAAAAATAGATAATTGAAGTTCTCCTCTTCCTTTTTACAATAAAGGCATCTGGCGAGTCTGTCATTTCAAGTCTCATACTTACGTTATGATTTACTTCCTTTTGCAATCTTTCCAAAAATATTTCTAGAAGTTACAAATTTTACCATCTTGCCCAGCAAATGGCAGAATCATTTACAACAAAAAGTCATAGCAAGCGTTGGCTCATCAATGTCAATTAGCGGCAATGGTTTAGGATTTTCCTTGCTTGCCACAGTTTCTCCTATGTCAATTTTTTCAATTCCTGCAATTGTTACAATGTCTCCGGCAAATGCTTCTTCCATTTCAACTTTTTTAAGTCCATCATATCCATAAATTCTAGTAATTTTTCCATTTACCAAGTCGCCGTTTCTCTTGATTAACGTAACTTCCTGATTTTTTTCAATTTTTCCATTATATATTCTTCCAGTTCCTAATTTTCCCACATATTCATCATATTCTGTATTTGTAATAAGCATTTGCAAAGGTTCATTCACATCACCTTCAGGATCATCAACGTGCTTCATAATTTCATCATAAAGCGGTTTCATATCCTTATCCTCATCTTCCAATTCCAGTTTAGCATACCCATTTTTAGCCGATGCATAAACTACTGGAAAATCAAGCTGAACATCATTTGCTCCCAAATCCACAAACAAATCAAATACAGAATCCACAACAGCATCAGGATCTGAATTTGGCCTGTCAATCTTATTAACAACCACAATTGGACGAAGTCCATGTTCTAGTGCCTGTTTTAACACATATTTAGTCTGTGGCATAACTCCTTCAAAAGCATCCACCAAAAGCAATACAGAATCCACCATTTTCAAGATTCTTTGCACTTCTCCACCAAAATCCGCATGCCCTGGAGTATCTACAATATTTATCTTATATCCATCATAATGAAATGAAGCATTTTTAGAAAAGATCGTAATCCCTCTTTCCTTCTCCAAATCATCACTATCCATAATTCTTTCATCTACTTTTTCATGTTCCCCAAATGTCCCCGCCTGTTTCAATAAAGCATCGACAAGAGTTGTCTTCCCGTGATCTACGTGCGCAATAATTGCAATATTTTTAATTTTGTTCATCCTTTATTTTAACAATTCCTTGTTAATATTTCCTCCTTAAATTTTAAAATTACTATCCCCCTAAGGGTTGAGGAGCAGAGGTGAAATTCATTCTCTATCTATTCAAGCTGTAATAAGCAATTACAAACAGAATAAATATCGCAATGAAATCTGCCATCTCACTACCTCCTTTATATAACGTTTCGTGAATCATGCCAAAAATTCACTTAATTATTATAACAAAAAAAGACTGGAAAAAAATCCAGCCTAATTTATGGCATATTTTTTTACGTTATATAAAGTTCCCCTTAAAGGTTTTTTTACATATTTATTATAACATATTTTTACAAAAATGTCAAATATTAAATCCAAACCCCTAAGGGTTGAGGAGCAGAGGTGAAATTCATGTCCTATCTATTCAAGCTATAATAAATAATAGCAAATAGAATAAATATTGCGACGAAATCTACCATCCCACTACCTCCTCATATACAAACTGTGAATTATGCTAAAATTCACTTAAATATTATAACAAAAAAAGACTGGAAAAAAATCCAGTCTAATTTAAGACATATTTTTTTTATTTGTATATGAGTTCCCCTTAGAGATTTTTATACAAATTTATTATAACATATTTTTACAAAAAAATGTCAATTACTGAAATTTTATTTTTTTATTTTTATGGAAAAAAACTTTTTTTAAAAACTGTTATAATTAGAAAAAAGGTAATAATAAATTATAGATTATTAAATAAGTCTATGAAAAAAATATTAAAGGAGAATTTATTTTGAGCAAAAAAATTATTTTTTTATATTTGTATTTTTTTATTATTGGGAACTTTTTCCTGTACTCCGCTTTCAGAAGGGCTTTCAATGAAAAAGTCAGGTTTATAATGCGGATGATGTGGATTTTTTTACTATGATTTGACTTATAAGAAAGATGGGGAAACGCATTATGAAAGACAGATCTGGGATCAGGCTTATAAGATTTTGGATGAGGCACAGGATTTTTTTCCTGATGGATATTTTTGTGTTTAATGATTTTTGTTGGGAAAGGAGTGGAAGAAAAAGTTGCATCCGTTGCACTTGCAGAAGAATTTGCAGAAAAAGATACTGGAAAAAGCGGAAAAAAAGATCCGAATGTGGAAATTTACCTGATACTTGATGAAAGCAATACGTTTTACGGGGCTTATGACAATAAGATGCATAAAAAAACTGGAGCAGGCTGGAGTAAAAAAATTGGATATGTTGATTTGATGAAGCTGAGAGATCCGATGCTTGTTTATTCTGTGCCATGGCGACTATTTATACAGCCTTTTGGAAATCCAAAAAAATCGTGGGAAAAATAAAAAAATCCGATTTACGAAGGAACGGATAAAGTTACAATTCGTAGCCTTTTAAGAGCATTAAATGCGAAAAGCAGACCATAGAAAGCTGATTATGAATGAAAAATACTGCCTTGCTGACATCAGCAAATCCACATGCTGAAGGTTCAAAACATTCAAACGTAGCATTCAAATTTTTCAGCGCCGATATTAAAAAGAAATTTACAATGCTGAAAAAGCCAGTTGCAAAAAAATTACTAAGAAAGATGGAAGTTTAAAAAGAACATTGCCAAACAAGGATTTCAGCAAAATTCCATTTTCATCAAATGACAAACTGAAAATACAATATTTTTACAAACGATGCGACAGCTAAGGATATTTCAGAAGAACTAAAAAAACACGCAGTTTGGGGATAAAGTCATCATTGCCCAGTTTTTTTCCTTGCAGACAGGGGAATAATAAATGACATTAGAAAGGTCGCAAAACGTGGAGTAAAATTTGAGATAATATTAAATAATGCAGAAGCAGGACTGCCAAACAAAGCGTGACTGGAGAATTGATGAAATATGCAAGAAAAACATGGCTATGACATCAATGTTAAATTTTTACAACAAAGGCGAAGAAATGTACCATGTAAAAAAATGATGTCAATTCTGAAAAAAAGGATTATCTGATAACTTACGGCGGATCCACAAACTTTACGAGAAGAAATATGAGAAACTATAATTTAGAGAATGAGCTGAAAAATAATGTCAGCCTACGACCAGAAAGTTTCAAAAGATATTTTAGACTATTACGACAGATTATGGACAAACAGGGATGGCGATTTTACGTTACCTTATGATGAAGGAAAAAAATGAAAAAAATCTATGAATGATATGCTGTTTAGATTTATGGAAGTGAATGGATTTGGAGCTTTTTAAAAAAATTTTTTTAAATATAATGAAAGAAGTGCGATTCCTATGGAAAAACAGAGTTAAGGTTGAAAGAATAGATGAAAATAATTACGATAGAATATTTTGCAATTTCTGATCTTCATGGTCAATATGACTTATTTTTTTAAGATTGCTTGAAAAAAATCGAGTTAAAAAGAGAAGATTTACTTTTTAATTTTTGGGAGATATTTGTGATAGAGGGAAAAAAATCTTATGAAATTTATATGAAATGTATGAAAATGATAAAAACTTGGATATAATCTGAAGTTTATTTTGGGAAATCATGAAGATATGCTTCTGGAGGATTTTTGAAAATGATTATCCATTGAATTATGAAACAGAGTATTCAATTTATAAAAAAATTCTAAATATTTTGAAAAGAAAAAAATATAGAGAAATGGCATAAGGAAAAATTTTTTTATGCTGAAGTAAAATGGCTGATAAAATGGTTAAAGGATTGTCCGCTCATAGTTTGTGGGAATGAGAATATTTTTTTGTTCATGCAGGGGCTGGATTTAAGCAAGAATTTGGAAAAATCAGGAAAGGGAAAATGTGCTTTGGACACGGGAAGAATTTTTGGATGGATAAGAAAAAAATTCTCTTGAAGAGTATAAAAAAATAAAAAAATATATTTTTGGACATACACCAAATCTGGATGGTAAAAATATCTAAAAAAAGTCTGGCAAAAATTTATGACATTGACTGCGGTGCATTTTTCACACATTCATTGGGATGTATGGAAGTAAAAAAACAAAAAAATCAAAGGGCAAAAGGGAAATTTACGTACATTGTTAAAAATTCTATTTTGATTAACTATTTATTTTAAAAAGGAGATAAAATGAAGAAGATTCCTGTTGGTATTGAAGATTTTTAAAGAAATTATAAACAATAATTGCTATTATATTGATAAAACTAAATTTATTGCTAACATTTTTAGATGATGGTTCTAAAGTAAAACTTTTCATATAAATTGAAAAATAACAAGAGCAGTTTACTCACTGCTCTTTTTTTGATTTCCTTGCAAAAAAGAAGAGTCGCCATCTCTGGCGACCCTCCCCCGTTTTGTTTAAGCTATTTCCAGCATTCCTAGAATTTATTAGTATAATACTTTCAATCCTAATCCTGCTCTGAAGTTGTGTCCTTTTGAGGTCGTATCCTGTGTTTACGTTGAATCCAGATCTTCCGTTGTCTAATCCTAGTTTCAAGTCTGACTTGAAGTTTCCTCTCTTGTCTTCCTTGTCCCCTCTGATTCCCGAAGTAGTCTGTCCATGCTCCTACGATTCTTGCTTCGTTTTCAACATCGTAAAGTTTTTCCGATTTCGTTTTCATACGCAAATCCTAAGCTTGCTGTCAAGTTTGAGTTCTTGAATACTTCCTGGCTGTATCTGAAGTCGATTCCTGCGCTTGGCTTAACTGACACGTAGTCGTCGCTCTTAACGTTCAATGCCATGTCTCCATTTTCATGGATTGATGAGAATCTTCCGTATTCAGCTCTGATTCCTACATTTGGAACTATGCTGAATCCGTCATTTATTACAAATGCCTTTTCAAGTCCTGCGTTAAGTCCTGCACCATAAGAATAGTAGCTTGCTTTCGCTCTGAATTCTTGATCTACTACCCAGAATCTACGTTTCATATCATTTCTTCCAAAGAATCCGTCTCCACCTAGGCTAAGAACAAATGTTCCGTTCGCATCAAGAGGGATTGTCTTGAACACTCCAACTTTAGCCATTGCTTGGTTTTCATAAGATTTAGATAAATCCTTGAATGTGAAGTAGTTGTTTACTACACCTGCTGACCATCCTGATGATTGTCCAAGTCTTACAGTTTCATCTTCATGAACGAATGCAAATCCTCCGGCATTGCTGTACCAGTCAGGCATTCCTGCTGTATCTGTCTTGAACTCGTTTCTTTGTCCAAATGCCTTGAACTTGTTAGAATCCTTAGAAACATTTCTGTCGCTTCTTAATCCGTTCATTTCTCCAGTCAAGATATCCGATGTAGATTTAATTCTTTGTTGAACTCCACCATAAATGTGACCTCTCATTTGGTCAAACGCTTGAGCCAAGATATGCCCTTCTCCGTTACCTAAGCTGTTCAATTTGTTGAAGATAACTTTTTCAGCACTTTGCGGCTTAGCGATTTCATAAATGTTATCCAAGTTGTTTGTGAAGTTTACTAGAGACTTATCATTGTCATAAGCGAATGAATGATAAGGAACTTTACTCATGTAAATTTCTGACAATTGGTTGTTAGAGTCAAGTTTTGCTGCAACTTGCCAAGTCAAACTTGCTGACAATGGATTTACTACTGCTCCACCTGGTAAGTTAGTCAATGCATCATTGAATGGTTTTAAGATGTTACTCTTAATTACGGTACCAGTTGAATCTACAGTATCTCCAATTCTGATTGCTTTAGAGTTTGTATACAATGTTGCTTCTGGTCCAAAGTACAAGTTTACTTCTCCAAGTTTAGACAAGTTTTGCAATCCATCAATTGGGTTAGTGTATCTAACTCCTGATGTATCAACATACATTCCAATTGAAGTTATTTCTGAAAGTTGTGGCTTGTCACGTTGAGGCCATACTGGGTTACCCCATTCATCTATTGCCTTAAGATCTATTATTCTTGTTCCGCCTGTTTGGATGCTGCTGTTAATTGTTATGTTGTTAGCCACATCTCCAGGATTTGCGGCATCTGTCTCTACATTAAATATTGGAGTGTCTACACCATCAACTGTTATTTTTGTCAATGGCACAATTCCAGGCATTGTTATAGTTGTTCCAACTCCTGTTGTCTTAGGATTTCCTGATGTTACATATTTAATTGAACTTTCAGTTCCTCCGTAAAGATCTCCTGAACCATCTGTATTGTTTGTCTTAACATCTATATTATCTGTTATAATTCCTTCAGATCCTGTTCCTTTAACTTCGATCTTACCGTAGTTCTTAATGTATCCTCCATTAATTGCAACTACCCCTTTAAGGTTTGAAGCATCCCCTGTGATTGTTCCATAGTTTTCACCTGTTGCACCATGGTCAAGGTACATACCAATTGATTGAGGTTTTGTTAATTCAATGTCTCCATAGTTGATTGCCTTAGATCTTGAACCTGTTGCGAACATTCCTATTCCTTGTTCTTCAGCAACTACGATTTTTACCTCTATTTACAACATATCCTTCATCTTCTGTTCTCAAGAATTGACCTTTCTTGTCGTAAATGTTAATACCTGCAGCCATACCTGCTGAATACATCATGTTTACAGTATCTGACATACCTGTAGTAATTGTTCCATAGTTTGTTGAAGGTTTATCAGCATTTAATGAAACAATACCCAAGTTACCGTATCCATGATCAGGATTTCCTGCTGTCAAGTCATTTTGAGATCTTAAATCAATTGTTCCAAAGTTGTCAACGCTTCCTTTTGTATAGTAAGCAATGTTATAATCTCCATTCATTGTTACATTTGCGTAAGAAGAAGCCTTTGAGTTCTTGTCTGCTGAGTAGTAATATACTGCATTTCCTTGTTCTAACGGATCTTTTTCATTCTTAGGGTTTGATGGAGCTGTTGATTTAACTTGTCCACCTGCATTTTGGTTTGAACCTAATACAATTGTAGGACTGCTTGTTGGTGTCAATGAAGCAACTTTTCCTTTTGAGTCAAGAGTATAAAGACCGTCACCAATCTTAACATTTGTTGTTGCTCCGCTTCCTGGCAAGTCAGCATTTGCATTATTTTGAAGAACGATACCATAAGAGAATCTGTCAATGTCCATATCTGCACTTACTTCAACATCTCTGTTTTTTTACCGCTTAACAATGAATTGTCTCCAATGTAAACTCCGTAGTCGCATCAGTTTCTCTTCCTTTTAGAATATCAGTTGCAGGAGCAGTTGTTCTTGTAGTTGTAGGTGAACCTAAAACTGTGTCATTTCCAACTAACAATTTAGTTTTTTGGATTTTAACATTTCCATCTCCTGAATAGATACCATAACTGTTCTTGTTAATAGTAATTGTACTTTGAGTTCCGTCATCTTTTCCGTAATTTTTCGATATTGTATCCATAAATTCCAAATCCACCAACGTTTTTTTACTTGACTTAGTTCCTACTTTAATATCTCCATGGTTTACAATCCAAGTATTTTCTCTGGCATCTTTGTCATGATAGTTTGCAATAATACCTGCATTTACTTTCTTAAGATCATTCTTTTCTACATTTGAAGCATCTTCATTTAATGAGTCGCTTAATTCAATGTTTCCATGATTTTCAAAGTGACCTCTATTAACTACCGCACCATAAGCTCTTACATTAGTCTTAGATTTATCTTCTTTAATATCTCCATAGTTTTTTTAACAAAATCAGTAGTGTCTGTATTTACCAAAAATACCTGCAATACCTCTTGTAGTACCTTGATTTGTTGCAATTGTTCCTGGAGATGTTTGAGCTTTTTCTGTAGCCAATGTTAAGTTTGTATCTCCGTTATTATTGAATTTAATATCCAAATAGTTTTCAGCAGTTGTACCACCATATCTATTATTTGGATCTGTACTTCCAAAGATTATTCCAAATCCTTTTTTGATCGTTATAACCTTTGTAATTATAGTTCAATGTTTTTGGAGTTCCTAAACGGTCAGCTCTTGATGAAATAGTTGAGTCATCAGTTACCCAGATTCCTGCTCCATCGCTTCCAGTATCTACTGTAAGTCCTGTAGAATCACCTTTAAAGTTAATCTTAGCACTTTCACCATAAACACCTATACCATTTTCAAAAAGTTAAGATGTCTGCAGTTTGTCCAATTCCATTATTCTTAGTATTTAGATTAATGATTCCACCTCTATATGCGGCATTAGAATCTTTATCTGTTTCTACTAATGCAATACCTACACCACGTAATGCTTTATTTTGTTGCATAGTAGTGCTAGCTGCTCCATTAGTTCCGTAATTTACTTTAATTGCATCTGAATTAGTTGCATTTTGGTTATCATATTCTACTGTAACATCATTTGATTTTGCAAATTGTGAATCATTAACGTTTTGTATGTAGTTCTTTTGATTTACATTATTAGCATAGATTCCAACTGCCATTTCCCCTGCTACTTCTATAGTTCCATTTGCTCCGTCAGCAATATTTGTGATATTTACTTTATTTTCTCCATATCTATCTCTGTTATAGTTATTATGGTCTAAGACATCTTTAGTAGAAATTCCAACTATACCATAGTTTTTCTCCTTTTTGGTGCAGTTTCAACTGATCTTCCAGTCAGCGCAGTTGGAGCATTTGTAATTCCTGTTGTATACCCAGCTTGAGTTGCTGGATCATAAAGTCCTGTAACCACGATCTTACCTTTATTTGTTAATATACTTCCATCAGTTCCAACTAAAGCATTTCCGTGATCTACATAAACTTCTCCAGAATCTTTTATTTTCAATAGTTCCATAAGCAACATTAATTCCTGTAACAGCATCTGTATCGCTTCCGCCCCATATATTTACTTTTACCGCTATTTTCATATCCAGATTCAGTATTTTTTTACTTCTTCTATAAGTAACATTATCTTTATCCCATCTGAATAATGAATTTGCCATACTTAATCCTTGCCCAGCAAGATTTGTTCCATCTCCTGCAACTAAAGCACTAGAATCAATAGTTACATATTCACTTTCCATTTTAATATTGTTAAATGGATCATTAGAGATTTTATTTGTTGCTGAAGCACTTACAAATAGAGCTTTTATTATTTTTTTAGCAATATTATCACTTAAATCAACTTTTTGTACTGATTTTAAATTTACCATTTATAATACTACTATTTACTCCCATAGCTGTTGAAGTAGATTTAGTATTTGTTGTAGATTCATTCTTAATAGTCATTCCACCAGCAAATTCTCCAATACCTTTCAAGAAAGTACCAGTTGTTTTATCTTGATTTTTGATCCCATTCGATTTCTTTTGCTAGCCTGATTAACTAATCCAAGATCAATTTCTCCATCTGCTGAACTAACAAGATTTACAGTAACATTTTTTTCATTCCACGGTATTTTTGCTTTTTTTCCCAAGCAGTACGATCATTTGTGGCTTTGTTAGCTTCCTTATAGTAATCTGAATAATGTCCATTATAATCATTTCCTATAGCACTATTCCAATATCTAGTTTGTCCATGATAATATTGATCTCCAGTTAATAATATTCCATCATATAGATCGATTTTAGTTTCATCATTAAAAGTTATTCCAGCAGTGTCATTTGCATTTTTGTCTGTTTACATAGAAAAATAGGAACATTTTTTTATGGTCATTTCCTGATAATCCAGTTCCACCAACATTTTTCTGCAAAGAGTTGTTATACCTGCACCTTCATTAGAAGTTCCAGTACTCTTACCTGAACCTGCATTATTTTTGTGAATAATATTACCATTAAATTCTACATAACCATTATCAGTTGCATATAAAGCACCTTTTGTACCTGATACAATTAAAGCAGAAGCTCCATTTGCTGAATCTAATGTCTTAGATGTATAAATAACTTGAGAACCAGCTCCTTCAGCATAACCTCCTAAACCAAAAATTATAGATTTAGTCGGTGCAGTACCTACAGGGTCTTCTATAGTTGTAGTAGCAACAGTTGCCTTTTTAAATACAACTTTACCACCATTTTTAGCCACTCCTGCAGCATTATCATAAGCAAATTGCTTATCTGTCATTACTCTTCCTCTAGAAACTATTGTTGTTGGATCATTATTAAATAAACTGTTATCTGCAAAGAACTATATTTCCCTCAACAACAACGATAGATCCAGATTCTGTTGTATCTCCACCTGTGATCATATTCTTATATGTAGTACCATTACTAGTAGTACCATTACTTCCTTCAGCAAGTCCAATAATACTTTGCCATCCACCTGCTCTTGTTTTCAATGCACTAATCTTACCACCTGCATCAGCATGATAAGCCACCCCATGTTTAGATACCATATCTACATTACTTAAGAATTTAACTTCACTTGGTAATGTATCAAGACTATGTGTCATATTGTTTAAAAAAATTATTAGCATTACTATCAAATATTCCTTTTAGCATAACCTATAGTTGTATAATCAGACAATGCATCATAAGCAACACCGTATCCCCATTTATTATCAGTGTCAAGTAATTGTCCATCAGATATAGTACTAGCAACACCTAAAACTGAAGTATTAGTATTAGCAACATCTACAACAGTTCCGTTATCAGCATAAACTAAAGTAGTATATTTCGCATGAGGACCTACTCCAATATTTAAATTAGTAATATTAAGATCATTCAAAGTAACAGGAGTTGTTTGTCCAATTATATCTGTTTTAAGATCTTTTCTTTGACCACTGCTAGCATAAACTCCAACATTATTTTTCAGAAATTTTATCAGAAGGTGTAGTACCATTGTGTAATTCATATTTTTCCTATAACACCTTGTAATTCAACATTTCCATCAAAGAAACCTACATTAGGATTGTTTGTACTAAGCCAGTTATTTGTTGAATATTGTCCATTACCTTTAGCAAAATAAGCTATCGTATTTTCATCTCCAGCAACTTCAATATGATTTAATTTTACACTAGAATCATGTGCAGTAGCAGATCCTTGAACGTATCCTTGGTTAGCAAAAATAATATTCTTATTGTATCCTAAAACATTTCCATTATTCCATGCTCCAATAATAATTCTACCACTTCCAGCAAGTGCAGTTGTAGCCATAGGAGTTTTACCATTTTCAATAGTAAGTTTATGAGCATATCCATAATTATTATAAACAACATTTTCATCTCCTACAACAGCCACATCTAAACCATTAGTAGTAGTAGAAGTAATTTTTTTCCTATGCTAACTTCTTTATTTGTCTCAGTTCCATTAGTTAGTCCACCATTAATATTAATTCCAACATTTTTTTATTCCCAGTTAAAAGTCATTTCAACAACTTTATCGTTACTTGTAGTACCAAATTTTAAGTCTTTCTTTTCCAAACCACTATTATTAACATCTATACCAATACTAGCACCTGAAACTGCAAAATGTGTATCACGATTATCATCTGTTGTTTCAAATACTAAATTAGCAAGATTGTGCATATTAATTATAGAAGAACTATTACCACCTGAAACACTTCCATTAAGGTTTTCTAATGTAACAGTAGAGGAATCTGCACTACCATTACCATTATAGAATAAAATTCCATTACTAGAAGTACCAGTTACTGTTGTTGTGATGTTAGTCAAACTATTACTGTTGTTACCATTACTAAATACCGCTCCATTATTTGAATTTCCTCCCACAGTGAATGAAGAATTATCAACATCTACTGTTGAACCATTTTGTGCATTTATTCCATTATTTGAACTTCCTCCTACAGCAAATGAAGAGTTATCAACATCAACATTTGAACTAGATTGGGCATTTATTCCGTTATTTGAACTTCCATTTATAGTAAAACTATCGGAACTAATAATATTAGTAGAATTTGATCGAGCATTTATTCCATTATTTGAACTTCCACCATCAATACCAAAGCTACTACTGTATACTCTTAGAGTTCCGCTATTATCAACACCATCACTACCCTCAACATTATTTCCGTTACCACTATTATCTATACGAAAACCATAACCAATAGTAGGTTGATTACCAAGATCATAATAATTATGTGAACCATTTACAGAACTAATAGTCAAATCTCCAGTATTATAAATTCCATTTGCATTTCTAGATAAAAATATTAAATGAGGTTCCTTTTACGGTATACACCTGCCCAATGATTATTTGTAGGAGTAGAATCATTTAATCCTGTTGTATCATTACTAAATATAGAACCATCCATATTACCAGTCCAAGAATTTCCATAAACCTTTAAAGTTCCAGCATTATTGATAGCATTTCTGGTTACTGAGTTATTTGAATTGAAATATCCTCCGCTTTCAATTTGAAAAAAGAACTATCAACTTAGATGTATTCCCACCCTTATTAAAAAAATAATGCTGGGATTGTAAATAGTAGTTCCACTACCTGATTTTTGTACTAAACTCATAACCATGATTAATATCAACTTTTCCAGGGCTTGCAACAATAGTTCCATAATAACCAGTCATATCTCTACCATGTAATCCAGATAGTGCACCTAGACCAACAGGTCCTGAAGTTCCATAATAATTGCTTGGAGTTTCTCCATTAAAAGTAACATACCCATACCATGTATCACTCATACTATATAAAGAACTAGTTACTCCCCCATTATCAATGTAAAGAATTAGAATTACTTCTAAAAATCTCCAGTAATTTTTGTCATAGGACCAATAGGTGAAGCATGAGTATCTACAATATCAAAAATTATTTGCACTTCCTATTGTTGGTGATGAAGGAAAGTAAGTACTTGAAGCCGTTGCTCTACCAGAATTACTAACAGTATTAAAAAGTAGCATTATTATTACTACTATTATTATTATTATTGTTATTATATCCTGTCAAATTATTTCTGCCATCATAAGAAGTATATTTCAAATCAGTAGTAGTTGGATTTTTAGGATCGAATGTAGCTTTAGTTGTACTAAATTCATAAGGCTTGTAGTATCCTGAATTTGGTGTTATTGCTTTTGGACTAAATGTAGGTGCATTTGGTAAAGT